>Ga0335085_10006788_pt1 | contig 17973 bp, 12 predicted proteins | sample Lox_Sample_45_FD_206712 | JGI IMG/M metagenome (GOLD analysis project Ga0335085, IMG submission 206712) | Soil microbial communities from Loxahatchee National Wildlife Refuge, Florida, United States - Lox_Sample_4.5 | ecosystem: Environmental > Terrestrial > Soil > Wetlands | place: USA...
CTCGGTTGCGGCACCGGCATCTTCCTGCAGCGCGCCGCCGCGACGGAAGCCCGGCTCGTCGCCCTCGACATCTCGCAGCCCCTCCTCGAGAAGGCCAGGAACCGAGTGGCCGCGTACCCGCGGGTGCGCCTCGTCCGCGGAGACGCCGAGAGCACCCCCTACCCCAATGGCACCTTCGACGCCGTCTACGGCAGCTCGGTGCTGCACCACATCGACCTCGACCGCACCCTGCGGGAGGTCTTTCGGGTCCTGCGACCGGGGGGCGTCGCCGCGTTCGCCGAGCCCAACCTCCTGAACCCCCAGGTGGCCTTCATGATGAAGGTGGGGGCGGTCAAGCCCTGGTTCGGCGTGTCCCCCGACGAGATGGCCGTCACCCGCTTCCGGGCGAAGCGGGCCCTCGAGGAGGCCGGGTACGTCGAGAGCTCGGTCCGGCTCTTCGACTTCCTCCACCCGCAGGTGCCCGCGTCCCTCGTCGCCGCGGTGGCCCGAATGAGCCGCTTCCTGGAGCGCCTGCCCCTCGTGCGCGAGATCTCCGGCTCGTTCCTCCTCGTCGGCCGCAAGCCGGGCGGGGAGAGAAGGCCTTCCGCCTAGGATGCCCGATCCACCGCGGGGAGGGGTTCCGGCCTGGTGGCGGCGGGAGCTTGGGTTCTCGCGCGTCTCTCGAGCCGGAGCGTGGACTGCGCTGGGCATACTCGCCCCGGTGGCCTTCCTCCTCCGCCAGGTGATCTTCGAGGGCCGCATCCTCATCGAGCGCGACATCAACCTGGTCTGGTGGGCTCAGATCGAGTCCTTCGTGCGCTGCATCGCGAAGGGCTCGTGGCCGGTCTGGAACCCCTACCGCTCCTTCGGGCAGCCCCTCCTCGCCGACGCCAGCAACGCGGTCCTTTACCCGCCGACCTGGCTCAACCTCCTGATGCCCTCCTGGGCCTACTACACCCTGTTCGCGGCCGCACACCTCGTGCTGGCCGCCACGGGGATGAGGGTGCTGGCCCGCCGACTCGGGCTGTCCGGAGCGGGTGCCTTCGTGGCGAGCGTCTGCTTCGTGGCGTCGGGCCCCGTCTTCTCCTTCGTGCCCCTCTACCACCACCTCGCCGGCGCGGCCTGGATCCCGTGGGTCGTCTGGTCGGCCCTCCGGCTCGCCGAGCGACCCGGCCCGTCGAGCGTCGCCCGGCTGTCGCTCGTGGCGGCGGCGCAGCTCCTCGCCGGTTCCGCGGACATGTTCCTGATGGCCCTGATCGTCGTCGGCGCGTTCGGCCTGGGGTCGGCCCTGGCCGGGTCCGGCTCCCCGGGGGCTCGCCGTCGCGTCTTCGCGTGGACGGCCCTCGGCCTCGGTCTCGCCCTCGGGATCGCGGCGCTGCAGTGGATACCGACCCTCGAGTTCGCCCGGGCCTCGGAGCGCTTCAACCTCACGCCCCGGACGCGGACCACGTGGTCCGTCCATCCGCTGTCCTTCCTGGAGATGGTTCTGCCCTTCTCGCTGAACAGCCTGCGCGACCTGTCCCTGTACGTGACGCGGGAGGTCTATCCCCAGGCCTACTTCGTCCGATCGCTCTACCTGGGGATGCCGGCGCTCGGCCTGGTCTTGATCGGCCTCGCCCATCCGCGCCGGTATCGCGGCGTCCTGGCCGGTCTCCTCGCCTTCGCCCTGCTCTTCGCCCTCGGCCGCCACGGCGTCTTCTACGAGCCGGCGACGATCGTCCTGCCCTTTCTCCGCGTGATCCGCTACCCGGTGAAGGCGATGGTGGTGGCCGTATTCGCGTGGGCGCTCCTGGCGGGGTGCGGAGTCGACGCCGTGCGCGCTGGCGGCCTCGACGCGCCTGCCGGACGTCGCGTCGCTCGGGGGTTCTTCGCGCTGGTGGCCATCTTCGGCGCCGTCGCCCTGCTGGCCGTTTCGGGCCCCGCGGCCTGGCAGCGCCTGCCCCTCTTCAAGGGCGTAGACGTCTCGGTCCAGGCCGATCTCCTCGGCGACCTGGGACAGGCCCTCGCGAGGGCGGCGGCGCTCTCCGTTGGGGCGGCGCTCGTCGTGCGCTTCCACCGCCGGCTCGCTCCCCATGCCGCCACCGCGCTCGCCGCTCTGGTCGTGGCGGACCTGCTGCTGACCCATGCCGACCTGCAGCCGACCGCCGACCGCCTGGTCTTCGAGCGGCGACCGGAGGCCCTGTCCGTCATCGGCGATCCTTCCCGGGCTCGCCTCTTCGTCTACGACTACGGCATGGCCACGCCCCGCCAGTTCGCGAGCGGCTTCGGATTCACCAAGTGGTACCGCCTGGCCAGGGGGCCGGCCGGCCTGAGCCCCTACGAGGCCCAGGTCCTCTCCATCCAGGAGTACCTGAACCCTCCGACCGCCGGCCGCTGGGGCCACTTCGGCAGCTACGACCTGGACCTGCTGCGGCTGTACCCGCCGGGCCTCACGCTACTCACCGAGTTCCTGCGCGACGTGGAGACCTCGCCGCTCCACCTGAAGCTCCTCCAGATGGGTGGCGTGACCCACGCGGTGGCGCTCCACTCCGCTCCCTGGTGGGAGGGGCTCGAGCCCCTGGCGAGCCTCACCGGGCCGTTCGTGGACCCCATCCGGATCTTCAAGGTGCCTTCGACACTGCCCCGCGCGTACGTCGTCGGCGAGGCCGCGGTGGCAACGGACTCCGAGGCCCTCGTGAGGCTGGCCGCTCCCGCCTTCGATCCCCGACGTGAGGTCCTGCTCGCCGGCGGCTCGCCGCTCTCGGGGGATGGGGCCTTCCAGGGATCGGCCCGAATGCTCGACTTCCGACCCGACCGTGTGCGCCTGGAGGTGGACAGCAATCGCCCCGGCTACGTCGTCCTGCTGGACACGTTCGGCCCGGGCTGGCGCGCGACGGTCGACGGAGCGCCCTCTCCCGTCCTCCGCGCGAACCTGACGTTCCGCGCGGTGCGGGTGGGGCCGGGGCGCCACTCCGTGGAGCAGACCTACCGGCCGCCGGGGATTGCCCTCGGCCTCGCGCTCGGGACCCTGAGCCTGGCCGTCCTCCTGGCGCTGTCGATGGCGGGTCGCGGCCGAGCCTCGGTGGAGGCGTCTCGTTGAGCGTCGAGCGCGACCGCCTCCACCAGCACCGGCGGCTCTGGCAGCGGCGGCCGGCGCTGCGCGCGGTCTACGCGAGGTGGTTCGGCCTCTTCCTCGAGGCTCTCCCCAGGCGCGCCCGCGTGGTCGAGGTCGGGGCCGGGCCCGGCTTCCTCGGCGAGCACGCGCGGCTCCACCGACCGGACCTTCGATGGATCGCCACGGACCTGCTGGCCGTGCCCTGGAACGACGCGGCGGCGGACGCTCTGCGGCTCCCCCTCCGCGACGGCTCGGTCGACGCCGTGGTCGGCCTCGACGTGGTGCACCACCTCGCCGATCCGGGCCGCTTCTTCGAGGGCGCGGCGCACGCTCTCTCGCCGCGGGGATCGCTGCTCTTCATCGAGCCGTGGGTGACGCCCTTCTCGTATCCGATCTACAAGTGGCTGCACGAGGAAGGGTGCACGCTGGCCCTCGATCCCTGGCATCCGTTCCCCGGTCCGGGGAAGGATCCCTGGGACGGCGACGCCGCGGTCCCCTGGGGCCTCGTTCGCAGGACCCCCGAGGCGCGCTGGCGGGCGCTCGGTCTCGCCGCTCCCCGGGTCCGGCTCCTGAACGGCTTCGCCTACCTGGGCACTCTCGGCTTCAGCGAGCGCTCGCTCCTCCCAGACGGCGCGATCCGCCTCCTGCAGGCGGTCGACGACCGGGCGGCAGCCCTCGCGCGGCTCTTCGGGCTACGGGCGGTCCTCGCCTGGCGACGCTCCGACGGCGCCGGGCCGAGCGCGGCGGGCGACGGCGATCGCGAGCGCGAGCAGGGCGAGGAGCCCGCTGGCCGAGATCAGAAGGCCCCAGGCGACTGACGCGGGGCGGTACGCCGTTTCCACGACGTGGCGCCCGGCGGGCACGCGGACGGCCTGGAAGGCGAGGTTGGCGCGCTGGACCGCGACGGGCTGTCCGTCCACGGTCGCCCGCCAGCTGGGATCGAAGGTGCGCGTGATCACCAGATAGCCCTCCTGCTTCGCCTCCACCACGGCTCGCAGGAGGTCGGGCTTTCGCTCGACGACCCGGGCCATGCCCTCGAAGTCGACCGCGGGAGCCGCCGCGTCGCCCGAGGCCAGCAGGACGGTCTTCTCGGGATCGAACGCGGGATCGGCCAGCGCGGCCAGGGCCTGTCGCCCGTCCGCGCGAACTCCCTGCCCGACGACGTAGGCCTCGGGCAGCGGACGGGGCACACGGAAGAGCCGCACCGGCGCCGGAAACAGGCTCTCGAACGTCCCCAGCGGCTCCAGGTCTTCGAGCCCCTCCGTGTGCAGGGCGATGACGTACTGGACGCTGCCCATGCGCAGCAGGCGGAGGAAGCCGGGGGTCTCCTCGGCCAGGCGGAGGATGCCCGCCAGGGCTTCGGCGTAGGGAGGAGCGAGGCCGAGGGGATCGCGGTCGAACGCGCTCTCGAGCCCCCACTGGCGGCTCGTCGGGCTCAGGGGATAGGACCACAGCGCCCGCCCCCCCTCCAGAGCTCCGGATGGCGGCACGTAAAGGCGGCTCGCGGGCGGGCGGCTATAGCTCTTGCCGATGACGTCGGAGTAATCGAAGACGAAGAGGCGCGCCGGAGGCCCGGCTGGGATGGCCCGGACCACCGGTGGCGGCGACGTGAACGTGCCGCGGGGGGCGGTTGGGTTCAGCCGGGCGTGGGCGAGGCCCAGGTCGGCGACAGCGGCGACGGCCACGACGAGCACCAGCCACCCCCGAGCCGGACGGGTTGCCGCAAGCGCACCGTAGGCCAGGAGAGCGGCGGCGGTCACTGCCAAGAGCGTGCCTCGCGCCTCCGCCACGGCCGCCGTCGGGAGGGCCTGGCTCAGCAGCCCGATTCCGAGCCCGGTCGCCACCGCCAGGACGAGCGCCCCGACGGCCAGGATACGCCACCGCCAGGCGCCATCCCTCTCTTCGACCCTCCGCCACGCCTCGAGGCCGAGGCCGACGAGCAGGGCCCAGGCGAACGCGACGAAGATCGTCGCCTTGACGGGAAAGCGCAGGATGCGGACGAACGGCAGGGCGGCCGCCACGAACGTGTAGACGAGCCCGTAGCTCCCGAGCGCCATCACGAGCGCGCCCGCCCCGATCGCGGCCAGGAAGCGCGCCGGCGCCGCGCCGCGCCGGAAGGCCGTGAGGACGAGCGGCAGGCCGGCCAGACCCAGGTAGATGGAGCCCAAGAAGGGGCTCGCGGCCCCGTAGAGCGTGTCCCACCACCGGGGGTCGAGGGGCAGATGCTGGGGCTGGAGGGGCACCAGGAGTTGGAGCGCGTTCAGGGGGTGGAGCGACCAGAAGAGCCGCTGGCTCGCGGGAAGCCCCATGCGGTTGGAGCCCTGTGCCGATTCCCATGCCGGGAGCCACAGGGCCGCCGAGATCGCGAGGGCCAGGGCGGCGGCGAGAGCCAGCGCCTTCAGGGTCCGGCCGCTTGGGGGGCGGGTCGGAGCCCGCCAGTCGACCCGCGAGAGGACGAGAGCCGCCACGGCCAGACCGGTCATCAGCACCATGTCCGCGGAGCCGGCCAGGATCTGGAGCGCCGCCGCGACGGCGAGGCCGAGGATGCTGCCGGCCTCGGGGCGGTCGAGCGTCCGCCAGGCGGCGAGCATCACCCACGGGATGAGCGCCGCCCCCGAGAGGTGGTGCCACAGGCTCACGAGCGACAGCAGCGGGCCGGACAGGGCCCACACGAGCGCCGAGACGCTCGCCGCCCCGACCGACAGACCCAGGTATCGCGCGAGGAGGAGGAATCCGACCGCCGAGAGGACGATGTGGCCCACCGCGAACACCGTGTACTGGGTCTCGGGTGCGAGGACGAAGCTCAGCCAGGTCCACGGGTACAGCACCTGCGTGCTCGGGTTGGCCAGGAAGGGCTGGCCGAACGACTGGCTCGGGTCCCACAGCGGCCACGAGCCGGCGGCCCACTGCCGGACGAGCGAGGCGGTCTGTCCGAGCCAGTAGACCTGGATGTCCCTCTCGAAGAACACCTGGCCGCCGAGCACCACATCCCGGAAGAAGAGAAGGACGACGAGGACGACGACCAGGGTGGCCGCGGCGGCGAGGTGCTTTCTCTCGTTCATCGGATCAGACCTCCTTCCGGTCGACCCTCGGGCCCCGTTCCATCGAGGGCCTTCGGGATGGCCGGCCGCCGCCACCAGGCGAAGCCCAGAACCGCGGTCGCCGCCGCGAGGGCGAAGCCCAGCATCACGGAGCGGGGCCGGTACGTGAGCTCGACGACGTGGGTGCCCGCCGGCACGGCGACCGCCCGGAAGTCCACGTTGGCTCGCTCCACTTGAACGGGCACTCCGTCCAAGGTCGCGCGCCAGCCCGAGTCGTAGCCGTCCACGAGGACCGCGAAGGCGGGATGGCTCGCCTCCGTGACGAACCGCACGCGGTCGGGCCGCGAGTCCTCGATCCGGCTCCGCCCGACGAAGCCCTCCGGGGCGACCCGTGCCACGCCCGAGTCGAGGACGACCTCGCGCCGGAGGTCGAAGTCGGCCGCGGTCACGGCTCGAAGGGCCGCCTCCGGTCCGGGAGCCACGCGCGCCCCACCGACGACATAGGCGCGGGGCAGCGGCTGCGGGACCCGGAAGACGTGGATCGGCTCCTTGAACGCGCCGGGCACGGCCGCCACCGTCTCCAGGTCGTCCCACCACGGGGCTCGGAAGAGGGCGAGCACTTCGTCGACGCTCCCCATCTGGAGCATCCGGAGGTGAAGGGGGCTCTTCTCGAGCGAGTACAGGCGGTCGATGAGCTCCGCCCTCGCCTTGGGATGGAGTCCGAGGAGGTCGAGGTCGTAGCTGCCGTAGAAGCCATAGCGCCCCGCGGTGGGGGGCTGGAGGTAGAGGTAGAGGCCCAGGCAGAAACCCTGCTGATGACTCCATCCGACCGGAACGCGATCGAGAACGTAGCCGACCTTCTGAGCCCCGGCCCGTACGGGCTTCTGTGATTCGTCCGCGTAGTCGTAGACGTAGAGCCTCGGGGTGGCGGACTCCCGGCGGAGGAGGTCGACGACCTCCGGTCGGATCGTGTAGAGGTCGGGCGGGGCGGTGGGGTGCAGACCCGTGTGCTGCAGGGCGAGGCTTCCCAGGGCCAGGGCCGCTGCGAACGCCGGGGGCTGGCCCGGGTTCCCCCGCCAGGTCGCCGCCGCCAGCGTCACCGCCACCAGGAGGCTGGCGACGAGGGTGGCAAGCACCAGGTGGTCTCCCAGAGGTGTGAGGATGTCCGCGTAAGAAGGCTGGCCTGGCTCGCGGTAGAACAGGTACGGCCCCCAGGACGCCCCCCCCAGCGTGCACACGAGCATCGCTCCGAGACAGGCGAGGGCGAGCGCGACCGTGGGGAGGAAGACGACCGTCCACCACCGGCGTCCTTCGCTCGCGGCCCGACGCCAGACGTCGTAGCCCATCCCGGCGAGGAGCGACCACGCGAAGGCCACGACCAGCATGGCCTTGACCGGGTAGCGAAGGACCCGGAGGGGCGGGATCAGGAGGGTGAAGGCGTCGTAGACCAGGGAGTGGCGCCCCAGCGCGTAGAGGAGCGCCCCCGCCGCGAGACAAGCGAGGAACCGGGCCCGTCGGCGGGCCAGGACCCCGGCGCAGCCCAGGGCCAGGACGGGGATCCCGAAGTACAGCGAGTGCAGCCAGGTGACCTGCAGGTCGTACGTGTCGAGGATGTCGGCGCTCACCCGCGGGAGTGTGCCCCAGAGCACGGGAAGGAACACCTCGATGAGCCCCAGGGGAGGAAGGGACCACGTCGTCCGCTGCCAGAGCGCGAGGTCCGAGCGTGCCGAGCCCACGAGCATCCCCAGCGCCGGGACCCACTGGACGCAGGAGAGGCCCGCGCCGAGCACGAACGCGGCGGCCCAGGTTCGCAGGAGACTCCGGTTGCCGACGCCCGTGACCTGGCGCCAGTCGAAGTACCTCGCGAGGAGGTACGCCCCGAGCGCGAGGTGAGTGAAGGCCGCCATGTCGGCCGATCCCGCGAGGAGCTGGGCGGCGATGGCGAGGCCAAGGCGCACGGTGCGGCCGCGGCTGCGTCGGGTGATCGCGTCCTCCGCAGCCAGGAAGACCCACGGCATCCACGCCGCGCCGGCAAGATGGTGCGGCAGGGAGCCCAGCGAGAGAAACGGCCCGTTGGCCGCCCAGACTGCGGCGCCAACGAACGACCCCGCCCGCGAGGCCTCCCAGCGCCGGAGCAGCGCGTAGGTTCCCCAGGCGGAACCGGCCAGATGGAACACGACGAAGGCCGTGTAGCAGGGACCCGTAGGAACGACGAGGTTCAGCCAGGTGAACGGATAGAGGAGCATCGCGCTCGGGTCGGCGAGGAAGGGCTGGCCGAATCCCCGGTACGGGTCCCAGAGCGGCCAGGAGCCCGCCCCAACCGACCGGACGAAAGTAGAGACCTGGATGTGCCAGACGAGCGCGATGTCGCGCGCGAACAGGACCTGCCCGCCGAAGACCGCCCGCGGGAAGAAGAGCACGACGAAGGCGAGCAGGCCCAGGCAGCACGCCAGGTCCCGCCGGTCCGGGAGGTCCATCTTGATCGGACGCCGGGCGAGGCTCAGGGCTCTCCCCCTGCAGCCATGCTCTCGACCGGTCCCGGGCCGGCCACGGAGGGCGGCGGCAGGAGCGCTCCGGCGATGAGGTAGACGGGCGCCGCCGCGAGCAGGAGGGCGTCGATCCCCCAGGCCATCGAGAAGCCGACGGCCCAGATCGGGGCGAGCACGGAGAAGATGCCATTCACGCCCCACGCCCAGGGCGCCCACGCAGGAGCCACCTCCTTCAGGCGCTCGAGGCCCTGGGGCAGGAAGGCCCCGAGGCAGAGGCCGAGGGGAACGACGAGGGTGGCCACGATCAGGACCCTCGCTGCAAACGGAAGCCCCACCCAGGCGCCGAGACGGGAGAGGCCGAAGTACTGAGCCAGAACGAGGGCGGCGAAGACGTAGGAGACGTAACGGAACTCGCCCAGGCGCGCGACGAGGCGCGAGGACCAGAGCGAGCCCAGGCCCGTCGACGCGAGGAGGACCGCGAGCACGACCGAGAGGGCGTAGTTGGGATGCCCGAGGAAGAGCCCGAACTTCTGGAGGAGCGCGATCTCCACCGAGAGGTAGCCCACCCCGATCGCCCCGAAGAAGGCTCCGAACCGCCAGCCCGCCCCGGGCCGGCGCCGCCGCGAGCTCAGGTAGCGCAGCGGCAGGTAGACGGAGACGGCGGCGGCCAGGCCGACCACGACGGTCAGGACGAGGACGCTCAGCTCCATCACCGGCACGCTGGCGCGGACGAACGGATAGTCGGACGGAAGGAGGTGGGACCACCGCGAGTACTTGAAGAAGAATGGGCGGTCGTCGGTGGCCGGCCGGATGTCGAACGGGTACATGGCGATCATCCGGGCCTCCTCGCGGGGGTCGTTCGAGGCCAGGAAGGCAGCGTAGGGGTGCGCCGGGTAGGGGCTGCCCTCGGGGGAGGCGAGGACCCTGAAGAAGGGGCTCGTGCCCGCCCAGTCGCCGAGTCTCTTCAGCTCCTCGTGCGTGAAGGGCGTCTTCTTGACCAGCATCGCCGCGAAGCGTCCGGAGCTCGCGGAGATCATGACCACGTGGTCCGAGGGCCGGCGGACCCCCGCCCTCCGCAGTGCTCCCACCGCCGTCGTCAGTGCTCGCAGCATCTCGCGGGGCGGCCAGTACTCCAGCCGCATCATGTTGACGATCCCGGCGTCGGAGAGGCGGCGCAGGTAGAGGTCGAAGGCCTCCTCGGTGTAGAGGTAGTTCTCCGAGAAGACGTGGGCGGCCCCGGGGGTGCCGGCGTAGGAGTCGACGCCGGAGAGCTGGATGACGTCGAAGCGCCGGTCGGTGCGTTCGAGCACGTGCCGCCCGTCGCCGTGCACCAGCTCCACCCGCGGATCCCGCACCCACTTCCCGAAGTAGTCCGCGTAGGTGTCGCGGAGGATCCGGACGGTGGCCCCGTTGATCTCGACCGCGGTCACGGAAGACGCGTCGAAGCGCAGGGCGGTCAGCACGTCGAAGCCGCCCCCGACCCCGATCACGAAGACCCGCGGCCGGGGGGCGGCCTTCACCTGGTACGCCGAGGCGTAGATCGTCCGCTCGATCCCCTCGAGCGACTCCGGCCCCGTGTACCGCACCGCGTAGGTGAAGGCGTAGTTGTTCTGGGTGATCATCCGCTCGAATCGCCGGTGGAACTCCTTGTTCTCACCGATGAGCTCGGGATAGACCATGTTCCTGACATCGGGACCCAGGATGCGGGAGACCTCGATCCGGGCGATCGGGTCCCAGGCCACGTGCTCGATTCCCAGTGGAGCGCGCATCTTCTGGGCCTCGCCGAGCACGGAGAGAGGCGGGTAGCGGATCGCGAACGCCCAGCCTCTCCCCGCTCCCGCCGCGGCGGTGGCGACGAGGGCCAGAGCAACGAGCCCCTGGACGCGCCTCGACCGCGGACGAAAGAGGAGCGTGGTCCCCGCCGCCTGCGTGGCGCAGGCCAGCAGAAGGGCGGGCTCCGCGCCCAGCCGGCCGACGGCGGGGATCACCAGGACGGCGCCGAGGGCCGAGCCGACGAGGTCGAAGAAGTACACGCGGGGAGCGGCGAGACGCCGATCCGACAAGAGGCTGCCGAGGATGAGGCCGCAGAAGGCGAACGGAAACGCGAACAGGAGGGCGAGGGGAAGCCACACCAGGAAGTTCTGCAGGAAGTCCGCCCGTCCCGTCACCGACTGAGCGTCGGCGTCCGCGTGGCAGAACAGCATGGTCACGACGAGCGTGGTCAGGGCGAAGCCGGCCGAGCAGGCGGAGAGCGCGTCCTCGAGGTGCCGCAGGAAGAGGACCCGCACCCGGCTCAGCACCACGCCGGACAGGGCGAAGCCGAGCATGGTGAGCGAGATGACGAGGAAGGCGTAGTTGTTGAGCAGCTTCACCGAGATGATGCGGTGGACGAGGATCTGGACGAACAGGGTGACGCCGGCGGTGAGGAACGCGAGGGCCGCCGCGCGCCGCGCACGCGCTCGGGAATCGAGTGAGGGACGCGTGGTCGGGACGGACAGGGTGGCCTCCGCGCGGATCCTACCGCAGGCCGCTGCCGAGTGGGCCCGGATGGCGCCACAGCGCCGACTCCCGGGCGATCTCGACCTTGCCCCCCTGCGGGTCGTACTGGAAGGGGACGCCGGTCGGATCGACCGGGGGGAACGGGAGAAGGCCCGCCTGGCCCAGCTCCTGGAACGAGTCCGGCCAGCGGCCCCGGCGGCGCCGGAACTCCGCGGTGAAGCGCTCGAGGGCGTCGGCCGCGTCCAGGGCGTCCAGGCGCTGGAGCTGGTTGAGGGCGTTCCTCTTCAGCGGACCCTCCTCCTGCTGCTCGTAGAGGCGCGCCCACATCTTGCGCGCCGTCTGGCGCTCGCCTCCCTTGGCCAGGAAGTCGGCGGCCATCGTCTCGAGCCACGGCGGCGCCCCGGGCAGCTTCCGCGCCGCGAGGAGGGCGTCGGCGGCCCGCCGCGGGTCCCGCAGGAAGAAGTAGGCATAGAAGCCCAGGTGCTGCTGGAGAAGCCACGACCGGGGCAGGTTCCGGACCCCGCGCTCGAGCAGCGACACTGCCGACTCCGGCTTCCCCGCCCCGATCGGCCACGGCTCGGCCAGGAACGACGCGCCGTACCGGTACGCGATCTCGAACCTCGGGTCGAGGGTGACCGTGATGTCGATGAGGGGCTCGAGAAGGTCGAACCGCTTCTCCGTGGCGAAGACCCGCTGCCCCCCGAAGTACTGGACCGTCCGGAGCCAGTAGACGTCCGCCATCAGGCCCTCGAAGCCGGGGGCCAGCCGCCGGACCTGGTCACCCGACCAGAGGTAGAGCACCTCCTCCTGGGCCCGGAAGCCGCCCAGCGAGCGGTCGATCCTCGTCTGCGTCCAGGGCACGAGCGGCAGGAGGAGGAGGAGCCAGGCGAGCCTCGGCCACCTCACTGGAGGTCCTTGGACCGGAAGGCGGCGAAGGCCAGGCCGAGGACGATCGCCACGTACGAGGCGGCGTAGACGCCGATCCAGCCGAGGTCGGAAGAAAGGACCGGGTCGCCGTACACGACCCTCGTCTTCAGGTCGAAGTTCCGCAGGTTGGGGAGCGCGTAGTAGAGAACCTGCGTCGCCCACGCCGGAACGCCGGGGGCGACCTCGCGCATGTTCCGGATCACGTCGGCGAAGCGGCCGACCACCACCACGCAGACGCTCAGGACGAGGGCGAGGGCGGAGGAAGTGAGGGTCGAGAAGAGGAGGGCCAACGCGACCACGAGCAGGAGGCCCAGGTAGATCGCGAGCACCGCCTGCAGGAGCTCCGGCCCGGCCCCCCGGCGCGTCGCCCACAGCGTCGCGTAGAGGCCGAGGGTCATGACCGTGACGTTGACCAGGAGGGTGAAGGCCAGCCCCGCGAACTTCCCGAGGAGGAACTCGCCGCGGCTCACCGGCTTGGCGAGCAGGGGGTAGAGCGAGCGGCGCTCGATCTCCTTGCTGACCAGCGAGACTCCCATGAACAGGGCGATCAGCGTGCCGAAGAGCTCGATGGAGGCGAGGCCGACGTCCTTGATGATCTTCTCGTCCTGGCGGATCGAGAGCGGATTCAGGAGCAGCCCGGACAGGGTCATCAGCACGGCGAAGAAGACGAGGTTGTAGAGCACCTTCTCCCGGATCGTCTCCCGGAAGGTGTTGGCGGCCACGGCCTGGACCCGGCTCAGTCGCGCGGAGCCCATGTTCCCTCCGCCGGCGGGCCCATCTCCCGCACGAAGTAGTCCTCCAGGGACTCCCGCGTGGGGAGCACGGAGAGGACTCTTCCCCCCGCACCCTCCACCGCGGCGACCACCGGGGCGAGCGCTCCTTCCGGGACGTCCAGCCGGACGCGCTCCGACATCGCCGGGTGGACCCGAACCCCGCCGGGCAGGTCCGGGAGCGAGGCGCCCGGCACCGACACGAGGACCTCCAGGGCGGAGACGTCTACGTTCAGGATCTGGTCGAGACGGCCCACGGCCAGCAGCTTTCCCGAGCGGAGCACCGCCACCCGGTCGCACAGGGTCTCCGCATCGGAGAGGATGTGCGTCGAGAAGAGGACCGTCTTGCCGCGGGCCTTGAGGTCCAGGACGATGTTCCGGACCAGCCGCCGGCCGAGGGGATCGAGCCCCGACATCGGCTCGTCGAGGAGGACGAGCTCGGGATCGTTGAGGAGAGCCTGGGCGAGGCCGACGCGCTGGACCATGCCCTTGGAGAAGCGCCTCATCACCACGTCCGCCGAGTCCTCGAGGCCCACCTGGGCGAGGAGCGCCCGCGCGCTGGCGCGGCGGGTGCCGGTCTCCAGGCCGAAGAGCCGGCCTGCGTAGTCGAGGTACTCGTTCGGGGTCAGGTAGTCGTACAGGTAGGGATGCTCGGGCAGGTAGCCCACGCGGCGGCGCCAGCCCCGCGAGCCGAGCGGCTCGCCGAGCACGCTCACCGATCCCGAATCCGGGAAGATGAGGCCGGTGAGGATCTTCAGCGTCGTGGTCTTGCCGGAGCCGTTCGGCCCCAGGTACCCGAGAAGCTCACCGCGAACGAGAGCGAGGCTCAACGAGTCGAGGGCCGTCCTCCGCTGCCTCGCGAGAAAGCCGACCCGGTAGGCCTTGCTGAGGCCGACGATCTGGAGGGGAGAGTCGGTTGTGTCAGATGCCAAGGCAGGTCGGATCCATCACTCCCGCAGCCTGGGTCACGAGGGTCCCGTTGATCGTGTAGCAGATCCGGCCGCTGCAGTCGCCCGCGAATCCCCGGCTGCCGGTGCTCCCCACCGTCGTGGGGACCGCATTGTACACGTAGCAGCTCAAGCGGATCAGGCCGCCCGGGGCCCCGGGCACGAAGGTCCGCGAGTAACCCTGCTTGATGCCAGGGACGGTCCCCATCTGCGGGTCGATGAAGGCCGTGGCGCCGGCTCCGGGTCCGAGGCAGCCGGCCAGCTGCGGGTTGGCGAGACACGAAATGTCGCCGTACCCTCCTCCGGACGCGGCGTGGAAGGCGGCCTCGGCTGAGATGACGGTGCGAGTGTCGCCGATCGCCGCCGCCTCGTTCGCGGCGATGCGGGCCCGGAGAAGGCTCGGAATGGCGATGGCGGCGATGATGCCGATGATGGCCACGACGATCAGCAGCTCGATGAGCGTGAATCCCCGGTCGCCTTTGGTCCCTGAGCCGCCCACTTCCACGCCTCCTCCCTGACACGCTGCTTGGAGAGGCCCGGCGGCGGGGGTTCGTCCCCCGCCGCCCAGGTCGGGTGAAGCTAGATAGGCGTGCAGCCGGTCGGAAGGCCGGTGGGCGCCGCGCCGACCGCGGCAGTGATCGAGAAGCAGATCATCCCGGTGTGGTCGATCGCGAAGTACCGGGTGCCGGTGTTGCCGGGCGTCGTCGGATCCGAGGCATAGGAGAACGTCGCAATGCCCGGGTCAGGAGTCCCGTTGGCCGCCGCGCCGGCGAAGAACGTCCGGTTGTAGCCCTGCTTCGTCACCACACCCAGAGTGCCGATCTGCGGGTCGAGGAACTGGGTCACGGTAGCGGGGAAGCCGCAGGTGGTCGGCGACCCGAGGCAGTAGAGGGTGGTGCCGTAGGCGCCGCGGTTGGACGACGCGTACGCCACCTGCGCGGAGCTGACCGTGCGGGAGTCACCTTCCGCCGCGGCTTCGTTTGCGGAGATGCGCGCTCTCAGAAGGCTCGGAATCGCGATCGCCGCGATGATGCCGATGATCGCGACGACGATCAGCAGCTCGATCAGGGTGAAACCCTTTTGCTTCTTCATTGACTCTCCTTCTTGCCACTCTACGAGGGGCACGCGCGGCATCGGTGCAAGATCGATACCAGATGCCGAACGCTCTAACCCCTTTCGAATGAACGCTTGGACTCTCGAGTGCCTCCGGTTTCTGGACAATTCTTGTCCGGACGCCACGTTTTGTCACCCTCACGGATGGAAGAACTCCCCCAGCCGGATTGGGTCGATGGGGCCGAGGGCGGCGTCCTCGACCTTCCCCCCGTCAGCCACTCGCAAGGTGACGGGCGCGCGGTTGACCTTGAGCTTCTGGAGAAACTCCCGGCCGGGAGCGCGGACTACCGGGAACGCGATGGGCGTCGCCGCGAAGAAGCCGGGCGGCTCCTGGTCCATGAGCACGCCGATCATCCGGAGGCGCTTGGGCTTGCGAGCGAAGGCGCTGTTCCACTCGGGGATCATCTTGTGGCAGGCCGGACAGCCGCTCAGGAAGAAGACGACCACGGTGGGAGATCCCTTCGGGAAGCCCACGTGCTGCGCCTGACCGTCGATCCCCTCCGTGTCGAAGGAGGGGATCACGTCACCGATCGCGGGCGCGAGCGGGACCGCCGGGGGCGGATTGGCGGGTGGGGCCTGCGCCCGAGCCGCCGACACGAAACCAACCAGCAGCGCCCCCGTGACCACCCACCCGCCGTCGCGCATTCCCATCCCCTTCCCCCCTCTCGAAGCTCCAGTCTAGCTCCGGCCCGCCCGTGCCACGTGCTTCTGCAAGAGGTACCGCAGCGAACGCGGCGAGACCCCGAGGATCGCCGCCGCCCGGCCCCGGTCCCCGGCCGCCCGCTCCAGCGCCTCGAGGAGGAGCCTCGCTTCGATCGAGCGCAGGTGGTCGTCGAGGCTGAAGCCCGGCCCGAGGAGCGCCACCTCGCCCACCCGGCCCGAGGCGCGGATCGCCTCCGGAAGCCGCTCCGGCAGCACCGCCTCGGTCGTCTCGAGGGCCACCGCCCGCTCGATCACGTTCTCGAGCTCTCGCACGTTGCCCGGCCACGAGTAGCGCTTCAGCGCCTCGAGGGCGGCGTCCGAGATCTTGGCCACCCGCTTGTCCATGGCCCGTGCGAAGCGCTCGAAGAAATGCTGAGCGAGTATCGGGATGTCCTCGCGCCGCTCCCGGAGGGGCGGGGCGTGGATGGGGATGACTTGGAGCCGGTAGAAGAGGTCCTCCCGGAAGCGTTTCTCCTTCACCCGCTCCTCGAGGAGGGCGTTGGTGGCCGCGATCACCCGCACGTCCACGTCCATCTCCTCGGTCCCCCCCACCCGGCGCACCCGCCGGTCCTGGAGCGCCCGCAGGAGCTTCACCTGCATGGCGGGCGAGGTCTCGCCTACCTCGTCGAGGAACAGCGTTCCCCCGTGGGCCGCTTCGAAGAGGCCCTTCTTCGCCTGGTGGGCGTCCGTGAAGGCGCCCTTCACGTGGCCGAAGAGCTCGCTCTCGAGCAGAGTGTCGGGAAGGGCCCCGCAGTTGACGCTCACGAAGGGCTTGTCGGCCCGCGAGGAGAGGGCGTGGATGGCCCGGGCCACGAGCTCCTTGCCCGTGCCGCTCTCGCCGCTGATGAGGACGGTCGAGCTCGCGGGTGCGACGGCCCGCACCATCTCGAAGAGCGAGGCCATGGCGGCGGAGACCCCGATCAGCCGGTCGAGGCCGTACCGCTCGCCCACCTCGCGCTTCAGACGGACGTTCTCGGAGCGCAGGTCCCGCGTGGCGAGGGTGTCGCGGATGACGATGCGGACCTCGTCCACGTCGAAGGGCTTGAGGACGTAGGCCTCGGCTCCCAGCTTGCGGGCCGCGACCGCGGTCTCGGTGGTCCCGAACGCGGTCATCACGATGACCACCGTCTCGGGAGAGGCCGACTTGACGTGCCGGAGGATCTCGAGGCCGTCGCCGTCGGGCAGGCGCACGTCGGTGAGGACCATGTCCACCGCCGGCCCGGCCAGGGCCTTCGCCGCCTCGGCCCGGCTGCCCGCCGTCGCCACCTCGAAGCCCTCCTTCTTGAGGAGGATCGCCAGCAGCTCGCGCATGGACTGCTCGTCGTCCACGATGAGGATGCGCTTCACGCGGAGAGCCCTCCTGCTCGCCCTGGATGCTAACGTCCGGGATGGGACCTTTCAAACCGGCGCCCCGGGCGGCGCGGCCCGGCGGAGCCCCCTCACGCCGACGCCGCGACCGCGGCGAGGGGTAGCCGCACCTCGATCTGCGTGCCCTCGCCGGGGACGCTGCGCACGCTGATGTCACCGCCGTGCTCGCGGACGATCCGGAACACGATGGCGAGACCCAGGCCCGTTCCCATGGACGTCGAGGACCGGAACGGCTCGAAGAGGCGTCCCTGCTCGTCCCGCTCGATCCCGCGGCCCTCGTCGCAGATGGCCAGCACCGCGTCGTCGCCCCGGCGGCGCAGGGTCACGTCGAGGCGGCCGCCGCCGGGCATCGCCTCGAGGGCGTTTCGGGCCAGGTTCCAGAACACCTGGGCTATCTGGTCGGCGTCGGCGAGGCAGACGAGCGGGCCGTCGTCCGCCGCGAAGTCGAGCGCGTGGCCCTCCCGGAGCTCTCCGCCACTCCGGAGGAGGGTGATCGCGGACTCCACCACCGGGCGCAGGTCCACCGGCCCCCGGGGCACGGAGGGGCCGCGGGCCTGGTAGAGGAAGCGGTTCAGGGTGTCGGAGAGGCGCTTCGACTCCCGGAAGATGATGGCGAGCAGCCGGCCCTGCTCCTCGGCCAGGGCGGGCTCGCCCATCAACACCTGGGCGGAGCCCCGGATCGAGCCGAGGGGGTTGCGGATCTCGTGCGCGAGCTGCGCCGCCATCTCCCCGACCGCAGCCAGCTTCTCCTTCGTTCGCACCTCGTTCTCGAGGCGGCGGATGTCGGTGAGGTCCTGGAAGACCACGAGGTATCCGCGGCGGGTCTGCTCCTGGATGGCGAGGGGGGTCACCGAGACCCCCAGCTCGAGAGTGCGCGCGTCGGGATGCCGATAGGCGAGCTCGAGCCGGGCGAGGGCTCGGCTCGCCGCCCGCGCCCGCAGCTCGGCCGGACCGAGGAGCGGCGAGCCGAGGACCTCGCTCAAGGGCGAGCCCCGGAGGGCGGCCGGGGCTCGCCCGAGGATGGCCTCCCCGAACCGGTTGGCG
>Ga0335085_10006789_pt1 | contig 17972 bp, 16 predicted proteins | sample Lox_Sample_45_FD_206712 | JGI IMG/M metagenome (GOLD analysis project Ga0335085, IMG submission 206712) | Soil microbial communities from Loxahatchee National Wildlife Refuge, Florida, United States - Lox_Sample_4.5 | ecosystem: Environmental > Terrestrial > Soil > Wetlands | place: USA...
GCTGCAAGCAACAGGCCGAGCGTCAGTATCCCAAATAGCTTTCGCATTGAATATCCCCCTTGAAGCCGGGACCGCGAGAGCCGATCCCGATTGACAAAATGTTTTTCCGGTTGGTTTCCGACGGTTCACGGAAGGCCGCGGCGCCGGTATCAGGGACGCTAGTCTTGGCGCGGCCGCACGGCATGTAGACCTGCGGTAAAGCGGTGCAAATTGCTCCAGAATACTCGCCCATACCCCTGAAATCGGAACCAAACCGGGTCCGGTGGTGCTCTGCGTGGAGCATCCCTAATTTAAATGGATTCATCTTGGGTAACACGAACGATACCGTGCTGTCAATTTGCCGGCCGCAGAGTTTGCAAAATGTCTGATACACTCGATGGCCATGGTGCGATTCCGAATTCTGATGGCGGGAGCCTGCCTGGCTTCCGCGGCGTGGTGGGTGCGGGCGCAAACAGCGCCGAAGGCGCCATCGCCGCGGCTGCTGAAAGTCGACGACATGCACGCGTTTCACGATGTGCGCGATCCGCAAATTTCGCCGGACGGCAATTGGGTAGCGTATACGCTGAGCACGGTGGATGCGGCGGCGGACAAGGGCGACACGGACATCTGGATGGCCAGTTGGGACGGCGCGCGGCAGGTCCGCATGACGTCGAGTCCCGATGGCGAGAATGCGCCGCGCTGGAGTCCGGACGGAAGATTCCTGGCGTTCCTATCGGGGCGCAGCGGCAAGGCCAAGGGCACGCAGGTTTGGCTGCTCGACAGGACGGGCGGCGAGGCGCAACAATTCACGGATGTAAAAGGGCGGCTGAGTTCGTACGATTGGTCGCCGGACGGCAAGCGCCTGCTGCTGGTAATGGCGGATCGCGACGCCAACGAGCAGGACGACGAACGGCCTGCGGTCGGCAGCGGTGGGGCATCGGCGAGAGCGCCCAAGCCGATTGTGATCGACCGCTACAAGTTCAAGCAGGACGTGCAGGGTTACCTGACGCAGAAGCCGGCGCGGCTGTACCTGTTCGATGTGGCGTCGAAGAAGACCGAGGCGCTGACTGCGGAAGGGTTCGAAGTGGCGTCGCCGACCTGGTCGCCGGACGGACAGTCGGTGGCATTCCTGGGCAAGCAGGGCAAGGACGCCGAGCGGTACAACACCTGGAACGTGTACGTGGTGGAGGCGCGTGCGGGCGCGCAACCGCGGCTCGTGACGTCGTATGACGGCGTTCATGGGTCGGCCTCACGGGCACGGCCGGAGTGGAGTCCGGACGGGTCGCGGCTGGTATTCCTGCAGAGCTCCGGCGCGAAGGACAACGCCTACAACATGAATCGCCTGGCGGTGGTCCCGGCAGCGGGCGGCGAAGTGAAACTGCCGGCCGGCAAGTTCGACCGGGGCGTGTCCGCGCCGCGCTTCACGCGCAACGGCAACTCGATTCTGTTCCTGGTGGCGGACGACCGGTGGGAATATCCGGCGACGGTCCCGGCCGCGGGCGGGGAAGTGGAGCGCCTGCTGAAAGGGCCGGGCGTGATTTCGACGGTCGAAATGGGCAAGGACGGGCGGATGGCGGTGCTGGCCGGAAACGACAAAGCGCCCGGCGAGATCTTCCGGCTGGACGATACGCGCCTGACGGCGCTGACGCATCACAATGACGCGTTGCTGGCGGAGTTGAAACTCGGCGAGACCGAGGAGTTCAGTTGCAAGGCCAAGGACGGCAATGAGGTACACGGGCTGATCGTGAAGCCGCCGGATTATCAGCCGGGCAAGCGCTACCCCACGCTGCTGCGCATCCACGGCGGTCCGAACGGGCAGGACGCGCATTCGTTCGCGTTCGAGCGGCAGATCTTCGCGGCCAACGGGTACGTGGTCGTGGTGGTGAACTATCGGGGCAGCTCGGGTCGCGGCGAGAAGTACCAGGTGGCGATTGCGGCGGATTGGGGCAACAAGGAAGTAATCGACTTACAAGCCGCCATGGATTATGTGGTGGCGGCGGGGATCGCGGATCCCGACAGGTTGGGCGTGGGCGGGTGGAGTTACGGCGGCATTCTGACCGACGCGATCATTGCCAAGGACCACCGCTTCAAGGCTGCCACGAGCGGCGCGGGCACGGCGTTTCCGATCGCGCTGTACGGCGTGGATCAATACGTGATGCAGTACGACGAAGAGATCGGGCCGCCGTGGAAGGTGGGGCTGGATCCGTGGATCCGGATCTCGTACGCGTTCCTGCACGCCGACCAGATCACCACGCCGACGCTGTTTATGGGTGGGGAGAAGGACTTTAACGTCCCGCTGGCCGGCGGCGAGGAGATGTATCAGGCGCTGGCGAGTTTGGGAGTGCCGGCGCAGTTAGTGGTATATCCTAACTCATTCCACGGAATTACCCGGCCGAGTTACCAGAAAGATAGAGTCGAGCGGTATCTGGCTTGGTATGCGAAGTATCTGAAGAGCGGCGAGACGACAACCGCCGCGGCGCAGTAAAGGTAAATTGGCCGCAGATGAACGCATATAAACGAGATGAAAACTGGTGGATCCGGCGTTCCATCAGCGCCGATATCTTTGAATCACCGTCTCTCTAAAGCTTCGTCCCAGGCTGCTAAGGTCGCGGCGGAGTGGTAAGTGCTTTCGCAGAATTCCAGGATGAGCTGTTCGGGGGAATCGGCGGTGCGGACATCGTCGTAGCGCAGAAGAAACTCGCCCATATTGGCGTCCCATGCGGCGCACTTCGGTCGCACGGCCTGCTTCTCGAGGCCGGCGGGAGCAGGCGAGGCATAAGCGTAGAATGCCGCGTGGGGATAGCGGCGATCGCCCGGCCAGAAGCCGCAACTGATTTCTTCGTGCGAGTAAGCTTCCGCCATTACCTTACCGGCGCCGGGGCGCGGCGGCGCGGGCCGACCGCAGAAGCGCGTCACGGCCAGATCGAATGATCCCCAGAAGAAATGCACCGGGCTGGACTTGCCCACAAAGCCGCCTTTGTACTTTTTCAACGCGCGGTCGCAGTTGATCAGAATCCGGCGGAAGCTCTCGACCGGCTCCATTTCGTAGGAGGCATGATGGCGATCCTGGTCGTAGGGCGTGGTGTCGTCGAACTCTTCCGGCACCGGGCGGAATTGAACATCGATACCGAGCGAACGCAGGCAGGCCATATATTCGGCGTAGAAATCGGCCACCGCGCGGGGATACAGCGGGATGGCATGGCTCTCGCCGCGCGATGTGCGGATGTGCAGATTATGGGTGAGGAAATCGAACTCCGCCTCGAAGGTGCCGCCGGCGAATGGGATGGGCGAAGTAGTAAGCCCGAGCGGCGTGACAAACAGGGCCACGTGCCACCAGTGATTCTCGGGAGGCGCCAGCGTCATGCGGGTCTTGCCCACGATCTGCACCCACATGTGAAGCGTATCGCAGGTAGCTTCCCATTCCTTGAAGTGCAGTGCCGGCCAATCATTCGAAGTCAAGTTCCACCTCGTCGACGTAACACCAACCCCAGTTTTCTCCGGGTTCGATGGACCGCATGATGGGATGATGGGTCGCGTGAAAGTGTTTGGTGGCATGCCGATTCTTGGAGGAGTCGCAGCAACCTACATGTCCGCAAATCATGCAAAGGCGAAGGTGTACCCAAGAGTCGTGCATTTTCAGACACTCTTCGCAGCCATGAGTGTGCGGTTTGACATCATGGATCTGGTCAGTATGTGTACAGTTCATAAGTAGTTCGCGGAGTATGCCTGAGCAATAGATACCACAAAGCGCGGTTAAGGGCCAACGCGTTCGACGGCAGGAATGGTTTTGCCGTCGGGGCCGGAAACAGTTACTTCCACCTTATAGCTCGATCCCGGCGGAAAGTAAGATCGCTTGGCGAGATAAGTCGAGCGGCACGAGTGGATAAACACGATGAAGATAATCGCGGCTGGAATCCAGGCTCGCATAGCTCAGTGGGCTGCCGCCGTCTCCAAAACGGCGTTCCACATATACTGTACCAGGGTGCTCAGGGCGCGGACAGAGATGTGCTCGTCGTCGGAATGCGCGCCGCCCAGAGGGCCTTGTGCGGCATCCACCACTTCTCCCACGCCGTATGCTTGAACACCTTTGGCGCGAAGTTGCGCATTGTCGGTGGCGCCGGTCATCATGCCGGGAAGGGTGGGCGCGTTGAACATGCGGCGGCCCACCGATTCGAGCGCGCGGAACAGTTCGGTATCGAGGCGCGACGGCGGCGCGGCGGGGCGTTGATCGTTGGCCGCGGGCGGCTGTACCTCGACGGACGGATCGGCCACCACACGCTTTAGTTCGGCTGTGAACTTGGACAAGTCTTCATCGGGCAGGGCGCGGACGTCCAGAGTGGCCTCGGCCTGCGAAGGGATGACGTTCTGGCGGAAGCCCGCCTGCAGCATCGTAGGTGCGACGGAAGTGCGCAGGATGGAGTAGTGGCCAGGCTCGTGCTCGTAGAAGTAGCGATCGACGGCGGCGGCCCGCGAAGGAACCAGGATGTCGCGGTAGCGCGCGGCTGCGTCTGCCGGCGATACCGTTGCGAGTCGCTGGAAGTAAGTTCGGGTCGTTTCGTTGAGGCGGATGGGCGTTTGCCAGTTGCCGACTCGCTCGACAGCGGCGGCCAAATGCACGACCGCATTTCCGGGAATGGGCCGCGAGCCATGGCCCGCCGGTCCATGCGCGACCAGCCTCATGCGGCGCGGAACCTTTTCGGTGGTGGCGACGATCACGTCCTGCACCTTGCCGCCGCTTTCGACGATGCCGCCACCTTCGGCCATGGCGAACTCCGCATCGATTTCGGGCCAGTGCTCGCGCACCATGTAATCAATGCCCACGGCTGTAGTGCCCTCTTCACCGGACTCGGCCAGAAAGATCACGTCGCGGTCGAGTTTGACGTGCAGGCGCTGGAGCAGCAGTAGAATCATGATGCCGGCGACCACGTGGTCCTTATCGTCGTTGGCGCCGCGCGCGTAAATGGTGTCGCCTTTGCGCACGGCGGCGAACGGATCAACCGACCATCGCTCTCTCTGCACGCCCACGACGTCGGTGTGGCCCATCAACAGAATGGGTCGTTTGCGGCCACTGCCTTTAATTCGCGCGACTAGGTTGGCGCGGTTCGGATCGGAGGCGAACAGCTTGACCGCAATGCCTTCCCGTTCCAACATGCTTTGAATGACTTTGGCTGCCCGTGTTTCGTTGCCCGGCGGATTGCTGGTGTCGATTCTCAGTAGCGTAGTGAAGCGGTCGAGGATTTCGGGCTCGAGCTTCTTCCAATCCACCGGGTAACGGTCCTGGGCGAGCGCCGGAAGGGCGAGGAGGAGCAGAGCGGCGGCGAATTTCGGTCGAAGACGTTGCTTGAGGGAGCGGTCCTTCTTCACCCGCGGATCGGGTTTGGGTGCGTCGCCGTTCATAGCGGGATGTTACCGTGCTTCTTGCGCGGCATGCTATCGACCTTGGTTTCAAGCATGCGCAGCGCGCGGATTACGCGAGGGCGCGTTTCATGCGGCTCGATGACATCGTCCACATAGCCGCGCTCGGCGGCCACGAAGGGATTGGCGAAGCGCTCACGGAACTCTTCAGTCTTTTCGCGCCGCACGGCCTCGCGGTCGGACGCGGCGGCCAATTCGCGGCGGTAGACGATGTTCACCGCGCCATCGGGTCCCATTACGGCGATCTCGGCGCTGGGCCACGCCAGGTTGACATCGGTGCGGATGTGTTTCGACCCCATCACGCAATAGGCGCCGCCGTAGGCTTTGCGCGTGATAACGGTGATCTTGGGCACTGTGGCTTCGGCGTAGGCAAACAGCAGCTTGGCGCCGTGGCGGATGATGCCGCCGAATTCCTGCTCGGTGCCGGGCAGGAACCCGGGCACGTCTTCGAAGGTGAGGATGGGAATGTTGAAGGCATCGCAGAAACGCACGAAGCGCGCGCCTTTCACTGACGAGTTGATGTCCAGGCAGCCTGCGAGATAAGCCGGCTGATTGGCCACTATTGCTATGGAGCGGCCGTCCATGCGGGCGAAGCCGGTGACGATGTTGCGCGCGAAGTGCTCGTGTACCTCGAAGAATTCGCCGTCATCTACCACGCGGCGGATGGCCTCCTTGATGTCATAGGGCTGGTTGGATTCGGGCGGCACTAGCGAATCGAGCGCGGGGTCCATGCGGTCGATGGGGTCGCGGGTGGGGCGTCGCGGCGGGTCCTCGCGATTATTCTGCGGCAGGTAGCCGATCAGTTCGCGGATCATGCGCAGGCACTCGGCGTCATCCGCCGCCACGAAATGTCCCACGCCGCTGACCGAGTTGTGGGTCATCGAGCCGCCCAGTTTCTCCTTGGTGACGTCTTCGTGCGTGACAGTCTTGATTACATCGGGGCCGGTGACGAACATGTAGCTGGTGTGATCGACCATGAAGACAAAGTCGGTGATCGCGGGCGAGTAAACGGCTCCGCCGGCGCACGGTCCCATGATGGCCGAGATCTGCGGCACGACGCCACTGGCCAGCGTATTGCGCAGGAAGATATCGGCGTAACCGGCCAGCGACACGACGCCTTCCTGGATGCGAGCGCCGCCCGAGTCGTTGAGGCCGATCACGGGCGCGCCGGTCTTCAGAGCGAGGTCCATGATCTTGCAGATTTTTTGGGCGTTGGCCTCGGAGAGCGAGCCGCCGAAGACCGTGAAGTCCTGCGCGAAGACATAGACCAGGCGGCCATCGATGCGGCCGTAGCCGGTGACGAAGCCATCGCCCGGCACCACCTGCTCGTCCATGCCGAAATCGCGGCAGCGGTGCGTGACCAGCTTGTCGACTTCTTCGAAGGTGCCTTCGTCGAGCAGCAATTCGATGCGCTCGCGCGCAGAAAGTTTGCCCTCCTGGTGCTGGCGAGCACGGCGGTCGGCCCCGCCGCCCTGTTCGGCGGCTGCGTGGCGGCGCCGAAGTTCTTCGAGGCGATTCATCGGCACTATTGTAACGGGCGGACGCGAGCGGGGCGCAGCCGCGGCCCGGTCAAGAATTAGAATGCAGTTTGCAAAACCAGCATCGTATCGCCTGGACCGATCCGACTCGATGGAGTGAGTTGGGAAAGTTATTGCCGGTTTGGTGCGATCCTGGCGGTGCGGCCGCCGGTTGCGCTCGCAGGCTGGGGGCGCTACTCGAAGACGAGTTCGACGCCCACGGCGGGGACTTTTCCGAGAAGATCAATTCCGTCCGGTCGCGGATCTCGGGCGAATTACTCAACGAGCTTTCCGAGATTTGCCGTCTGCAGGGTAGAGCGGCAGATTCGCCAAGTTTCGAAGCTCTATCGGAACGTTGCGAGCGTGTGGCTTGCGATCTCATCGTCGAAGCTGCGAAGGCGCGTCCGCGGACCGGCGATGGGAGCTTTGCCTATCGCGAATGGTTGAGCCGCCATCGCGCGCTGACTGGCGTCGTGCGGCAGATCCGCAAGAATGAGAAGCACGCAGCGGTCTTAGACGTGGACGGGCACCTGATTGAGTTGAGGACCCGACAGATCATTCAAATTGAGGCGGGCGAGCGGGTCGTGTTGTTGCGGCACTCCAAACATGATCCGTCCGAATACTACAATGCCACTCGGAAGATCGACCTGCGACCGTCTCCACTGCCGCTATCTAAGTTTGTGGCAGTCGGTGCGGGCGCATGCCTGATCGGAGGCGCGGGAGTGGTGGTGATCGTTCTGCTTGCGATTCGCAGCATGGATCAGCGGGGAATCCAGGGTCTGTGGAAGTACTTCGTGATTGGAGTACCCTGCGTGGCAATCGTGTGCCTGGGCGTTGGTCTGCTGCTTTTCGGAACCATGATGGGCGGCCTGATGGGTGACTTCTACCGGGCTGTCGAGCAGGAGCGCAAGGCGGGCGGCGAAGACCCGTGGCGCGTTCTATAATTCGGCATGACTCGCAATCTCTCCGTGCTTTTGCTGGCCGGGCTGGCGGCATGGGCCGCCGGCCAGACGCCCACTATCGACGAATCGCTGAGCATGAATTCCGTTTCGGCGCCGCAGATTTCGCCTGACGGCAAGTACGTGGCGTATCTGACGACGCAGACCAACTGGGACGAAGACGAGTTCGTGCAGCAGATCTGGATCGCGGTGACGGCCACCGGCGAGCGCTATCAGTTGACGGCGGGCAAGAAGAGCAGCACCGGGCCGCAGTGGTCGCCGGATTCGCGTCGGCTGGCGTTCGTGAGCGATCGCGACGGCAAGCGGCAGATCTACCTGATTGCGCCGGCGGGCGGCGAGGCTGCTCAACTGACGAATGAGGAGAACGGTATCGGCGCGATGAACTGGTCGCCGGACGGAACCTCGATCGCGTTCACATCGACCGGGCCGGACGCTAAGGCGAAGAAGGATCGCAAGGAGCGCTACGGCGATTTCGAAATCGTCGGCGGCGATTACACCATGAATCACCTGTGGCGCGTCAAGGTGCCGTCGGAAATGCCCGCCGACCTGAAGCAGTTGCCCAAGCCCGAAGCGCTGACCAAAGGCACGGAGTTCAACGTGTCGAGCTTCACCTGTTCACCCGATGGGCGGCGCATCGCGTTCAGCGCCACGCGCGATCCCGACCTCGGCTCGCAGGACACGGAACAGCTTTACGTGCTGGACCTCGCTGATCTGCACGTGCGCAAGTTGCTGGATGGCGGCGGACCCAACGGGCGGCCGAGATGGTCGCCGGACGGCAAGCAGATTGCCTATGTGACCTCCAATGGCCAGCCGAATTTCTTTTACGCCAACCGGTATATTGCGACCATTCTGGCCGAGGGCGGCAAACCGAAGTTACTCACCGAATCCTTCGACGAGGATCCCAACCTGATCGACTGGGGTTCGGATGGGATTTATTTCGGAGCGCTGCAAAAGACGGCCGCGCATGTCTTCCGCATCAGCATGGCGACGGGTGAGATTCAGCGGATCAGCGGTCCGCCGGATTGGCACGTCAGTGACCCGTCCTTCACCAAGGACCATCGCACGATGGCGGCGGTGGCGGCGAGTCCCAATCACTTTGCCGAGGTGATGGTGTCGTCCACTGCCGATTTCAATCTGCGCGCGCTGACGGATATGAGGCAGCAATGGAGCCGCTTTCAACTGGCGACGCGCGAAGTGGTGGAGTGGAAGTCCAGCGACGGCGCGTCGATTCAGGGCATCCTGATCAAGCCGGCAGATTACGATGCTACGCGCAAGTACCCGCTGCTGGTGGTGATTCACGGCGGCCCGACGGGAGTGGATACGCCGGTGTCTGCGGCCGACCGGTACTATCCTATCGAGCGGTTCGCCGCCAAAGGCGCGCTGCTGCTGAAGGTGAATTATCGCGGCTCGGCGGGTTATGGAGCTAAGTTCCGGGCGCTGAACGTGCGCAACTTAGGACTCGGTGACTACCAGGACGTGATTTCGGGTGTGGATTACCTGATTGCGAAAGGTATGGTAGATAAGGATCGCGTCGCCAGCATGGGATGGAGCCAGGGTGGTTATATCTCGGCATTTATCACCACTTACAGCGACCGCTTCAAAGCCGTGTCTGTCGGAGCAGGTATCTCCGATTGGCTGACTTACTATGTGAATACCGATATTCATCCGTTCACGCGTCAATATCTGAAGGCTACACCTTGGGAGGACCTGGAGATTTACCGCAAGACATCGCCGATTACTTACGTCAACAACGCCAAGACGCCGACGCTGATCCAGCAGGGCGATCAGGACAAGCGCGTGCCGCCCCCGAATTCGTACGAGTTGTATCAGGCGCTAAAGGATCGCGGCGTGCCGGTAAAGCTGATCTTCTATAAAGGATTCGGCCACCCGATTAACAAGCCCAAGCAGCAGCGCGCCGTGATGGAGCACAACTACGAATGGTTCAGTAAGTACATTTGGGGTGAAGAACCGGCGGCTGCGATTCCTTGAGCGGCGGCCGCCGCGCCTTCCTACGACTGACGGACATGTTAGGACGGCCGTGACCTTCACGGAGCGGTTGCGGCTTCGCAGGCTGGGCACCGCTCCCTGGCCGCCGCGGCTCGGAGGATTCGGCTCGGAACGGCACGAACAGAGCCGCGACCCAGAGGGAGCGATCCGGACCGTATCCTGTCCGCCTCTAGTCAGAGCGGTTACGGCATTTCAGGCATCGCTGAGTGGCCGTCACGGCTCGGACCGGACCGAATCGGATCGGATCGGATCGGAGTGAATCGCATCAGAGGTCCAGCGAGTCGACGATGGCGTCCAGGTCTGCCGGGCGAACGTGCACTTCTGCCGCCATGCCGGCCGGTTCGGGGCGCTCGTCGAAGGCCTGGAAGAGCGCAATTTTGGCGATCGCGTACCGTTCCGTCGAAGACAATTCGCGGCTGTGTGCGTTCTGCCACACGGCGAGTGCGGATTCAGCGAGGAAGACGCTGGTATCGCGCCAAGTCTTGCGATCGGCCGAGAGGTGGAAGACATATTCGAAACCGCGCCCGGCGGCGGAGTGAAATTCGCGTTGGCCTTCGTAGAAGTATTGATAAACATAGCCGCTCTGAGCGGAGTAGGTCTTCATGCGGCGGACGGCGGGCGCGCCCGTGAGGGGCGCTCTTTTCCTAGAAAAGAAGTTCCGGAACACGGGAATCCTCAGGAAAACGGTAAGGGGTTGGGGTTAGGGTAACTTTTCGCAAATTGGTACTCCGATCACTCTTGACAAGGATACCAACCGGAGGCAAAATGAAAGTGGAATCGGGGCCGGTTGTCCGATTCTAACGCCGACTGAAAAGCCAGCCTCCGGGTTGGCGGGAGGTGCTTTTATAGAACCGGGCCAGAATGAGGGCGGCCTCATCCACGGTAAGTGAACAGGTAGCACGGGAGACGCCGAACGGCCGGATTTTACCGGACCCCTTTGTGGGTCGGCTCAGCGCGTAATGCGCTAAAGTGATGGCCGTCAACAGGGTTTCTCAAGGGCACGAGCCGAGGGATGACCGCCCTTGTTCGTTTTATAAGTAAATTCCCCTCACTTATTCTTCCCAGTTCAGAACCACCTTTCCCGAGTTACCCGAAATCATCGCCTCAAATCCCTTCTCGAACTCCGCGTAAGAGAACCGGTGCGTAATTACCGGCGAGATGTCCAATCCCGATTGCAGCATCACCGTCATCTTGTACCAGGTCTCGTACATTTCGCGGCCGTAAATGCCCTTGATGGTGAGCATGTTGAAGATCACCGTGTGCCAGTCGACGGCCATGGGTGCCGAGGGAATGCCCAGCATGGCGATTTTGGCGCCGTGGCTCATGTTGACGAGCATGTCCTGGAAGGCGGCAGTGTTGCCGGACATCTCCAGGCCGACGTCGAAGCCTTCGGTCATGCCGAGCTCTTTCTGCACCTTCGCCAGCGCGCTCTCCTTGACGTTGACCGCCCGTGTTACCCCCATCTTACGGGCCAGGTTCAGGCGATAGGGATTCACGTCGGTGATGACGGTGTAGCGCGCTCCGGCATGCACGGCGACCGCGGCCGCCATAATGCCGATGGGTCCGGCGCCGGTCACCAGCACATCCTCGCCCAGCACCGGAAAGCTCAGGGCAGTGTGCACGGCATTGCCGAACGGGTCGAAGATGGCCGCCACATCCAACGAAACAGACTCATGGTGGCGCCATAGGTTCGTCATCGGCAGGGCGATGTATTCGGCGAAGGCGCCCGGGCGGTTCACTCCGACGCCCATGGTGTGGGCGCACAAATGGCGGCGTCCCGCCAGGCAATTGCGGCAGCGGCCGCAGACCACGTGGCCTTCGCCGCTGACGATGTCGCCGGGAAAGAAGTCGGCCACATTCGAGCCGGTTTCGACGATGCGGCCCACGAACTCATGGCCGATCGCCATGGGCACCGGGATGGTCCGCTGGGCCCACTCGTCCCAGTTGTAGATGTGTACGTCGGTACCGCAAATGCCGGTGCGCAGCACGCGAATCAGAACGTCGTTGATGCCGATTTTAGGCGTGTCGATCTCTTCGAGCCACAGACCGGGCGCGTGCCGGCTTTTCACGAGGGCTTTCACAACCCTACAATAGCAGGCGTGTTGCGGCAGCCGCCCACTCATGTCATGTCCGCGGTGCATCTATTGACCACCTCATGAAGTGAATTTCTTGTGTTACCGTAGTGGCCATGCGCCCCGTGCGAATAGCCGCCGCGAGCCTGTTCGCGCAGATGTTTCCTCATCGGTCGGAAGACCGCGTGGAGTTCTCGCCGCTTGCAATGCCTTACCAGTTCAACCCCAGCCTGGGACTGTGGGGCGGACTGGTGGCGGTGATGGCGGCGTTCGCGCGCATTCTGACTCTTTGCAGCGTTGTGGCTGTGTGGAGTGTGTTGAGCCTGTCTGCGTGGCAGCGGATGGCCGGGCAGATCTGGCGCTACCTGGCGCTGCTGCCGATGCTTGTAGCGCTCCCCGCGGCGCTGATACCGACGATGCTGGCGATTGCGGCCATCGAGCGCTGGATGAGCGGGCGGCGATAGCGCGGCTGCTCGATCCAGCCGGGAGCTATACTCAAATCGAACAGCAACATCATGCGTGGAGGTCTGCAAATGCGCTTCCGAATCTGGCTGGTCCTGCTTCCTGCGCTGCTGGCGGCCGCACCGGCGCTCGAGGTGGTCAGGCCCGTGATCGCCCAGAGCGATGGAGGGCCGCCCGACCCCGCCAACTTCGTCCATATCGCCGGTGAAACGATTTTTTTCACCTGCCGCATCGCCAACTTTAGTAAGTCGGCGGAGGAGAAGATCCACCTCACTTACTCGGTCGAGGCATTCGACCCCCAAGGCGTGCCGCTGAACGAAATCTACAAAAACGAAATCCAGGACGAAGTTACTCCACAGGATAAGGAATGGCAGCCCAAGATCGAAACCGAGATTGCCACTCCGCCGCTCGGCCCCAGCGGCGCTTATAAGATCCTCGTTAAGGTGGAGGATCTGATCGCCAAATCGACGGCTGAATTGTCCGTGCCTTTCCAGATTCGCGGCCACAACGTTGAACATAGCGAGACGCTGGCCATACGCAATTTCCAGTTCTTCCGCGGAGAAGACGACACCCAGCCGCTGGAGAAGGCCGCCTATCATCCGGGCGATGCCGTGTGGGCTAAGTTCGATATCGTCGGCTATAAATTTGGAGATAAGAACGCCGTCGATGTAAGTTATCTGACTTCGCTCATTTCACCCGAGGGCAAAGTCATGTGGACGCAGCCCGATCCAGCGGTGGATAAGGATGCTTCCTTCTACCCCAAACGCTATGTAAGCGCCAGCATGGGCATCACGGTGCTGAAGGGTACCAAGCCGGGGGTCTACATGATCGGCGTGCAGGTAAAGGACGGGATCGGCAAGCAGATGGCCGAAGCCAAATTCCCGTTCACCTTGGAGTAGCGCCGAAGCGCGCTACGCTGTAGCTTATGCCCGAAATCCTAGCCCTGGGAGCGGATCCGCTCTCGATCGAAGACGTGTTGCGTGTGGCCCGCGATCGCGTTACAGTCCGGCTCAGCGGCGGGGCCCGCACGCGCATCGCCAACGGACGCGCCCGCTTGCAGGAATTGCTCGAGCGCGGCGAGCGCATCTACGGTGTCAACACGGGCGTGGGAGGCAACGTCGGTATTTCGCTCGCGCCCGAGCAGATGGAGTTGCTGCAGCACAATCTGGTGCGGCACCTTTCGTGCGCTACTGGTGCGCCTCTGCCGGGCGATGTGGTGCGCGCTGCCACGCTGCTGCGCATCGCCACGTTCGTTACCGGCACCTCGGCGGTGCGCAATGAGTTGGTGGACGCGCTGGCCGATCTGCTGAACCGCGGCGTTACGCCGGTGGTGCCGCGTTACGGTTCGGTGGGCGCGAGCGGCGATTTGATGCCGTCCGCATACATCGCGCGCGTGCTGGTGGGTTTAGGCGAGGCGGAGTTTCAAGGCCGCGTCCTGCCCGCGCCGGAAGCATTAGCGGCAGCGGGCATCCGGCAACTCCGCTTCGCGCCCAAAGAGGCGCTGGCACTGATCAATGGCACTACCATGATGACCGCCGTCGCGGCGCTGCTGTGGCGTGATGCCTTTCGCGTGCTGCGCGCGCTGCTTGGCGCGGTGGCGCTGTCGATCGAAGCGCTGGAGGCGCCCGATCTGCCCTTTGCTGCCTGGGTGCACCAGCGCAAAGGCCATCCCGGACAGATCGCGGTGGCCGCGCACCTGCGCGAATTGCTGAGCGGGTCGGGCCACATCAAGGCTTCGGGCGGCCAGAGTTGTTATTCGCTGCGCTGTGTGCCGCAGGGCCTCGGGCAGTGCTGGGAGGCGCTGGTGGATTCGCGTGCCACCATCGAGCGCGAGATCAATTCGGCCAACGACAATCCGTTGATCGATCCGGATACCGGCGCGTTTTACAAGGCCGGCAATTTCTATGGCGGCCACATTTCGCGCCTGCTCGACACCTGGAAGCTCGATTTCGCGGCCATGGCGAATTGGGGCAATGCACTGATGGCTGTGCTGGTGGACGATCGTTTCAATGGTGGCCTGCCGGCGAATCTCTCGCCCGACCCGGGCGCGCACTCGGGCTTCAAAGGCATGCAACTCAGCGTCACCAGCCTGGCTTGCGCCGTCCGCCAGATGGCCGGCCCGAGTTCGATTCATTCACTGCCCACGGAGCAGTACAACGAGGACGTGGTGAGCCTCGGGATGCACGCCGCAGTCACCGCCATGGACGCGCTGGAGTGCGTCCGCAACCAGACCGCCATGCTGCTGCTGGCGTCCTCGCAGGCTGTGGATTTGCGCGGTGGCCCGGAGAAATTGGGCGCCGGATCGCAGCGCGTTTATCGCACCGTGCGCTCGACCGCCGGCTTTCTGGGTCAGGATCGGCCGATGGAACATGAAGTCGCGGCCTTGGCTACGCGCATCCTCAATGAAGATTTCTAAGAGCGGGCGGTTGGTGCGCGCCGCCCGCGGTAGAGTTGTGGAGACCGCTCCCTGTGGCCGCGGCTCAGCACGCCGCTGGATCTAAGCGCCGGGTGGAACCAGGGGGACCCACGCACCTTGCCGCGTGAGCCTCAGGGCCACCGTAACCGAGCCGCGACCACAGGGAGCGGTCTTGCGAATTACGCCAGACCGTCGGAGAACTAGTGGCCCGGTCCACCTCCTTGCGGCCCGTAGCCCGCCTCGTTTGCGGCGATATACACGTGCGTGGCTCCGGTGCTGGTGTCAAAAATCTCAAAGGACACGAGTACCTGGCACGGCACGCCGGATCCTTCAGTTGTTGTCTGAGTTACTACTCCGCGAATCGACGTCCGCCCGGTGGCGCCCACAGAGGCGTACGGCAGAGTTACCGACTTGCTCTGATTCGTCCCCAGTGTGTAAGTCGTGGCCGAGCCAATTACCGTGCCGCTGCTGTTCAGGAACGAGATGGCCCCGGTGCAGGAAGCCGCCGTGCCACTCGACGACGCCGCGGCGATATTGACCAAATTGATCTGGGCGCTTTCGCTCGCGGCGAGACCGACCGGCGGAAGGTCCTGTGTTCGCGTAAAGGTGCTGCCGCTGGTACTGGACTGCGCCCACAGCGCCGGCGCGGCCGCTACGAGCAGAGCCATAACCAACTTCCGTTTGTGCATGTTTGACCTCGTTGTTGTGAATTTTGCCGGAGCCGGTCCGCGGGCGAACCGTCCGACACTGTCACCGGACGGGCCGGGTTAAGTTGTTGTTTCAAGAGCCCGTGAAGATTAACCTTCTTAATGTAACTGGCGGATTAGTTGCGCCACCATGCCGCACGGCGGCGGGTATGTAAACTTAGGCGCGGCAATTCTGTATGCCGGCAGCTTTGTAAGCGGACGGCGGCAAGCGTGTTTCGCAACTTAGCCTCACTTATGTGCGGAAAAGGCCTGATCGATCCGCCCGGCCAACGCAAAGTCCCGCTCGGTGATGCCGCCGGCGTCATGCGACCACGTGACCGCCTCCACGCGTCCCCACGACAGGTGCAGATCCGGGTGATGGTTCATCTCCTCGGCCGCCGCCCCCACGCGGTTCACGAAATCGAGGGCCGTCTTGAAATCGGGGAAACGAAAGGTCTTCGACAGTTTTCCGTCTTCCCCCTTCCAGTCCGGCAGGGAGGCGGCGCGCTCCCGCAGCGCTTCCCCGGTGATCACTCCCGATTTGCTCATCGTTTCAAACCTCCTGTCGCAGCTCAATGGCGCGCGGCCGCCACTTCGCGCTCCGCGCCGATGAATCCCCACGTCACCCAGACTTTGCCTTCCAGCACGCGGCGGAAGTAGTCCATCGCCTTGTCGGGCTGGCCGTTATACAGGCGGAAATTGCCGATCCCGTACATAACCGTGTCGAAGCGCAGTTCGGCCTCGGTGTCCGATCCATCGCGCGGCGGAACGGGCGGCGTGATCTGCTCTTCGTTCATGCGTCCCTGGAATAGCCGCACGAGGTTCAGGTAGTGCAGCGTGTGCGGCTCCTTGTTGGCCATCTCGGGGCCGATCGCAGCAGCCGCCGCGGCGGCTTCGCGCGGCTTGTTGGCGCGGCGTAGCGCGGCGTACACCCAGTTCGTGGAATTGATGCGCTCATCGGTGTTGGGCGCGGTGTCCACAGCGTGCTGGAAGGCCTCCGCGGCAGCAGCGAACTCGCCGAGAAAATAGTGCGCCAGGCCCAAATGGTAATAGCCGGCCATGTTCTTCGGATCGATCTGCACCGCCCGGCTCAGGTCGGCGCGCGCCTTCTCGAACTCCCGCAGCGGCAAATTGCGATGGCCGCGCTCAGTCAACAAATCGGCGCGATCGGGATCCAGGGCAAGGCCGCGCGTACACGTCTCCACGGCTTCGCGCTCCAGCCACCCGCCCGCCTGTGCCTGCGCCAACTTCAGTAGCAAGTCCGGATTCTTAGGATCGGCCTCGGCCGCCTTGCGCGCCGCCGCCACCGCGCCTTTCTCGTCGGGCAGCGAATAGAACTTCGTGCCCAGCGGGGAAGTCACTTCGAGCACGGTCTGGCCGCTCTGGCCGAATGCCATCGCCGCGAGCGCTATCCACAGCAAAAACAGCATCATGGTGTGTCGAGAATTATATCGCGGACCATTCTGCCGCCCCGCGGCCGATGTACCGTCCCGCACCGCGCCGTGCAACGTTTGTTACGAGCTGCATGTCATCGGGCTAAAATATGCGGGATGCGGGTCTTCATTCAATCGTTGGGTTCTATAGCGGTCTTGATAGCGGCGGGTGCCGCGATAGCGCCGGCCCAGACGCCGGTGATTACACCTGGAGGCGTCGTTAACGCGGCCAGTTTCACCAGCCCGGTGGTGGCCGGATCGCTGATTTCGATTTTCGGATCGAATCTGGCTCCTCAAACAGACGTCGATACGGCCATTCCTCTTCCGCCGACCATGGATGGCGTGACCGTCACGGTCAATAATATTCCCGCGCCGCTGTGGTTTATCAGCAGCGGACAGATCAACGCGCAAATTCCGTGGGAAGCTCTGGCCGCCGCGCCGCCCACCACCAATACCGCTACCGCGCAGGTGGTCGTCGCAACTAAAACAGGCGGAGCGTCGGCTCCTGTTTCGGTCACGATCGCGCCGGCCGCGCCGGCTGTCTTCACGTTCAGCGGAGGCGGCTCGGGGCAGGCGATCGCGTACAACTATGCGGATGCCAGCTTCGCCTCTGCCACGCCGATCGCCGGCTATCCAACAGTGCCTTATCGCGCGGCCAAGATCGGCGATCCGAACCCGCTCATCATCTATGCGACCGGACTCGGAGCGGTAACGCCCGCGGTGTCATCGGGATCGCCGCCACCGACCGGTATCATCGCCTACGCGGTGACTCAGCCCACGGTGCTGATCGGTGGCGTCCCGGCTACGGTGCAGTTCGCCGGCCTGTCGTCGTCGCCGGGAGTTTACCAGCTCAATGTCACACTTCCCTCGAATACACCGACGGGCGCAACCGTGACTCTGCAGATTCAGTCGAACGGCGTCACCAGCCGCGATGACGTGACCATCGCGGTTTCGCAGTAACCCGGCCGGCTATCGCGGCGCGGCCGGACGCGTCGAAGAGTTATGCAGACGCTACGCTTCCTCTTT
>Ga0335085_10006790_pt1 | contig 17971 bp, 13 predicted proteins | sample Lox_Sample_45_FD_206712 | JGI IMG/M metagenome (GOLD analysis project Ga0335085, IMG submission 206712) | Soil microbial communities from Loxahatchee National Wildlife Refuge, Florida, United States - Lox_Sample_4.5 | ecosystem: Environmental > Terrestrial > Soil > Wetlands | place: USA...
TAACCCTCTGGGACAGGCCCGGTTTCAGGCCCATCCCAATTTGGTTGCGGTTGCACCCCGGCCGGTGGCCTACTGGGCGAGTGGCCCTTTTTCAGCATCAACACATTACCCCCCCGCAATGCGGGAGAGGGGATTTCGCTATCACCGCCCCTTCAGACGGCCATTCAAACCTCGTCGTCCCGGCGAAGGCCGGGACCCACCTATCCGCTGTCTGCGGCGCCGAAAAGTGAGTCCCGGCCTTCGCCGGGACGACGATTGTGAAAACGTTCACTAAGCTCGCCGCCAGGTCGTGCCGTCCGGCCCGTCCTCGAGAATCACACCTTCCTCAGCCAATTCTGTTCTGATACGGTCAGCGTCGGCAAAACGCCGCTCTTTGCGGGCTAGCGCGCGTTTTTCGACCAGCGCATCAATTCTAGGATTGGTCACTGTCGCATTGACATGGTCGCGAAGCCCCATCCGCTCGATGACGGCCGCGCTCGATTGAGTGCCAACTGGCATAGCAGCAGCGACTGAAACCTCCCGGCGCCAAGTTGTGGTTCCGTCCGGATGATCGTTGAGGATAACGCCGCCTTCCGAGAGCTCGTCCTTTATACGCTGAGCATCTGCAGAACGGCCTTCATGCAGCGCAAGCGCTCGGTCTGCGATACGTTGCTCCAGCTGCACGTTGTCACTGGCTTGGGCGCGTTTTAGGAATGCTTCAGCGTTTTGGGTAAGCACGCCCATTAGTTGGCCGCCAGACGCAAGCGCTGTTTGGAGCTGATTGCGAGTTTCAAACTGACCTCGCTCGTGGGCTCCGTGGATATTGCGGATTAACGCGGTTAGCCGTGTCAGCGCGAGAGGCGTATTGAGATCGTCTGTTAGGGCCTCACGAACCGGTGTTGGGACTGATGAAGGTGTGGCGCTTATAGGATGCTGTCCTCGATTTAAGGCGACGTAGAAGCGAAAAAGATCCTGAGATGCCTGCTCCAGGCGGCTTCGGGTCCAGTCAAGCGGGTCGCGGTAGTGCGTTCGGAGCAGCGCGAGGCGCACCACCTCGCCCGGCCATTCCTTCAGCACATCGTGCGCCGTGACGAAATTTCCCAGCGATTTCGACATCTTGGCGCTGTCGACCGAGAGAAAGCCGTTATGCACCCAGAAATTGACGAAAGGCTCGCCGCCATGCGTGCATTCGCTCTGCGCGATCTCGTTTTCGTGGTGCGGGAAGACGAGGTCGACGCCGCCGCCATGGATGTCGAAATGCGTGCCGAGATGCGCCTCGCTCATGGCCGAGCATTCGATGTGCCAGCCCGGCCGGCCGCGGCCCCAGGGGCTGTCCCAGCCCGGTTGGGCGGGCGTTGACGGCTTCCACAGCACGAAATCGCCTGCATCTTCCTTATAGGGCGCGACCTCGACCCGGGCGCCGGCGATCATCTCCTTGCGGCTGCGGCGCGACAGCTTTCCGTAATCCTTGAATGAGGCGACGCGGAACAGCGCATGCCCTTGCGCCGCGTAGGCGTGGCCGCTGGCGATGAGCTTTTCGATCATCGCGATCATCTGCGGGATGTGGTCGGTGGCGCGCGGCTCTACATCCGGCGGGAGGTTGCCGAGCGCCGCCATATCCTCGTGAAAAATCCGTGCCGTGCGTTCGGTCAGCGCCTCGATCGGCTCGCCATTGGCGCGTGCCGCGTCGATGATCTTGTCCTCGACATCGGTGATGTTGCGCACATATTTGACGTGGTTCGCGCCATATTCGTGCCGCAGCACCCGGTAGAGAAGGTCGAACACAACGACCGCTCGGGCGTTACCGATATGGGCATAGTCGTAGACCGTGGGGCCGCAGACATACATCCGGACGTTTTGCGAATCGATCGGCCGAAATTCTTCCTTCCGGCGGGTCAGCGAATTGTAGAGACGGAGGGTCATCGCGACGACGAGGCGTAGCAGATTAGGCTTTTGCGGTCCATGTTCGCCCCAAAAATGGTGACGCGGAACCGTCATCGAAAGCTGAAACAAGATTTTTGCCGCCGTGCCCGCGGCATGTCCGAGCCTCGCCACGTATCCACAAACATGAGAGATCTGGGAATGCATGACGTCATGCCGAGGGCGAAGCGGGGGCCGCTGTCATTGCTGCGGACGCGCCGCTATGGCGCCATGTGGGTGACGCAATTTCTGTCGGCCTTCAATGACAATGCGCTCAAGAACGCGCTGGTCCTGATGCTCGCCTATCGCCCGGAGATGGCGCGCGGGCTGCCGGCCGGCATGCTGATCCCGCTGGCAGGCGCACTGTTCATCCTGCCGTTCTTTTTCGGGTCCGCCACTGCCGGTCAGCTCGCGGATTCGCACGACAAGGCCAAGGTCATCCGCATCATCAAGCTGACCGAGATCGCTGTGATGGCGATCGCCGCCGCAGCGGTACTGAGCGACAACACCTGGACGCTGTTTGCGCTGCTCTTTGTCATGGGGATCGAGGCGGCGTTTTTCGGCCCGCTGAAATACGCGATCCTTCCCGACCTTTTGCGTTTTGACGAGTTGCTGCTCGGCAACGCATTGGTCGAGGCAGGAACGTTCTTCGCGATCCTCATCGGCACGATCGCCGGCATGCTGATCGCCACCAGCCATGGCGCGCTTACGGTGGCGGCACTGATCGTCTTTGTCGCGCTCGGCGCCTGGGGGGCAAGCCAGGCGATCCCCTCTGGCGCACCTTCCGCCCCGGAGACGCGGATCGAATGGAATTTTCTCGCCTCGACATGGCGGCTTGTCGCCGACTCGCGGCACGAACCGACGCGCTTCCGCTCGATCCTCGGCATTTCCTGGTTCTGGCTGGTGGGCGCGACCTACCTGTCGCAATTCCCGACTTATGTCAGCCGCTATCTCGGCGGCGCGGAATCGGTGGTGACATTGTTCCTCACCGTTTTCTCGGTCGGGGTGGGCGCCGGCTCGCTATTGGGCAGCCGCATTCTGAAGGGCCGGATCAGCGCCCATATCGCACCCTGGGGCGCGTTGGGCATCGCGCTGTTTTCGATCGATCTCTGGCTGGCCAGCCCGGTCCATCAGATAGCCTCCAACCCCGCGGCCGAGATCGCGCTCGGCGAATTTCTCCAGACCCCGGTGCACTGGCGCATTCTCGTGGACCTGCTTGGCATAGCCGCCTCGGGCGGCGTTTTTGCGCTGCCGCTTTACGCGTTGCTACAGACCGCTGGGGACGAACGGTGGCGCGCCCGTGCGATCGGCGCCAACAATGTCGTCAATGCCGCGGCGATGGTGCTGTCGGCGCTCGCGGTGATCGCGCTGCTCGCCGCCGGAATCAGCGTGCCAGGCCTGTTCTTGCTGACCGGGGTAAGCACATTGGGGGTCGCTGGTTGGTTCTGGCGGCTGCGGATGGCGCTGGTGCCCAATGCCGGTGCCGCTCCGGTGCTGGTGCCGCGAGAGGCGGAATAGCGGCGCCCCATTATTGGCGCATTAGGTGCAGATGGTGGGTTGCATTGACAGCCGGCCTTGCAAGCCGCCAAAGGAACGGACGTGACGGAAAAGCAAAAACAGATCGAAGCGACGCTGATCCCCGGCGACGGCATGGGCCCGGAAATCGTCGCGGCGGTGCAGATCGTGCTGGACGCGCTGGGTTCACCCTTTGCCTGGGATGTGCAGCAGGGCGGGCTGGCAGCGATCGAAGCCGGTGGCGATCCGCTGCCCAAGGCGACGCTCGACAGCATCCGTCGCACCAAGCTGGCGCTCAAAAGGCCGCTGACCACGCCGGTCGGCGGCGGGTTCCGCTCGGTCAATGTCCGGCTGCGAGAGGAATTCGAGCTCTACGGCAATATCCGGCCGGTAAAGACGATCGTCCCCGGCGGGCGATACGAGAATATCGATCTGGTGTTGATCCGCGAAAACCTCGAGGGCCTCTATGTCGGCTTCGAGCATTTCGTCCCGATCGGGCATGATCCGCACGGCGTGGCGATCGCCTCGGCGGTCAATACCCGCGCCGGCGCGCGGCGGATCATGGACTTCGCCTTTGATTATGCGCTGCGCAACGGCCGCAGAAAGGTCACGGTGGTCCATAAGGCCAACGTCCTCAAGGTGGTGACCGGGCTATTTCTCGAAGTCGGCCGTGAGGTCGGCAAGGAATACGAGGGCCGCGTCGCGATGGACGATCGCATTGTCGATGCCTGCGCGATGCAACTCGTGCTCAACCCCTGGCAGTTTGACGTGCTCGTCACCACCAATCTGTTTGGCGACATCCTCTCCGACCTGATGGCCGGGCTGATCGGCGGGCTTGGCCTCGCACCCGGCGCCAATATCGGCGAGAACGCGGCGATCTTCGAGGCGGTGCACGGCTCCGCACCGGATATCGCCGGCAAGGGAATCGCCGATCCGATCGCGCTGCTGCTCGCGGTCGGGCTGATGCTCGACCATGTCGGCCGCCAGGACTTGGCGTCGCGGCTGCGCGCCGCGATCGACCGCACCGTCAACCAGGACAAGATCCGCACCGGCGACCTCGGCGGCACCGCCACGACCCACGGGCTCGCCGAAGCGGTGGCGAGACGCCTCTAGCCTTAAGCCGCCGCATTTAGGAGGAAGGTCCTCATGTCTGGCATAACCCCGTGCCTCTGGTTCGACGGCGACGCCGAAGAGGCCGCGAAGTTCTACGCCTCTGTATTTCCCAACAGTCATATCGATGCGGTCCATCGTGCGCCGGGCGACTATCCCGCGGGCAAAGCCGGTGACGTGCTGCTGGTCGAGTTCACACTGATGGGCCAACCATTCACCGCTCTGAATGGCGGACCGCAATTCCACTTCAATGAAGCGATCTCGTTTCAGATACCGGTGGAGACCCAGGCCGAGACCGATCATTTGTCGGATGCACTATCGGCGGTCCCCGAGGCCGAGCAATGCGGCTGGATAAAGGACCGCTTCGGTGTGTCGTGGCAGATCGTTCCGCGCCCGCTAATCAGGTTGCTGGGCGATGCCGATCGCGCCCGAGCGCGAAGGGCCTTCGAGGCGATGATGCAGATGAAGCGCATCGACATCGCCGCGCTCGAACGCGCTGCTGACTGCGTTGCGTCGTCCGGCTGAACGATTAATTTCTGCCGGCAATAGCCCGGGCGCGGCCGATCAATCAGCCTTGATCGCGTCGGCGCCTTCGATGCGAGCGGCGAGGGCGGCCGAGAGGAAACGGTCGATATCGCCGTCGAGCACCGCCGGCGCATTGCCGATCTCAACCCCGGTGCGCAAATCCTTGACCATCTGGTAGGGCTGCAGCACGTAAGAGCGGATCTGGTGACCCCAGCCGATATCGGTCTTTGACGCGTTCATCGCGTCGGCCTGCGCCTCGCGCTTCTGCAATTCCAGTTCGTACAGGCGGGCGCGCAACATCGCATAGGCCTGGGCGCGGTTCTGGTGCTGCGAGCGCTCGCTCTGACAGGCGACGGCGACCGGCTCGCTGCCGGGCAGCGTATAGGTCAGCCGCACCGCGCTGTCGGTCTTGTTGACATGCTGCCCGCCGGCACCCGAGGAGCGGTAGGTGTCGATGCGCAGGTATTTGTCTTCGATCTCGATCTCGATCTTGTCGTCGATCACCGGGTAGACCCAGGCGGAGGCAAAACTCGTGTGGCGGCGCGCTGCCGAGTCGAACGGCGAGATGCGTACCAGCCGGTGCACGCCGCTTTCGGTCTTGAGCCAGCCATAGGCGTTGGTGCCTTTCACCAGCACGGTCGCGGATTTGATGCCGGCGCCTTCGCCCTCGCTTTCCTCGACCCATTCGACCTTGTAATCGTGCGCCTCCGCCCAGCGCACATACATGCGCAGCAGCATCTCGGCCCAGTCCTGCGCTTCGGTGCCGCCGCTGCCGGCGTGGACTTCGAGATAGCAGTCGTTGCCGTCGGCCTCGCCCGAGAGCAGGCTTTCGAGTTCGCGCTGCTGCGCCTCGTCGCGCAGCTTTTCAAGCGCCGCCTCGGCTTCCGTGACGACGCTCTCGTCGTCCTCGGCCTCGCCCAGTTCGATGAGCTCGACGGCGTCGAGATACTCCTGCTCGATGCGCTTATAGCCGTCGATCAGATGTTCGAGCCGCGCGCGCTCGCGCGACACTTTCTGCGCGGTCTCCGGATCGTTCCAGAAATTGGGGTCTTCGACCTTGGCGTTCAGTTCGGCGAAGCGCCGGTTCGCGGCATCCCAGTCAAAGATGCCTCCGCAGCAGCGAGAGCGACTTGGTGATGTCGTCGATAACAGCCTGTGTTTCCGCCCGCATTGCTTCCTGGTCCTCTACGCTACATTGCGACTGCGTCTGGTCTCTATCTGTCTTCCTATGGGCCTTGGCCGAACTTGATCCGGCCACACCTGTCTTCAGGTTCAGATTTTGAGAATGCAGACGTGGACCCCCGGGTCAAGCCCGGGGGAGGTGAGGCGCGCAGACTTCTCGCGTTGATGCTCCCCGCCGCGTCAGCCTCTAATACAATCCGCCTGTGCCACTGGATGGCTGGCGCGGCGCGTCGCCCGCCCCGGCCAGCCCCGAATCGCCGCCGCTGGCCAGCCCGTCCTCGCCGCCCGAACCCCCTTCGCCTGGGACACCGTGCAGGCCCTTGTCGCGATCCTGATCGGGGCCGGTGCCGGGCTTGTAGGCAAACCATGTGGCTTGTTCGCCGCCCGAGGCCGGCAGCATCGTCTCCGGGCTGACGCGAACCATCTGCAATCCCGGCGGAATGCGGAATTCGGTGGCTGGCTCGTCCTTGAGCGCGGCCATCATAAAGTCGCGGAAGATCGGCGCGGCGACCACCGCCGCCTGCTGGCCGCGGCCCAGGCTGTCGTGATTGTCGTAGCCGACATAGACGCCGGCGGCGAGGTTCGGGGTAAAGCCGACAAACCAGGCGTCGCGCCAGTCGCTGGTCGTGCCGGTCTTGCCGGCGATCGGTTTGCCGACCGCCGCGACCTTGGCGCCGGTGCCCCGCTGTACGACGCCCTGCATCATCTGCACGACCTGATAGGTCGATTGCGGGTCGGCGATCTGCTCGCGGGTGTCGGGGATGACCGGCGGCGGCTGATGGTTCCATTCGACGTTGCTGCAGCCGTCGCACGGCCGGTTGTCGGCGCGGTAGATCGTGACGCCGTTACGGTCCTGCACGCTGTCGATCAGCGTCGGGGTGAGTTTCTTGCCGCCGTCGACCAGCATCGCGTAAGCGGCAGTGAGGCGCAGGGGCGTCGTTTCGCCGGCGCCGAGTGTCATCGAATACTCGCGCGGCATGTGGTCCATGATGCCGAAGGCCTCGATATTCTCGCCAATCGCCTCCATGCCGAGGATCGCGCCGAGCCGTGCCGCTACCGTGTTGAGCGAATGGGCGAGCGCGACGGCGAGCGGCGTCGGGCCGCGATACCGATCCGACTCGTAATTGCCGGGCGTCCACGGCGGCATGCCCGGGCCCTGGTCGAGCGACAGCGGGCCATCGACCACCAGCGTCGAAGGCGTGAACCCATGCTCCATCGCGGTCAGGTAGACAAACGGCTTGATCGCCGAGCCAGGCTGGCGATGCGCTTGCGTCGCGCGGTTGAACTGGCTGATCTCAAAGCTGAACCCGCCGCTCAACGCCAGCACCCGGCCGGTGTGCGGGTCGATCGTGACGAGTGCGCCGGACACGTCGGGGATCTGGCATAGATTGTAGAGCGCCACCGCCTTTTCCGGCGCCGCGGCCACCACCCGCCGGATCGGTCCCGGCTTTTTCGTCGGCTCGGGCGCCTCGGGCAGCGGCTCGACCAGCACGACATCGCCAGGCTTGACGACATCCGCGGCACTGCGCGGGTAGGCACCGAGCGTGCCGTCATCGTGCAGCGGCTGCGCCCACCGCATTTGCGCGAAAGGAATGCGGCCGGTCGCGCCGTTCTTGAAGCCGATCTCGGCGCCCGCGGCATCGGTGCGCTGCACCATCGCGAGCTGCCAGTTCATCGCGTCGGCGCCCGGCGGCAGCGGCTGCGCCGCCAGCTCGGCGGTCCAGTCGCCGCTCGGGTTGATGTGGTCGACCACGCCGCGCCAGCCGCCATGCGCGCGGTCGTAGTTGATCAGCCCCTCGCGCAGATTCTTATCGGAAACGGCCTGCAGCCGGCCATTGAGGCTGGTGCGTACGGTCAGCCCGCCCTCATAGACCATCTTCTCGCCAAAACGTGCGATCAGCTGCCGCCGCACCTCTTCCGCGAAATAGGGCGCATTGACGATCTCAGCCTCCTCGCGGTGGTGGACGATCACCGGATCGGCCTTGGCGGCGGCGACCTCGGCCGGGGTCGCGAAGCCGGCATCCAGCATCTGGTCGAGCACGATGTCGCGCCGCGCCCGCGCCGCCTGTGGGAAGCGTATGGGGTTGTAATTGCTCGGTGCCTTGGGGAGGCCGGCGAGAAACGCCGCCTCGGCGAGCGTCAGCTGGTTGAGCGGCTTGTCGAAATAGGTGAGCGCCGCCGAGGCGACGCCATACGCGCCGGCGCCGAGATAAATTTCGTTCAGATAGAGTTCGAGGATGCGGTCCTTGGGCAGCGCGTCGTCGATGCGCGTCGCGAGCAGTATCTCCTTGATCTTGCGCTGGATCGACAGCTCGTTGTTGAGCAGCATGTTCTTGGCGACCTGCTGCGTGATCGTCGACGCGCCGATCGGGCGGCGGCTCGAACGCCAGCGGCCGACATCGGTGATCGCGGCGCGCACGATGGAGAGCGGGTCGACACCGTGGTGGCTGTAGAAATTCTTGTCCTCGGCGGCAAGGAAAGCGGCGATGACGCGCTTTGGAATAACGCTGATCGGCACGAAGACACGCCGTTCTGTAGCGTACTCAGCGAGGAGCCGCCCGTCGCCGGCCAGCACCCGGGTGGTGATCGGGGGCTGGTATTTGGCAAGCTGTTGATAATCTGGCAGATCGCGGCCGAAATACCAGATCGTCAGCCCGGCGAATCCGCCGCCGATCATCGCCAGCAGGACTGCGCAGACAAAAAGGAAGCGGACGATTCTCGTCAAGGTACGCAAACGACGCGCACTCCGTTGGCGCCGCCTCGCGAACGCGGCGTCGGCCCGAATTGGCGCCAGGTTGCCCCAGGCCGCGGCCAGCGACGGCCCTTATGCGCCAAGATCGGGGTCTTTCCAAGGCCGATTTGGCCGGCTGACGCGGCGAAACGACAACCGCGAGCCTTGAAATGGCCTGCCGACGCGACTTTGCAAGCACCCTCGCGGACGAAAACATTGTGGAGCGCCGGTTCGCTCAGTACATTACGACTCGTGAATTTCGCCGGCCGGGCAGCCGCTCGCCGGCGTTGGGACGCTCGCCCGCACCTCGGCAACCATCGCCGCAACCGGGCGATGCAATTTGGCTAACCCGAGGCCGGGCAGCAGATTTTTGACCGCGACGCCGAAGACACTTTACCGCGACGCTGCGATTCCCTCCCAAGGGACCTGCTCTCTAGGCTTCCCTGCACCATGGACAGCGCCGTCGCCCGCTTTCGCCGCGGACTCAGAAGCGCGTCCCGGAGTTTGCCCGAATGGGAAAACGTATGCTTATCGACGCCGCCCATCCCGAAGAGACTCGGGTGGTGGTCCTCAGCGGCAACCGGCTTGAAGAATTCGATTTCGAGTCGTCGACCAAAAAGCAGGTTAAAGGCAATATTTATCTCGCCAAGATCACGCGGGTAGAACCGTCGCTGCAGGCCGCGTTTGTCGATTACGGCGGCAACCGGCACGGGTTTCTGGCCTTCAGTGAAATCCATCCCGACTACTACCGGATCCCGGTCAGCGACCGTGGACCGGGCGGCGAGGCAGACGAATACGATGCTCCGCCGCCCGACGCCGCCGCGGAGTCCGAAGCTGGCACTGAGTCTCCTTCTGTGGAGGAAGTAGCGCCGGTCGCCGTCGACGCATCACCGGTCTTCGTCGGGGAAGAACAACCCTACGAGGAATTTCCTTCTCCGCTCGCCGCCATCCTGCCGGCGGCAGCACCGGTCGAAGCGATCAGCGAGCCGGTTGAAGACGCGGATGAGGTGGACGAAGTTGCCGAAGCATCGCCCGTAGCGGGCGAGGAACCGCTTGGCGAACCCTCCAGCGAAATACCAGTCGTCGCGGAAGCCGAGCCGACCCGAGAGACGGTTGCCGAGGCGCCGGCCGAGGCAACTGAAGAGCTGGCGAGTGAAGCCGCCACCGACTCGTCGCCGATGCCGGCGGAGGAGCCCGCGAGCGAAGCGCCGCCGTGGGAGTCGCGAGCCGAGGATGATGGCATCGCGATCGCCGTCCCTGACGAAGGCATGGTCCCCACAGAGGCCGTTTTCGAATCGGCCGAAGCGCCGCCGGTGGATGAGGTCGAGACGCTCGAGGACGATGTCGAGGCCGAGGCCGAGGAAGCCGAGACCGAACGCCGGCGGTCGTCCTCGCTGCGCCACTACAAGATTCAGGAGGTCATCAAGCGGCGCCAGATCATGCTGGTGCAGGTCGCCAAGGAGGAGCGCGGCAACAAAGGCGCGGCGCTCACCACCTATTTGTCGCTCGCCGGGCGCTATTGCGTCTTGATGCCGAACACCGCGCGCGGCGGCGGCGTCTCGCGCAAGATCACCAGCCTCAGCGATCGCCGCAGGCTCAAGGAAATCCTCGAGGACCTCGACATCCCGGAAGGGATGGGGGTCATCGTCCGCACCGCCGGGTCCGAGCGCTCGAAGGCCGAGATCAAACGCGATTACGAATACCTGATGCGGCTATGGAGCGAGATTCGCGAGCTGACGCTCAAATCCACCGCGCCCGCGCTGATCTACGAGGAAGGCAACCTCATCAAGCGGTCGATCCGCGATCTTTACGCACGCGATATCGACGAGGTGATCGTCGAGGGGGACGAGGGTTACAAAACCGCCAAAACTTTTATGCGCATGCTCACGCCGAGCCATGCCAAGCGTGTCCAGGCCTATCGCGACCCGATGGTGGGTTTGTTCCATCGCTTCCAGGTCGAAAGCCAGATCGACGCGGTGCATTCGCCGATCGCCCAGCTGCGGTCGGGCGGTTACATCGTGATCAACCAGACCGAGGCGCTGGTTTCGATCGATGTCAATTCCGGCCGGGCAACGCGCGAGCGCAACATCGAGGAAACCGCGCTCAAGACCAATCTCGAAGCCTCGGATGAGATCGCCCGCCAGTTGCGGCTGCGCGACCTCGCCGGACTGATCGTCATCGATTTTATCGACATGGAGGAGCACCGCCACAACCTGGCGGTGGAACGGCGCCTTAAGGAGGCGCTGAAAAACGACCGCGCCCGCATCCAGGTAGGCCGGATCAGCGCTTTCGGCTTGATGGAAATGTCGCGGCAGCGGTTGCGGCCTTCGCTCGCCGAGGCGTCGACCCAGCCTTGCCCGCATTGCGGCGGCAGCGGGTTTATCCGCTCGACCGAGTCGACCGCGCTCTATGTCCTACGCTCGATCGAGGAGGAAGGCGCGCGCGGCCGTTCGGCGGAAATTTGTATTTACGTTCCGACGATGGTCGCGCTCTACATCCTCAACCAGAAACGCGATTCACTCGGGCAGATTGAAGCGCGTTACGGCTTGCGAGTGATTATCGGCCGCGACGACGCGCTGATCCCGCCGAACTTCCGGCTCGAACGGTTGCGTGCCTACGCCCCCGGCGAGGCACCGCAAGTGCGACCAATGACGCCACCGCCGCCCCTCGATATCGAAGAGGAGGACGACGAGGATCAGCACGAGGATTTTGCCGAGGCGCGGCACGTCAACGGCGAAGACGGTGAGGCACAATCCGACGCTCACCGGGCGCGTGAGCGCGATGACGAGCGAGGCGGGCGCCGGCGGCGGCGCCGGCGCGGTCGGCGTGGCGAGGAAGGCCAGGAGCGGCGCGCGGAGCCCGCGGCGCCTGAGGCGGCCGTCGCCGACGGCGAAGACGAGGGCGAGGGCGAGGAGCGGCAGCCGATAGCGGCGGAGGCACGCGAACGCGAAGACCGCGACGGTGATCGCCGGCGGCGGCGACGCGGTCGGCGGGGCGGCCGCTGGCGCGGTCGCGAAGAGGGGGGCGAAGCGGTCGGTGCGCACGAGCCGCTGTCCGGCGAAGGCGAGGAAGCGCAAGCGGCCGAAACCCTGGTCGAGGCGGCGATCGAAGGCGCCGAGATACCGGCAGCGGCTGACCATGAGATCAGCGGCGGAGAAATGTCCGAGCCGTCGGAGCCAGCGGAAGCAATGACCGCCGAGCTGCTGGCTATCGAAGCGATGGAGGAAAGGCCGCCGTTTTTTGCGGCCGAACCGGAATATCAGCCTCAGTCCGAACCCGCGCCCCTCGCCGCCGAAGCGGAGCATCCGCCCGAGCCCGAGCCGCTCGCGGCGGCAGCAGAGCATCAGCCTGAACCTGAGCCCGAGCCGGCGCCGGCACGCGAACTCGAAACGGTCGGCGCTGGAAATGGCGTCGCGGCTGAAGCGCTCCCTGAACCGGAGCCACCGCCGCGTCACGCCCCGGCGGTGCCGGAAGGCGTTGACCTCCATGCCGTTACCGAGAAGCCGGCGGCCCCACGGCGCGGTTGGTGGACACGGCTCATCCAGTGATAACCCGGGCCCGGGGTCGCGGCCTGTTTCGTTCCCGCCTTCGTCGCGCCGCGGTGGGCCTTCTCGTCCTCGCGGCGCTATGGCCGCGGCTGGCTTTGTGCGATGTCGGCGGCACCGGCGACATCCTGCGCGACACCGAGATCGAAAAGGACATCAAGACTATCGCCGCGCCGATCTGGCGCGTCGCCGGGCTCGACCCGAACGGGGTCGGCATCTACCTCGTCAACGATCCGGCGCTCAATTCGTTTGTCGCGGGCGGTCAGGCCATCTTCCTCAACACCGGGCTGATCGAGCGGGCACAGTACCCCAACATGCTGATCGGGGTCATTGCGCACGAGACCGGGCATATCGCCGGGGGGCATGTCCTGCGTTCGCTGGAGGCGATGAAAAATGCCAGCATCGAGACCATCATCGCCTCGGTCATTGCGCTGGGAGCCTCGGTCGCCGGCGGTAATGGCGCGCCGATGCTGGCGGCGCAAGGCATGGGCGCGCGGGCCTATATGAGCTTTTCGGTCGCGCAAGAGGCGACCGCCGACCATGCCGCGATGACCTATCTTGACCGCACAGGGCAATCGGCGCGCGGTCTGTTGAAGTTTTTCGAGATTCTCCAGGCGGATGAACCGTTATCCGGCGAACCGACCGACCCTTGGGCACGCACCCATCCGCTGACCTCGGCGCGCATCGACTATATTCGTCACCATGTCGAGACCTCGCGTTTTTCCGATGTGCCCGATTCGCCACAGTCGATCGCGCTACTGAAGACGGTGCAGGTAAAGCTGCACGCGTTTCTCGATGATCCATCGGCGACGCTGGGCGCCTACCCCGAGAGCGATCAGTCGCCGGATGCGCGCTATGCGCGCGCCATTGCATGGTATCGCATCCCCAAGCTGGACAAGGCGCTGCCCGCGGTCGATGCTCTGATCCGCGACTTCCCCAGGAACCCGTATTATGAAGAGCTGAAAGGGCAGATGCTGTTTGAGAACGGCCGCGTCCGCGAGGCCATCGCCCCCTATGAAGCCGCCGTAAAGCTGGCACCGGATGCGGCGCTGATCCGCATCGCACTGTCTCAGGTCTATATCGAAAGCGGCAACCCGGCGCTCAACAAGCGCGCCATCGCTTATCTCGAAGATGCGTCACGGGAGGAAGGGCGAGAGGGCGTGGTGTGGCGACTGCTGGCAACGGCCTATGGTCGCGACAACCAGTTTGGCATGGCCGCCCTGGCGCTTGCAGAGGAAGCGCTGGCCGATCAGAAAAAGAAAGACGCGCAGCAACAAGCGCAGCGCGCGAAGCAAATTCTGCCTAAAGGCTCCGCCGCCTATGCCCGCGCCGAGGAAATCCAGCGCGAGGCCAAGGATTTGGATTAGACACGGCCCATCTCGCCCTGTTGCCCCTTTGCCCGGAAAGCGCCCTATGCTCAGCCGCATCCTGTTCCTGCTGCTCGCCGTCATCGCCGCATTCGGCGCGAAACCGCCCGCCGCCCACGCATCGGATTTCACGCCCGATCAGAAAAAACAGATCGAGGCGATCATTCACGATTACCTCAAGGCCCATCCCGAAGTGCTGATGGAGGCGATCCAGGCAGCCGACGATAAGCTGAAGTCGGACGCGCGCGACAAAGCCGCCAAGGCGCTCGCCTCGCATCGTGACGAGGTGTTTAACGATCCGCGCTCGCCGGTCGCCGGCAATCCAAAGGGCGATGTGACGCTGGTCGAGTTTTTTGACTACCGCTGCCCATATTGCAAACAGGTCGAGCCGGCGCTCGAAAAACTGATCGGCGAGGACCGCCAGCTGCGTTTTGTGTTCAAGGAATTTCCGGTATTGGGACCGGAATCCGAGGTCGCCGCGCGGGTTGCGCTCGCCGCCCGGAAGCAGGGCAAATACGACGCCTTTCACCACGCGATGATGGCCGCCACCGGCCGCATCGACGATGCGGTGATCTTTAAAGTCACCGGCTCCGTTGGACTCGACATCGACAAGGTTAAACAGGACATGAAGTCACTTGATGTCGAGCAGGAGCTGAAGGCCAATCTCGCCTTGGGACGAGCGCTCGACCTTGATGGCACGCCGTCCTTTATCATCGGCGACACGATCGTGCCCGGCGCGATCAGCGCCGATGCGCTCCGACAATTGATTGCCGACGCGCGGGAGAAGAAATAGCCGAATTCGTCGGCGCGCATGCCAGATCCGTATCTGTCGCCTTAAGGAGAGGGGTGACTGCCGATGGTGAGGGTGACGCCGCGCTGTTTCATCGTCTCGACGATCTTTTTCGCCGCCGCATCGCCATTGTCGGCAAGGCGCGCGGTTTCGGCACTCAGCGATTGCAGTTGCTCACGAAACTTGATGGCCTGCTGCATTTGCGCCGCCTGAGCCTGCCACAAATTGTGCAGCCGCACGCGTTGATCGACCAGCTGGAGCATTGCCGCGATCAGCGTGGCAAAGACCGCTGCCACCGCGAGCGCGATCGGCAGCGCCCAAGGCGGCGACCGCGGCGGTGCTTCCGGCGTGGCCTGGAGGTCAAACTGATCTTCGGTCATTTTTTCACGGCGCCAGCGGGGGAGGGGGTTGCGGCTGGCGATGGCGCCTCAGTTTCGAAGCGGAACCCGTGACTGACGAGGACATCGCGCAATGGCTGGTCCTTCTCATCGATCGCCGCATGGGCGATCAACCGTACGAGCGTCTCGTTGATGCCGTTCAGTTGCGCGGTCTGCTGAAGAAACTGCTGCCGCTCGTCGGTCTGGTGCCGCAGGCTCCGGTTTGTCAAGACGAGCCCGAGGTTGGCGAGCGCCAAGAGCAATGCCGCGCCCGCGAATCCGGTCGCCCCTCGAAATAGCCAAGAACCGCGCAACGCCATATTCCCTCCGTCATATTCGCGCGGCGATCATATGTCAGCCGTTTCTTTTCGGGCAGCGGCGGTTCGCGTTTACGACAACGAGCGTCGCGTATGATTGAAACACGATGGTCGAGAACGGCGGCAGTGGGGGGTGATCGCCTCCGGGGTTGGCGGTGTGCCTATTCCGGTTCCGCCCAGCCAGCGGAGCAGCGTCGACAGGCCAATCCTCCGATCACCGGCGATCTTGCGTCGGGTTCGCCCCCTGGTTTCCACCAGGTCGATCGCCTCCTCCGCAAATTCCTTGGTAAGCCGGCTGTAGCGCCGCGCGGCTTCCGGCGATGCTGGCGGCTCGCCGTAGAGCTTCACCAGCATCCCGCAATCGACATCGGCCCCGAACGCTTCCTCGACCGCTTGCAGGTACGGACGATGACCGTCAGTCGTCAGTTGCACCCGGTTCGCCAGCCGGTGCCGTAGGTCATCCATCAACATCAGCGCGTATTCAGCATCGCGCCCGCCGACCAAGTAGTACAGTAAGAGCTCGTTGTCGGCGTCGATCGCCGTCCACGCCCAGCAATCGCCCGCTGTCGGATCGGTCGCCCGCGAGCTGGCGGGGACGTTCTTCTGCTTCGCGCCGACAAAGCTCCAAATCTCATCGCACTGAACCCGCTGGCTTTTGACACCGCGCACATGGACATCGTGGTAGAGCAGCGCCGCTTCGCCGGCTTCGCGCAGCGGCTTGTCCACAGTGTTGATCGAGCAGCCGACGACGCGCTCGATGGACCGCATCGACATGCCCTCGCAGAGCAGTTCCAGAACCTTGGCGCGCTTGTCGAGGGGCAGCTTGTTCATGCCCGGCATTGTATGAACTTTCATGCTTAGCTACAAGCGAACAAACAACGAAACCTGCCGAATTGTGCGATACCTGCCACCCCCTTGCAAGAACTGCCGGTATATGCGATACCTGCCGACTAGACCGAAACCTGCCGAAATGAGTGAGACCTGCCGATGGCGTATCAGGACACATTGATGTTGACGGGAATGGATAAAATTCTTGAGCGCCATAAGCTACTGACGACTGGCGTTCCTCCGGTGCCCGCCGGGTTAGGTTACAAGATCTATGCAGTTTCGAATTTGCGGGGCGGTATCGGAAAGACCTCTCTCGCCTTCAACCTCGCATACGAATTATCTCGTCGGACAAATCTACTAGTTGCCGATCTGTGCCCGCAGTGCAACTTGACGGAATTGGTCTTTAAGACTCAGCGGCCAGCGGTAAAGCTAACAGATGCTCTCATGCCAAAGATTATGGGGTCGGCGTTTGGCGAAGAACAGGAAGATATTTCTTATATTATGAGCGATAGGGCAGAAACATTCAAAGGTGGGAAAAGATGCTATTTTGTTCCAGGTGATCCAGAGCTTTTTGCGTTCCCATCTATGCTTTATCAGCAATTAAATAATGCCTTGGCGCGCTCAAATCCGACTGCCATCGCGAATCTTCTCTCCTCTTTAAAGTCTATTCTCAGAAAACAAGCAGACCTAAAAGGCTGCGATACAATTTTGATGGATACTAGTCCTTTTTACGCGGGAGGAACGCACCTTGCTTGGGCTGCTGCCGATGCGCTTATTGTGCCGGTACGGGTTGACGAAAATTCGATGTATTCTTTTGAGATGCTGCTGAAGATACTCTCGGCGCGTGATCGTGACTTTGTGCAGTGGAATGATCGGGCCGGTGGATTGACCAGCCCAAAAATTGCAACCGTGGTAATGACCATGGTCGGAGCCAGCACAGCCGAACCGGGTTTGCCTGATAACGCATCGCGAGTTTACGTGGAACGCGCATTAGAGATCGCCGAAAACTATCCCAACGCTTTCCCATACAAAGATGTAAGCGATGCGTTCGTATTGGCTGATGATTTCCGAGGATCGGGGCGCATCAGTGGCGCACTGAGTATTCCGCTAACCCAATTGACGATTGGGGAATTTAGGCGGGTAGATCGTCGTCGACTCCAAGTGAACAAGGCTATCGGACGATATCAAAACCAGATTCGCTATATTGCCGGAATGCTCTAAGTCTTTCCCCAGCGCTTTGCCGCAGCTTTCCTTGCTATTTCTGCACGGCGTTCGGGCGTCATTCGCTTCGCTCGCGCCTTACCTCCGCGCGAGCCAAGCTCCGCCGCCGCCGATTTGACCGAATCAGTGTCGTCTTCTTCCTCGCCGGGTCGCGATCCGCATGATGCGGACGGCGTTGCCGATCACGTCGGCGGGGCGCTTCTGTCCTTGCGGGCCGCGCGGCATCAAGGAATGCTCCCCGATTTAACAAGTTGGCCTTGGGTGTTTAGTGCCCGATAGCCATTTGGCTTTGGTAGTGGCAAGTGCATTAGTGCCCGTTGGATGGCCTCGTTCACCAAATCAGCGCAAGTCACGGAATCGGATTTATAAGACGCAACAACTTGTCCATTGTACGTCAATTCGATGCCATTCATCGTTCCCTCGCTGCTTTCCGTTAAGGAAAGTCTGAATAAGGGGTGATTGGGGGGCTGGGTAGCATAGCAACGGCGGTGATCACGGTTGGGGCGGGTTGCGCTGCTGCGTTCCGATCGCATTTTGTGTTAGACGGGAAGGCGATACCCGGTT
>Ga0335085_10006791_pt1 | contig 17971 bp, 7 predicted proteins | sample Lox_Sample_45_FD_206712 | JGI IMG/M metagenome (GOLD analysis project Ga0335085, IMG submission 206712) | Soil microbial communities from Loxahatchee National Wildlife Refuge, Florida, United States - Lox_Sample_4.5 | ecosystem: Environmental > Terrestrial > Soil > Wetlands | place: USA: Florida...
CGTGTCCCAGTAGGAGTCTTGACACCCCCCATCGCCGCCCAACTTTGCGACAAGCCCCCCAACAAGAGCGTTTGGCCCACCGCTGACCGCACCGGAAGAGTAAGACTCTTCGATACCGCCGTCGTTAGATCCCACCAGTCCCCCCACATAGGCAATACCGGAAGTAGCGATGACGCTCACAGGACCTTCGGCGAAGGAGTTCAGGATGACGCTGGAGTAATCGTTGGCACCCACCAGTCCGCCAACCGCTACGGAATTCCCATGCTCTCGCACGCTTACGTTGGCCACGGAATCAGCAATTTCGGCTCCATTATGACTATCGCCTACCAGGCCGCCGACAGCAACGGCTGTGCCGCCAGATTTGTATTTGTCCATGTAGACGCGGCCGCTCGCATAGCACGCGATGATATAGCCACCGTCGTTGTCTCCTACCAGAACACCGGCTTCGCAACATCTGTGAGCGCTGACAATAGCGGATTTCAGGGCTAGGTCGCGCACGGTTGCCGACGGCAGAAGGTCCCTGAACAGACCGGCGCCGGTGCTGGACGAGATGGTCAAATTCGAGATCGTGTTGCCGAGCCCTTCGAAGGTTCCGCTGAAGCTATAGTTGATCGGTGCCTGCGTATAGGTGCCGTCGGGCTTGGCATTGTAGGAATTGGCCAGGGCGAAGCTTCCGGCCAGATTGGAGTCAATGGCGTTGGCGAGGGTCTTGACGCTGTCCGCGAGCGTGTAGACGGTGCCGTTGATGGTGAGGTTATCGCTCGTATTGAGAAACGTGACGTTGCCTTTCACCCCGAACGACAAGGTGCCGTCCACTCCGCCGTCGTCGGTGAGAAGCGACAGACCGCCAGCGCCCATGTCGGCAACCGGGGCGTAGATCGCGACGGACCGATAGGCGTCGAGCGTCAGCGTATTGGCGCTGGTCCAGTTTAGCGCTGCGCTGACGTGAATATCCTTCGCTAACGCGCCATGGGTAGTGATCTTCACGCTGGACGCGACCAAATCGTTTTCGAGATCGTTGACGTTGAGGATCGCGGCGGCGGCGGAAGGCGTGCAGACGCCGCTCGAGCAACTGATGTTGCTCGTAGGGTTTGTGGAAATAACGACCGCAGCATTGGCCGCGCTTGCCCCCAGAACGAGGCAGGAGGCAAAAGCGAGCGCCGAAAAACCCGTCGCGTAGCGAAGACAGCCGGACATGATTGCCACCCAAAAGTCTAACCGTCAGGGAAGACTGTCCCCCCCCCCAAGAGAATCAAGCAAGAGGTGGCCGGAATATTTTGAGGAGGCCCCTTAAACCTGCTTCGGCTCGAAGCGTATTTCCGGAATTGCCAATTCCAATGAACTCCGCGCCTTATGTGCAAGATTTCTCTCCTCGTCCCCAATTGCACTTGCACTGAGTAATTGGGTGACAGCTGCAACGTTCCCCCGCGCTCGCGATGTCACCTGCACGCGAGCGCAGTTGTCGCAAGCAATCCAATCGGCAAAGTTTGCCACAACTATCGAGGTCCCCGATACATCGGCGGGAAGATTTTCGGCGGCTCGACAGCATGATGGGGACATGGCTCGCCTGACCCGCATCGTCGTTCCCGGTTGCCCGCACCATGTCACGGCGCGCGGAAATCGACGCGAACCGATTTTCTTCGAAGACGCAGATCAGGAAATTTATTGCGATCTTCTCGCCGAACGGTTGCACAAGGCTGATGTAAGTGTCTGGGCCTATTGTCTCATGCCCAACGCCAAGCGCACGCCCCAGTCCGCCTTCGTTGCGCATGCTGCCACCCCTACTGTTCGTAGTCCTGGTGGAGGCTGAGCCATTTGAGAGTCTTTCCGAGCATGACTCCGTCTTTCCGCCCGATCCGGAGGAGATTTCCGTTGGCCTTTTTGCCAAACACGTAAGCGAACGTTGCGGTTCCTCGCTGATCAGAAGAGCCTAAACTGTAGCTTATGCAACCAATGGCGACCATGTAATCAGATTCATCATCGCCGTAGACGATATTATTGTTGCCGAGAAAGACGTCCCTGTTGCTGTTGCTAAGGCCGAGGGAAACTTCCTCTCCGGGGGCAAGGGCACGCTCGATCCGGTTGGGCTCATATTTCCCGGAGTCCCTAGCGGCTTCGCATGCATTGATCCTGCGTTGAGACCAAGTGTGTTCATGAACATCCGTGAACGACATCACATCGACATCTGTCGATATTTCGGCAGTCGGGGCGGCGCCGACATTTCTAATTCTTGCCTTGAAATCGACGCTCATGTGGGGGCCGTTCGGCTCGCGCTCGATGCGATCGACGGTGAAGCTTTCAATCGCAATCCACGGGCGGCCCCCGGCGCGGAGCTGCCGTCCTTGATCCGCGGAAACTGTTTGCGGTCCCGCTGTAGCAGCGTGAAGCTGGTCGTCTTCGTCGCGCCGGGCCTGGGCTTCCGGGCTCAATGCGTGGAGCTGCCAATGGTGATGCCACCGATCTTGTGCCGCCGCCGCATCGATTGCTGCTTGGTCGTCCTTACGAAGATCGTCGTAAAGCAGGTCGACCACATAATGCGTGCGATCGTCCCTGGCGTTGTCCCAACACGGTCGAACGGCAGTAAGAGTCTCGCTCATCCACCGGGCGGCAGCCCGGCGGCCTTCCGGAGTTTGAAGATCGAAGAGGTCGCTCATATCATTGATGGTGAAAACACCGGCCTGCACTCCGGACATCTTTTCCGAGTCGTGCCCCGTGTGCGGCCGCGACGCCCATAGCGTGGCGATCCGAGACTGAAATGCCGGACAAGTTTCCGCCTCGACGAAGTCTCCGAATCCGCCACGCGTCGCGAAACCAACCGACAGGTCGGATATGCCGGAGACCGAAGGCTTGCAAGGACCGCCGCCCAGTTCGAGTTCTATTCCCTCTCCGCGCCGCCCAACGAGGATATGTTCGCGTATGTCACGGACCGTGACGCACACCTGCTCGATTTCTGGCCGATCTGCTGCTGTGCGATCGGCGGCTGTCGTTGGTGGGGCGGTTGTCGTGTGTGTGCACGCGCTGCCACTGCCGAGCATGGCCAGCGCCACCATTGCCACCAGAATGCGCCGAACCATCTTCCCCCCCCCAGTCGATCTCATTGACGCTACTATAGCGTGGCCCACGCCTGCGGGCGAACGTCTACGAACTTCCCCAGCGAAACAACTCAAGCTTCGGGAATGGAGTCGGCGATCCTGCGCACGTCCGCTTCTGGCGCGTAGCTGCCCTTCATCTGGTGCGGCACGCGCGAAAATCTTTCGTGCCCGGCAAGGCATTGATTCGACGGCGGCTTCGGTGAATCTGTACACGAAACGGTCCGCATGCGGACGGAGCGGCCGGCGAAATTGCTGGACCGGTTTGATCAAAAGGTGTATGCGTTTTGTCAGTATCGCAGAATTGGCCCGGCCGCCGGTTTGTATCCGGCGTGCCGGGTTTTTCATGATCGGCGCGCTGTCCGCATCCTCACCTGGGCAAAGCCGCGCGACTGCAAGAACGTCGTGCGCGACGAGACGAAGCGCGTGTCAAGCTTTTCGAGCCTCGCTCAAGGGCTGCGATGTTCGAATCATCTCACATTGTCATTCCCGGCCGAACAACGCGTAAGCGTTGTGATGGGAAGGGAACCTAGTGTCCTGAACCAGAAGTTCGTAGCATCGCGATCCATTGCACCACGGAGGCATGGAGGGCACGGAGTCGGAACGAAGCGGGACCATTTTCTGCGTAATTATACCGCCGTAGCGTTTTTGCGGCTGGATTAGTTGCGTTTCGCGCCGCCGTGAGACGTGTCTCCGTGTCTCCGTGGTGAATCTCTCTTCCAAACATCACGAACTTCGGATTCTGAACACTAGAGCAAAATGACTTTTCTTCGAATCGTCATTTCGCTGTAAGTTGTTGTTTTGTCGCGGTTTCGGACGCAAAAGTGCGCACACTTTTGCTGAAACCGCTCTAGGAGGTGGAACATCTGCGACGTTTGAGTTGCCGCGCCTGACTGGGTCCCCTTCCCGTCGCACACCGCTGCGCGGTTCGCGACGTCGGGGATGACAGCTTGGGATTTGAAAAAATATCGTGCCTCGTCTCGGACCATCATGAAGCGTCAGTCTCGTGGAGAAGGTTCACCGATTTCATGCATGTCGCAGCACTGCCGCCTGGCAGCCGGCTGCAAAAATTGCCCTGTTCCGGAGAAAATTCGAGCCGGCAAGTCCTTGAAACTCCAGCCATAAAGCACTGAACAGGGCGATTTTCGATTATTCCCCTGTTTTTTACCGCTGTTATGTCCCCTGTTCGGCGAATGGCGCGCAGATCTTACCTCCGCGCACACACGCTTTCATTCGGCTTGCGCCAGTCCGACGGCGAGTGCCGCAGCGTGGCTCTCCAATGTGTAGAGTCCGTCCTCGCTGATCGTTTCCTCCGTTTCCGGATTTGCGCTGTCGGCCAGAATGCGCCATCGCAGGTTGTCGAGGAGCTTGAACGGCAGCGTAATATCGGACCCGTTGAGGAGAAGGGCCGTGACGCGGGCACGCCCGTTCCCGAACGGCTCCGCCAAATACATGATGAGCGCGCGCCCTGCGGGATTTTGCCAATCCTGCTCGGAGAGCCGCTGGTTGCGCTCGTCGTGCCAATCGATATCGAGCAGGCCCGGACCGATGTGATTTTGCCCGTGCAGATACCGGGGTGCACGCAGCGTGGCAAAATGTTTGCGGATTGCGATCAGCCGCGATGTGAATTTTGCGAGCGCCAGATTCCGCGGAGTGCCTGCCAGGGACCAGTCGACCCAGGAGATTTCGTTGTCCTGGCAATAGGCGTTGTTATTGCCGCCCTGCGTGCGGCCCATTTCATCGCCGGCGAGCAGCATCGGCGTGCCAAGCGAGCCGAACAGCGTCACCAGCATGGATCGCTTGATCCGGTCGCGGATATTCAAGATTTCCGGATCCTCGGTTGGCCCTTCCGGCCCCCAGCTCGACGACAAATTCTCCGAATGGCCATCGTTGTTGGATTCGCCATTTGCCTCGTTGTGCTTGCGGCAATAGCTCGCGAGATCTTCCAGCGTCATGCCGTCATGACTGGCGAGAAAGTTCACTGACGACCACGGTCTGCGCGACCCTCTTCCGAACAGATCAGCCGAGCCCGAAAGGCGATTGGCGAGGTCCGGCCGCATGCCGCCGTCGCCTCGCCAATGGCGCCGTACCGCGTCGCGATATCGATCGTTCCACTCGGCAAAACCGGGAGGATGATTGCCAAGCTGATAGCCGCCCGGCCCGACATCCCAAGGCTCCGCGATCAGCTTGAGCGGTGCCAGTTCGGGATCCTGGCGAATGGCGTCGAAAAAACTCGATCCCTGGTCGAAACCGTAGGGTTCGCGTCCGAGCGTCGAGCAAAGGTCGAATCGAAATCCATCGACCCGGAAGGCGCGCGCCCAGTATCTGAGAGAGTCCATGACCATCTGCAGCGTGCGCGCATTCGACAGGTCGAAGGTATTTCCCGTTCCCGTATCGTTGACGTAATAGCGCCTGTCGTCGGCGAGCCGGTAGTAGCTCGCGTTGTCGAGCCCGCGCCAGCCCAGCGTCGGCCCAAGCTGATTTCCCTCGCAGCTGTGGTTGTAGACGACGTCGAGAATGACTTCGATGCCGGCTGCGTGCAGGCGGCGCACCGCCATGCGCATCTCGTGCGCTGCTCCGCTTGCGAGATAGCGCGGTTCCGGGGCGAAGAAGGCGAGTGTGTTGTAGCCCCAATAGTTGGAAAGGCCTTTTTCCAGAAGCGTGCGGTCCTGCAGAAACGCGTGGACCGGCATCAGCTCGATCGCGGTTATGCCCAGACGCCGCAGGTGATCGATCACGAAAGGGTGCGAAAGTGCCGCGAATGTCCCGCGTTCCTGGGGCGCCACGGCATCGAGCAGCTTTGTCAGTCCTCGAACATGGGCTTCGTAGATGACGGTGTCGCTCCAGGGCGTATGCGGTCTCCGGTCGTCGCCCCAGTGGAAGCTGTCGTCGATAACCTGGGCCTTGACCATGGCAGGCGCACTGTCGCGGCGATCAAAACTCAAATCGCCACGCGGCGAATGCAGGCGGTAGCCGAAAACCGCATCGGTCCAGCGCAAGGATCCCACCAGGGCCTTGGCATAGGGATCGAGCAGCAGCTTGTGGGAATTGAAGCGGTGGCCGTTTTGCGGCTCGTAAGGGCCATGGGCGCGATAGCCGTATACGAGCCCCGGGGCGGCATTTGGCAAATAGCCGTGCCAGACATCGTTGGTTCGTTCGGCAAGATCGTATCGGGCAATCTCCCGCCTTCCCTGCGCGTCGAAGGTGCACAGCTGCATGCGCGTTGCGTTCGCCGAGAAGACGGCAAAATTGACGCCCAAGCCGTCCCAGGTCGCGCCAAGCGGATAAGGAACCCCTGCATCCAGCCGGTCGGGCGCCGCCGCCATCGTTACACCGCTGGTTTCAGAACCAGGGTTCCGAGCGGTGGCAGATCGAGTTTGAGCGCGTGCGTTCTGCCATGACTTGCAAATGCCTCGGCATTCAGCAGTCCTGCGTTGCCGACATTGCTCCCGCCATAGTGGCGCGAATCGGTGTTGAGGAGTTCGCGCCATGCTCCCCCGTGCGGGACCCCGATCCTGTAGGCTTCGCGTGGCACTGGCGTCATGTTGACGGCAACGACGATCGGCGCAGAATCGTTGCCGCGCCGCTCGTAGACGAACACGCTATTTTCCCGGTCGTCGCCGACGATCCACGAAAAACCGCTGCTTTCCGTATCGCGCTGGTGCAAGGCGGGTTCGTCGACGTAGATGCGATTGAGGTCTCGTACCAGCCGCTGCAGGCCCGCATGCAGCGGGGCGTTCAAGAGATCCCACGCGATCTCGCCGTCGTGGCTCCATTCGCGAACCTGTCCAAGCTCGCCGCCCATGAAAATCAGCTTCTTGCCGGGATGCGTCCACATGAAAGCGAAATAGGCGCGCAGCGTTGCCATCTTCTGCCATTCGTCGCCGGGGACTTTTCCGTAAAGCGAGCCTTTGCCGTGAACGACTTCGTCATGCGAAAGCGGCAGGATGAACCGTTCGGAAAAGGCGTAAAGCAGCCCGAACGTCATGTCGTTGTTGTGCCAGTGCCGATGGATGGGATCGCGCGACACGAAAGAGAGAGTGTCGTGCATCCATCCCATATTCCACTTGTAGGAAAACCCGAGACCTCCATCGCGCACGGGCGCGGAAACGCCGGGCCAGGCCGTGGATTCCTCGGCGATCATCATCGCGCCGGGAACACGCTCGGAAACGATGCCGTTGAGCCGCTTGAGAAAATCGATGGCTTCGAGATTCTCGCGGCCGCCGTGGCGGTTGGGTATCCATGAATCCTGCGCGCGGGAATAGTCGCGGTAGAGCAGCGATGCGACGGCGTCGACGCGCAAGCCGTCCACATGGAAAGTCTCGAGCCAGTAGAGCGCACTGGCAATCAGAAAGCCTTGCACTTCGCGCCGGCCGAGATTGTAGATGAGCGTGTTCCAATCCGGATGAAAGCCCTCGCGCGGGTCGGCATGCTCATAAAGGGCGGTGCCGTCGAATCGTCCAAGTCCATGGGGATCGGTCGGGAAGTGACCGGGGACCCAATCGAGAATGACGCCCAATCCCGCCCGGTGGCAGGCATCGACGAAATGCGCGAATTCCTGCGGCTCGCCGAAGCGGGCGCTGGGCGCGAACTGGGAAAGCGGTTGATAGCCCCATGATCCCGTGAACGGGTGCTCCATGATCGGCAGCAGCTCGACATGCGTGAATCCGAGTTCTGCGGCGTAGGGAACGAGACGTTCTGCAAGCGACAGCCAATCGAGCGTTCCTGTCGAATCGTTTGTCGGCCTCAGCCACGATCCGGCGTGAACTTCGTAGATGGAGATCGGGGCGCTCGGCGTTTGGCGACTTGCGCGCGTCGTCATCCAGTCTTCGTCGGACCACCTGTAGCTCCATGGCCGCGGTATGACGGATGCCGTCGCCGGCGGCCGCTCGGTCGCGCGCGCCAGCGGATCGGACTTGAGCGGCAACCTCTCGCCCGATGAGCCGATGATCTCGTATTTGTAGCGATCCCCTGGCGAAAGCCGCGGGACAAACAATTCCCACACGCCTGCGGAGTGACGCAGCCGCATGGGATGACGCCGCCCGTCCCAATTGTTGAAATCGCCCACGACCGAGACCCGTTCGGCGTTGGGCGCCCACACGGCGAATCCAGCCCCCTCCACGCCGTCCATCTCCGTGATCGCGGCGCCGAAGCGCTCCGCGAGATTCCAATGGCTGCCTTCCGAAAACAGGTGAAGATCGATGTCGCCGAGGATGGGGTCGAATGCGTAGGGGTCTTCGGTTTCCTGAATCGTGTCCTGCCAATGGATACGCAGCAGATAGCGGGCGGGGCTCGTGACAATGCCGGCGAACAAGTCGGTTGTGCCCAGCCGCGCGAGCCGGCCGATCAGCGCGCGGTCCTCGCACGCCAGCACTTCAACCTGATGCGCGCCCGGCAAGTAGGCGCGCACCAGCCTGCCACGATCCGTCTGATGCGGCCCGAGATAGCTGAACGGGTCGGCGAAACGGCCCTCCGCAAGGGCTTGGGCTGCTATCGTGTCCGAATCGCCTGCGAATGCCAATTCCATGTCCCTATCCATATGCCGGCTCCGACGATCGTGCCGGAATTGTCGCCAGGTGCGAAGCCAGCCCGTTCAATGGCACATCGATCCAGTCCGGGCGATTGGCGATTTCGTAGCAAATCTCGTAGGCAGCTTTCTCGATGGCGAATGCGTCGATCAAGCCGCGCTCGGCGGGTGTAAGTGGATGGCCCCGACCCTCCGCGTAGCCGTCGAGAAACGACGCCTCGGCGATTCGCCGGAAATCGTTCAGAAGCTGTGTGGCACGCTGCGCGCCGGGTGATCCGGGTGCCAGGTTGCGTTCGCGCTCGGCGACGCTGGCGGCGTAGTCGAAGGAGCGAATCATGCCTGCGATGTCACGCATCGGGCTCAGCTTGGCACGGCGCTCGGGAAGGGGCTTTGTCGGCTCGCCTTCGAAATCGATGATGATCACGTCGCCACCGGCGACGAGCACCTGTCCCAAATGAAAATCGCCGTGAATGCGCGTGCGCAACGTTGCGCGGCCCTCGCCGATCCGCCGTTCGAGATGGTGCAGAATATCCGCCCGCCGGCGCCCAAGAAACTGAATGCGCTCCGATCTTTCCTCGTCGCCCCCGATCCCGGCGAGCAGTTGCAGCGCATCTTCGACCTGCCGCTGCCCCTGGGCGGTCCAGACACGCAATGTGCTTTCATCCGGCGGTTCCGGGGCGAAATCCGGATCATCGCAGGGTTGGGCCAACACGGCGTGCATTTCTCCGACCCTGCGACCGAGCACGCGGGCGAAGGCGCTATATGCCTCGAAGGCTTCGTCCGCGCTTTGGGTCACGGCCACGGCTTGCTCGTCGATGACCCGGGCGAGCTGATCGTGCGTCCAGCCGGCACCATCTCCCTGGTTGGTCACGAAGCGCTGGATAACCGCCAGCGCGGAGCCCTCTCCCCGGTGCGTTACGCGAACAACCTCACCCAGAAGTGCAGCGATGCCCTTGAACCCGCGCTCTGTGAGCACCCGGCCCATTTCCGCCTCCGGGTGCTTGCCCGGTGTCACGCGGCGGAAAAGTTTGATTACCGCTTGCCGGCCGACAACAAGCGTCGAATTGCTTTGTTCGGCGCGCGGCCATTCGATGTCGGCATCGGTTGGTATAGCTCCGATTTCCTTGCCGACGGGCAGGAAGACGATTTCTCCATCGGCGAACGGCAGCCGTGCGGAACTCTTCAGCCCGGCGAGAATGGCCCGCGCAAAGAATGGCGAAGCAAATCCATCGGTCAACAGGCCGACGCGGCGGCCCCGGCGCGCGCGGGCGAAGGCGAGCGGTGCTTCAAATGGAGCCGGCGGCGCGTCTTCCCAGGAGATCGACATCGGCAGCGCATAGCGCTCCTCGCCATGCTCCGTGGTCACCTCGATATCGGCAAGTATCGCGTTGTCTTCGGCCATCGGCATCGGCGCCGCGCCCACCAGCTTCACGGACTGGATGCTCGCGTTCTTCTGCTGAAACCACCGGCGGGCTGCCACATAAATTGGAAGGATGCGGCCCTCAAGCTCGCTACACATGGATTCGAGTGCTGCGTCCAGGCTGGCACGCAAAACGAAAGTCCTCGGCTCGAGCATCGGGCCGCTGGTCGCGGTGCTCCACGGCGGCGCGGCTTCCTGCTTGCTCAGCAGCAGCCAATAGAAGCCGAAGGGCGGCAGCGTCAGCAGATAGGTCAGCTGCCCAATGAGCGGGAAAGGGGTCAGTCCCAGCAGCTCCACCGGCGTGCGACCGGCGAATTCGCTCAGCTCGAGCTCGACGGCTTGTGCGGTGCGCGCGACATTGACCACGCAGAGGATCGTTTCGTCTTCATATTCGCGCAGATAAGCGAGCACCTTGCGGTTCTGCGGCGCCAGCAGCCGCAAGCTCCCCCGGCCGAACACGTGATGTTTGCTGCGGACGACCAGCATCCGCCGTAGCCAGTTGAGCAGCGAATGCGCATCGCGCCATTGCGCCTCGACGTTGACCGCCTGATAGCCATAAAGAGGATCCATAACGGGGGGCAGCACCAGCGATGCCGGATCCGCCCTGCTGAATCCGCCGTTGCGGTCCGACGACCACTGCATGGGCGTGCGCACGCCGTCGCGATCGCCCAAATGGATATTGTCGCCCATTCCGATTTCGTCGCCATAGTAGATGATGGGCGTGCCGGGCATCGTCAGTAGAAGGCTGTTCATCAACTCGATGCGCCTGCGGTCGTGCTCGAGCAGTGGCGCCAGCCTGCGACGGATTCCCAGATTGAGACGCGCCCGCTTGTCGGCGGCATAGACCTCCCAGAGATAGTCACGCTCGCGGTCGGTGACCATTTCGAGCGTCAGTTCGTCGTGATTGCGCAGAAAGATCGCCCATTGGCAGTTTGCCGGGATGTCAGGGGTCTGACGAACGATGTCGGTAATCGGATAGCGGTCTTCCTGCGCGATGGCCATGTACATGCGCGGCATCAATGGGAAGTGAAACACCATGTGGCATTCGTCGCCATTTCCGAAGTATTCCTGGATATCCTCGGGCCATTGATTGGCTTCGGCCAGCAGCATCCGGTCGGGATAGTGTGCATCGATGACCTGGCGGAATTTCTTCACGATGGCATGGGTCTCCGGCAGGTTCTCGCTGCTCGTGCCGTCGCGCTCGACGAGATAGGGAACGGCATCGAGCCTCAATCCATCGACGCCCATGTCGAGCCAGAATCGCATGGCCGACAGGATTGCCCTCACGACATGCGGATTGTCGTAGTTGAGGTCGGGCTGATGGGCGTAGAAACGATGCCAGTAATAGGCCTTGGCTTCTTCGTCCCACGTCCAGTTGGACTTTTCGGTATCGACAAAAATGATGCGCGTGCCCGCATAGGCCTTATCCGTGTCCGACCAGACATAAAAGTTTCGCGCGACCGAGCCTGGCGGCGCGCGGCGCGCGCGCTGAAACCAGGGGTGCTGGTCGGAGGTATGATTGACCACCAGTTCGGTAATGACGCGAATGCCGCGGGCATGGGCTTCGCGGATGAAACGGCGGACATCGGCCAGAGTGCCGTACTCGGGATGCACGCTCCGATAGTCGGAAATATCGTAGCCGTCGTCGCGGCGCGGCGAAGGATAGAAGGGCAACAGCCATATGGCGTTGATTCCCAATTCGGCGAGATAGTCGAGCTTGCCGATCAGCCCCGGAAAATCGCCTACGCCGTCGTTGTTGGAATCGAAGAAAGACTTGAGGTGCAGTTGGTAGATGACGGCGTCCTTGTACCAATGCGGATCACGAACGATTTTCGACTCGGTCTCACGCCCCATGCTCAGGTTTCCCGCGCAGGGGCAGCGCGCCAGATCGCATAAGGCAAATCCGGCGTGAGACGGATATGTTGCATCTTGCCGCGCAAGGTCCAATGGCCGCCCGATACGAGATCTTCGATGTCGAGCGCGCCGTCGTCGGCCAGATTCCATTCCCAGAGCGGCAACTCGAAATCGGCTTCCTGCGCACGATGCGGGTCGAGATTGACGGCCACCAGGATCATGTCGCGGTGCCCCTTCGCTCTTTTGCCGTAATAGATGATCTGCTCGTTGAACGCATTATAGAAGGTCAGGCCCATATGGCTCTGCAGAGCCGGCTCGAAACCGCGCAGTCGGTTGAGCGCGGCGATCTCGGAGATGATGTTGCCCGGTGCATTCCAATCCCGCGGCTTGATCTCGTATTTCTCGGAATTGAGATATTCCTCGCGTCCGGGAAGTGCGTCGGCTTCGCATAGCTCGAATCCGGAGTAGATGCCCCATAGGCCCGAAAGCGTTGCGGCGAGCGCGGCGCGGATGAGAAACCCCGCGCGGCCCGAAGTCTGCAGGAAATAGGGATTGATATCGGGTGTGTTGACGAAGAAGTGCGGGCGGAAGAATTCGCTGACGGGCGGAGAGGAAAGCTCGGTCAGGTATTCCGTCAGCTCCTGTTTCGTATTGCGCCAGATGAAATAGGTGTACGACTGCGAAAAGCCCAGCTTGGCGAGATGATACATCACACTGGGTCGCGTGAAGGCTTCGGAGAGAAAGATCACGTTGGGGTGGCGTGCGCGCACATCGGCGATCAGCCATTCCCAGAACGGGAATGGCTTCGTGTGCGGGTTGTCGACGCGAAAGATCCGCACGCCCGCGTCGATCCAATAAAGCACCACGTCGCGCAGCGCGAGCCATGCCGCCGGGGCGGCATCTGCGGTGTAAAATTCGATATTGACGATGTCCTCGTACGTCTTCGGCGGGTTCTCCGCAAAATGGATCGATCCGTCGGGCCGCCATGCGAACCAGCCCGGGTGCTCCTTGAGCCAGGGATGATCGCGCGAGCATTGGACGGCGAAGTCGAGCGCGATCTCGATGTCGTATTCGGATGCCGCTGTCACCAGCGCGCGAAAATCCTCGAGTGTGCCCAGATTGGGGTCGATGGCAGTATGGCCGCCGGCGCTCGAACCGATGGCATAGGGGCTGCCCGGGTCTCCGGCTTGGGCCTGAAGCGCGTTATTGCGTCCCTTGCGCGCTGTCGTGCCGATCGGGTGGATGGGCGGAAAGTAAAGGACGTCGAATCCCATGTGGCGAATCGCGGCAAGCCGCGCGATGGTGCTGCGCAGCGTGCCGCTATGCGCGGGGCTGTCCGTCTGCGAACGCGGAAAAAGTTCATACCAGCTCGCAAATCGCGCTGCCTTGCGTTCGGCTTCGATAAAGCACGTATGGCTGCGCGCCCAGAAGGGGCGATCATCGAGGCGGCGCATGGTTTCGAGAGTCTCCGGCGCGAGCAGGAGACCGAGGCGATCATCCGGCTCCAGCCGCTCGAAAGGCTCGAGAACCCGTTCAAGCGCCGCGGCAAGCTGGCCGCAGGCTCTTCGGCTCGCGGCGGTTATGATGTCAAGACCTTCCGCCATCTCGAGAGCGACGGTCTGGCCTGCGTCACGCTTCTTCACGAGATCGCGCACGAAGCTGCCATACGTATCGATCCATGCCTCCACGGCGAAACAATAGAATCCAATGCGGGCAAGTTCGATTTTTGCCTGCCAGCGATCATTGGCGACGCGGTGCATGGCGGCGTGCCGCCAATTCACCTCGTCCTGCGGACGCCACAGCAGATCGGCGGCGATCACAGGATGCCCGTCGCCGAAAATGTCGGCTTCGATCTCGACGCGCTCGCCCACAATGCGTTTGGCGGGATAGCGGCCTGCGTCGACAACCGGGGAAACATTGGCGATGACGAGACGGGGCTGCTTTGCGGCCGCGACGGATTCCGCTTCCGCCAGCGGCGGCGAGCGTCGAATTGCGGCAGTGCGCGCGGCACGGAACAGCCGGGCCTCGCCAGGCGCAAGCCTGGGCCTGCTGTCGGCTTCTCCCAGCGCGGCCACCGGCTCCAACACATCGAAATCGCCCAATGCAGCCACGGTTTCCGGGCCCGGTTCGGCAACCAATGTCGGATCGGGATTGACGAAACAGACATACGCTTCGTTGCAGTATCTCGTATCGCAATTGTCCGTGCGCATGAGAACGGTCACGTTTGCGCCAGCACCGGTCTGCTTGAGAAGGCGTTTGGGCGAGGCGCTTTGTGCAGCACAGAGCGCATTCAATTCGCGTACGCTGCGCGACAGTCCATCCGCGTCGTCCTTGGCAAAGGGGCGGAGATAGCTTGCCGGAACCAGCACGCCTCCCCCGTAAAGTCCGGCAATCGCCAGCCGCGCGCAGCGGACGGTTTTGGACGCGGGCGGCAACTTGTCCGGCGAATCGACTTGTGCGATCGGCGAGGCTATGCGCGACAACGCCTCGTATTCTTCGACAAGCCAGCTTGCCCGCCCGTCCCACCACGGAAGCGAGGAGACCGTGAAGTCGAAGCCGCAAGGAGCCAGCGCGCTCAGATCGCTCCAGTTCGTGCCCGGAGTATCGGCAATGAACAGCAGGTGGCGGTTCGAGCGCGCGCGCGTCTGTCCGATCAGCGCGCGCCAAATGGGCGTCCCCGCCGCCGCGGGGTTGCTGACGCGAAAACCGGATACGCCGTGGTCGGTGTAACGCGCAAGAACGTCACTCCACCACGCCACGACGGGTTGCGCGCTCTCGCATGGCCGCAAATGCGCACGACCTTTGTGCGGAGCGGGTCGTCTGGGGTCGATGCTTTCGCCCTCTGCTTCATAGTGGACGGAGAAACAATCGGGATATGCGTCTACGAGCGTGTGATCGAGGCCGAGATCGGAGATGTTGATGTCCGCAAGCACGGCAAGACCGCAGTCGGCGCAGGCTTCCGACAATTCGTGCAACCTGTCGTCCTGCGCCTGAGCGTCCAGCACGGGGGAGACGAGCACGCTGTCGAAACCCAGCCCGGCAAGTAGCTCCACTGAGGGAAGGGGAAGCGCGCTCTCCACATGGCCAATGTGGCAGATTCGTGGATACATCCTCGACCTCGGAAGACACACCGACTGGCTCCGCCTACAGGGTCGTTTGAAGGCGGAACTGCCCACTGTTCCTAACTAAGATCAAGCCGCTCGGTTCCGTTCGCGTTGCGGAAGTGCTGCTCCGGATCGAGTAATTTGATGACAGACATGGGATGATCGGAGCGGGCCGGCATTGCCTAATCGGCGATGAAAAGGGTCGGCGTGCGAGACTCCCGCATCAGCCGTGCCGCCGTGTTACCGAGGAACAGAACCTCGCCGGGGCGGCGGTGCACGCCCATGACGATCAGGTCGTGGCGCGCGGCGAGCTTGAGGATCGGCGTGTCGGGAGAAGAATGCGCTTCGATCGCGGTGCGCACGTCCACTCCATAACGTCCGGCCAGGTCTGCGATGTCCTTGAGCACGGCTTCCTCATTGCGGCGTGTCATGGACACACGCGACGCATGGCCGTCGTGCTGCGGCCAGGTCGAGACATAAAGCGCAGTCACTGTGGCGTTCAGAGGACGCGCGAGCACGAAGGCAATCTCTGCTCCCCGCCGCGAAACTGCGGTGCCCGTCACGGGTACGAGTATGCGGGCCGCTCTGTCGGGGAGAAACGAACCCGTCTTGTCGCTGGCAATGACCAGAGCGAGTGTCGAACCAACGTCGCCCACGATCCGCGCCAATTTTGGACTGAATTGCCCGTCGGGACCTCTGCTGCCTGAAACACCAACGAATAACAGATCGAATCCTTTGTCGGCCGTGCTCGCGAGATCTGGCTCCGCGCCACTGGCGCCTTGATGTGTGCTGACATCTACCCGGCGCGGGCGGTCCTCACTTTCCTGTGTTTCGGTGGCGGCGGCACCGGCAACGATGCCGGAGCGGGCGGCAGTTTCCGCGCTTCTCGGTTCGCTGGCGCCGGTCTCGCCGGGCGCGGAAAGCTTGACGATGGTCAACGGCGTACCACGGGCACCGGCGACAAGCCCGGCAAGCCGTGCCGCGAGCTTGCCCGCGGCACTCTCATCCACAGCGAGCAAAAGCCGCTCGACGGAACCGACAAAGCCGCGCGCATCCATTTCCTCGCGATCCAGGCGCGCACGCTCTTCCCGGCTCATCGGCAAATCCGACAGCGCCTTTCGCAGCATCGGCGGCATCAGCATCGTCGTGACCACTGCAACGGCCACGATCATCGTGAACAGGTCTTGCGTAATCGCACCGGCGGCAAGTCCGATCGACGCGACAATCACCTCCGTCGAGCCCCGAGCATTCATCGCACAGCCAAGCGCCAGAGCTTCGCGGCTGCGCAAGCCGCCCAAAGCCGCGCCGGCCCAGGCCCCGGCAAATTTTCCCGCGCTTGCGGCGACAAGCAGGCCGCCGGTGATAAGAAGAAATTGCGGCTGGCCGAGAATGGACAGGTTTGCGCCCAATCCGGCGAGTCCGAAGAAAACCGGCATGAACAGCGCGGAGATGAGGCCGACGAGCTGGGATTCGATGTGGCGGGTCAGAATGGGAGATTCACCAACCAGCACACCCGCCATGAACGCTCCGAGCACGCTCTGGACGCCGATCGCCGCAGTAATCAGGGCCATTGCGCCCATGAGCGCAAGAATGGCCGAGATAACGGCAAAATCGCTGCGAAAGTAGTCGTTTGCGCCGCGGATGATGCGGAACACCAACGGTCTGCCCAGCGTGAGGCTCGCTACGAAGAATATTGTGATCCCGAAAATCATCTTGGCGATGGAAACAAGTTCCAGCCGGCCCTGATGCGCGATGCCAAGCGTGATCGAGATGATGATCCAGCCTGCGGTGTCTTCGATGATCGACGAAGCCACAATGATCTGCCCGAGATTCCGGCGCATGAATTGCAGTTCGCGCACAACGGCCGACACGATCTTGATCGAGGAGATCGAAAGCGCGGTGCCGAGAAAAAGCGACGCGATCTCTCGCTTGTCGGGAGAGGGCAGCAAGGCGGCGGGGAGTACCTGGCCGAGCGCAAAGCCGCAGAGAAAGGGCAGTGCGATGCCACACAGCGCAACGAGGAAGGCGGGCGCCTTGACCTTCCTGACGAGCGCAAGGTCGGTCTCCATGCCGGTCAGCAACAGCAGCAACAGGATACCCAGCTGCGAAACCGCATCGAGCATGCTTTTCTGCTCGATGTTGTTTGGGAAGAGAAGACTTTCGGCATGGGGAAATGCCAGGCCGAATACCGATGGCCCGATCAGAATGCCCGCAAGCAGCTGGCCGACCACCACCGGTTGGCCCAGTCGCTGCATCGCTTCGCCCAGCACGCGGCCCAGAACGATAAGAACGACGATTTCCGCGAGGAAGACAGGCTCTGCGGACGATCCGAGTCCACTCGGTGCCGCATAGGCGGGGGCTGTAACCAGTGCCGGCAGCAGCACCGCCAATGCCGACACTATTATGGTGGGGTTTGGACGGCTTGAGCCAACGCACATCCAGCATAAACGCGCATTACCCGTGGAAGGTGCGCATCTTGCGGCTTGCGTTAGGCGTTCGCTGCCGCCAGTAGCGCCATTGCCGCGGCAGGAGCTCTCTCCTTCGCGCCGCTGATGACGTAGACAAACACGTCGCGCTTGCCGGTTGCATTTGGACCGCGCGCCTTCAGGCGCGGATCCGGGGCCGACGTCCCGGGGTCCAGATGCACAAGTGCCGGCAGATCGCCCGGCGTCTTTCCTGCTTCCCAAAGCTTGGCTCGTTCGGCCCAGACAGCGATTTCGCCGAGTGGATATCCGGTGGCGACATTGGCTTGAGAGCTTTGCAGCCGTGCATAGACGAACGCGCCGGTGACATCGGCGATCAGCGGGTGTTCCGGCGAATGGGCAATCACGATTGCTACGCCATGCCCGCGAGCGAGTTTTACGAACTCGGGCGTGACAAAGCTCTTGTGCCGGATTTCGATAGCGTGCCGGAGAGGGGTCTCTTTGTATTCTCCGGGCAAAAGCGCGAGAAAGGCGCCGAAGTCATCGGCCTCGAA
>Ga0335085_10006792_pt1 | contig 17970 bp, 14 predicted proteins | sample Lox_Sample_45_FD_206712 | JGI IMG/M metagenome (GOLD analysis project Ga0335085, IMG submission 206712) | Soil microbial communities from Loxahatchee National Wildlife Refuge, Florida, United States - Lox_Sample_4.5 | ecosystem: Environmental > Terrestrial > Soil > Wetlands | place: USA...
CGGCGCGTTCGGCCGGGGACAGCACGAGGCGGCGGACTGGCACGGGCATGTCGAACAGGCCGCCCTCGGCGCCGATCTGCCACATCGGCAGGCCGCCGAAGTGCAGGCTTATGATCCGCGCGTTGCAGCCGTTCAGCACCCGGAACCGGTACATCCGCGGCTCGACGTCCAGGTACGGCCAGACCTTGCCGTTGACCAGCATGTGGTCGCCGAAGTACTCGCCGATCCAGGTGACCCCGGGGATCGCGCTGACCGGGTAGCGGAATTTCCCGTCCGGGCGGAACTGGCGGTCCTGAATCACCAGCGGGATCTCGTAGCCGTCGCCGGGGACCCCGATCGGGTTCGGCTCGGTGCCGGTGTCGTAGGCGTCCCGGATGAGGTAGCCGGCCGCCAGGCCGGCGAACACGTTCAGCCGCGTGGTCCCCATCCCGTGGTCGTGGAACCAGCGCAGCGACGCCGGCATCTGCGGCAGCTGGTTGCCGTAATACACGTGCTGTGTCTGGCCGGGGGCATAGCCGGCACCGGCGTCGGTCTCGGGGTTGCCGTCGCTGTCTGCCGCGACGAAGCCGCCGTGCAGATGCGTCATCGGCCGTACCTTCCGGCCGTTCCCGTGGGTCAGCCGGGGGTCGACCGGGATCCAGTCCGGGTAGACATCGGGCAGCAGGTTGGTGTAGCTCACGCGCAGCGGCGTACCGCTCTGCGCCACCAGCACCATGCCGAACGAGCCAGCCTGACCTGCCAGTCCCGAGCCGTCGTCATACGCCCACACCGGGGTCGGCGGCAGGTCAGGATGCAGCCGGCGACGGATCTCCCGCTGGGTAAATGAGTACCGGCTGGTCCCGCTGGGAGCGGCCACCACGATGCCCTTGCCCGGCACCGGCAGCGGTTCACGGAACTTCCTGAGCCCGCCGCCAGCCAGCCTGGGCTGGCTGGGCCCCGAAGTGCCCGCCACGCCACGCTGGGCCACGGGCATGACCAGCATGGCCCCGGTGGCCGCGCCGTATTGCAGGAATCGCCTGCGGGTCGTGTCTGCCAACGTCTTCTCCTTGCTGCGTGAGCGGGCTGCCCCGCAGGACGGACAGGCCAAGCGGCCCGCTGCGGCCAGACCCGGCAGCCCGGTCCTGAACAGGCCGGCCCGCTTCTGCGCTTCTTCTGCGCATCCTCAGTGGTCGTGGCTCCATTAGATGTGCCGTTATCCCGCCCGTTAAGGTCCTATGTCCCCGTTCCGGCCGGCCTTAGGTCCTGACCCCTGTTTGTCGCCTGCTGTCACGATCCGTGAAGCGCGGGGCTCGACGCTGCGCCGGGAAACGCTCCCAAGTCACCGACTCGGCGCGCGACAGCCGTCAGTCACCGTCACGCCGTCACGGGCGTGATTCCGGTAGCTAGTGTCCTACGTCAGAAATTCCGCTAGTTAGTCTTGCGGGTTTACGCGAGGGCCGACCTTGGCGAGGTAGTCGGCGAGGGAGTTCAGGATCTCGTCGGCGGTCTTGGTCCAGGTGAACGGCCGGGGGCTGGCGTTCCAGGTGGCGATCCAGTCCCTGATGTCGTTCTCCAGGGCTTGCACCGAGGTGTGCACGCCGCGGCGGATCAGCTTGCCGGTGAGCAGCCCGAACCACGCGCGGGATCGGGTTGGCCCAGGATGCGCTGGTGGGCGTGAGGCACAGCTCGACGTTTTCCCGCCGGGCCCAGCGGCGGATGGCCGGGGTCTTGTTCGCCGCCAGGTTGTCCAGGATCACGAACAGCCGGTACCCGCCGGGCCGGGCAGCCCGGATCGATTTCAGCGCGGGCAGGGTGTGGCCGGCGCCCTTGTGCTCGCGGGTCACGCCCCACAGCTGGTCATCGCCCAGGGAGTAGCAGCCGTGGAAATAGCGGATGCCGTGGGTGCGGTGGTAGGTCGCGCGCAGCCGCACCGGGTGCTTGCGCGGCGCCCAGCAGGCCCCGTGGCAGGGCCGGATGGATAGCGGCCCGAACTGATCGAAGGCAAAGCAGCGATCCGGGTAGTGGCTGGTCACGTACTCGATCCGGTCCAGCTTGGCGTCCCGGTCCGGATCACGGGATTCCTTCCAGGTCCGGGTCCGCTGGAAGGAGATCCCGCGCTCATGCAGGATCTGCCGCAGCCGCTCCCGCCCGATTCGCACCGGCCGGCCAGGACGCCCAGCTAAATAGTCCGCCAGCTCGCGCAGGCTCCACCGGGTGAACGGCCGTCCCAGCTTCTCCGGCCGGGTCCGGGCCGCCGCGACGATCACCTCGACGTCGCCGTCACTGATCAGGCGGGGACGGCCTCCCGCCCACCGAGGGTCCAGCGCCGCCAGCCCCTTCTCATTGAAGGCGTGGATCACGTCCCGGACCGTGTCCTCATCGGCGGCCACCAGCCGGGCGATCGCCGGGACCAGCGTGCCCGACGCCGACGCCATGATGATCACCGCCCGCCGCACCCGGACCGACCCGTGCTTACCGCGCCGCACGATCTGCAGCAGCCGCCGCCCCTCCTCATCACTCAGCCGCCGCGCCCGCACCAGCTCAGCCATGTCTCCTCCCGCCACTCGACCTGCCCCTCACAGATCGAGTGTGGGCGCATCACTGCCGCGTGTCAGCATCCGGTGAACGTATGTGGCCAGCGCACTAGCGTGGATCGATGGGGGTGATGATGCCGAGACTCGCCTCGATCGCTTGTCCCGCATCCAGGCAGAGATCCTCGCGGTAGCGCGGGCCGATCACCTGGACCGCTTGGGGCAGGCCACCCGCGACGCCCACGGGAACCGCCACGGCGGGCAGCCCCAGCGCGTTGACAGCGGTGGTCATCCGAAGGCTGTGGATCTCAGCCGCGACGCGGTTCTCGCTCAGGTCCGTGCCCGCCTTGAAGGCGAGTTCGGTGCAGATTGGGGCGACGATCAACGGGTGTGTCTCCTGGAACTCGCCCCAGGCTTTCAGCAGCGAGTGCCGGGTTACGAAGGCTTGCATGCTGGCGACCGGGTCAGGGTCGCCAGCCTCGGCGTAGAACTGCTGCAGGAACTGCTGCGTGCCGGCCGGCAGGATGCCCGCCGTCATCTCCCACATCGCGCGGATGTCCGGGGTGTTGAGCATGTCCAGGCAGGTCCTGGCGGCTAGCTCGATGGACGGCGGCTCCAGTTCCTCGACGACATAGCCGGCGTTCTCCAGGGCCCGGGCTGCCGCGCGAACTGCCTCCCGCACCTGCATCGCGGTGCCCTGACCGGCCGGGTCGGTGACGAGCGCCACGCGGATCGGCTGACGGGGTTCGGGGCCGCGCAGCGGTGCCGGCACGCTCCACGGGTCGCGCCAGGTGTATCCGGCGATCACCTCAAAGGCGACCCGGAGGTCGGCCACGCGGCGCGCCATGGGGCCGTTGACAGTCACCAGCTGCGCACCGATCGCGCCGGCCGGGGCCCCGGCCACGGTGGTGGCGTCGGGGACACGCCCCAGCCCGGGCTTCAGCACGCTGACGCCGCAGCACTGGGCAGGATGACGCAACGACCCGAGCCCGTCGTTACCCAGCCCCAGGGGGCTCATCCCAGTGGCGAGCGCCACGGCCACGGCAGCGCTCGAGGCACCAGCGGTGCGCGACCGGTCCCATGGATTCGCCGTCGGTCCGTAGAGCTCGCTTTCGCAGTGCCAGCGCACGGCGATGTTCGGCATGTTCGTGCAGCCGACCAGGATCGCTCCCGCGGCCTTCATCCGCTCGACGATCGGGGCGTCCATCTGCGGATAGGCGTCTGCGAACGCCCTGATGCCCTGGGTGGTCGGCGTTCCCGCTACGTCGATGTTGCTCTTGGCCACGAAGGGGACGCCGTGCAGCCGAGGCAGATCGCCGCCGAGGGCGACCGCCCGGTCAGCCGCGTCCGCGGCTTGGAGCGCCTGCTCGCCGAGGACGACAGGCACGGCATTGACGGCAGGGTCGACCGCCTCGATCCGCCGCAGGTGCGCCTCGATCACTTCCCGGCTCGAGACCTGCTTGGAGCGGATTGCTTCCGCCAGGTCAGTCGCGCTCATGCCGCACAGGTCGGCAGCTGCATCACGTATCGGCGGCATTCCCGCCACCTCCTTTCAAGGCCGGCCTTGGCGTCCACCGTTGGCCGGTGGCTCGCGACCCCGGTAGGGCCGATAGTCACCAAGGCGGAGGCTCCCCGGCAGGCGCAACACCGTATCCAGGAGGGTTAGGGTGAGCGCACCGATGGGCAGCGCCGCCAGCATGGCGCCGCAGATGGTGGCTCGCAGTGAAAATGCAGGTGCTCCTCGCCGCGCTCGCCGGCGGATCGGCGGTAGCCGGCCAGCGCGTGGCCCGCCGCTACCGGCTCGATCGTGACGCGGCATACGCACGGCTGGCAGCCGTCAACCGCACCGCCGTGGTGACCAGGTCCAGCACAGTCGAATACGCCGAGCGCGGCAGCGGTGAACCGCTGCTGGCGGTGCACGGCTTTTTCGGCGGCTGCGACGAGGCGCTGCTTTCGCTGCGCGGCCTGGCTGCTGACCGGCGGGCCATCGCCCCATCGCGGTTTGGCTACCTGGGCTCGAGCATGCCGGCGGGCGCGACCGTGGCGAGGCAGGCCGACGCGTTCGCCGCGCTGCTCGACGAGCTCGGGCTCGGCGCACTGGACGTGATCGCCATCTCCTCGGGCGCAACCTCGGCCTTCCAATTTGCCCTGCGGCATCCCGAGCGGGTGAAGCATCTGGCCGTGATCTCGGGCAACATGCCCGCAGGCGCGGCCGCCGTCGCCCCGCCCCAAGCCGCCCGGCTGGTATTCCGGGATGTGCCCATGTGGGCGCTGAAGGTCTTCGCCTGGCCGGTCCTGCTCCGCCAGATCGGAGTCCCGAAGGGATTCCCGCTCACCGCCGGGGACGCACGGGTCGTCGCAGACCTGATCGACAGCTTCTTCCCGGTCGCGCTCAAGACCGAGGGCGTGGCCTTCGATGCGTTCGTCTCCGACCCGGACGTCAACAGCTACCGGCTGGAAGCGCTCACCGTCCCGGTCCTGATCGTCCACGCCAAGGATGACCCCCTCGTCTCTTATGGTGCGGCCCGGAACGCTGCGGGCCGCATCCCCGGGGCCCGGCTGGTCAGCATCGAGCGGGGCGGGCACCTGCTTCTCGGCGATCGGGAGAACGTCGGCCGGGACGTGACCGCCTTCCTGACCGACCACGGTGCGTCCTGAAGGCGGCGGTGGCCACAGGCCTGGCATCATCACCCTTGCCGGCATGTAGAGCGGTCGCCGGAACCGGGTGCCAGGGTGCAGCCGGGCCTTGATCACGTCCTGCCGGACCTCGATCCGGAAGCGACCGCCCCGGCCGGGGCCAGCGCCGGACACCATCCGGGCGCGGGCCAGGGACATTGGGCCCTGGCAACCCGGGCCGGTCGCCTCTTTGCCCCTACCCAGAACGGGGCAACGTCGAAGGTAAGGGCCGCCGCCGCCCGGGACCCTGGCGCAGGCCGTCCTGCCAGCCAGGTGGAGGGGGCGTGGGCCTGCCCGCTGTGTCGAAGGGAGCAGTGTGATGACCATCATCGGCTCGTCCCGCCACGAGTCAGCTACCGGGAGTTCCGAGGGCGGCCTGCGCGACACGATCACGGCCGGGCTGCGCCGGTGGCCGTCGGCCGGGGTCGCGGTTGCGGTCGTGCGTTGTGGGTCACCGGTGCAGTACTTCTGTCATGGGGTCGCCGACGTCGCCACCGGGCGGCTGGTGGGTGAGGACACCGTGTTCCGCATCGGGTCGCTGACGAAGACGGTCACGGCAGTCGCCATCATGCAGTTGCGCGAGCAGGGCGTGGTCGACTTGGATGCGCCGGCCAACGATTACCTGCGGGCGTTTCAGCTTGTCCCGGACAGCGCCGGGTTCACCCAGGCGACGGTGCGGCATCTGCTCACACACACCGCCGGTGTTGGCTACTGGCGGCGGCGCTCCGACCTCCTCCTTCACCCCGGCGTCGGCGCCGGCGTCACGGCCCGGTCGGTCGTCCAGCTGCCGGAGTACTACCGCGGCGGCCTGCCTATCGACGTGGAGCCGGGCACGAGGTGGGCATACAGCAACCACGGGTTCGCGGCGCTGGGCCAGATTGTGGAGGACGTCTCCGGCGAGCCGTTCGACCAGTACCTGCGCGATCACATCTTCGGCCCACTGGGAATGAACCACACCGGCCTGGTCCTGTCCCAGGAGCTACGCGCGGGCCTGGCCACCGGATACACCCTGCGCCGGCGGGGACTCCGGCCCGTCACGCCACGGGAGGTGCCCACCCCGGCCGGCGGCGGTGTGTACTCCACGCCCGCCGACATGGCCCGGTACCTCACCGCGTTGCTGCGCGGCGGCGCGAACGAGCACGGCCGGGTGCTCAACGCCGACAGCGTTCAGGCAATGTTCCGGCCGCACTTCCAGCCCGACCCCCGGGTGCCAGGCATGGCGCTGGGGTTCGAGCCACACATCGAGCGTGGCCGCGTCCTCATCTGCAAGGGCGGCACGATCAGCGGGTTCTTGTCCGCGCTCGAGCTGGCACCGGAAGCCGGCGTCGCCGTCGTCGTGTTGACCAACACCGGCGGGCTGGACAACCGCGGCATACCGGAACCGCTCGCCGCCGCGCTGACCCGCCGCCTGCTCGGCATGCCCGGCAGCGCTGTCCGCGATGAGATCGCCCCCCACCCGGAGGCGTGGGACACGCTGCGCGGCTGGTACGCACCGGACGCCGGCCCGGTCACCAACCTGTTCGCGCGGGTCGGGTTTGGTGCCGGGGCAGAGGTGGCCGTCCGCCACCGCCGTCTGGTGCTGAAGCCCCTGACCCCAGTGCCGGGCCTATGGGAGGCGATGGTGCTGCACCCCGACGACCCCGGCGACCCGCGGGTGTACCGCGTCGAGCTCCCCCAGTACGACAAGACCTGGCGGGTCGTATTCACCGATGACACACCTCCGCGGCTGCTGCTGGACGTCATGTCATTCCAGAAGCGGCCCGGCTGGCGGAACCCGCGCCGCTGGGGCGCCGGCCTCACGGCCGCCGCTGTCACCGGCGCGGTGATCCGGCACCGCGGGAAGGGGTGACCCCGTGACCACCGAAAAGACGCCGGCCGGACAGCCAGTGCGCCCGGGCCAGCGGCCGAGCCTTCGGCTTGGCGCGCTCATCGGCAGCGGTGACCGCATTGGCGCATTCGTCCTGCCATTCATGCTCACCGGGATCGCATTCAACATCGCGTTCCCGGAGGCGTTCAGCGTCGGCGGGCCACCACCCTGGCTGCAGGCGGTATCCGCATTCGTCCTCGCCCTGGGCGTCGCCGTCTGGGCCTGGTCGGTGCTGCTGATCGTTACCAAGGTGCGCGCCGGCGCACTCGTGACAACTGGGTCATACTCGCTGGTCAAGCATCCGCTGTATACGTCGGTCGCCTTGCTGGTGCTCCCATGGCTGGGGTTCCTGCTCGACACCTGGCTCGGCGCCGTCCTCGGTATCGCCCTGTACGTCGCGTCCCGATTGTTCGCCCCCGCCGAGGAGGCTGACCTGGCCCATTCTTTCGGCCCGCAGTGGGACGCCTACTGCCGTCGCGTCAAGGTCCCATGGCTGTGACGGCCGAACTGCGGCGGGATGAGCACACCAGAACTCACTGCCATCCCGGCCAGGCCTGCAACGCCTACTCACAATCGGGCGGCAGCGTGCGCCGCGATTGATTCAGACGGCGATCACGTGGCGTGACACAACTGCGACTAGCGCGAGACCGCTGCGGCGCTGATGCGGAATACGGGGTAGTCGGCGGCGATGCGCTCGAACTCCGGCAGCGGCGCGGTCCGGTCCACCGGGATGTGTGGCCTGGCGCCTGGGGCGACCTCAAGGTAACGCTGAAGGATCGGCGGCCGCTGGCCCAGCGGTACCTCATCGAGGTGAACCGTCTCGCGGGTCCGGTGGCGGAGGATGGCGGCGCCGCCTGCGGCGCGGACGTTGCGCACCCAGGTGGAGTTCTCGCCGAACATCGATACCAGGTAGCGCCCGCCGTCATAGTCGGCGACCACGACCGGCATCGAGATGATGCGGCCGGTCTTGCGACCGCGGACGTCGAGAGTGACCACCCGGGACGGGCCGATGCCGTGCGCGGCCAGCAGTGCCTGGACGGTGTTAAGGAGCCGGGCGGCCGAACCGGGCCGCTTGCCCCGGTAGAGCCGCCGCCGGGCGCTCCGGATGAATGACATGATCATCTGCCTCCCGCAGGTGCATGGCGCGGCGGCGTGCCGCGCCGTGCCGGTGCCTGCGATTTCAGTCTGTCCGGGCCGCCGCAGGCAGGCAGGGGCAAAGGTCCCGGGAGCGCACAGATCAGCCCATAGGGCGCAGTTCAAGAGGCCATCACCGCTGCACGCAGATCGGCAGGGATCGGGGTCAGCCAGATGCTCCGCCGACGCATCGACGACCCGCCCGGCTCGCCGCCGCACTACCCGACAGCTCCTATCACCGCGGCGGCTGGTCGGCCTGCAGGACGAAGAACAGGAAGCATAGGAAGCGCCGCCTGTCCGCGATCTTGTCGGGGAGCAGCTCGCGGGGGTATCCGGCGCGACGGCTGGCTCGCTGATGAGCGATATCCGGAAGCCGGGCGCGGTGAAGGCGCCGGTCATGGCATGCAGCGGCCGGGTCCAGAAGCGCAGCAGCGCAGTCTGGCCGCCCGCGGTCCACTCAGTTATGTAGTTGTAGGTCGAGAATTGCTAACTTGTGGCAGCCGCCGTGGCCGCCGTTCATTATGAGAGCAGGGTGTCGGCAATGCCGGCTACCCAGGCGAGCACGGATGGCAGGGACGTGAGCGCCTCGGCCCGCGGTGCGCTGCGCTCGTCGTTGAGAGCCCGGCGGGACAAGGCCAAAGGGGGGGTTTATGGCCCTGTTGGGGCACCTGCCACCCAGTCGCCTGGACGGACAGGTCGCGCTGGTCACTGGGGCGGGCCGGGGAATCGGCCGGGCCATTGCCCTGGCCCTGGGTGATGCCGGTGCCGCGGTAGCTGTCTGCGCGCGCTCGGGGGACGACGTCACCGGAGTCGCTGGGGAGATTGCCGGACGCCGGGGGCACGCGCTCGCCATTCGGTGCGACGTTACCGGCCGGCAGGAGGTGGCGAGCATGGTCGCCGCGGTTCAGGAGACGCTCGGCCCGGTCGATCTCCTGGTCAACAACGCGGGCCAGCTCGGCCCCGTCGGTCCGCTGGCGGCGGCCGACCCTGACCAGTGGTGGCAGGCGCTGGAGGTCAATCTGCGCGGGCCGCTGTACTGTACCCGGGCGGTGTTGCCGGGCATGCTCGCCCGGGGCCGCGGCCGCATCGTCAACGTCTCCAGCGGCGCCGGTTTGGCGGCGATCCCGATGCTGTCGGCCTATGTGGTGAGCAAGACCGCGCTGTACCGGCTCAGCGAGAACCTCGCCGCCGAAACGCGCGGACACGGGGTGATGGTCTTCGCCATCGACCCTGGCCTGGTGCGCACGGCGATCAGCGAGTCAGCCTTGTCCTGCGGCGAACCCAGCATCGAACAGTGGTTCACCGACGCCTTCGCCGACCAGCAGGATGTCCCGGCGGAATCGGCGGCTACCTTGGTGGTCCACCTCGCCTCGGGCGCGGCCGATGTCCTTTCCGGCCGCAACATCGACATGTCCCGCGACGTGGCGCAGATGGTGGCCCGGGCGGCCGAGATCGAAGAGCATGATCTCTACGTGCTGCGAGAACGCCAATAGCTCAGCACCCACCCGCCGGCAGCCGGTGCCGAGCACCCGCCGGAGTCCGGATGTTCGTGGGCGTGATCACCTGACGCTACCCGCAGGTCGCGAACGCGTGCGCGTAGAAGCCCAGGTAGTCGCTCCAATGCGCGTTCCAGTATGTGAAATCGTGGGCGCCCGGCCACATGTGCAGGTAGATGTGCAGGGCGCTAGCGAGTTGCTTGCCGGCAGCGATGAAGTAAGGATCCTGCGCGCCGACGTCCAGCCACAGCTGCGCGTGGCCGTACAGCTTCGGGTTCGCCGTGGCGGCAGCGATCACGTCGTTGCGGGCGAAGTCGCCAGCGCTGTCAAAGGCGCGCGAATCGATGCCTGGCGACGTAAACGCCGGCCAGATGGCGGCGGAGTGGCCGCCGACAGCGCAGAACCGGCCCGGGTCCAGGCGGGCCAGATCGTAGGCGCCAAAGCCGCCCATCGAGATGCCGCCGATCGCCACCCGGCGCGGATCGGCCTTGAGCACCGTCAGCGCCTTCGGGATCACCTCGTCCAGCACGTAGGAGCCCCAGGCGCCGCTGGCGCGGTTGTACCAGTAGGAGCTGTCGCCCTCGGGGAAGGCAATGTCCGGGGCGCTTGGGCCGAGCGCGTGCAGCGCCGCGAACATCTGGTCTGTGTCCTGGGAATTATGGTCGTAGACCACGCCGTGCAGGAACACCAGCAGCGGGCGGTGCGCACCGCCACCCGCGGGCGTCACGAGCGTCAGCGGCTTGGTGCCGTGCACGAGCCGGCTGGCAATCGTCAGTTGCATGACCCCCGCTCCCTGCGTGTTAACCGCCGAGGAGCAGCCCGCCAGCGCGGCAACGACGAGCGCGACGGCGATGAACACCGCTGGCAAACGCCTGCGGTGAGGTGCCGGGTCACAGATTGCGGAGGCCTTCGCTCTGTCGCCCGGGAAGGCCAGCTTAAGGTGCCACATGATAGACGTCCTTCCGATGAGGCTCCCGCCGGGCAGGTCCTCATAGCGGGGACACCGTCGAAGGTCTCCGCAGAAACCGCATCTGCCCGGGAGCGCCCGCCCGTTCAGCGCCCAGCTGGGCGCTGAACAGGTTCGTGGATTCCTTCGGTCCGGCTGCGCGGGCGAGCCTGACGATCGATCTCGCGCTTGATCTCGATCTCCGAAATGGGCTTGTTCCGGAAGACGAGCAAGGCGTCGGCCGCCAGGAACAGCGCCCAGAAGATGGCCGGGTAGATGATCCAGTAGTTCCACACGTCCGGGATGCCCGAACTTTGGCTGAACCCCTGGGTCGGCCAGCCGCCCGCGTTGTGGTACTCCGTTATGACCCAGATGAACGCCACAATGACCATCAGCAGGGTGCCCATGGTGGCCCTGATCCAGAACCTGCGCCTGCGCTCGATCTGCTTGATTGCCTGCTGGCGGGCGAGCTGTTCGCCGCTGGCCGGAGCATCCGGGCCGCTGTCCGCGGGCGTGTCATGGGGTATGTCATGAAGCGTCATGACCGCCTCCCTCGATCAGATGTCATCAGATTCCTTGTGCTGTCTCAGCTCCCTTCATGGGTGTCGCTCGCCGTTGCTTTATGCGTAGCGCAGCGCGTGGCCGGGCCGGAGGTGGGTAGCGCGCCGGATCGGCACCAGGCTGACCAGGAGCGCGAGCAGGATGGTGCCGGCCAGGGCGAGCGCAAGGTTCCAGGGCGGGAAGGCGAGCGTGAGGTTCACGTTCATGACCTGCTTGACCATCCAGATGAAGAACAAGTTGAGCAGGTAGCCGAGCGGGATCCCGATCAGCCAGCCCGCGGCGGCCAGGGCCAGGGTCTCGGTGGCGAAGATGCGGCGGATGTCGCGGGCGCGGGCGCCGATCGAGCGCAGGATGCCGATCTCGCGGGTGCGTTCCAGCACGCTCATGGTCAGCGCGTTGGCCAGCCCGGCCATGCCGATCGCGACGATCAGCAGCCCGACCACGGCGATCGTGGTAGTCACCGTGCGGTAGCCGGCGATCTCGTCGGCCAGCCTGACGTAGACGACGTTGCTGTCGATGTCGTAGCCGTGCGCCGTGAGCGTGTTCTCGATCCGGGTGGTGGTGCGGTCGATGAACGCGTGCTGGTGTGAGGTGGTCCGGACCCAGAAGTCGCTGGCATCGGCGGGCATGCCGGTCAGGACCGCGTGCATCGTGGTCAGCGGCACGAACAGCGCGGTGCCGTTTTCCTGCTGTTGCGGCGAGATGCCGATCACGCGGAAGCTGGCCGGCCCGGATTCGGTCTGGACGGTGATCCTGTCGCCGAGCCGGGTCCCGGTGGCCTGGGCGATGGCTTGCTCGATGACGGCGACGTGGGCGCGGGCCTGCTGCTCGGCGGGGGTGTACCAGCGTCCGGCGGTGATCCGGTAGCGGAACATCGTGGCCTGCTGCACGGCCCAGATCCTGGCGGCCTTGCCGTCGAGCTTGATGTCGGTGGTGAAGGCTGGCTCGATGGCCGCCACGCCGGGGGTGGCGCGGATCAGGGCCCCGGCGCGGGCGTCGAGCGAGCGGCCGCCCACCGGGTAGACCCAGACGTCCTCGCCGTGGTCCCCCCACGAGGCGCGGCTGGCGCTGGAGGCCGCGGTGATCATGCCGAGCGTCCCGAGCATGGTGCCGACGGCCAGGGCGATCACCAGCGCGGTGGACAGGCTGCGCCGCCGACGCCGGCCGACGTTGCGCAGCCCGATCTGCGCCGGGCGGGGCAGGAACCGCACCCGGGCCAGCACCCGGTCGGCGGCGTCTTGGCCGCCGGCCGCGGACCCGGTCGCCTCCAGCGCGTCCCGGACCGGCACCCGGACGGCACGCCGGATCGCGGGCAGCGCGGCCAGCGGCGGCCCGAGCAGCCCCACCAGCGCGCTGGCGAGCACGATGGTCCAGTCGATGCCGAAGCCGACGCCGACCGCGAAGACGGCCGAGCCGAGGTAGCGGGTCAGGCCGTAGGCGAGCGCGGCCCCCAGGATGATCCCGGCCACGGTGCCCAGGCCGCCGAGCAGCAGCGCGGTCTTGACGTAGACCGCGGCGATCTGGCGACGGCGCCCGCCGACCGCCTTCATGATCCCGATCTCAGAGGTCTGCTCGGCGACCAGGGTCGTCATCGTGTTGGCGATCAACACCAGCGCCGACAGCAGCGCGAGCAAGGTGATGATGTAGAGGAAATCAGAGAAGTTCTGGAAGCTGGACTTGCCGGGCCAGTCGCCCGCGGCCCGGGCCTGCGGCAGGTCGGTGAACCCGGTGAAGCCGGGGACCGCGGCCAGCGTCCGGCGGATCGCCGCGATCGTCGCGGTGACTGCGGCCGGGCGGGTATCGGCCAGGGTGAAGAACAGCTGGTCATAGCCCGGGGTCCGGCTCAGCGACGCCACGGTCGCCGGCGTGGCGTACAGCACGATCACGCCGTCGGAGGTGACGGTCTGGCCGCCGGCCAGGTTGCGGCCCTGGCCGCTGACCCGCAGTGAGCGCACGGCCCCGTTGACGGCGATGATCCGCACGACCTGGCCGGCCTGCACGTCAAGCTGTGCCTGCTTGGCGTTCTGCGTGTCGGTCAGGACCGCGCCGGTTCCCGGCGCGGCACCGGAGGCGACGTGCACGACGTTTACGGCCTGCCGGGTGAAGTCCGGTATCCCGAGCACCTGGGCGTACGCGCGGCGGGCGCCGACGTACCCCCGGCCGCCGAAGGACGACCGCGGTTCGACCGCGCGGACATCCGGCACCGCAGCCAGCCTGGCCAGCTGGGCTTGATTGAGCACCAGCGGGCGGGTGTAGATCGTCAGGTCCGGCAGCCGGTCGGCCGCCACCTCGGCGGTCATCGCCCGGTTCATCAGGGTCGGCATCGCGAACAGGCCGATGCCCGCCACGGCCAGCGCCAGGGTGGCGACCGCGAAGAACGCACGCGACCGGCGGCGGCTCAGATCGGTGACCGACTTGCGGAGCAATGACGTAACCATGTCGGCCTCCTCATGCCGCGACGATGACGCCGTCGCGGATCGAGACGACCCGGCTGGCGCGCCTGGCCAGCTCACGGTCGTGGGTGACGTACAGGACCGTCTTACCCTCCCCGTTCAGCTGCTTGAACAGGTCGAACATCTCCGCTGCGGTGACCGTGTCCAGGTTGCCGGTCGGCTCGTCGCCGACGATGAGCTGCGGATCGGCGGCCAGCGCCCGCGCGATCGCGACCCGCTGCTGCTGCCCGCCGGACAGCTCGGCCGGCAGATGACCGGCCTTGTCGGCCAGGCCGACCAGGGCCAGGTTGCGGCGGCCCCGTTCGAACCGCTCCCGCTTGGAGCCGCGGCGGGCGAAGTCCAGCGGCAGCACCGCGTTCTCCAGCGCCGACAGGGTCGGGAGCAGCTGGAAGAACTGGAACACCACGCCCACGTGCCCGCCGCGCCAGACCGCCAGCTCCTCCTCGCTCATCGCATCGATCCGCCGGCCGCCGACCGTCACCGTACCCGCGGTGGGCCGGTCGATCCCGGTGACCAGGTTCAAGATTGTCGTCTTGCCGCTGCCCGACGGGCCTACGATGGCGACCAGTTCCCCGGTCCCGATCTCCAGGTCGATCCCGCGCAGCGCCGGGTAGTCCAGCCGGCCCATCCGGTAGCTCTTCTGGACTCCGGCCAGATCGATGAACGGCTCGGAAACTCTTGTCGGCCGGGCCGCCCGCTCGACTGTACTTTCCATGCTCATGGCTGCACCTTCTTCTCTGCGCAGCGCAACGCCATCCGGTCAGCGGTTAGCGCCGCTGGCCCGCCTGGCGCTGCGTCGCGCGCTTGATCTCGCTTTCCGACGCCGGCTCGGTCCCGGATACGAACCAGGCGTATCCGGCCGTCGCCAGCACCCACACGATGGCCGGCCAGATGATCCAGCCGTTCCGCACGTCCGGGATAGGCGGCCAGCTGCCCTGGGCAAACCCGCGGCCCGGCCAGCCGCCCGCGTCGTGGTACTCCGAGAAGACCCAGCCGGCCGTCGTCACCGGGCCCGTCATGGAAGATGTCAGGAAGCACCAGGCCGCCTCCTCCGATCGGGAGCCCCCGGAATCGCCTGAGGACTGCCCTTTTCCGTGCAGGCTCCAGCCCCTGGCCGGCCCGCGCCAGCGGCGTAGGTCACACCTCGACCGCCGTTAGGCTCTATTGAGGCTGGCTGGACAGGGCCTTAAGTCACCAGCCGCCCTGGGGGACGTCCCCGGCGGATCCGCACCGCTCGCCGGGGTGGTCTTACCCGCCGCCGGTCAGGGCCTGCAGGGTGAGGTCGAAAGAGGGGGCGGGAATGGTGGCCAGGCAGCTGGTATCCAGGTGGGCCGCGGTGCCCTGCTGGATGAACGCCTCGGTCAGCGCGCCCTCGCAGGGCCAGGTTGCGGAGGTGACGTAGTGTCCCTGGCCGGGCAGGGCGATTTCGCGGCTGCCGGGCCAGAACACCCCCATCCCGGCCATGTTCCGCGGCGGGTCGGTCGGGTCGGCGTCGCCATTGAACGACAGCACCGGCACGCGGGACGCCGTCAGCTGCTGGCTACCCACTGCGGCTGCGGACGTGGGGATCAGCGGGCAGACGTACTGGTACCACTGCGCGGTGTTCAGGTCGTTGTGGTAGTCGAAGCTGGCCCGCTGATCCGACAGCGCCGCGGGCTGGTTGCTCGCCCAGGGCTCGGCGCACAGGATCTCGTACTGCATCATCGGGGCAGTGCCGCCGCCGGTCCCGGTCAGGCCCGCGGCTTGGAGGGCCTTGGCTACCGCCACCAGGGCGGCGGTCTTGTTAGCGGCCGCGCCGAGGGTGTGGACCAGGACCGGGATCGCGGCTATGTGGCTGGTCTCCATCGTCTGGTATATAGCTTCGGCGATGGTGTCCTGGTCCACGGTCAATGTCTTTCTGGTGGGCGACTGTACGGCCGGGACTGTCCAGGGGGACTTGCCGAGGGAGGCCCACAGGGCGGCCCAGTCGGCGGCCAGGTTCGGGAAGGCCTGGTGGCAGGCCGGGTCGGCCGCGCAGCGGGTGAAAACGTACTGCAGGGCCAGCTGAGCGTTCCCTGGCTCCCGTTCGTAGATAGGGATGGTGAGCAAGGTGCCGCTCTCCACGGACATGGTCCGTACCTGGCCCGGGTGGCGGAGCAGGAACACCTGCGCGGCGGTCACCCCGTAGGAACCCCCGAACAGGTTGACCTTGGCGTAGTGCAGGTCGGTCAGGATCTGGCTGACGTCGTCGGTGAACATCGCCGTGGTATAGAACCGCAGGTCGGCGTGCAGGCGGCCCAGGCAGGACCGGACGCTGGCGCGCAGCGTGGCCTTGCCGGCCAGCGGGAGGGAGATCGCCGGGCAGTTCAGCAGGTTCGACTGGCCGGTGCCGCGCTGCTCGATGAACACCAGGTCCCGGTCGACGTTCAGGCTCTGCAGGTTCGCCAGCCAAGCCGGGATGTCGGCTATGGCCGAGACTCCGGGGCCTCCGGCGAAATAGACCACCGGGTCCGGTGCCTTGTCCGGGCCGGTGGCCGGGAAGACCACGAACCGGACCGGGATCGTGCGGCCCTGGCCGGTCAGCCGGTTCTCCGGCACTATCAGCATCCCGCACCGGGCCGCCCGGCCATCGACGGTGCACGACTTGACGGTCAGCGAGTTCACCGCCGACGAGCTCGCGGCGGGAGCAGGATGCCCGCCGCACGATGCCACCGCCAGACACAAGACCACGGCGCTCACCCCCAGCCGCGCCGCATGCCAACGTCGCCTGCAGCGGCCTTCACAAGGAGGCGGAGCATTCTTCATGGCACACTCATCCGGTAGATCCTTCCCGGAAGCTATGGTCTGCACCACAGGTGGGCCAGGGCCGAAGGTCACCTGCCCGCCGCCAACAGCCTGGTGCCCAGAACGCGGGTGCGGAGGTCGTCATGGAAGGCTCACCTTTCCTGGCGGCACCGGAACGAGGCTGCGGTGATTCCGTCGCGCTGATCACCAGGGGATGACTGATAACTGGCCGCCGCATGGCGGGAACGGCGGGGTGAGCTGCTCGTTATAAGGCGCGAGGACACTTTCGGTGCGACGGTGCATCCTCTCGGAGGTTCTCATGACGTTCAGGGTCGCCGCGGCACTGGGGACCGCCGCGCTGTACGCCGTGGTCGTCTCGTGCTCGTCCGGGCCGGCAGGAACCGCGAGCACGCAAGCACCGCCGGTCACGGTGCTGACCAAGGGCGCGGACAACAGCAACGGCGACATCTTCCTGGCCCCGCAAGGCGGCCAGTACGGCACCGGCCTGGAGATCGTCAGCATCACCGGCCAGGTGCTCTGGTTTCATCGGCTGCCGGCGGGCACATTCGGCACCGACTTCCGCGCCCAGACCTACCTGGGTAAGCCGGTCCTGACCTGGATGCAGATCAGCCGCGATGGCAGCGGCGAGGGCGTCATCTGCAACGCTCGCTACCAGCAGATCGCCACCGTCAGGCCGGCCAGCGGGTATGCGCCCGACTTCCACGAGTTCCTGATCACCCCGCAGAACACCGCGCTGATCCTCGCCGACGCGCCCGGTACCGCCAACCTGACCTCGCTGGGCCTGTCCGCACACCAGCTGGTCAACGACGGCATCGTGCAGGAGATCGACATCAAGACCGGCAAGCTGCTGTTCCAGTGGGACAGCGCCGGCCACGTGCCTTACAGCGACAGCCACGCGCCAAAGCCGCAGGCGGCCCAGCCATGGGACTGGTTTCACGTCAATGCCGTGCACCTCGACACCGACGGCAACTTGCTGATCAGCTCGCGGTTCACCTGGACGATCTACAAGGTGAACCGGCGCACCGGGGCGGTGATGTGGCAGCTCGGCGGCAAGCACAGCGCGTTCGCCCTCAAGGCCGCGCCCGGACAGAGGCTGGACAGCGCCGGGGAGATCTTCGCGTTCCAGCACGACCCCGAGGCGCTGGGCGGCGGCAAGTACACCGTCTTCGACAACGAGTCCGACGGGCACCAGGCCATGTACTCCGCCAGCCGGGCGGTCACGATCAGCCTGGATCTGGCCACCGGCACGGCGACGCTGGTCAAGTCCGTGAACCAGCCGGAGGGCTTGACGGCGGCCGCGACCGGCAGCGCGCAGACGACACCGAACGGCGACTTGTTCGTCAGCTGGGGCGGACTGTCCTACTTCTCCGAGTTCAGCCCGTCCGGCAAGCTGCTGTTCAACGCCAAGCTCCCCGACGGCGCGGCCACCTACCGTGCTTACCGGCTGCCGTGGAACCCGGGCACCTGACCGGACATCCCGATCCCTGGCATGAGTAACCCGATCGCCTGGACGAGCGGCTCACGCCTGCATGCCATGACAAGC
>Ga0335085_10006793_pt1 | contig 17970 bp, 18 predicted proteins | sample Lox_Sample_45_FD_206712 | JGI IMG/M metagenome (GOLD analysis project Ga0335085, IMG submission 206712) | Soil microbial communities from Loxahatchee National Wildlife Refuge, Florida, United States - Lox_Sample_4.5 | ecosystem: Environmental > Terrestrial > Soil > Wetlands | place: USA...
CTCGACCTGAAAATCCTCAACTTCCGCGGCACGGCGCCATTGGTCCAGGCGATGACGGCCGGCAGCCTCGATATCGCGCTCGCCGACGGCACCATGATGGCGTTCATCGTCAAGGGTGCGCCCATGGTTGCCGTCTGTCAGACCACGACGGCCTTGCCGATGATGAGCATCGGCGTGCCTTATGATTCGCCCATCAAGTCGCTCGCCGAGCTCAAAGGGAAGAAGATCGGCATCTCCGGCGCCGGCTTGACCGACTGGGTGGTGCAAGAGCTGGAGCGGACGCAAGGCTGGCAGCCCGGCACGGTTACCCGCGTCAAGGTCGGCGCCGGCCCCGCGGCGTCGACCGCCGCGTTCCAGACGCATCAAATCGACGCCAGCGTGGAGGGAACGACCTCATTCCTGATCGAGGAGCGGGAAAAGGTCGCGCGTATTCTCGCGCTGGTCTCGAGCTTCACCAACATCGATATCGGAGCGGCCTACGCCTCCGATCATTTGATCGCGTCCGACCCCGACGCCGTTCGCGCCTTCGTTGCGGCCTGGATCGAGACGGACCAATACATCATGACGCAGAAGGACGGGACCGCCAAACTCTGGACCAAGATCACCGGCTTTCCGCAAGAGATCATGGCGCAGGAATACGATCTCGTGAAAGCCATGTGGAACAAGGACTGCCGCTTCAATCCGGATTCGATCGCCAGCCTCAAGCATTCTTTCGTCGAGCTGAAGATTCTCGACAGCGAGCCCGACATGTCGAAGCTCTATACCGAATCCTATCTCCCCAAGAGCCAGGCGGGCGCGGCCGGGCGCTAGGCCCTGCGCGCACCCACGCCGGCAAGGAGGCTCTCGGCATTGCCATACTCGATGGCGGCAAGCTCCGTCGCATCGAACACGCCTGATTCGCGCAGCTGCCGGGCCACGGCGCCGGCCGGGCCGTAGGGATAGTCCGTGCCGAAGAGGATCTGCGATACCGGCACCACCTGGCGCAGCGCGAGCAGCGGCGGCGCGATCGCCGCCGCCGCCGTGTCGTAATAGAAGCGGCGGAGCGCGGCGAGCGCATCGGGCGGTGTGCCCGGGTGCCGCGCATGCGAGATGAAGCGCTGGTAGACGAAGGGCATGGCGCCGCCGCCATGCGAGAAGATCAGCCGCAGATTTGGGTGTCGTTGCGCCTCGCCGCTGAAGATGGTTTGCGCGATGGCGCGTGTCGTATCGGCGCCATACTCGATCAGCATCGGGTGCACGTTCGGCGTCAGCCCGCGGCAACAATCGGCGACGGTCGGGTGGATGTAGGCGATCGCGCCGCGGCGGTCGAGCTCGTCCATGATCGGCGTGAAGGCCGGGTCGCCGAACCACTTGTCGCGATAGCTCGTCAGGAACCCGATGCCGTCCGCTTTCAGCTCATCGAGCGCATAGGCGATTTCGGCGAGCGTGTCGTCGATGTCGGGCATCGGCACGGCGGCGAAGATGCCGAAGCGGCCGGGATGGTCGCCGCGCAGCTTTGCCATATAGTCGTTGCACGCCCGTGCGAGCGCGCGCGCCTCGGCCGCATCGCCGAACCATACGCCCGGCAATGTGATCGAGATCATCGAGCGGGCGACACCGTCCCGGTCCATGTCCGCGATCGCTTTCGCGACGCTCCAGCCGTCCCATTGCTGCGCCATGAGGTTGCGCCGGTTCATCGCTTCGATCCAAACCGGCGGGGCGACGTGATAATGAGTATCGATGCGCCGCCCCTGTCCGGCGCTCATCGGGGTGGTGTTCGCGGCGTCCGCCATGTCGTTCTTTCCCTTCGCGCCCCGAAATACGCGGCGATCCGCGCCCTTTATTCCGCGGCGCTCGCTTTCGCCGCCGGCTGAAGCAGAGCGATCGTCTCGTCCGTCGTCATGACATCGCCGAAGATGCGGAGAACATTGCCGAGCGACGCGTTGTGCTCTTCGTCGGTCATGCCGGCGTTGCCGTCCGAGATCATGATCGTTTTGTAGTTGATCATCATCGCGTCGCGGGCGGTCGATTCGCAGCACGTATTGGTGCTCGTGCCGGTGATCAGCACAGTGTCGATGCCGCGCGCCCGCAACATCGCGTCGAGCTCGCTCGAGCCTTGGATGAAAGCGCTGTAGCGGCGCTTCTCGACCTTCAAGTCGCCGGGCTGCACGTCGAGCAGGTCGTAAAGCGCGTGGCCGTGCGTGCCGCGGCCGAGGCGCGCCAGCGTTTCCGTCTTGTTGAGCGTCTTCGAGACATGCACGTTGTCGTAGAGGACGCTCCAGCTCTTCTTGTCTTCTTCGGTTTGGGTCATCTGGATCCAGACGACGCAGCCGCCGGCGGCGCGCGTCGCGGCCGCGAGCCGGTTCACGTTCGGCACGATCTCGCGCGCAAACGGCACCTCGGTCGAATAGGGCGGCACCATGAAGGCATTCTGCAGATCGACCACGAGCAGCGCGGTCGACGGCCCCACGAGCCGCTCGAACGCATGCAGCTTGCCGCGTGCTTTGATCACGCGATCGATGATGAATTGCGGAATCTCGATCTTATGCATTTCTTGCCCTCCTCCGCCTGCCGCGCCGCGACCGCCCCGCGGACGACTCAAGCCAGCATCTCAGGACATAGCGATGCGCGCCCGACCTTGGCAAGGAATAGTTCGCCCCTGGCAATCGCGTTGTGACCCTTAACGGCCAATCCGCGTTATTACGCGATGCCGCTTGTGGCAAGGGGAAGAGCGATCCGGCAAAGTAGCGCGTCCTCCCCCAGTTCGAATTTCGTTTCCGCTGACAGCGAGTATGGCAGGGCCTCCTCGATCAGCGTACGTCCGTAACCCTTCCGGCGTTGATCTGCCGGGAGCGCGGACAGGAGGATCCCGCGCTCGATCCACTCAACCACAAGCCGTCCATTCGGCCCCAAGCCCTCGACCCGCCAGATGAGCGATATGCGACCGCTCTCGATGGCTAGAGCGCCATATTTGAACGCGTTTGTGGCCAACTCATGGATAGCGAGCGAGAGCATCTCCACCGCGCTCTTGCGCAGTAGAACTTCGGGACCTCCAAACTCAATCCTATCGCCAAAGGTATCGGCACCTATTGCTTCAAATTCCATGCCGACGAGCGTGCCGATTGTAATTAGTCCGTCGTCCGAGCGAGACAGCAGGCTTTGCACTCGCGAAAGCGCCTTGAGCCGCTGATCAAATCGAACCTCGAAGTCTTTTAGCGACTCCGCCGTCTTCAAAGTCTCATGAGCGATGGATTCAACGACGGCCATCAAATTCCGAGTGCGGTGCTGGAGTTCGGCGATGAGTACCCGTTGCGTCTCGATTTGCTGCCGCTCTTCGGTGATGTCTTCTTTGAGGCCTATCAGGCGAACCGGTTCACGATCACCGTTGTAGAGGAACTGGCCGTTCGCTCGAACCCAACGAACGGTGCCATCCGGACGAGCCACACGAAATTCGGTGAAATAATCCTTATGCTCGCGCCTCGCGCTCTCTATCGCGACGCCCACCGCCGCTCGATCGTCAGGGTGAACCCGGGCTATAACCGCACTAAAACTCGGCTCGATTTCGCCAGGTTCGTAACCCAGCAGCCGGTAGCATTCGTCGTTCCAGACGTGGGTATCGGCCTTGACGTCCCAGTCCCACATTCCCATGTGGCCGCTCGCCACAGCAAGGCGCAGCCGTTGTTCGCTCTCTCGCAGCGCTTGCTCTGCTTCGATCTTGGCGGTCACATCTTCGGCGAAAATAATGATCCCGCCGACGGCGCCACCGGCGTCATGCCAAGGACGGATTTCCCGCCGCAGCCATATTGTGCGACCGTCCGATCGCTGAAACCGATCCTCATCAAGGCGTAGCGTTTCGCCTGCCAAGGCCCGTAGATGCAAATCCTTCCAGGCCTGCGGGATGCTGGGAAGGAGTTGGTAATGCAAGCGCCCGATAATGTTCCGCCCGCCGCCGAAGATACTCTCCATCCATCGCTGACTTGCAGCGAGATACCGCATGTCGCGGTCGAACATCGCGATGGCGGCTGGTGCCTCATCGATGAAGGCCCGTAAATACGGTTCGCCGACGCTCTCGTTGGCCATTCAGCGTGTTCCCGTTCCTCGCTTGCCGGGGAAAATTAAAAACGGGCGAACCAGAGATATTCGCACAACCCGAGCCCCGAACCAACGATTCCGCGAGAAGCCCGAGCGGCGAAGAGCCAGGGCTTTCTAATCATCCCGCTCAACACCGCCTTTTCTATGCAATCAAAAACAGAACATCGGTCGTTGTGGCTGGTCAGAACGACTTTCCGCGATTGGCACATCGCCGACCCACGGCGATGTCCGCCTTTCTGCCGCTCTCGGCGTCACACCGGACATCGCGAATTTATGGCGACATGCCCTCACCCGCGACCCGGCGCAACACCTCTTCCGCCAGCGCCGTGATCTCGCGCGCGGCCGTGCCGGAGCGCTCGTATTCGAGAATCCCCTGCCCTTCGTTGATCGCGGCCGCCAGCGCGACCCGGTTGCCGATCTGCGTTTCGGCGAGCGGCGCGTCGAGCGCGTTGAAGGCTTCGAGCACCACGCCGGTCAGCTTGGCGCGGGCCGGCACGCGGTTGAGCACCAGCAGCGCCGGCGTCTTTTCGGCCCGCGCCAGATCGAGCGTCGGCTTGGTCGCCCAGAGATCGATCGGCGACGGCTGCACCGGCACGAGGACGAGCGTGCCGGCACGAACGGCGATGCGCGCCTCGGTCTCGGCATGGGGCGGCGAATCGATCAGCACGATGTCGTGCGCGCGCGCCTGGCGCTCGACCTCGGCCGCCACCCGCCACCCCGAGACGGCGACGGCCTCGATCGGCGTGGCGCTCGCGCCGAGCCGCTCATGGCGCAGCCGGAACCAGGTCGAGAGACTGGCCTGCGGATCGATATCGATGATCGCAACGCGCTTGCCCGCGGCGGCCCAGGCGAGCGCCAAGTGAATCGCCAGCGTGGTCTTGCCGGCGCCGCCCTTCTGTTGCGCGATGGTGACGATCGTTCCCGGCATGTTTGCCTCCAGCCGCTCCTCGAGCCTATATCCTGCCAATGTCTCGCAACAGAAATGCCAGCCGGCCGTGACGATTCGCCTCGCAGCGGCGGCGCTCGATCAGGCGGCAGCGCTGCTGCGCGCGGGCGAGCTCGTCGCTTTCCCGACCGAGACGGTGTACGGGCTGGGCGGCGACGCGACCAGCGATGAAAGCGTCGCCGCGATCTTTGCGGCGAAGGGAAGACCGCGCTTCAACCCGCTGATTGTGCATCTTTCTCGCGCCGATCAAGCCGAGCGCTTCGCGCAAATCGACAGCCGCGCCGCGCGGTTGATGCAGCGTTTCTGGCCGGGTCCCTTGAGCCTCGTGCTGCGTCGCGCGCCGCGCTGTCCGATCTCGCTGCTGGCGAGCGCGGGGCTCGATACGCTCGCGCTGCGCGTGCCGGCGCATCCGCTCGCGCTCGAATTGCTCCGACTTGCCGACCGGCCGATCGCGGCGCCGAGCGCCAATCGCTCCGGCCGCGTCAGCCCGACCACCGCCGATCACGTGCTGAGCGAGCTCGACGGTCACATCGCCGCCGTGCTCGATGGCGGGCCGTGCCGAATCGGCGTCGAATCGACCGTCATCGATCTGAGCGGCAGGACGCCGCTGCTGCTCCGGCCCGGCGGCATCGCGACCGAGGAATTGGAGGCGCTGCTCGGCCCCCTCGCCGCGCCCAGCCCCGAGGATGCGCCGCGCGCGCCCGGCATGTTGGCGAGCCACTACGCGCCGAGCCTGCCGCTGCGGCTCAATGCGACGCGGGTCGAGCCGAGCGAGGCCTTGCTCGCGTTCGGCGGGGATGCGCCTGTGGGCGCGAAAGAAACGCACTGGCTCAGCAAGGATGGCGATGTCGATGAGGCGGCTGCGCATCTCTTCGCGATGCTGCGCGCGCTCGATCGCGCCGACTTCACCGCCATCGCCGTCATGCCCATTCCGGAGCGCGGTCTCGGCCGCGCGATCAACGACCGGCTCCGCCGCGCCGCGACCCGGTAAGACCGCCGGGATGATGCCCTTGCCGGGGCCGCGCATCAGGATTAGATGGCGCACATGACCGAACCGTCCGCCGCCCTCGCCCAACTGCAAAAACTTCTCGGCGACAAAGGCTTCATCGCCGACGCCGCCGGAATGGAGCCGTTCCTGCGCGAAGAGCGCGGCACCTATCACGGCGCCGCGAAAGCCGTGCTGCGCCCGGCCTCCACGGAAGAAGTCGCCGCCGCCGTCAAAATCTGCGCCGAAGCGCAACTGCCGATCTTTCCGCAAGCCGGCAATACCGGTCTCGCCGGCGGCGCGGTGCCCTGGGAAGACGGCAAAGGCGTCGTGCTGAGCGTCGCGCGCCTCAACCGCATCCGCGACATCGATCCGATCGATTATTCGATCACGGTCGAGGCTGGCGTCATCCTCGCCGAGGTGCAGAAGGCGGCGGAGAGCGTCGATCGCCTCTTCCCGTTGAGCCTCGGCGCCGAGGGCTCGTGCCAGATCGGCGGCAATATCTCGACCAATGCCGGCGGCATCCAGGTGCTGCGCTACGGCAATACGCGCTCGCTGGTGCTCGGCCTCGAAGTCGTGCTGCCGGACGGCCGCGTGTGGCACGGATTGCGCGCGCTGCGCAAGGACAATACCGGCTACGACATGAAGCAGCTCTTCATCGGCGGCGAAGGCACGCTCGGCATCGTCACCGCCGCGACCTTGCGTCTGTTCCCGCTGCCGAAATCGGTCGAGACCGCGTTCCTCGGCCTGACGCGCGTGGAGGACGCGATGGAGCTGTTCTCGCGCGCGCGCAAGGCGAGCGGCGATCAGCTCACCGCCTTCGAGCTGATCTCGCGCTTCGGCATCGACATGGCCTTAAAGCATGTCAGCGGCCTCACCGATCCGCTGCCGACCGTCTTTCCCTGGCATGTGCTGCTCGAAGTCTCGTCGAGCGAGGCGCAAAGCGGGCTGCTCGAGACACTGGAGCGCTTCCTCTCCGACAGCATGGAAGCCGGCCTCATCAAGGACGGCGTCATCGCCAAGAGCGGCGCACAGGCGCGCGATCTCTGGCGTATCCGCGAAGGCCTGGTCGAGGCGCAGAAATACGAAGGCGCCAGCGTCAAGCACGATATCTCGGTGCCGGTGAGCAAGGTCGCGACCTTCATCACTCGCGCCCATGCCGCGATCGAGGAATGGATGCCCGGCATCCGGCCGAACGCGTTCGGCCATGTCGGCGACGGCAACATCCATTACAACATCCACCAGCCGGTCGCCGCCGATAAGGCCGCGTTCCTCGCGAAACAAACCGAGCTCAACCGCATCGTCCACGACATCGCGGTCGGCCTCAACGGCTCGATCAGCGCCGAGCACGGTATCGGCAGGCTCAAGGTCGGCGAGCTTGCGCATTACAAAGAGCCGCTCGAGATCGAGATGATGCGCCGCGTAAAACAGGCGCTCGATCCCGGCGGCATCATGAATCCGGGCAAGATCCTCGCCCAGAAGATCCCCACCACGTGAGCGGTTACGCGGCGCCGCTCACCGAGATGCGCTTCGCGCTCGACGCGATCGCTTGTCTCGGCGAGATCGCGGCGCTGCCCGGCTACGAAGCAGCGGCTTCACGCGAAACCGTGGATGCGATCCTCGACGAGGCCGCGAAATTCGCCGGTGAAGTGCTGGCGCCGCTCAACACCGTCGGCGATCGCGAGCGCAGCCGGCTCGAGAACGGCGCCGTCCGCACGCCAACCGGCTTCAAGCCGGCTTACGACGCGTTCGTCGCCGGCGGCTGGAACGCGCTGGCGATGCCGGAAGAGCATGGCGGGCAAGGCCTGCCGCTGGCGCTCGGCATCGCGGTCCTCGAAATGTGGACCAGCGCCAATCTCGCCTTCTCGCTCTGCCCGATCCTGACGCAAGCCGCGATCGAATTGCTCGCCGCCTACGGCTCCGAGGAGCAGCGCCGGCTCTATCTCGCCAAGCTGATGAGCGGCGAATGGACCGGGACGATGAACCTCACCGAGCCGCAAGCCGGATCCGATCTCGGTGCGGTGCGCATGCGCGCGGTGAAGGACGGCCACACCTACCGCCTCACCGGCCAGAAGATCTTCATCACCTATGGCGAGCACGATCTCGCGCCGAACATCGTTCACGCCGTGCTCGCGCGTACGCCGGATTCGGCGCCGGGCAGCAAAGGCCTGTCGCTGTTCATCGTGCCGAAATTCCTGGTGAATGCGGACGGCAGCCTTGGCGCGCGCAACGATATTCGCTGCTTGAAGCTCGAGGAAAAACTCGGCATCCACGCCAGCCCGACCTGCGTGCTGTCTTACGGCGACGATGGCGGCGCGATCGGCACGCTGATCGGCGAGGAAGGCCGCGGCATCGAATACATGTTCCTGATGATGAACGGCGCGCGCCTCAATGTCGGGCTGCAAGGCGTCGCCATCGCCGAGCGCGCCTATCAGCAGGGACGCGCCTATGCGCTGAGCCGCGTCCAAGGCCGGCCGGTGACAACGAAAGACGCAGCTGCGCCGATCATCCATCACCCCGATGTGCGCCGCATGCTGCTCGCCATGCGCAGCGACGCCGAAGCGGCGCGCGCGCTCCTCTACTACACCGCTGGACAAATTGACCGCGCGCGGCGCGCGCCGGATGCCCGCAAACGTACACAATATCAAGCGCGCGCCGATCTGCTGATCCCGATCGCCAAAGCCTGGGGCACGGCGCGCGGCTTCGAAGCGGCCTCGACGAACATCCAGGTGCATGGCGGCATGGGCTTCATCGAGGAAACCGGCGCGGCGCAATACCTGCGCGACGCGCGCATCGCGCTGATCTACGAGGGAACGAACGGCATCCAGGCGAACGACCTGCTGACGCGCAAGCTGGCGCGCGATGGTGGCGCGGCGCTGCGCGATTTCATCGCCGAGATGCGCGCGCTCGACGTGACCGGGCTTGCCGCCCTGAAAGCGCCGCTGGGCGCCGGCATCGACGCGCTCGAGAAAACGAGTGAGAGCCTGCGCGTCCTCTACGGTTCCGATTCGGCTGCGGCGCTCGCGGGCGCGATGCCGTTCCTCGAGCTCTTCGGCACCGTCACGGCGGGCTGGCTGATGGCGAAAGCCGCGCTCGCCGCCGCGCGCGAAAACGACGCCGAATTCGCGCAGGGAAAGCGCGTGACCGCGCAGTTCTTCGCCGAGCAGCGGCTTGCGGCGGCGCCGGGTTTGCTGCCGGCGATTTGCGGCGGCGCTACCGTGATGCAGCTGGATCCCGAGCGTATCTGAGGCGGCGATGGACAAGAGCGAACAGGTCAAACGCGCGCAAACTCTCCGCTCGCTGCATCGGCCGCCGCCGATCCTGCTGCTGCCGAACGCCTGGGATCTCATGAGCGCGCGGATCTTCGCGGAAGCCGGCTATCCTGCGATCGCGACGACGAGCGGCGGCGTCGCCTGGGCGCTCGGCTATGCCGATGGCGAGAAGACGCCGTGGAGCGAGGTCGTCGCGGCCACGGCAACGATCGCGGCGGCGGTGTCGGTGCCGGTCACCGCCGATATCGAAGCCGGCTACGGCAAGACGCCCGAGGACGTCGCGCGCCACGCCGTCGAGATCGCGCAGGCCGGCGCCGCCGGCTGCAATCTCGAAGACGGGGCCGGTGGCGGGCTGCGCGGCGTCGACGATATGGCGGCCCGCATCGCCGCCGCGCGCAAGGCGGTAGCGGCTGCCGGTCTCGACCTCGTCATCAATGCGCGCACCGATGTGTATCTCCACGGAACCGGCGACGCCGCTGCGAAGCAGGATGAAGCGATCCGGCGCAGCAAGGCCTATCTCGCCGCCGGCGCGGATTGCATCTATGTCTTCGCGCTGGTCGATCTCGCGACCATCACCGCGATCACCCGCGCCTTGCCCGCTCCCGTCAACATCATGGGCCGTGTCGGCACGCCGCCGCTCGCGGCGCTCGAGGCTGCCGGCGTCGCGCGCGTCTCGATCGCCACCGGCGCTACGCTTGTCGTCGCCTCGCAATTACAACAGCTCGCCAAGGATTTGCGCGCCAAGGGCGATTTCGGCATGCTCGAGCACAAGATGACGCTCGCCGAAGCGCAGCAACTGTTCGGACAAGCGAAAGGCTGACGATCATGAAAGCTCGGATGGATTTTCGCGCGGCCTCGCCCGAGGGCGCCAAAGCGGTCGGCGCGCTGCATGCCTTCGTCCACCGCTGCGGGCTCGACCGCAAGCTGCTCGAGCTGGTGAAGCTACGCGCCTCGCAGATCAACGGCTGCGCTCATTGCATCGACATGCACACGAAAGAGCTGCGCGCCGACGGCGAGGACGAGCAGCGGCTCTATCTGCTGAATGCCTGGCAGGAAGCGCCGATCTACAGCGAGCGCGAAAGGGCGGCGCTGGCCTGGACCGAGGCGGTGACGCGCGTCGCCGACACGCATGTGCCGGATGACGTTTACGCGCGGGTCCGCGCGCAGTTCAATGAGACTGAGCTGGCCAATCTCACGCTGGCGATCGTCGCCATCAATGGCGCCAATCGCCTGAACGTCGCGTTTCGGACCGTCGCGGGGAGCTATCAGCCGGCAGCGCGGCGAGCCGCCGAATAGGGTTACGAGGTCGCCGGCTTCTCGTTCACGCAGCGCAGCAGTCGCCAATAGCCGAAGAGATTGCTTGGCTTGATCTCGCGCACCGACAGCTTGCTGACCTTGAGGAAATTATCGAGCGAGAAATCGGCGTGGAAGCCGATATGCGCCGCCAGCGGCGCAAGCAGCTTCTCGATCGCCCACATCACGCCGTTCTCGCTGGCGAAGTGATTGACGAGCACGATCGTCCCGCCGGGCCGGCAGACGCGCCGGATCTCGGCGGCGAATTGCGCCGGGTTGGGCACCACCGAGGCGACGTACATCCCCATCACGGCGTCGAAGCTGTTGTCGGGGAAATCCATCTTCTCGGCATCCATCACCGAGAGTTCTTTCACGTGCGTAAGGTTCTGGCGCTCGACGCGGCGCCGTGCCTTGGCGAGCATCTCCGCCGAGACGTCGATGCCGGTCACTTCGGAGTCCGGCCGGAAGAAGGGAAGCGAGAGGCCGGTGCCGACGCCGACTTCGAGGATGCGTTGACCGGGGAGAGCGTTAGCAATCCGGACGGCGTCTTTCCGGCCGAGATGGAAGACGGGTCCGAAGACCACATCGTAGGACCCGGAGAACAGCCGATAGGTCCTGATCGTATCCTGCAGGTCCATGCTACCTACCCATTGCCAGCGGCGGTATCAACTTACCACGCCCGGCGAGCCGCGCCAGTCCGCGGCCGGGCAACCCCCACTTGGTAGTCAATTCAGATCAGCTCGACCCGGTCGGCTTCGAGGCCCTTGCGGCCATCGACGACATCGACCCGCACGCGCTGGCCTGGGCCGAGCGTTTGCACGCCGCTGCGGCGCAGCGCCGTGATGTGGACGAAGATGTCTTTGCCTCCGCCGTCAGGCGAGATGAAGCCGTAGCCTTTGTCGGGCTCGAACCACTTCACCGCACCCTCGACGCTCTGCGCCGGTCCGCGCGGCGCGCTGTCCTGGCGATAGCTGTCCTGGCGATAGCCGCCGCGACCTCCGCCGCCGCCACCGCCACCGCCACCGTAGTCGCGATCGCGCTGGCCGTAGCCGCCGCCACCACCGCCTCCTCCCGAAGAGGCAACGGCAGTGCTGTTGTCGACGTTCAGGACGTTGACAACGAGCGGGCCTTTCGCACCGGCGCCGACCTCGCAAGTGACCGACGCGCCTTCGCGAATATCGTCGTATCCCGCACGGCGAAGGATCGCCATCGGAAGAAACGCATCCGGACTGCCATCGGAAAGAGTGACGAAGCCGAAGCCTTTTGCCGCGTTAAACCATTTAACTTTTGCCTCAACGCGGCGACCCGATTGAGGCTCATCATTCCGGAAAAACCCCGGACGGCGGTGGTCGTACATGGATCCCCTTGGCGCAGAACGAACGGGCCAGAATAACGCGATTTTAATTCGGGCGCCACAGCCATGATTTCGTCACGGGACCGCCTTAACCCGCCGGTCCGTAACCTTAGACGCCATCAACCATAGGCCAGCACGCGCTGCCGCTGCTCGCCGAGACCGCTGATCGTCAAGCGCATGGTGTCGCCGGGCTTCAGGAAGCGCGGCGGCTTCATGCCGAGGCCGACGCCCGCCGGCGTCCCGGTGGGGATCACGTCCCCCGGGGACAGGGTCATGAAGTGGCTCAGATAGCTCACGATCTTCGCGCAGTTGAAGATCATGTTGCGGGTGGTGCCCTTCTGCATCACCTGGCCGCTGACCTCGCAAACCAGGTCGAGGGCCTGCGGATCGGGAATCTCGTCCGCCGTCACCAGCCAGGGACCGACCGGCGCGAAGCTGTCGCAGCTCTTGCCCTTGGTCCACTGGCCGCCGCGCTCCATCTGGAAGGCGCGCTCGGAAACGTCGTTGACGACGCAATAGCCGGCGACGTGCTTCAGCGCATCGTGCTCGGCAACGTACTGGGCCGTGCTGCCGATGACGATGCCGAGCTCGCATTCCCAATCGCCCTTCGTGGCGGCCTTCGGGAGAATGACGTCGTCATTGGGCCCGGTCAGCGAGCTCGTCGCCTTCATGAAAACGACCGGCTCCTTTGGGATCGGATTCCCGGTCTCGTTGGCATGGTCGTGATAGTTGAGGCCGATGCAGACGAGCTTGCCGATATTGGCGATCGGCACGCCGAGCCGCGGCGTGCCGGTCACCGGCGGCAGGCTGGCGGGATCGAGCTTGCGCAACCGGTCGAGCGAAGCGGGCGAGAGCTGGTCGGGCGTGATATCGGCGAGCACGCCGCTCAGGTCACGCAGGTTGCCGTTGCGATCGAGCACACCCGGCTTTTCCTTACCTTTCGGGCCATAGCGAAGCAGTTTCATGACTTAATGCCCCTTCTTTATGCGTTACCTAAAGTGTGAAGCCGCCGTCGATGAGATGGGTCGCGCCGGTGGTGAACGAGCTCTCGTCGCTCGCGAGATAGACCGCGAGCGCCGCGATCTCCTCGGCCGTGCCGAGTCGGCCGAGCGGCTGGCGCGCGACGAAGGCCTGGCGCGCCGCGGCCGTACCGCCCTGCGCGGCGATGCGCTCATCGAGCGATGGGGTCGCAACGGTGCCGGGACAGATCGCGTTACAGCGAATCCCCTGACCGATGAAATCGATCGCCACCGCCTTGGTGAGGCCGATCACCCCGGCCTTGCTGGTGGCATAGACGAAGCGGTTGGGCGCGGCCTTGAGCGAGGAGACGCTCGACGACATGTTGATGATCGAGGCGCCCTTGCCCGATTTCAGCATCGCCGGCAGCAAGGCGCGGATCATGCGGTAGGTGCCGCGCAGATTGAGCTCCAGGGTGAAATCCCAGTCGGCCTCGCTGCAATCGAGGATGGTGCCGTGATGGACGAAGCCGGCGCAGTTGAGGAGAACGTCGACCGCGCCGACCTCTTCCGCGAGGGCGTCGATCTCGTCCTTGTTCGTCACGTCGAGGCGGCGGATGGTGATTTTCCCCTTGCCCGCGGTTTTGAGACTTTCGAGCTTACCGAGGTCGATATCGGTCGCCAGCACAGTCGCGCCCTCGGCGGCGAATGCCACGGCGCAGGCCCGGCCGATCCCCTGTGCCGCCGCCGTGACGACGGCAGTCTTGTTCTTCAGCCGATCGGCCATGCCCTTCTATCCTCCAATACCCCAGCGCCGGCCCCAGGCGAGGCCCGCTAACGTTCCGTGCTTCGGCCGATACTCGCAGCCGATCCAGCCGCCATAGCCGATCTCGTCAAAGAGATCGAATAGAAAAGCGAAATCGATCTCGCCTTGGCCGGGCTCGTGGCGGCCGGGCACGTTGGCCACTTGGACGTGCGGGTAGCGCCCCTTCAAGTCGCGCATGTGCTGCGCGAGATCCCCTTCGCTGATCTGGCAATGATAGAGATCGAATTGCAGCGCGACATTGGCATGGGCGACGCGATCGAGGATGGCGACGGCCTCGGCCGTTGTGCTGAGGAAATAGCCGGGATTGTCGCGCCGGTTGAGCGGCTCGATCAGCAAAGTGACGCCCTGCGCCGCCGCGCGCGCCGCCGCGCGCTGCAGATTGGCGACGTAGACCGCTTCCTGCTTCGCGCGGCCGTCGGCGCTCGCGAGACCCGCCAGCACATGGATCTGGCGGCAGTCGAGGGCGCGCGCATAGTCGAGCGCCTTGGCGACGCTGGCGTCGAAATCCTCCTCGCGCCCGGGCTGCGCACCAAAGCCGCGCTCGCCGGCTTTGGCATTCCCCATCGGCGCATTGAACAGCACGATCTTCACCCCGGCGGCCGCGGCGCTGGCGGCAATCTCGGCCGCCGCGTAGTCGTAGGGCGCCTGGAATTCGACCGCGCGGAAACCGGCTTTGCGCGCCGCGGCGAAGCGCTCGAGAAACGGCAGCTCGGTGAAAAGCGTACTGAGATTGGCCGCGAAATTCGGCATGGCGCACGCTCTCCCTTGTCGCAGATGGCGGGGATTGCGCTTCCCCGGAGGGAGAAACAACAGGATTCCATGACCTCAGGCAAGCTCGCCCCGGGCTTGCTCTTGCACCGCGCCGCGAAGCGGTTCAGGAAGATCGCTCATGGACAGGCGACCGCGATAGGCCGGGCGACCCGGCATGGCTGAAGCTTGCGCAACGCATCCGCGCCGCCCCGCGTTTAAGCCAAAGGGGGCGGATTTCAGGGCATGAGCCAGACCACCACCCTCGCCAGCGGACCACGCCTCGACGACGCCGATGCCGCGACGCAAGCGCGGGAAAAACGGCGTTTTCGCCAGGCGATGTCGCTCTCCGCCCTCGCCCATGTGCTGGTGATCGTCCTGCTCTACCTGCTGTGGCAGCCGGTCGGGGAAGAGCCGATCCCGGTGCCGCCGATCCCCGTGCAGGTCGTCCAGGAGCAAGAGGGCCAGTCCGGCGCGGCAGGCGGCGGCAACAGCGAGACCGCCGCTTCCTCGCAAAGTGCAGCGAGCCAGGCCGCCAGCGAGACCCAGCCGCCGGCGAGCGCCGCAGAGCCGCAGCCGCGACAGCCGACGCCGCAGCTCGAGACGCAGCCGCAGCCCTCCTCCGAAGTCCCCTCCCTCGCGCAGACCCAGCTCGCCCCGGCGCCCGCGCCACAAGAGGCGATCGAACCCATACCGCAACACAAGCCGCGGCCGCCGCAGCCGAAGCCGCAGCCGACCCCGACTCAGACGGCGCAAGCAAAGCCGGCGCCGCCCACGCCGCAACCGGCCGCGCAGGAGCCGGCGACGGCGGCCACGACGCCGAGCCAGACAGCGAGCGCCGCGGGCACCAACCAGCCGCTGCCGCCGGGGATCGGCGGACGCGGGCGCGGCGACGAGGGACCAGGCCGCGCCGCCGTCGGCAACGGCGCGCTCAACGGGCCGGGCGACGATTATCTCGAAGCGGTGCGGCGCTGGGTGACGCGCTACAAGAAATATCCTGATGAGGCGATCAAGCAGAAACAGGAAGGCGTCGTCACGCTGGGCTTCAAATTCACCCGCGACGGCACGGTGATCGATGCCTGGGTCGAGAAGAGCTCGGGTTTCCCGCTGCTCGACCAGGCGGCGCTCGCGATGATCCGCGCCGCCTCGCCGATCCCGAAAGTGCCCGACCGCTATCAGGGCGACACGCTGACGCTCGTGATGCCCGAGAATTTCCGCATCGGTCTGTTCGACCGCATGTTCCATTGAGGCGAGACGGCGCTCTCCGAGGCGGCGCCGGAATAGCGGCTACGTAGATTCCCGTACGGGCTTCTCCCAATTGAGAAAATACAGGAAAGAATAGATTTTCCTGCCCTATAAGCGTGCGGGTGGCAGGATGGATTGGTATCGGGCCTATTTCGTCAGCAAAGAGCGGCGGATCTGTGAGGTCGTCGAATATGTCAGCGCCTCCGACGACGCCGCGCTCGCGCACGGACGAGGCCTGCTGACCGCGCGGCCCGAATTCGCCGGCATCGAAATCTGGCAGGGCACCCGGCCCCTTCTCCTCTACCCGCAAAGCCAAGGCGCGGCATAGCGCCGACGGCGTCCGCCGCGCACGTTATGCGTGGCGCGGCGAAGCAATGGCGAGCGACGGCGGCGCCGCGAGGCCGACCGTCCGGCCGAGCCGGTCGAGAATGAGCAAACCGGCGAAAGCCAGGAAATTCAGCCCGGCAATATAGGCGACGATCGGCGCGGCGAAGCCTCCCGTGCCGCCGAGCCACGCGGCCGAGACGAGATAGAGGCCGCCTTCATAAACGATGAAAGCCGCAACGAAACTCGTCACCAAGGCGACGCCGTAGGGAGCCCGGGCGAGGCGCGTGCTCGCGATCCGCGCCGCCGCGGTGGTGAGCATCGCCACGGTCCCCAGCACGCCGCCCCAGAGCAAGGTCGGACCGTTCCAGGGATAGTCCAGCACGCCGAAGCCGACGAGCTGATTGACGAGCCACAGCGCGACCGTCAGCAGCAACGCGTCGCGCGTGTTGAGCGTCAGCGCGGTGGCCGCGCCGAAAGCCGCGAATGGCACGGCACAGGCGAAGCCGAACGTGAAACCGACGCTGGCGACGACGAGCAGCGTCAGCCACAAGACGCGGCGCGACAGGTTGGGCGTGGCGGTTGCGAGGTTCTGGTTCATCCTTGTTCTCCCCTTGGCGATCGGAAATCGACGAATTCAGTGATGGCGGAAGCCGGTGCCCGAGCGATCGAACGCATCGGGCTCGGTGAGGCCGAGCCAGCGCGCGCGCAGCTTGTCCCAGAGCGCAAGCCGCGACCAGTCGGGCGCGCGCAGGACCTTGTCGGTTTCGGCATCGAGGAACGGATTGGGCAGCAGCACGGTGATCTGCTGCTCGTTCTTGCCGTTGAAGAGACGCAGGCCCCAGGACACGGGCGTCTCCTCGCGCGACAGCCGACGATAAAGCTCGGCGCGCGCGGTGCGGCGGTGATGCGCGAGCTCGGGCGCGACCGGATTGTTATGCGGGCCCTTGTGCTCGCCGATGCAGATATGGAAATGCGGCACGCCGAACGCCACGGTGAGATAGCCGTCGAACATCGCGATCCGGTCGGGCGCCGCCGCGGCGCGCATCTCCCAGGCCGCGCCCTGGATGATCGGCCCGAAAGTGACCTCGTGCCAGTGATCCGTGAAGATATCGCGCAAGAGCGTCTCGAGGCTCGCCGCGTCGGTCGGCAGCGCGAAGATTTCGACGGTGGCGCCGTCCTCGTCGACGATCCGCTGCGGTACGGCCGCTCCGCCCATGCGCGACGATCCCTCATCTAGCTGCCCCAGCTCGCGGTATCGAGCGAGACCCTCACGCCGCCGAACACGCCCAGCCCCTGATGGAGGAAGCCGATGGGATCCTGGTAGCGCCGGTCGGTGAGATTATCGATCCGCGCGAAGGCCGTCACCCCATGGCCGAGATCGTAGGAGCCGGCGATATTCACGAGCGTATAGGGACTGGCTTTGAGGCCGGTCATCGTGCCCGCGCGGTTCGCATCGATCCAGGTGCCGGTATAAAGCACGGTGCCGCTGAGCGAGGCGCGCTCCGTCACCTGCCAGGTCGCGTTGAGGCTGGCCTTGTGCTTCGGGCGGCGTACCAGCGGCTCATCGGTGACGTCGTTGCGCGCCACCGTGTAGGTGTAATCGGCGCGCAGGCTGAGCACGTCCCACGGCTTATAGGCGAGGAAGCTCTCGATGCCGTAGGTCGTCGCCTCGCCGATATTGATCAGCGTCGTGAAGGTATCATTGAATTCGATCAGGTTCTTGATGTCGTTGTGGAAATAGGTCGCGCCGACCGAGGCGCGGCGCGCGAGGAATTTCTGCTCGACGCCGGCATCCCAGCCGAAGCTCGTCTCCGGCACGAGATTGGGATTGGCGAAGAAGCCGAAAGCCGGGAGGCTGTCGAACAATTGATCGAGGGTCGGCGCCTTGAAGCCGGTCCCGACGCTGCCCCGGAATATCGTATCGGTCTCCGGCACCACCACGGCGGGC
>Ga0335085_10006794_pt1 | contig 17967 bp, 17 predicted proteins | sample Lox_Sample_45_FD_206712 | JGI IMG/M metagenome (GOLD analysis project Ga0335085, IMG submission 206712) | Soil microbial communities from Loxahatchee National Wildlife Refuge, Florida, United States - Lox_Sample_4.5 | ecosystem: Environmental > Terrestrial > Soil > Wetlands | place: USA...
CGCACGGCGAGCAGCAGCGGCCGCCGCGTATCGCCATACTGCCGGCCGGTCGCATCGCCGAGGCGCGCGAGTCCGGCCTCGAGCATGCCGCGCACCTCCGACGACAGCCGGCCGCCGCGCGCAAAGTAATCGCGGCACACAGGCGTGCCGAGCACGAAGGCCGGCGGCACGCGCAACCCCGCGCGCGCGAGCCGCGCGAGGCCTGCCGCCTTCGATCCGAGCACGGCCGCATCCGCGGCCGCGGGCATCGCGGCGCCGGGCAGAATGAAGAACGGGCTGTCGGTTGTCTCAGCCACGCGCGCTTCAGGCGGTCATGACGTCGTTGAGCAGGTGATCGCGCAACTTGAAGGCGCACAGCGCCAGGCCGTCGGCGGCCTGTTCGAGCACCTGCGAGAGGCGGGCGATGAGATGCAGCGCCCGGGCCTCGAAGTCGCCGGTGAGCAGCGTGCTGGTAACGGCACGCTCGGCGACATCCGACTCGCGCTCGATTGCGACGATGCGGTCCACCGCGGCGAAGAAGTCCTGCAGATCCTCGCGGGCACCCTCGCGGGTGACGTGGCTCGCCGCCTCGAACATCTTGACGGACTCCTGGGCGCCGGCCACCAGCAGCGCGGCGAGCCCCTGCAGCGGCTTCACCGCGCTCTCCGGCGGCGCCACCGAGGTGAGATGTGTGAGGAGGAACGAGGCCTCTTCGAGGCCGTCGGCAGCCTCGTCCGCCTCGTGCAGCAGATCCGCATAGACCTGGGGCTTCGACGTACGGCGGGCCAGCGAACGGATGCGCGTCACGATCGCATCGCCCTCCTGCTCCCATTTCAGCGCACGCTGTGCGCTGGCGCGCAGCGACTCAGCGGCCTGCGGCTCGGCATGACGCAGCAGGCCCTCGTGCACGGCGACCGCCAGATCGAAGACACGCTCGGCATGACTGAGCGCCAGGGTGAGCAGGCTCGCGTGCGCGGTGCGAAAGCGCCGCGCCAGCTCAGCCTTGATCTCGTCGCGGATGAACCTCTCCGAGCGCTGGGCGCGCAGCCCCGTGCTCGCCTCGCGCAGCACGAACTGCAGGTAGTCGTATGCCGCTTCGGTCCCGAGGGCCTCGTACAGGCGCTCGCCGTAGTGCAGCGGCGTGCGCTGGGCGAACTCGAGTGCCTCGTACAGCAGGCGCTCTCCGCCGAGCTGCAGGAAGCCGCGGTGGCCGAGATCCCGGTCCGCGGCCCATTTGAGCAGCCGCACCACTGCGTCCTTGGGCAGGAACTCGCGCAGCCGCTTGCGCGCGCGGTTCCAGTCGATGAGAAACACCAGGCGCGAGCCGAGGAACTGCAGGTAGGCGCTGAGCGCCGCCGCATCCTTGGCCGCGAAGCGCCCGACGCTCAGGTAATAGTCCTCGTCTTCGGCCAGGCCGTTGCCGGAGCGGCTGAGGGGCCGCGACCACTCGACGCCGCAGGGCTTGAGCAGGCTCTGCAGGAATGCGAGACGCTGCGCGTGGACGTCGGTGTAGGTGAGGGTGGCGGTGAGCTCCTCGACGTGCAGCACCAGCACGTGGGCGTCGGTCGTGCCGATGTCGTTCTGGATGATGAGCCTCGCGCCGGAGCGGGTCGCGGTGGTGCCGAGCCCGGGATGATCGAACTTGAGGGGCGCGGTCTTGTTGAGGCCCGACATGAACGCGCGCACCAGGGGCCGGTCGGCATCCGTCAGCTGCCACGCACGCGCGCCGTCGAGATCCTCTTCGGCGAGCGACCCCTGCAGCTCATTCAGCGCCCGGTGCAGGTCCATGACCAGGAGGTGCAGGCTGTCGCTGCCCCCCTCGCGCGCCGCCCGGGTGATCGCCGACACCGCATCGCGTGGGATGCGGTCGTGATCGAATGGGGGCAGCCGCCCGCCGAGTGAGCGGGCGCGTGCGGCGAGCGGCGCGGCGCGCTCCACCGTCGCGAGCTCGAGCGGCGCCTGCATCGCCTCCACATCCTCGAGGATCTGCGCGCGCATCGCCGCCGCCCCCGGCACGGCCAGCTCGCCGCCCGCTTCGCGGCGGCTGTCGGCGACCGCAAATTCGAGCTGACCGTCCAAGCCGGCGGCGTGACGTTCGGTGACGAAATCGGGCACCGCTTCCTCGGGGTGGTCGGCGTGTCGCTCGGCCGCCTGCAGCAGCGTGAAGCACACCTTCAGACGGTCATTGGCCGCCAGAGCCTCCCGCAGCCGCTGCGGCAGCAGCAGGGCGCGCTCACCCAGCACATCGATGATCGAGCCTTTGTTGGTCATGACACCCCGCCGCCCGAGCGCACGCTGAAGGCAAATTATGCCTTTGCGACCGCGGCGCTCGTCCTGTGGACAACCCCGCGGCACCCCCGTATTCCTACGTATCGACAGGCCCGCGCCCGACAGTGGATTCTTTTCGTTGCACTCGCATGACACTCGCTCTGAATGACTCCCGAGCGGAGGAATAACTCGCGACCATGTCCGGGGATCCGAGCAGCGGCCCTGCTGAGGTTGCGGCAACTGCCGCCATGGATCGCGTACTTCAGGCGGAGCGCGACGCGCTCGCCGTCGTGGCCGAATGCGAGCGGCTCTCCGCCGCGGAGCTCGAGCAGGCGCGCCAGCGGCGGCGCACGATCCTCGAACGCACCCAGGCGCGCATCGTAGCGCTGCATGCGCGCGCCGCGCAGGCGCTCGAGCGAGGCGCAGCCGAGATCCTCGAGCGTCACCTGCGCTCCGCGACGGCCGAGGTCGAGCAGCTCGCCGATCCGCAGCGGCGCCATGCGGCGCTCGAGCGGCTGGTCGTGCGCCTTACGACCGCCGAAGGCGGGGCGGGTGTTGGGCGCTGAAGGCAACCTGCCGTACGCGGCCGCGCGTGTGCAGGCGCGTCACGGCCTCCGGCTGGATGAGCCGGCCTGGCGCAGAATCGAAGCCAGCCGGCAGCTCGGCCCGTATCTGGAGAGCGTGCGCCGCAGCGCGCTCGCGACGTGGATTGCGCGCATCGAGCCGGCGCACGATGCGCACGTCATCGAGCGCACCCTGAGGAGCGAGTGGCGCGAGTACGTACGCGGCGTCGCCCGCTGGCATCCGCGCGAATGGCAGGGTTGGCTCGAGTGGTGGTCCTGGCTGCCGCTGCTGCCCATGATCGCGCGGCTGGCCGATCCGGAGCCGGTCCCCGCGTGGCTGCTCGCGGATCCGACCTGCGCTCCATTCGCAGTGGGTACTCCGCGCGAGCGCGCCGAGGCACTCGCGCATACGCCGCTCGCACCGCTTGGCTCCGCGCTGCAGGCGGGCGGGGCGATCGGCCCGGCCTGGCTGGAGGAAGCCGCGCGGCGGGTGCCGCCCGTGGATCGGGACAGCCGCGCGCAGCTCGGCGTGCTCATGAATGAGAGCGGCGTCGGAGCCCCGGCGAGGCCGCCGGGCGCGGCGGCTGTGCTGCTGCGGCTGTTCCGCGCCTCGGCCGGAAGCGCGATTGCGAGCGGTTGCCATTTGGCCCTGCTGTCGCTCGATCTCGAGCGGCTGCGGGGCGGCCTCGCGGTGCGCAGTCTCTTCGGCGCGCCGCGCGCCGGGGCAGCCTGATGGTGCTGCGTGCGCGGGCTGCCCGATGGTTCGAGCTGCTCACGGCCCGGGAGGAGCTCGCCGGCGTGCTGCGCTGCCTGGCAGCGACCGGTGCCGTCGAGCTGGAGTCGCATACCGACGTATCCGCGGCCCATGTCCTGCCGCAACTGCGCGCAGCGCTCGATGAGTACCGCCGGCTGGCGCAACGCTACGCCCAGTATTGGCCCGCACCGGTGGACGCGAGCGCACGGCCAGAGCAGCATCGGGCTCCGGAAGAGCTCGCCGAGGCGGCGCTCAGACAGCTGCGCACCTGGGTTGCGACGGCCGAGCCGCTGGTCGAGCGCCTGCGGCAGCTCGCGTTCGAGCGTGCGGAGCTCGTGCCGCTCGAGCAGCTGCTGTCGGAACCTGAGCTGGCGCTGCCGGACCTCGCCCTGTTCGCCGCCGCGGGTCCGGTGCTGGCGAGCCGTGCCTACACGCTCGCTCCGGAGACCGGTGCGCTCGCCGTTCCGCCCAGTGTCCTGGTCGCGAGGGTCGACGGCGGCCCGCGCTCGTTTCTGCTGGCGCTCGGCATCAAAGAGCAGATCAGCGCCTTCGATGATCACCTGAGCGCGCTCAGGGCGCGCCGCATCAGCCTGCCGCGGGAACTGCCGGCCGGGCCTGCCGCGGCGCTGGAATGGATCACCTCGAGGGAAGAGGCCATCGACGAGGAGTCCGGGCGGCTGCAGCGTGAGCTGCAGAAGCTCGACCAGACGCTCGATATCGGCGCAGCGCTCGGCTCGGTCTCGTTCATCGAATGGCTGGTGAGCCATGTGCCGGAGCTCACCGTGACGGAGAACTTCGCCTGGGTCACGGGTTGGACCAGCGATGCATCCGGAGCCCTGATCGAAGGCGCGCTGCGGCGCTCGGATCTGCAGTACCTGCTGCGCTTCGCCGAGGCACCGCAGGGCCTGTCGCGCCCGGTGGTCTTGCGCAACCCAGCGTGGCTCAGGCCCTTCGAGCTCTTCTGCCGCCTGCTCGGAGTCCCGGCCGAGGGAGATGCGGATCCGAGCCTGATTGTCGCCATGCTGGCCCCGCTCATGTTCGGCTTCATGTTCGGCGATGTGGGCCAGGGGGCGGTATTGATCGTCACGGGCCTCGCGCTCAGGCGGCGTTATCCGGCCCTGGCATTGCTCATACCGGGTGGCGTGGCAGCCGTGGCCTTCGGGTTCGCATTCGGCAGCGTGTTCGGCCGCGACGACGTACTGCGCCCGCTGTGGTTGCGCCCCATCGAACATCCGCTGACGCTGCTGGTGATGAGCCTCGAGTTCGGTGCCTGCGTGATCGTGGTCGGGCTGCTGCTCGAGGCCGTGCAGTATTTCTGGGGAGGTCATGCGCGGCTCTGGTGGCGGACCCGGGCGGGGCTCGTCGTGAGCTACCTGGGTGTCCTCGGCGCGGCGCTCGGCAAACCCACGCTCTGGGCACTGCCGGCAGGACTGCTGTGGTTCTGGGTCGGCAGCGCATCGGGTGTGCCGGCGGCACGCTGGCGAGCCCTCGGTAGCGCGATCGGTGAATCGATCGAGACGCTGCTGCAGCTTCTGGTCAACACGATCTCGTTCGTGCGCGTCGGCGCGTTCGCTCTGGCGCATGCGGGACTCGCCGCGGCGATCGGTGGAATCGTCGCCGGCATCGAGGTGCGTCCGCTCGCCTGGCTCACCCTGGCCGTCGGCAATCTGGTCGTGATCTGCATCGAGGGTCTGGTGGTCGGCATCCAGACGACCCGCCTCATCCTGTTCGAGTTCTTCATCCGCTTCCTCAAAGCCGCCGGCAGGCCTTTCCGTCCTCTGCCGTCGCCTGAAACCCGAGGGCTCTCCCGATGACACCGACCGCGCGCACCTCTCAGAAGCTCGCTGCCCTGAGCCGCCACCTCCTCGTCGCTTTCCTGGTGATCGTGGCGGCGCTGGCAACCTGGCTGGCGTTTGCCGCGCACCCGGCCGCCGCGGCGGACCAGGCCGCGGCCGCCACCCGGCTCGACCCGCAGTTCGCCGGTTGGGCGCTCGTGGCCGCCGCGCTGTCGACGGCGCTCGCCGCGCTCGGGGCCGGCTACGCCGTCGGCCGCGTCGGCAGCGCCGCCGTCGGCGCGATCGCCGAGAAGCCCGAGCTCTTCGGACGCGTCCTGGTGCTGGTCGGACTCGCCGAGGGCATCGCCATCTACGGGCTGATCGTCTCCATCCTGATCCTCAACCGGCTCGGCTGAGCATGGACGTCGCGGTGATCGCGGATGAGCTGACGGCCGTGGGCTGGCGACTGGCCGGCGCGCAGGTGTCGATTGCGAGTCCCGCGGACGTCGACGAGCGCTTTCGGCAGGCATGGCAGCGCGCCGAAGTGGTGATGATCACGGCGCAGCTGGCGGCGCGCGTTTCCGCGCCGCAACTGCAGGCGGCGCTCGAGGCCTACCCGCCGCTCACGCTCGTCATCCCCGATCTCCGGCACAGCGAGGAACCGCCGGATCTCGAGGCGCAGGCGCGGCGGGCGCTCGGGGTATTGCCGTGAGCAGCCCCGCGCCCCGCAGCGTGCTCGAGGCGCAGATCGAAGCCATGCTCGAACGCGTGAATCAGCACCGCGAGCGGCACGCGGGCGAGATCCGCACCAGGGCGGCCGCTCAATCGCTCGAGATCGTGCGCGGCGCCCGCACTGAAGCCCGTGAGAGCCTGCATCGGGCCGTGGCCCGCGAGCGCGCGCGCATGGTGCAGGGCCTGCGGCAGGCCGAGGCGCGCGCCGAGCTCGAGTCGCGGCGACGCGCACAACTCGAGACGCGCACGCTCCTCAGGCACATGTGGGAGAAGGTCGCGGCGGTGCTCGAGAGCCGCTGGCGCAGCGATGCCGGGCGCAGTGCGTGGATTCAGGCGGCAATCGCGGAGGCCGCGCAGCTGCTCGCGGGCCAGAGCTGGCGCATCGAGCACGCCGCGGGTGTCTCGGCCGATGACCGCAGCGGCGCCGAAAGCCGTGGTCTCGCCGGCGGAGCGGGCGCGATCGAATGGCAGCTCGATGCGCAGCTGCGCGCCGGGCTACGGGTGCGCTCGCCGGGGGCGTGCCTCGATGCGACGGCGGCCGGTCTGCTGGCGCGCCGCGAGGAGGTGGAAGCCGCTTTCCTCTCGGAATATCTCGGCCTGGGCGGCGCGCAGCCGCCGCCCGGGCAACCTGCGGACGCGACCGTGCCGTCCGTGGCGGCTGACCGGCCGTGAGCGGCGCGCGCATCCGCTGGATCAGCGGACCGGTGCTGCGCGCGCGCACTGCGGACACCTTTCACGTGCACGAGGCGATCGCGGTCGGCCCACAAGGCTTGCCCGGTGAAGTCATCCAGCTCAATGGCGAGGAGATCGTCGCCCAGATCTACGAGGACACGACCGGACTCAAGCCCGGGGATGAAGTCACGGGGACGGGAGGCCCGCTGTCGGTGCCGCTGGGACCGGGGCTGCTCGGCCGTATCTTCGACGGGCTGCTGCGCCCGCTCGAGGTCTCCTCGGGCGCGTTCATCTCGCCGCAGGCGCCGCGCCCCGCGACGCGGCGCTTCGGCTTCGCTCCGTCGATCGGGGTCGGTGACCGCCTCGAGGCCGGACAGCGCGCTGCGACGATCGCCGGCGTTCGCACGGAATCGCTGCTCGTGCCGCCGGCTACGGCCGGCACCGTGACCTGGGTGGCTGCCGCGGGCGAATACACCGGTGACGAGCCCGTGTATCGCCTCAGCGCGGCCGATGGCACGGAGCACGCGGTCTCGCTGACGCACCCGTGGCCGGTACGCCGGCCGCGGCCCTTCGCCTCGAGGCTCGCCGTGGCCGGACCGATGATCACCGGGCAGCGGATTCTCGACACGCTCTTTCCGGTGGCGCGCGGCGGGCGCGCGGCGCTCCCCGGCGGCTTCGGCACGGGCAAGACGGTGCTGCAGGAGGCGCTCGCCAAATGGTCGGACGCCGACATCATCGTCTACGTCGGTTGCGGCGAGCGCGGCAACGAAATGGCGGAAGTGCTCGATGAGCTGCCGCAGCTGGAGGATCCGCGCACCGGGCGCCGCCTCATGGAGCGCACCGTAATCATTGCCAACACCTCCAACATGCCGGTCGCCGCGCGCGAGGCGAGCATCTACAGCGCCATCACCGTGGCGGAGTACTACCGCGACCAGGGCCTGCACGTGGCGCTGATGGCCGACTCGACCAGCCGCTGGGCCGAGGCGCTGCGCGAGGTGAGCGGCCGGCTCGGCGAGCTGCCGGGTGAATCGGGGTACCCGGCCTACCTCGCCTCCCGGCTGGCCGAGTTCTATGAACGTGCCGGCCGCTTCCGGACGCTGGGCGGGAGCGAGGGATCGGTCACCATCATCGGCGCGGTCAGCCCGCCCGCCGGGGATTTCTCCGAGCCGGTCACCATGAACACGCGCCGCTGCGTGCGCACCTTCTGGGCGCTCGACCGCGAGCGCGCCCAGGCGCGCTTCTATCCGGCCATCCATCCGCTGCAGTCCTACAGCGCCGACGTCGATACGCTGGCGAGCTGGTGGCAGGTACAGGGCAATCCCGACTGGCTGGCGCAGCGGCGCCGGCTGCTCGAGCTGCTGCAGGCGCAGGTGCATCTCGAGCGCATGGCGCGCATCGTCGGCAAGGATGCGCTGCCCCCCGCGCAGCAGCTGACGCTGCTGTGCGCCGAGCTGGCGAACGATGCGGTGCTGCGCCAGTCCTCGTTCTCCGAGGTCGACCGCTACTGCTCGCCGCAACGGCAGACGGCGATTCTCGGCATCGTGGTGCGTTTCCTCGATCTGGCGCGCACCGCGGTCGATGCCGGAGTACCGCCCGATGAGGTGGCCAGCCTCCCGGTGCGCCTCACGCTGCAGCGCATCGGGGAGGAGTACGGCGAGCAGCAGATCGCCGGCATCCGCGCGCTCTGGCAGCAGCTCGAGCACGACTTCGACGCCCTGTCGCGGGAGCAGACGCGTGCGCGCTGAAGCCACCCTCGCGAGGGCCGTGCGCCGCATCGAGGGTCCGCTGCTCTACCTCGAGCGCACCGTGGAGCTCGGGCTCAATGCCTGCGTCGAGGTCGAGGGGAGCGACGGCACGATCCGCGTCGGCCGCGCGGCGGCGCTCGATGAGCACACCATCGTGGTCGAGGTGCTCGAGTCCACGGTCGGGCTCGGACTGCACGACACGCGCATCCGGGTGCGCAACGAGCCGCTGCTGTTCGCCGTCGGCCCCGGACTCCTCGGGCGCACCTTCGACAGCATCGGCCGCCCGACCGACGGCGGCGCGCCGATACCGTCGGCGGCGCGCATGCGCATCGACGGCCTGACGATCAACCCGGCGTCCCGCGCGCTGCCGCGCGACTTCATCGAGACCGGGGTCTCCACCATCGATCTCATGAACAGCCTGGTGCGGGGGCAGAAGCTGCCGCTGTTCTCGGGGGCAGGCCTGCCGCACGACCGGCTCGCCACCGAGATCGCGCTGCACGCGCGGCTGCGCCGGGGAACCGGGGGAGACTTCGCCATCGTCTTCGTCGGCATGGGTGTATCGCACGACACCGCCGAGGCGTTCCGCGAGGCGATGGCGAGCAGCGCCGCGCTCGAGCACACCGCCATGTTCCTCAATCTCGCCCACGAGCCGGCGACGCAGCGGCTGCTCACGCCACGCTACGCGCTCACCGCCGCCGAGTACCTGGCGTTCGTCGAAGGCCGGCACGTGCTCGTCATCATGACCGACATGACCAACTACTGCGAGGCGCTGCGCGAGGTGTCCGCGAGCCACGGCGAGCTGCCGGCGCGCAAGGGCTATCCCGGGTACATGTACTCGGACCTGGCGAGCCTCTACGAGCGCGCCGGCTGCATCCAGGGGCTGCCGGGTACGCTGACGCAGCTGCCGATCCTCACGATGCCCAACGACGACATCGGTCATCCGGTCCCGGATCTCACCGGCTACATCACCGAGGGCCAGATCGTGCTCGATCGCGATCTCGACCGCGCCGGCGTCTACCCGCCGGTGCGGGTGCTGCCGAGCCTGTCGCGTCTGATGAATTCCGGCATCGGCGCCGGCTACACCGACGCCGATCATCCGGCGCTCGCCAACCAGCTCTTTGCCAGCTACGCGCGCGCCATGCGCGTGCGGGTGCTGGCGAGCGTCATGGGTGAGGACAGCCTGCCGCCGGTCGACCGGCGCTTCCTCGAGTTCGGCACGGCGTTCGAGCAGCGCTTCGTGCATCAGGAGGAGGCGCGCTCGCTCGAAGAGAGCCTGACGCTCGGCTGGGAGCTGCTGCGCGCATTGCCGGCGGCGGAGCTCACCCGCCTGAAGCCGCAGCAGGTCGAGCGCTATCTCGAGGGCGGCGCCCGTGCCTGAGCCGCGGCGCGAGCTCGCCACGACGCGCGTGGCGCTGCTCGAGCTCAGGGACGAGCAGCAGCTCGTGCAGGAGGGATATCGGCTGCTCGATGAGAAGCGCATCCTGCTGGCCGGTGAGATCCGCAACCAGCTCGCGCTGCTGCGCGAGCACCGCCGGGAGTTCGCCGCGGCGGAGCGGGCCGCGCGTGCGGCCCTCGAGTCGGCGCTCGCGCGCCACGGCCTGGATGGTCTCGCGGTGCACGCACCGGCCTCGTTCGCCCCCGAGGTGCTGGTGGTGGCCAAGTCGCGGCTGCTCGGGCTGGCCCTGCTCGAGGCGCGGCTGCGGCCGCCGGTCGCGCCGCTGCCGAGCGGCTTGGCCGCCGACACGGCGAGCGCCGTGGCGCGCGAGTGTGCGCGCGCCTACCGCGAGCTGCTGGCACGCACGGTCGCGCTGGCGGCCTGCGAGCTGAGTCTGCGGCGGCTCACGCTGGAGTACGTGCGCACCGAGCGGCGCACGCGCGCCATCGAGAACATCCTGCTGCCCGAGATCGATGCCGCCGTGCGGCTCGTCGAGGAGCGGCTCGACGGGCTCGACCAGGAGGAATTCGCGCGTCTGCGCGCCGTGCGTGGCGGCGGCGCCGGGCTCGGCGCTGCTCAGGAGCGTCCCGGCTGAGGCCGGGACGCCCGCGGCAGCTCCTCGAGCTCGGTGCGGATGTGCAGCCTCATCTGATCGCGGAACTCGTTCACGGCGTTGAAGAACTCCGCCATCATCAGCAGCCAGCAGTACATGCCGGTGTCGGTGAGCCCGATGCCGTCCGTGCCGAGGCGGATGGCTCCGAGCGCCCGCATCGCGGCGAGCTCCGGCGCCATGCGCCACCAGAATGCGCGGCCGTACCTGCGCCGCACGTCGGCATAGGGGAGCGACAGTCCGAACAGCCGCACCAGGAAGTCGTAGCGCATGCGCTCTTTGGCGCTGAGGCGCTTGCTCTGCGTGACGGCGCTGCCGCCCGCGGCGATCAGGCGGCGGTACTGATTGAGCGAGAAGGTGGTCGAGTACAGGCGGCGATCGAGATAGCTGAAGGCGCCGCTGCCGACGCCGATGAACTCGTCGTGATCGATGATGTACTCGTCGATCGGCGAGGCGTCCGCGACCCCCCCGGCGCGCGTGAAGCACCAGGCGGAGGAAGCGCGGTAGCGCGGGCGCAGCGCCGCGAGAATGCGCCGGTAGAACTCATGGCGTCGGCCGGGATCCACGCGCCCGAGCGTGCGGGCCATCCGCTGGCGCGCGCTGCTCGCCGTCATCAGGGGATAGAACGAAATCTGGTCGACGTCGAGCTCGAGCAGCGTCGCGAGATCCCGCTCGAGCATGGCCTGCGTCTGGTTGGGAAGATTGAAGATCATGTCGACATTCAAGGTCGCGAAGCGTCCGCGCGCGGCCGCGAGCCGCGCGCGGATCTGCGCACCGCTGCCGTAGGGACGCAAGCGCTGCATCTGCAGCAGGAGCGAGTCGTCGAAACTCTGCACGCCGACCGAGACTCGGCCGACGCCGGCCGCCGCGAGGGCGGTGAGCACCGGCTCGCGCAGGTGGTTGGGGTTGGTCTCGACCGAGATCGTGCGGACCGGCCACAACGAGCGGATCAGGCCGAGCGTCGCGCCGAGCTCATGCGGCGCGATCGTCGGCGTCCCGCCCCCGACGTATACGTCGGCAAAACTGAAGCCGCGCGCATGATAGGAGCGGATCTCCGCACGCAGCGCCTCGAAGTAGGGGGCGGCCTTGTCCTCCCTGAACTGCACGCGGTGGAAGGAGCAGAAGGGGCAGAGAGACTCGCAGAAAGGCACGTGCACATAGAGCTGCAACGGTCGAGCTCCAGTTGGCGGCTCCGGTTGGACCGCGGCCGACCCGAAGTGCATCGAGGCGCGGTATTCGCGCCTGAGAGCTGCCAGCAGCAACGGCTCAAACCAGGGCATGACGCCTCAGGGAGTCTTCACAATGGGCCTTGAGCGGCCCAAGATTACGCGATCGGTCGGCCGCATCCGAGGTTCCGTCCATGAGTACCACGAGCCAAGCCCGCAAGACCGTCGCGATCCTCGGCAACGGCGTGGTCGGTACCGCGCTCGCCGGGGGATTCGCCGAGCTCGGGTATCAGGTGATCTTCGGCACCCGCGACGTCACGAGCGAGAAGACGCGCGCGGCGCTCGAGGCCGTACCCGGCTCGCGTGCCGCCTCGTTCGCGGAGGCCGCGGCCGCCGCCGAGGTCGCAGTGTTGGCCATTCCCTGGAGCGGGCTCGAGGCCGCGATCTTCACGGCGGGGCCCGACAACCTGGTTGGCAAGCTCGTCATCGATCCGAGCAACCCGCTCGACTTCTCGGGCGAGGTGCCGACCCTCGCCATCGCCGACGACTCGGCCGGGGAGCTGGTGCAGCGGCTGCTGCCGCGCTCGCAGGTCGTCAAGGCATTCAACACCGTCACCGCGGCTCACATGGTGCATCCGCGTCTGCCGGACGGGACGCCCGACATGTTCATCGCCGGCAACGACGCCGCGGCCAAGCAGCGCGTGGCAGAGCTGCTCGCGGGCTTCGGCTGGCGCGCGCCGATCGACGTCGGCGCGATCGGCGCGAGCCGCCTGCTGGAGGCGATGGCGATGCTGTGGGTGACCTACGGCTTCCGTAACGACCACTGGACGCACGCCTTCAGCCTCCTCGGACAGAAACGCTAGGACGCCGCTCAGGCGGCGTCGAGCAGCGCCTGCGCGCCCCGCTCGGCGATCATGACGGTCGGCGTGTTGGTATTGCCGCCGATCAGGCGCGGCATCACCGAGGCGTCGATGACGCGCAGGCCCTCCACGCCGCGCACGCGCAGCCGTGGGTCGACCACCGAGGCCGCATCGGATCCCATGCGGCAGGTTCCCACCGGATGGTAGATGGTCTCCGCCTTGCGCCTGACCATCTGCACCAGCTCTGCGCGCGTGCGCACATTCTCGCCCGGGAAGATCTCGGCGCCGCGAAAGGGCGCGAACGGCTGCGAGGCAATGATCGCGCGCGACAGGCGCACACCTTCCAGCAGGGCCTCGAGGTCGCGCCCCTCGGTGAGATAGCCGGCGTGGATGCGCGGCGCATCGTCGGGGCGGCTCGAGCGCAGCGCGATGCGCCCGCGGCTCGCGGGCCGCAGCACGCAGGCGTGCACGGTGAAGCCGTGGCCCGGCAGGCGATTGCGGCCGTGATCATCGAGCTGTGCGGGTACGAAATGCAGCTGCAGGTCCGGCCGCTCGTCGGCGGCGAGCGGCGAGCGGGCGAAGGCGCCCGCCTCGGCGATGTTGCTCACTCCGGGACCGGAACGCGTCAGCACATAACGCAGTCCGACCAGCACTTCCTGCCACGCGCTGAAGTCGTAGGTCACCGGACGCGTGCACTTGGTGAGCGTGCAGAAGTCGAGGTGGTCCTGGAGATTGCCGCCGACCTCGGGAACGTCGGCAACCACGGGGATGCCGAGGCTGTGCAGCGCCGCGGCCGGCCCGACGCCCGAGAGCATCAGCAGCTGCGGCGAAGCGACCGCGCCGGCCGCGAGCAGCACCTCGCCTGCAGCGCGGGCGCGGTGCAGCGCACCGTTCCAGCGATATTCGATTCCCTCCGCGCGCGTCCCCGAGAACAGGATCCGCGTCGCGAGGCTGTGAGTGTGCACCTCGAGATTGGGCCGGGACAGCGCGGGATGCAGGTAGGCGCGGGCGCAGCTGCAACGGCGGCCCCGGCGCTGCGTCACCTGGTAGAAACCGACGCCCGCCTGCACGGTGCCGTTGAAGTCGGGATTCGGCTCGAGTCCGCAGGCCACGCCCCCGGCGACGAACACGGCGCTCAGGGGATTGCGGTACCTCAAGTCCTCGACCGACAGCGGCCCGCCGACTCCGTGGTAGGGACCGGGCCCGCGCGCCTGGTCCTCGGACCTCAGAAACCAGGGCAGCACTTGGGCGTAACTCCAGTCCTCGCCCGCGAGTTGCGCCCACTCGTCGTAGTCGCGTGGATGCCCGCGGGTGTAGCACATGGCGTTGATCGAGCTCGAGCCGCCGAGCACGCGGCCGCGCGGCCAGTAGAGGCGCCGCCCGAGGAGCTCGGGCTCGGGCTCGGTGTAGTAACGCCAGTCGATGTGCGGATTGCCGACCAGGCGCGCGAGGCCCGCGGGCATGCGGATATAGGGGCTCGAGTCGGGGCCACCCGCTTCCAGCAGCAGCACACGCAACGTGCCGCGTTCCGACAGACGGTTCGCCAGCACGCAGCCGGCCGAGCCCGCCCCGACGATGATGTAGTCGTATGTCGAGTCAGTCATGGGCCAAACGGCGTGGCGCCGCCTGCCAAGAGCGCCGTGCAGAGGCGCGTCTCGCGCTCGCGAATGGCGTCGAGCATGCGCCCCGGGTCCTTCATGCTGCGGAATGCGGCAAAGCCGCGCTCGAGAAAGTCCTGCAGCGCGCCGAAGCCGGCGGCGTGCGCCGGAGCGCGCGCGGCGCGCAGTGCGAACCCCACCCAGGCGTGCCGCACCACGCGCTCGAGATCCGTTGCAATCGAGAGTACCAGATCGATCTGGCGGCGGCGCGCCTCGGGTCGGCCGACCGCGCGGTAGGCGGCCGCGTAGGACTCCTGGGTCACGGGCCCGGCGGCGAGCTGCCGCGCCATCGCCTCATCGAGCTCCGCCGTGAGCGTCTGCAGCTCGAGCGCGCGCTCGAGCAGCCCGAGCGCCGCCCGCGGCAGCGTTCTCGAGAGAATGCTCCACGCACGGGCGAGATCCTGATCGCGGCGGGTGTGCTCCTGCGGACCGTAGAGATCGGTGAGGAAGAACTTCACGGCGTCGACACACCCCGGATCGTGCAGCAAATCGCCATACGTCGAGGCGAGGCGCGCCGCCTGCCAGGCGCGCAGCTCCTGCAGCTGGCTCGAGGGAACACCCATGGCCTCCGCCGGTCTCATGGGCCCGCCAATGCCGCGAGTGTGTGCTCGAGCGACACGCGGGCACGCAGCAGGCTCAAATGCCCGAGTCCGGTGAGCTCGTGCACCCGTGCGCCGGCGAGCGCCGCGCTGCGCGGCGGTGCGATCAGGTTGTCGTGCAGGCTGTAGATGCTGGTCACGGGCACGGGCCAGGCACCACCCTCGCCGGCATTCAGTGCCTGCAGCCATGCGGACCCGGGGCGCATCTGCCGCGCAGGAACAGGGCGGAACAGCCGCGCGAGCGCGGTCCCATGGTGCGGGGAGGCTATCGTCACGATGCGGCTCACGAGCCCCGGACCGCCGGCGGCGAGCGCCGCGCGCGCCAGCAGCCCGCCCATGCTGTGCGCCACGATGGCGACCGGCAGCCCCGCGCTCGAGCGCTGCAGCTCGCGCAGCTCCCGCACCACGCTCGCGGCCTGCGAGTCGAGATCGGCGAACAGGGGCTCGAGACTCACGGCTCGCACGGGCGCGAATCCCTGCGCCGCGAGCCGCGCGAGCAGCGGACGCCAGACGGAGCGATTGCAGACGATGCCGTGAATCAGCAGCACCGGCGATGCGGCGCCCGCGCGCGCCGCCGCCACCCGCGGCGCCCGCCGGTAAGGCTCGGCGATCGTGGCGAAGGTCGCAGCGCAGAAGGCGAGCGTCTCCCGGAGAAGGGCCGTGGGGAGCCCGCGCAGCGGCGTGCGCTCCCCGCCGCCGTTGCGGCGAGCCGCGAGGCGCCCGACGAGAAAGCTGCTCGCGACCAGCAGGCAGGGGGTCGCGATCATCACCAGCAGCGCGGTCGGCACGAGCTCTGCGGCCGAAAGGGACAGGGCTGCCGCGAGCAGCGCCGTGACTGCCGCTGCCGTCAGCAGCTGCCAGCCCAGCAGGTGTCGCCAGAAACGCGCCGCCATGCGCTGTGGCCGCTATGCCCGAGGCCGCTCGTGCGCGAGCAGTGCCTCGAGGCGGTGCAGCGCGTGATCGAGGCGCTGTGCCGTGCGCCGCACGCGCACCGCGCGCTCCTGTCCCGCCGTGGCGAAGGTCCGCCGGCGGTCGCGCAGGCGCTGGCGGTTCAGCGTCAGCCCGTGGCGCCCGAGCACGCGCGACAGTCGGTCGGCCTGCGCGAGCAGATCGTGGCGGGTGCGCTGATAAGCGTGCTCCACCAGGCGGCTGCGGCCCGTATAGCGGAACACATTGGCGAAGAACAGCCGCTCGTCATGGCGATCCGGCTCGAGCAGCAGCACGTCGGCGCGCGGAAAGCGCGCACCGTAGCTTGCCATCCCGACGTGCATGCGCGAGTGGATGAGCGCGCGCAGTGACTGCCCCATGATGGCGGGCAGGCCCTGGTCGGCGAGATTCCGGCGGCTCTGGCCGCCGCGGCCGCCCGAGGCATCGTATGGGACGAGCGGGTTGATGCAGATCAGGAGGTCGGCGCCTGCCTCGAGCGCGAGCGAGGCGTGCACGGTGCGGATCAGTGCGCCGTCCACGTAATGCTCGCCGTCGATCTGCACGGCGGGGTAGAGGCCGGGCAGCGCCGCGCTCGCGATCGCCGCACGCGAGATCGGTACATGCGAGTGGCGGGAATCGCCGAAGGCGACCGACTCGCCGGTGTTGAGATTGGTCGCCACCACGTAGAGACGCGAGCGCAGCTTGCCGAACCGGTCGCTATGGCCCGGGGAGCTGAAGACCTCGTGCAGGTAGCGCTCCAGAGGCCGATTGTCGAACAGCGCCGTCGGCACCATGCCCGAGAGCGAGCCGACCACGGACGGCCACGAACCGTGCAGCGGCTCACGCATGAATTGCCTTGCCAGCGCGGCGAGCGAGCGCGGAACCCTCGCCATGCGGCGCAGATACTCTCCCACCGCAGGCTCGAGCAACGCATCGGGCGAGAACGGAATCGTCGCCTCGTCGTGAATGAAGCTCGAGCCGATCTCGGTGGTATCGAAACCGTTTGCCAGGGAGCCCGCCAGCAGGGAACCGGAACTCACGCCGACGTAGATATCGAACTCGGTGAGCTCCCTGCCTTCAATGGCTTCCGAGAGCGCGTGGAGGGCCCCCAGCTCATAAAAGGCTCCGAGAGGCCCCCCACCGGCAAGCGCGAGCGCGAGCTTCCCACCTCCCGCGCGGCGCTCGCCTGCGGGCTGAATCTTCAGCATCGAGGCCTATGAGACGTGCGGCGGCGGCGTTACCGCCCGTGCCGGGGCACGCGGATGCGCGCGGGCACGGCCGAGTTTCTCGATGCTTCCGGTCAGCGCTTCGACCTTCTTGCTCAGAGTCTCGACGTCTTCAGCGGTCGGCACTCCGAGCTGCGCCAGTGCGCGATGCACGCGCGTCTGAAAGATCTTCTCCAAACCCTCGAACGCCTCGTTCGCCTTGCCGCTCACCTCGCCGATGCGCGCATTGACGCTCGACTGGACCTCTCCGAGTATCCCGCGTAATGCCTTCTCGGCCTTCGCGCGGGTCGCCACGTGCACCTTGGCGCCCTCGGCGATCAGATCCTCATAAAGCTGCGGAGCTCCCCGCTGCGCCTTCATGGCAGCACCGAGCCCTGCGAGCCACACCTCGTTCATTGCCTTCAGGAGCCGCGCCTGTGGGGTCTTCGGCGCAGTCACCCGGGCGCGTTTACGCTGCAGTTTTCTCTTGGTTGCCATATCGTCCTCTCTCTCATCTCTCTCTGTACATGTCCCTACTTCGTCCGTCTGCTCCTTTAATATACGGTGCTAACCGCGCGTGTGAATGCGTACTTGCCGCAGGAGCACCGGGAGTGGCATCGAGACGCCAGACGAGTCGAGAATCGCCGCAGAAGGCAGCAAAAAAGCCGCAGCGCGGGGCGCGCCGACCGGCCCCCGGCGAGCTTCGTTCCCGCTGGGACAGGCTGCATCGCGGGGACTGCGAGCCATGGCCCGACGCGCAGCGCATCGAGCGCCTGGCGAGGAAGCAGCGCGCCTTCGCCGCCACTCTCGAGGCGTACGCCGGACCCGAGGCGCTCGCCCGCGAGCTGCAACGCGCCTGGGGTGAGTTTCACGCCGGCGAGTTCCGCGCCGTGATCGAGCACGGCGAGCGGCTCGGCCCGCTCGGGGCTTCGGTCGCCAACAAGGCGGCAGCGGTCTCGACGCTGTATTCGCCGGCGGGCGCTCCCGCGGCGCTGGCCACGCTGGACGCGGCGGTCAGG
>Ga0335085_10006797_pt1 | contig 17965 bp, 17 predicted proteins | sample Lox_Sample_45_FD_206712 | JGI IMG/M metagenome (GOLD analysis project Ga0335085, IMG submission 206712) | Soil microbial communities from Loxahatchee National Wildlife Refuge, Florida, United States - Lox_Sample_4.5 | ecosystem: Environmental > Terrestrial > Soil > Wetlands | place: USA...
GCCCGCACACGCATGCGTGGACTCGAAGAGCGGCTGAAGGACATCATCGAGGGAGATGAGGAAGCGCGCTCCGCGCTCGATGAAGCCAGTGCTGCGTCCGGTGCACTGGCCGGCGAAGGCTGGCTGACGCGCTTGCATGGCGGCGGCGGCATTCACGGCAGCGGCGAGACGTTTCTCGCAGCCGCTTACAGCCAGGTGCTCGCGCGCAGCGAACAGGATGACCGCTTCTATTCGTTGGAGGCCGACACCGAGCCGCTGGCTCCCGATGTGCTTGATTCCGCACGCAAGCTGGCTGGCAGCCTTCAACGCATTGCCGTTCCACTTGGGCGGTTGGCGCACGCCCTGCGCCGTCAGCTCGCCGATGAGGCAGCCGACCTCGAAGCCCATGAACGCCTGCGCATCGAAGCGGCGGCGCGCGGTGTCGACCGCCGCGCGAAACTCATCCTGCCAGCCTGGATCGCGATGCTGAATGCCCTCGAGACCGGAGAGGGGCGGGATCGGTTCGTCGACTGGTTCGAGATCGAGCGCGAGGACGGACGCGATTCCGATGTGGGTTTGCGCCGCCACTGGATCGATCCGACCATTCCGTTTGCGGCCGAAGTGCTGATCCCGTCGCATGGCGCGCTCATCACTTCGGCGACCTTGCGGGACTCCGGTCCCGGCATCGACGACTGGCAATCGGCGGAAATCCGCACGGCCGCCGCGCACCTGCCCGGGCCGCCGAAGCGCGCAAGCTTCGGGTCGCCGTTTCGGTATGCCGAGCAGGCGCGGGTGTTCATCGTCAAGGATGTGAACCGGCGCGATTCCGATCAGCTTGCGGCGGCGTATCGTGAATTGTTCCTCGCGAGCGGCGGCGGCGCGTTGGGGTTGTTCACTGCCGTGCGCACGCTTCGAACGGTTGAGTCGAAGATCGCGGCGCCGCTTGAACACGCGGGCATCCAGCTCTACGCACAACATGTGGACCGGCTCGATACGGGTTCGCTTGTCGACCTCTTTCGCGCTGAGGAAAACGCCTGCCTGCTCGGCACCGACGCGCTGCGCGATGGCGTGGATGTGCCCGGCCGCTCCTTGCGTCTCGTCGTGTTCGACAAGGTGCCATGGCCCAAGCCCACAATCCTGCACAAGGCGCGCCGCACGCAGTTCGGTAAGACGTACGATGATCTCCTCACCCGCTTCCGCCTCAAACAAGCGTTCGGGCGTCTCATCCGCGGCGCCAGTGACAAGGGCTGTTTCGTGATTCTGGAACCTGCCACGCCGTCGCGGCTGCTCTCCGCGTTCCCGCCGGATGTACCGGTGCAACGCTGCGGCCTGGCGGAAGCCGTGGCAGAAATCCGTGAATTCGTTTGCGAATCGCGGTGACCGCGCGCTGCGCTTGCGCCTATAACCCTCGTCCATGGCAGATGCGGCGGAAAACCTGTTCGGCGAACCCGAGACCGGCGAGGGTTACGGCCGAAACTCGACCGGAATCCTGCCGAGTCATGTGCTGAAGCGCCTCATCCGCGCCCGGCGTGAGCTGCTGGCCACGGAGGATATCGAAGAAAGCCAGATCCAGCCGGCCAGCATCGACCTGCGCCTTGGGCCGGTGGCCTGGCGGGTGCGGGCAAGCTTCCTTCCCGGCCCAAATTCGAAGGTGGAGGACAAGCTCGCCTCCGTCTTCATGCATGAGATCGATCTGAAAAGCGGTTCGGTGCTGGAAACGGGCTGCGTCTACATCGTGCCACTGATGGAGCACGTGGACTTCTCGGCGCGCATCTCCGGCACGGCCAACCCGAAGAGCTCAACGGGGCGGATCGATGTTTTCACCCGGCTCATTACCGACCGCGGCCAGGCCTTCGATCGCGTGGAACCGGGTTACAAGGGCCCGCTCTACGCGGAAATCTCCCCGCGCACCTTCCCGGTGCTGGTGCGCAAGGGCTCACGTCTCAACCAGCTTCGCATCCGCCACGGATCGCCGCAGTTCACGGACACGCAACTCAAGCGGCTGCATGCCGATACGCCGCTCGTCTCCGGCCCGGCCGATATCGACAATGGTTTGGCTCTCAGCATCGACCTCAAGGGCGACGGCGGGCGGATCGGCTGGCGCGCCAAACGGCATACCGGCGTGATCGATGTGGATAAGCGCTCCGCGCTCGATCCTGCCGATTTCTGGGAATCCATTGAGGCCCAGCCGGAGGGCCACCTGATCCTCGATCCGGACGAGTTTTACATCCTGGTCAGCCGCGAGGCGGTGGCCATCCCCCACGACTACGCAGCGGAGATGGTCCCGTTCAATCCGCTGGTGGGCGAATTCCGCGTTCATTACGCCGGGTTCTTCGATCCCGGCTTTGGCTTCGAGCCCGGCCAGCCCCCCAGCGCCCGTGGGGTGCTGGAAGTGCGGTCCCGGGAAGTCCCGTTCATCCTCGAGCACGGCCAGATCATCGGCCGGCTGGTGTTCGAGCGGCTGACCGACCCGCCTTCCGAGGTCTATGGGCAGGGGATCGGCTCCCACTACCAGCGACAGGGCCTGAGATTATCGAAGCATTTCCGGCAAGAATGATCGTTTGTTTAGCATACGATCGGCCCGAATGTTGCCACAAATCCACACCGTTGCGGAATCGGCAACGCAGCCATTCAACCTAGTTGCGAAGCGACCCGGTCTTAGCACACTTGCACGCGCTGCGGGTCGCCCGGTGGGGGGATCGGGAGACCTGCAGAGGGTCCGCATCAAAGGGGGCAGGAGAGGCGGCTACGGCGCAATACGGCGCCGGCCGCCTCTCGATTTTCTGGGCCTCCCGGTCGCATTGCCTTCCTGACAGCCGCGCGCGAAGTTCCTTTGGAATTCAGGGGGCGTCCATGCGCGCGACATCATTTCTTCTGGCCGGGCTCGTCTGCCTGGCGGGCTGCGACCAGAACAAGCACCAGAACATCACCATCCATGGCAAGGACGGCAACGTCGCCATTTCCGGGGACGGGCAGCACTTCACGATCCATTCGAGCGACGGCAAGTCGACGGTGGACATCAACACCAACGGTGGCGCTTCCGTGGGGAACCTTCCGTCGTTCGTTTCGGTCTATCCCGGCGCCAAGGTGATGACGTCGGCCACGGGAACCAGCGCCACCGGCACGGGCGGCACGCTGGTCCTCGAGATCAAGGCCTCACCGGCCGAAGTGCTGGGCTTCTACAAGCAGAAGGCAGCCGGAGCCGGTTTCAAGGAAGAGGCGAGCATGAACATGGGCGGCACCCAGATGTTCACCGCAAAGTCCGGCGACCGCACGGTGCAAATCGTGACTTCGGATGCCGGCGGCGGCACGACCCACGCGCAGGTCAACTGGTCGGGGAAGTAACGGCAGCCGGGCGATCCGGCCGGCTGAAACGGTCAAGCAGGTAGAACGGCAGATACAGCAGGAACACGGCTGCGATTCCGATCGCGACCACTTCCAGCAGATAGTACGGCCACGGCGAGAGCAGGTCGTAGAGCGTCGCGTGCGTCGGCTTGGCGCGCAGGAAGCCATAGTTCGTGCCGAGGATCCAATCGGTCAGCCCGGCCACGACGCCGTAGCCAAGCGTCCACGCGATCACGCGCGGAATGGAGTCGGGTGTCTGGCGCAGCCGCGTGCCGAAGGTGAGATAGAGCACGCCGGCCACGATGTCGGCATGCGTCAGCATGAAGATGATGAACTGCGGCTCGGGGAAGGAATAGTTCACGTCGGGCGTGACGATGCCCTGCACCGTCCCGGCGATCGCCCAGGCATAAGCCAGCTCGTAGGCGCGCGGGCTTTTCCGGATGAGCGCGATGAGCAGGGCGATCATCGCCCAGTCGCACAGATTGACCGGCAGGATGTTGCCGATGCCGAGCCAGCCGCGTGCGATGAAGAGCGCATACCAGGAAATCCAGCCGCCCAAGATCAGCACGACGAAGCCCCAGCGGATGATTGCGTCGGCGCGCGCCGAACGCCGGCCAAGGAATACGAGGCCGAGCGGGACAAGGATCGTCAGCACGATGGTGATGAGGTGGGCCGTGCCGAACAGCACAAATTTCTCATATGGCCCTGTGACCTCGAAATCGGATGGCACGGTCAGCCCTCATTCGACGCGGCACCGGGAAGGGAACGCGCCGCCGTGGCAAATTGTGGGCGGCGCGATGGCGGGATTGCCATGGCCCTGTTCGTCCGCGCCGCGTTCGTGTTAAATCAATGGAGCGCTTGCGGGCGTAGTTCAATGGTAGAACGGCAGCTTCCCAAGCTGCATACGAGGGTTCGATTCCCTTCGCCCGCTCCAGCACTTAGCTGAAGTTCGCCGGTCGGTTTTGCATATGGTCTTGCGGAATCAGTCCGACCTTGCACCCACCACCAACAATCTGGGTCGCCTCGAAGTCTGTTGCTGAATCGACGGGACCAAGCTTCGGTAGCGCATCTCCGGCGATCTTCTTCGCAGGACTGCTGCGCGCACGTGTGATCGTGGTTAGACCGCCCTAATTGGTGTATGCTGCAGGCGACCGTCGGCAGTCGAGTGACGAGCGGACATCGGATGACAGCACCATTTGCAAGCCTGCTTGCGTTGTCTGGTCGCGCAGACGCCTTGGTGCAGGTGGTCATGCGTTCGCCGACAGCTGAAACACATTCGTTTGCAATTCCGACAATTGCTGTGACAGCTCCGGGGACCGGGCGCTCGATCAGTCACAAACCTGAGTGCCTTGGGTCAAGCAGTCTGCAGCGAATGACTTCAAACCTCGTCTGAGAGGCGTGCCATGATTCGTTCCTTCTTGATTTGGAGCATCGCAGGCATAGCGCCATTTGTAGCATTGGCGTTCAGTTCGCCGGCGACATCTGCTCAAACGTCTCCGCTTCACGTTAACCCGGCGCATCTCCAGAATGTCCCCGTCGTCAATCTGAACCCGATTGCATTCGCCTACCCGCAAAGCGTCATGAGTCCCAGCGAGCTGCAAACCATCAGCGGACCGGAGAGGATTGTGAGCACGCCGAACGTGAACTCGGTGAATTCCACCAAGACCGTGATCGCGACGCAGAATCCGTCGATAGTCTTTAAATTTCCGATCGTCCCAGACATCGACTATTACAACGACCCGCGGACAGGTGTCCGGGCCGCATATCCAACGATCGGCATCACGGCAGCCGTCGGCTTAGAGGCCTGTCTTACGGCTCAGGAGGCCCAGCCGTGGTCCGGCGCGACGCTGATCGGCCAAGATGCAATCGGGTGCCCGCCCGAAACGGACATCGTGCATGCCAAGTTCTTGCAGCGCGCCTGGTATCAGGTCGCCAGCGCGAAGGTCGATGAGTATGTCATCCAGAACCGCGATCCGATCAATGCTCCGACGCCATTGCCGGTAAACCTGCAGCAGATCGACACTCCGATCCGCGTCCACGTTAAGGGGTTCATCTACTACTATACGAATGTCCACACGGGATCGAACGATCTCGGTTCGGCGTGCCCATCCACTGCGTGCGGCAACGGTAATTTCGAAATGCGTACCAACCCTTTCAGTCTGGTTGTGCTTCCCGCTTTCATGTTCCAGCTGAAGGCACTGCCGCAGACCATCGTTTATCTGCCCCCGGGCAACGCGAGCTACGGGTCCTACACCGTTACCAATACATTTGCGACCACGCTTTCGGCCGGGGACACCACTGAGATCGACAATAGCAACAGCAACGATCAGTGGGCCGAGGACGTCAACGATAACGGAGTGACGTTCGGCGTCCAGAAGATATTCAGCCTGGGTTACTCGAACAGCAGCGACACGAAGTGGGACGACAAGACTACGGTCAAGACCGGCCAGTCGATCGAGCACGATTTGCAAAACATGACCCAGGTGCAGAATGTGTTGACGTCCAAGGTAACAGCCAACAACACGAATGTGCCCGGCAGCGGCGGAACTCCAGCCAATGAAGCATACTGGGGCGACGAGGTCGTCGTGCTGATCCACCCTCAGTTCGCGGTTTGGGACTTCTACGGCAGAATTAACGTGCAGCTGATCGCTGCCTCCAACAGTACGCTTCCTGACTACGTCCCTGAGCCCATTGCCAACCTCGACGCCTGCGCTAACTCTAGGCCCGGCCCCTTCTCGGGCGGGATTTCGATCCTCGCCGAAAGTGGAGCGCAGGTTATCCTGGATGCCCGCGACTGCCATGCGCTGGCTGTGCTCGATCCCTTCTACGGTTGGGGACAGTCTGCCGACGTTTCTGCGCGGGGCACATTGTTCCTTCCTGAGCAGGGTTATGGAATTTCGCCCATCTCTGGCGACGAGCAGTCGATCGACCTTAAGCAGATCAACAGCGAACAGGCCACGCTCACCACTCAGAGCACTCAGACCTACTCTGCAACCGTCGAAGACATCGTGGCGACCTCGCAGAGTGCCGGTCTGAAGATTGGCGTCAACGCCCCCATCCCATCTCTGACCCTTGGGCTGAGCAATGATTACACACTCAAACAGGGGTCCACCACGGACACGGCCCAATCGATGATTCTGACTTACAAGAACTCGACAGCGAACAGCTATCGGACGGACATCGCTGTAGAGGGCTCCATAGACGACAAGGTGAATCGAGTGAAATACCAGCCGCGCGTTGTGGTCTACCTTGACAAGCTGTTCGGCGGACTGATCCCGGTGGATCCCGACGCGCCCCGCGCGCCGTGCACACCACAGCCCAATTGCCAGATCCAGGGGCCCATCAACGGCCCACGCCAGTAGACGGGCGATTATCGGATCGGAATTTTAGGGTCGTGACAGCAAAATTCGGGGGAACGCTTGTGCTCGCGATCCCCAAGGAATTTGCACGTTCGACTTCGAAGGAGAAATTGTGGCAGCTTCCCAAGCTGCATACGAGGGTTCGATTCCCTTCGCCCGCTCCAGCTATCCCGCTACCGCCGCTCCATTGCCCGCAAAATCATCGCCGATCCGAGTGCGGCCAGCGCGCCGAACAGCGTGACCAGCGAATGCATCAGGCTGTAGAGGAACACGTCGCGGCTCACTTCGGTCATCTGGCCGAACATCGCCACGTAGTAGCGCCCCCCGATAAAGCCGCCGCGAAGCGCAATACCGCCGATTCGGACAGCCTCGACGAGGAACACGATCAGGTTCAACGCGCCGAGCGTGACGATGGTTTTCAGCACCCAGGGCGCCGTCCGGCCTCCGGCAGCGACAAACGAAAAACCGACCCATCCCGAATCGGCATAGGCCGGCGCGTGTCGTCGGCCGATCGTGAAAGATGGAAGGTCGTCCATGTCGTGATGCTTCCCGGAACCTGGTGGAAGCAAAACGCGCCAATCGTCGCCTTGGCTTCCCGTGACCCCCGCGACCTGTGTTCTCACCATCGCTTCCGTTCGAGCCTAGTGGCCCATGGGCCACCACCCTCATTTGGGGCCCTTGCTCCCATCGGCAAACCACCCCATTTATGGGCCGGGTTCAGGAGGGATTGCCCATGTCCAGATCGCCTGTGCGCTATCTTGCCGCGTTTGGTGCCGTGCTTGTTCTGTCACTCGGACTATCCGGTTGCGGGATCAACACGATTCCGACACAGGACGAGCAGGTAAAGGCATCCTGGAGTCAGGTTCTCAACGAGTACAAGCGCCGCTCCGACCTGGTGCCCAATCTCGTTGCCACCGTGAAGGGCTTCGCCAATCAGGAGAAGACCGTGCTGACGCAGGTCATCGAAGCCCGCGCCAAGGCGACGCAGACCACGGTCAATTTGCCGGCCGACGTCACGTCCAATCCGGAAGCCTTCAAGCAGTTCGAGCAGAGCCAGGGTGGACTGACGCAGGCGCTCGGCCGTCTGATGGCGGTGAGCGAGCGCTATCCCGATCTCAAATCGAACCAGAACTTCATGGTGCTGCAGAGCCAGCTCGAAGGCACGGAGAATCGCATCGCGGTCGCGCGCAAGGACTACATCGACTCGGTGCAGACCTATAACACCACGCTGCGCACCATTCCGCAGCGCTGGTACGCCGCCATCTTCTATCCGGATGCAAAGGTGAAACAGACCTTCTCCATAAGCGAGCAGGAACAGCAGACACCGCACGTCCAATTCTGATGCGCGCCATTCATTCCGTGCGGATGGGGGCGGTTCTTGCCGCCCTCTTCGCATGCCTCGTCTTTTCATTCGCGCACGCCGCAAGCCTGACCTTTCCGCCGCTCACCGGCCGCGTGGTCGATGATGCCAGCGTGCTGTCCGACGACACCAAGGACCGGCTGGAAGGCATTCTCCACCAGCTCGAGTCCAAGACGGGCGATCAGGTGGTGGTCGCGACGCTGAAATCGCTGCAAGGGCAGGACATCGCGACCTACGGCTATCAGCTGGGGCGTACCTGGGGCATCGGCCAGAAAGGCAAGAACAACGGCGCCATCCTCATCGTCGTGCCGAGCGAGCACAAGGTTCGCATCGAGGTCGGCTATGGCCTCGAAGGCACGCTCACCGATGCCGCGAGCAAGCTCATCATCGAGAATGTGATCATCCCGCAATTCCGCGCCGGCAATTACGACGCCGGTGTCGAGCAGGGCACGGCGGAGATCGTTCGGCTGCTGGCCGGCAACGCGGTCGATCTCAGCAAGGTGCCCGAGGCACCGCAGCCGGAACATCACGGTGGCGGCAGCGACATCCCGTGGATCCCGATCGCCTTCATCCTCGTCTGGCTCATTTTCGGCCGCCATCTGTGGCCGCTGCTTTTCCTCGGCGGATTGGGCCGCGGTGGCGGGGGCTGGAGCAGCGGCGGCGGTGGTTGGAGCGGCGGCGGCGGCGGCGGATTCTCCGGCGGCGGCGGATTCTCCGGCGGCGGCGGCTCATTCGGCGGCGGCGGCGCATCGGGAAGCTGGTGATGAAGCTGACGAAGGACGAGCAGGCCCGCATCCACGAAGCGCTGTCGAGGGCGCAGGCGCGCACGCATGTGCGGTTCACGCTGATGATCGTTCCGGTGAGCGATCGCTACGCGTTGGTGCCGGTTGCATGGGCGGGGATCATTGCGCTCGCCGTCGGCGCGGCGCTGGCGCTGTGCTGGCAGGAGATCGGCCTGCGGCTCGGGTTCTTCGCGGAAGCTGCCGCGTTCGCGGCCACGGCCTTGTTGCTGGAGTTCATGCCGGTCCGGCTCGCGCTCGTGCCGCCACGGCTAAAGCAGATGCGGGCCCGCAACATCGCACATCGCGAATTCTGCGCGAGCATCCTGGCGGCTGAAGAACGCCACGGCGGGCTGGTGTTCTTCGCCTCGCTCGGCGAGCGTTATATCGAGATCATTGCCGATCGCATCGTGCACGCCCGCGTCGGGCAGGCCGCATGGGACCAGATCGTTCGTGGTTTTTCCGCACGCGCCAAATCCGGCAATCTGGCTGACGCGTTCATTGCCGCCATCGATGCCTGTGCCGATCATCTCGAAACGCATTTCCCAAAACCGGGCCCGTCCGAAGCCCACGCATGAAGCGAAGCGCCGGCATTCTGATGGTGCGGGAAACGCGTGAACATCTCGAATTCTTTCTCGTCCATCCCGGCGGCCCGTTCTGGAAGAACAAGGATGATGGCGCCTGGACGATCCCGAAGGGTCTTGTGAATCCGGGTGAGGATCCGCTGGCCGCGGCGCGGCGCGAATTCGAGGAAGAGACAGGATTCACGGTCGATGGCGATTTCGTTCCGCTTGGTTCGTTCAAGCAGCCGGGCGGCAAGCATGTGGAAGCCTTCGCGGTCGCCGGCGATTGCGATCCGGCCAAGCTCAGGAGCAACGAATTCGAGATGCAGTGGCCGCCACGGTCGGGCAAGCTCGCGCGTTTTCCGGAAGTGGATCGCGGGGCCTGGTTTTCCGAACGCGAGGCGCGCGTGAAGTTGCTGGTCGGCCAGTTGCCGATCCTCGACCGATTCCTTGAGATGAAGGCAAAGACATGAGCGCCGAGATTTTGGAGAAGCGGGTTGCGTTCGATGGCTGGATGAAGCTGATGGTCGTTAAGGTGCGGCTCGAGGATGGCCACGTCGCCGAGCGCGAGATTGTCGAGCGCGGACGTAGCGTCTCAGTCCTTCCCTACGATCCGGAGCGCAAGGTTGCTCTGCTGGTCCGCCAGTTCCGTGCACCGGTGCTGCTGGAAGCCGGCGAACAGGAGCTGCTCGAAGCCATCGCAGGCGCGTGCGATCGCGATGCGGCCGAAGCCGCGGCGCGCCGGGAAGCCGACGAGGAAGCGGGTCTCATCCTGCACGATCTCGAATGGCTCGGCGTGATGTGGACGTCACCCGGCGGATCGACAGAGCGGACGGATCTGTATCTGGCGCGCTATTCGTCCGCCGACCGCATGGGAGAAGGCGGCGGCGTGCCGGACGAACACGAGAACATCACGGTCGTCGAAATCCGTCTCGACGAATTGGCGGCCATGGCGGACGCGGCCGAAATCACCGACATGAAGACCTTCGCGCTGATCCAGACGCTCCGCCTCAGGCGCCCAGACGTCTTTCGCGCTTGAAGTGCGCTGCCGCCTGCGGCCTAGTGGCCGGAGCCGCGGGAGGGGACAAGCCGATGAAAGTTTTTGGTGCCGTGGCAGCTGGCTGCGTGCTTGGGGCTGCGGCAGCCCATGCCCAGGCCGGGTACCGCTCCGAAGACTGCGGCCGCTACATGGTTCAGATGGAGATGAACCAGTGCGCCGAGCGAAACTTCCAGGCGGCGGACGATGCCCTGAACCAGCTTTACCGGCAGATCATGGATACCCTCCGTGACCCCCGGGCGCGGCAAAGCCTGATCGCCGACGAGCGGGTCTGGATCACGCAGAGGGATGCAATCTGTGCAAGGGAGGCAGGCCCCCGCGAGACGGGTGGAAGCATCTGGCCGCTGGAATTCGCGACCTGCCAAACGCGCGAAACGAATGCTAGAATTTTCTATCTTCAGAAGCGCTTAGCTCAGTCTCAAGGACGATTGTGACAGAGCTATTACGAAGTGCCTGCTAGTACTTCCCCGGGTTAATTTCAAGCTTCCAATCCATGCGAGGCCCGCATGGCTGCCAGAAGTTGTCGCGCAATAAAATTACCCTATCTCTCCGGCGTGGGTCGGTGTTGAGGGCGCTTCCCCCGGCGCCCGCCGTCCCGAATGGAGAGGCAAATGAATTCGGTTTCTGACCGGGCTGATGTCGGCAGCAATGTCGCAATCACCGCCGTGATCGCGGCTGTGATCGGCACGGCCCTGTTGTTCCTGGCGACGGTTCTGTCGCCGGCGACCCCGGCGCAGCACCCCACGAACGTGGCGACTGTGAGCCAGCCCGCCGATGCGTCGTAACGGTTCCTCCGGTTGAGGCGATCCGGCCCCAAGGATCGCCTCGGCTGGAGCTCGTTAGACCAAAGGCTGGATTGGTCACGGGAATTTGAGTAGTATGTTCGCCATGTGTCCCGGGTAAGCCGACAGCGGTCGCCCGAATGGCGGCCCGGCTCCGAAGAGAGAAGGGCAGAGTGCCATGGAACATCCTGTTCACGCCGCCGAACAAGTCGACAAGGACGAAACGGTCCCCAAGATCGTAGCGGCAGTCGCAGGGCTTGCGCTGTTGGTGATTGCGGCCGGAGCGATGATTTACTCCGGATTATGGTCGCCGCCGGCAACGACCATCACGAAAACCGCGCACAAATAGCGGTCTGTTTATTCGCCGTCCTCGATTTCCTCGAGGTCGACGTCATGCCCCCACAGATGTTCGACGTGGGCCATGACGAGTTTTTTCGTCGCCTCGTGCAGCGGCACGCCGCGATGCATCCGGTGCTGCAGATAGAGGGTGCGGTCGCCCCGTAGATCGGCGGCAGTCACCTGAAGATTGGCCTCCGCCATTCCGATATCGTACTGGCGAGCAAGACGGGTCCGCACACCGCGGTAGCCGGATTCGTTGTGAATCTCCGAAACCTTGAACGCGGGCTCCTCGGCATTGTCGTAAAGCGCAAAGAGGCGGAAGTCGCGCATCAGCTTGGGCGACAAGAACTGCTCGATGAAGCTTTCGTCGCGGTAGTTCGCCCACGCATCCTTCAGCACCGCCATGAAGTCGCCGGAGCCGGCGAAGGCCGGAAACCACTCCCGATCTTCCCCGGTGGGCGCTTCGCAGATCCGCTTGATGTCGGCCATCATCCCATAGCCGAGCGCATAAGGGTTGATGCCGCTGTAGCGCCGATCGTCGAAGTCGGGCTGGAACACGACGCTGGTATGGCTGTGGAGGAATTCGAGAAGCGAGCCCTCGGTGATCAGTCCCTTGTCGTAGAGAAGGTTCATGATGGCGTGATGGACGAAGGTGGCGCAGCCCTCATTCATCACCTTGGTCTGGCGCTGCGGGTAGAAGTACTGCGCCAGCGTGCGCACGATGCGCAGCGTCTCGCGCTGCCAGGATTTCAGCGTGGGCGAATGCTTCTCCAGAAAGTACAGGATGTTCTCCTCGGGCAGCTTCATGTCGCCATCGAAGTCGCCCTCAGGATCGGGAATCGGCGGCGACGATGGCGGCTCGATGCCCGCCGGCAAGGTGCGCCACAGCTCGTTGTAGGCCTCTTCCTCATACCGCCTGCGCGCGCGATGCTTTTCCATCACACGCTCGCGTGACGGTTTGGGCGGGCGGCGATAGCGGAACACTCCCTGGTCCATCAGGGCATGGGCGGAATCGAGGATCGCCTCGACATCGTCGCGGCCATAACGATCTTCGCACGCGGCAATGTACCCTTTGGCAAAGGCAAGATAGTCGAGGATGCCTTCCGCATTCGTCCATTGGCGGAACAGGTAGTTGTTCTTGAAGAAGTGGTTGTGACCGAAGGCGGCGTGGGCCATCACCAGCGCCTGCATCGTCATGGTGTTCTCTTCGAGCAGGTAGGAGATGCAGGGGCTCGAATTGATGACGATCTCGTAGGCGAGCGCCGAATAGCCGGCGCGATAGAGCGTGTCTTCCCGCGCGAACAGCTTGCCGAAGCTCCAATGGTTGTACATCAGCGGCATGCCGAGCGAGGAGTAGGCGTCCAGCATCTGTTCGGACGAAATCACCTCGACCTGGTTCGGATACACGTCTAGCTTCAGTTCGTTGAGCGCAATGTCCTCGATCGCCTTGTAGACGCGATCGAGCGTCGCGAAATCCCATTCCGCCTCGGTGAAGAGCGGCTTGGTCATCCCGCTTTCTCCGTCTTGCGGAACAGCTCGCGGAACACGGGGAAGATGTCGGCCGGCTTGGAGATGCGCTTGGTGGCGAAATTGCTCCAGCGTTCGGCGACGGTGCGATAGGCCCGCCACAATTCCGCGCCGCTGTCCTCGCTCGCGAACACTTCCATCTCGCGCTCGTCGAGAATCTCGATGTAGGCATAGTACTGGCAAAGCGGCATGAGGTCGTCATTCAGCATCTCGACGCAACGCCGTGCGTCGCCGGATTGGGTGTAGCCGTCCGACGCCTGCGCTGCGTAGATGTTCCAGTCGGCCGTTGCGTAACGTTCCTTCTGGATCTCCAGCATCTTTTCGAGCGCGGTGGAGACGATCGTGCCGCCCGACTGGCGCGAATAGAAGAATTCCTGCTCGTCCACTTCCTGCGCATCGTGGGTGTGGCGGATGAAGACGATGTCCACCTTGTCGTAGCGCCGCTTCAGGAACAGGTGCAGCAGCATGTAGAAGCGCTTGGCGAGATCCTTCTCGCGCTCGCCCATCGAGCCGGAAACGTCCATCAGGCAGAACATCACGGCCTGCGATGTCGGCACCGGCTGTTCGGCAAAGGCGTTGAAACGCACGTCGACCGGATCGATGAACGCGATCCATTTCCGCTTGGCTTCGAGGCGGGCAAGCTGCTCCTTGAGCGCCGCGATCTTTTCGCGATCCGGTTCGGCGGCACGCTCGAGGATATCGAGCTCCGCCTGCAACGCCTGCACGTCCTCGGTCTTTGGCCGCTTGAGCGCGAGCCTGCGCCCCTGCGCGTTGCGCATGGTGCGGATGAGGTTGATCTGATTGGGCGAGCCCGCGGTCGTGATGCCGGCGCGCTTCCATGTCTTGCTGGGCGTCTCCTTGAGTGTGGTGCGCACGAGATTGGGCAGTTCGAGATCCTCGAAGAAGATGTCGAGGATTTCCTCCTGCGTCATGGTGAATTCGAAGTCGTCCTCGCCTTCGGCGTAATCGGCGGCCTGCTTGCCGTTGCCGCCGCCGTCGCCCGAGCGGGGTTTCTTGATCTCGTCGCCGGGCATGAACTCCTTGTTGCCGGGCAGGACGAAATCATGTTCGCCACCGGACTTGGGATCGAGCCGGAAGCGCGGCTCCTTGGTGCCCTTGGTGGAAATCTTGATCTTGCGCTCCTTGTCGATGTCGGCGACGGCGGCGTCCTTGAGCGACTTCTGCACCGCATCGCGGATTTGCGCGCGGGCACGGCGCAGGAAGCGCTGGCGATTGCCGAGCGATTTGCCCTTGGGATTGAGGCGCCGGTCGATGAAGTGGGTCATGGCCCTGTGGGCCTCAGCCCGCCTTGTTCACGCGCATGTACCATTCGACGAGCCGGCGCACTTGCCGCGGCGTATATCCGCGCGCCAGCATGCGCTTGACGAACTCGTTGTGCTTGGTCTGCGTGTCGCTGTCTTTCTTCGACTCGAAGCTGATGACCGGCAGCAGATCCTCGACCTGCGTGAACATCCGCTTCTCGATGACGCTGCGGATCTTCTCGTAGGCCGTCCACGCCGGGTTCTGACCGTCGTGCTGGGCACGATAGCGCAGCGCGAACTTCACGACCTCGTTGCGGAAGTCCTTCGGGTTGGCGATGCCGGCCGGCTTCTCGATCTTGCTGAGCTCGTTGTCGAGCGCCGCGCGATCAAGCAACTGACCCGTGTCGGCGTCCTTGAAATCCTGGTCCTCGATCCACGCATCGGCATAGGCGATGTAGCGGTCGAACAGGTTCTGGCCATATTCGCCATAGGATTCGAGATACGCCTTCTGGATTTCCTTGCCGATGAATTCGGCATAACGCGGCGCAAGCTCGGCCTTGATGAACTCGAGATATTTCTTTTCGGTCTCGGTCTGGTATTGCTCGCGCTTGATCGCCTGCTCGAGCACATACATCAGGTGAACGGGATCGGCCGCGACTTCCGTCACGTCGTAATTATAGGTCTCCGACAACGTCTTGTAGGCGAAGCGTGTGGAGATGCCCGTCATGCCTTCGTCGATACCGGCCGCGTCCTTGTATTCCTGCAAGGTTTTGGCCTTGGGATCGGTATCCTTCAGCTTCTCGCCGTCATAGACACGCATCTTGGAGGTGAGGTTGGAGTTCTCGTGCTCCTTGAGCCGCGTCATCACGCAGAACTTGGCAAGAATCTCCAGCGTTTCCGGGGAACAGGGGGCCCCGTCCAACTCGCTCGCCTTGATCAGCTTCTTGTAGATCTGGGTTTCTTCCGTCACGCGCAGGCAGTAGGGCACCGTGATGACGCAGATGCGGTCGAGGAATGCTTCGTTGTTGCGGTTGGCCTTGAACACCGTCCATTCGGCTTCATTGGAGTGGGCAAGGATCACGCCGCTGAAGGGGATGGGCCCGAGCGTCTCGGTGCCGATGTAGTTGCCTTCCTGCGTCGCCGTCAGCAGCGGGTGCAGCACCTTTATGGGCGCCTTGAACATCTCGACGAATTCGAGCAGGCCCTGATTGGCGCGGCACAGACCGCCAGAGAACGAGTAGGCGTCCGGATCGTTCTGCGAATAGTGCTCCAGCTTGCGGATATCGACCTTGCCGACGAGCGAGGAGATGTCCTGGTTGTTCTCGTCGCCCGGCTCGGTCTTGGCGACCGCAATCTGGCGCAGCTTCGAGGGATACAGCTTCACCACCTCGAATTTCGAGATGTCGCCGCCGAATTCGTCGAGCCGCTTCACCGCCCACGGGCTCATGATGCCGGTCATGCGATGCTTGTCGACGCCGTACTTGTCAGACAGCAGATCCATCAGCTCCTGGGAGCGGAAGAGCCCCAGCGGGCTCTCGAACACCGGGCTGATCTGGTCGCCTGCCTTCAGCACATAGATCGGATGCTTCTCCATCAGATCCTTGAGCCGCTCGGCCAGCGACGACTTGCCGCCGCCCACGGGCCCGAGCAGGTAGAGAATCTGACGGCGCTCTTCCAAACCCTGCGCCGCGTGCTTGAAGTAGCCGACGATGCGCTCGATCGTGTCTTCCATACCGTAGAAGCCGTCGAAGGCGCGGTAGAGCTTGATCGTGCGGTTGAAGAAGAGGCGGCCGAGGCGGGAATCCTGCGCCGTGTCAACCAGTTCAGGCTCGCCGATCGCGGCCACGAGGCGCTCGGCCGGGCCCGCGTAGAACATTTTGTCGTCGCGTGCGGCCAGCAGCCAGTCGCGCAGCGTCATCGTTTCGAAACGCTCGCGTGCGTAATCCCGCGTGAAGATATCGAACACATCAAGCGTGCTCATCGAGCCCAGACTCCCTAAACGTCCAGCACGCCCTTCCACAACTTATGTTGTGGTCCTTCTCGAGCATGACAAGACCGTTGAACCCCACGCACGGCGTCATCCTCTCACTCCGCCGTGAAGTAATCCTTAAGCAACGTCATTTGTTCCCTTTTCAGCCGTGCACAATCCCGCGCGTTTGCGCGGGTTTCCCCGCACAAAGCATTACCCTCCCGACGCGTCCTCGCATTTGAGATCGCCGGCCCTCCTTACGCATACTCGTGCGGCACGGTCGATTGGGAATCACTGTAACCCCTTTCAGCCATTTGCAAAAGCGGCGCGACGCCCAATGCGACAACGACGTCCGCCTTCAATTCGCCATTGTTGTGGCCGCGCCACGATGACCGCGCGTTAACGGGATGAACACACGCTGGCGTCGCGCAAATCTTGAGGATCGAACGAGCGCGGGTCGCGCGGTCGCGCCGCTTCAAACAATTGAACCAGAAATCCGCGGCAGCCCTTGCCGAGCCGAAACGGCGGGTACAACATTCCAAGCATGGGTCAGCGCATCATTGGCGTGAGACAGGCGCGCGCGGAAGACGCGGCAGATGTTGCGCGCGTGTACATTGAATCCTGGCACGACACCTATGCGGGGATCCTGCCGCACCGCCTTCTTTGCGCCATGACCCCGCGCGGACAGGCAGCGCGATGGCGCGCCGCCATCAAGGCGCGCGGCCGCGAAAGCGTGCTGGTCGCCGAATGCGGTAGTCACGGCATCGTCGGAATGGCGAGTTTCGGCCCGGCGCGGGACAATGCGCTCGGATACGAGGGCGAGGTTTATACGCTTTATGTCGATCCCGGGTTTTACGGTCGGGGCGCGGGGCGTTCACTCTTGCGTGCCGGCTTCGAGGCCATGCGCAAGCGCGGCATTTCTTCGTGTGTGATCTGGGCGCATGCCGGAAATCCGGCGCGCTACTTCTACGAAGCCATGGGCGGCAAGCTCATTGCCGGACGGACCGCGCAGATGATGGGCGACGCGGTGCCGGAGAACGCATTCGGCTGGAAGAAGCTTGCCCTTGCCGAACGCAGCAACGCGAACTGATCGCGGCTAATCCAGGTCCTTGGGGCGAATGAAATCGACCAGCCTGCCGGATTCCGGCTTCACGTCCCGCCAACGGTCAACCACGAAATCGATCACGGCGAGCGCGGATGTCGGGAATTTCTCTTCCATCTTCTCGATGCGCGCTTTCGCCTTCGAATCTTCCGCCTCGTCGACCAGGGCGCCGGCAAGGTCCTCGAACCCGGGGTTGTGTCCCACCAGCAGAAGCCGAGGCTTCGTGTCCGGCTGCGCCTGAATCAGCCTGAGGAGTTCGCTTGCCCGCGCGTCGTAGATGGCGTCCGCGAATTGCGTCTCGATGTCCGATCCGAATTCTGCGGCAGCGAGTTCAAGGGTCTGCCGGGTTCGCGCCGAGGTTGAGCAAAGGATAAGATCAGGCAGATAGCCCCTGTGCTGCATGGCTTGGCCCACCTTGGGCGCATCGCTGCGGCCGCGCTCCGTGAGTACGCGGTCGCGGTCCGCTGGTGTGTCCTTGTTGATCTGCTCCGTCTTGGCATGACGGAGGAGCAGGAGACGCCTCATCGCTCGGACGCGATCTG
>Ga0335085_10006798_pt1 | contig 17960 bp, 30 predicted proteins | sample Lox_Sample_45_FD_206712 | JGI IMG/M metagenome (GOLD analysis project Ga0335085, IMG submission 206712) | Soil microbial communities from Loxahatchee National Wildlife Refuge, Florida, United States - Lox_Sample_4.5 | ecosystem: Environmental > Terrestrial > Soil > Wetlands | place: USA...
TTGTGCAGTCGTTTATTTCGCAAGGCTGGCGCCCGTTAATTAGGATTGTTCGTGTGCGATCTGATCAAAAGGCCACAACAACCTTTGAATGTTCTACGGTGGAAGCAGGCAAGAAACTAGCTGAAGCTTTAGCGCGCGGCGTGGCGCTTGAAGCGGATTGCGCTGACCGCCCTTTCCCTGTGGCGATCGTGCCTAGCTTCACTGAAGGCTAATCGCGGCCTAGACTAGGGGCTTAGTCCCTGGTCTATACAGCGGAAAGCTGGTGCCGGAATATCCCGGCATAGAATGGAAGGTGTACCATGAAGTTTGAACAAAAATTCCCGCTTCACGCTTGCGACCGCGATTCCATTACTTGTGAATTCGAGGGATGGAAAGCCACGGCAAGAGTCTATTATGATGATGATACAACTCCACCATGGGAACGCGAATGTGGACATGGCCCGGTGTCGGAATGGACAACGCGCGCCATTAAAGCCGGGGAGCGTATTTTATCCCAAGATGGGCCAGCGCGCCGTTACTATGACTTTGCCGAGGCTTGCAAAATTGCGCTTGCTGATGGCTGGGGACTGAATGAAGGCCGTAAGCCTAGAGAGCGACTCAGGGCATACGCCGTGCGTTGTGCCGAGAAGGATTTTTCCGTGCTTCAAGCGTGGTGCAAAGATCATTGGTTTTATGTCGGCGTCGCCGTTACTGTTGAATACAAAGGCGTTCAGCTTACGGAACAATTCGATCACGCCTTATGGGGTATTGGAGCAAATTATCCAGACTCTGATAATGATTACCTGCGCGAGGAAGCAAACTATCTACTATCGGCCGCGATTAATGCGGCCAAGAAACGCGGACTGGAATTGGCTTTAACGCTCTCAGAGATTAAGCTTTATGGCGCAGTCTCCTAAGCCTCTTTCCCTTTGCGAGTACCTAGCGGAGTCCGGGGGACTTCGCATGGTACGCAATGGCGCGCCTACGACCGGATCTTCTGATCTGCGCGCCATGGGTGCTCCATGGTGGCATCGCGGCTATTCATTCCGCCGCAAGCTATGCCGGGATGATTCCGGCTTATGTCCAGATGCTGCCGCGCTGGCCGCGTGGGAAGCGGGATATTTCCCCGGCCATGCGTCGCGTCCTGATCTGGGCGAGTTTTTAGAGGCGGTGCGGCGCGACATAGCAACAGGAGCGGTCCTGGCTGGGCATGATGGGCAAGCGTACCAGGGGGAGCTAATAGAAGCGCCTGCGGTCGTAGTGCTACCTCCTGCCCCTCCTGGCGCGATCATGCGCCACCATGGCGAGCTGGCCGCGTACCTCTACGAGCAGCGCGCCACCCGGATTAATGGCCGCTATGTTGGGGCGGCTCTAGCCGGGCTCATGGGCGAGCCGCTTGCTGCACCTTTCAGGGCCGATGTTTTCCGGGCTGGGCATCGCGCGCCCGTATGGACTATTGCTTGCGGCACGGCTGGGGAGCGCGATGCAGCGGCGGAGGCATACCTCGCCGAGGTGCCGTTTTGAGCCCGGCACGCCGCCGGCGGCCGCCCCCGTTCCGCTGGTCGGTCGCGCGTGCCGCGCCTAATTCTGCCAATACCTAGGCGTTGGACAAAATTTTTTGAAAAAGCGAGTCGAAAATGACAAAGATTTTTAGAGGGTGACGACAGGAAAATTTGCCATGACACTGCAAGAGAAGATCGCCGCGCTGAAGGCACAAGCTGATATACGGCTGCGCGAAGAACAAAGGATACTCCGCATCCCAGATGCGGATACGCGGCAAGCTGAATTCTACAAGCTTCAGTCTATCGCGCACTATGGCCGCATCACTTGTACCGCGATAGCGAAGCGTCCGAACACAAAGGGAGCGAATTACGTGTGGTATTATGATGGCGTCCGCGTCCCTGGTAACGGTGCCGTGGAAAGATATGTCGAGATGGAAATGACGCGCCTCGGAGACCGGACGTGAGACCGTATATAGAGGAAAACAAATCACGCAAATTTCCTTTTCGCGTTATGTACTATCACCAGAAACGGAATGTTTATCTGGTGCTGGATTGTCATAAGACTAAAGCCAGAGCGGAAGGACAGCTTCGGCGCGTGAAGCGTGAGATCAAAAACGGAACATTTGAAGGAAAAAGATGATGGACGTTTCCACTCTTTCAACCGGCGACTTGCTGGAGCTTATTGGCTGGTCGCCAGCGCGGTTTGCCAAGCAGCTTGGTGGCATCAACGTGCGAGCGGCCCAGCGCATGGCGAGCGGCGTCAATGATACGCCCGAGAACGTGCGTGATTGGTTGATCTATCTCGCCGCGCCGCATGCCAATATGCCTCTGCCTGAGAACTGGAAAATCCCATGTCGGAATTAAGGTTTCAGGATCTTCTCTTTGTCGCGGATGACGGCACGCCGATGCCCCGAGCTCGCCCAGCGGCCATATTGCAGATCGATTCGGCCAAGAAATTCGTACTTTGTAATTCGCTTGGCTATTCTGGAAATGCCCGGGACCTGCACCAAAGCATGCAGCCAGAGCTTGCGTTGCCGTCTGGCGGAGGCTTACGGTTTCGCTGGCATCTGTTACATCCCCTTCTCACACCGTCGCAAGGTTGGTTATGAAAAACGTTTTGAAATGGATATTCGAGGGACTTACCGGCATCAAACTATGCCGGCACGAATGGACAAAATGGGAACCGTACATGGACGGTGTGTTTTTCCAACGCCGCACTTGTAAAAAGTGCGGCTATATTCATGAAAGAAACATTTAGTCTTCCGGCTCATGCCATGACATGCGCTTGAATTGAGACTGAACATTCGGGTCGGGAATATCCAAGTACCGGCCCGTAAATTTGTCATATTGAATCTCGCAGGCAGATCCCTTACGGCCATAGCGCCAATGCCGCGACTTCCATACTCTCACGCTAGTTAAATCACGGGGCGTGTGGATGGTTATGCCAACGTCAGGCTTGTTCGCCCAATGCGCGCTACCGGCTATGTCATATGGGCCTGGGGCTTCAATCGCCGCTCCGTCCTTTGGCTTCTGCAATTTGTTTGGGTGAGCCACGATCCAGACATTGCAACCATGTCGCCGTCCGAACGCGCGCGCTCGCTGAAGGCAGCGGCCAATGTACTGTGTCTCAGACAGATTGCCAGCCGATAGCTCCAGTTCGTTGAATGGATCTATGCACAAATCCGTAACGCCATAGCGGAGCACCGCGCCGCGCCCGCGCTCAAGCATTTGATCCATGGACGGCGGCTCAATTTCCGCGTCGGTGCAATGGCCGATCATGCGATGCTTCAGCCACACCAGCCATGCCCTGTAGGATTCATCATTCAGCACCTCATACCCGGCCGGCGCGCTACGGTTCGGCCGTACCATGGCCCCGCTTAGGATCTCCACCATCTGCATTACGAATTCATCGAATGGTTCCATTTCCGGGGAAAACACGAACCATTTACGGTTTTCGTAGCGCATGGTGTAGGCCATGATGTTCATCACGAATTGGCTCTTGCCGCTATTCGGAATCCCCGTGATGACAATCACCCGGCCATCCGCTGGCCAATTGATTATTTTGTTCGCCGCCGCCATTCCGCTTCGCATTGTCGGCGGTGGCGGAAGCTTGCGGTAAGCCACCATCCGGTCCACGTCGATCTCTTGCACGCCATCGATAGGCCACGGCTGCGCCGCTTCAAGCGCCTCCTGCATCCCGGAAACACCGTGCGCCTTTAGGGTATCGTTTGCATCCTTGCAGCCTTCCGGCCAAGTCACTCGCCAGCAGCGATGCCGTCCAAGCCGCCGCGCCAGTTCCTCATGCAGCCTTCCCCCGGCCGCGTCAGAATCTCCGGCCAGTACGAATTTCTTGACCTTTCCCAGCAATTCCTCATGCGTCTCCAGAGCATCGAATCGCTTATCCTCCTGGCGCTCCGGGTCATCCTCATCACGCAGCTTGCCGGGCGAGCCATCCTTAAGCGTCACTGCCTGCGTATATCCAGCCTGCCACATTGCCATAACATCGGGCTCGCCCTCCACCCACCACACACAATCGAAATCCTCGATGCCATCCACGTTGAACAGCGTTGGTAGCGCCTTGAATTCCTGCGCCATGAATTTCTTCTCTTTGACGCCACGGTATTTCCTGTTCACCACCTCGCCGCGATATTTGTACGGAAACACCACGGCATCCGATATGCCGATCTTCCCAAACTTGTGATCTGGCTTGATAAAAACGCCGAACGCATCAACCGTGTCTTCATCAATTCCTCGCGCCGCGAACCACGCATAAACATCCGTCGCAGGCTTTACAGTTTCGGCCGGCATGGGCTTTGGAGGCACGTAGCAGCGTTCTTTTTGCGGCCGGGAAGCGGGAGTAACGGCATTATGCACGCGCGCCCCGATGGTGTGCCCGCAAGATCCACGATGGCAGTTTCCCGTGAATCCTTGGCCGTCAGCGTCGATCTTCAGACTCATCGAATCTTCGTCTTTTGCTTGACATTTAGGACACTGTAAACGCGACTGCGCCCCTGGATTCATTCGCTTTGGCCGGAGGCCATGCTCCAATAGCAGTGTGCGAAGATCGCTCATTGTTCTTCCGAGTTTCTGTTGTTGCATTTCGGACACGGAAGCCCGCGTTTTGCCTTAGACACAGGTAATGTTTTGCGATCCCATATGAGCCATTCCGTTTTATGCCCGCATCGGCAGCACGAGAATTTAATACAATCTGTCCCCGCGTCCTCGACATACATTCGCCATAGCCGGGGACGCCGGAAACGTGGCGCAAACGGGAATAAATCGCTCATTTCTTGATCCAGTGCCCAATATGCCAACAATTACAGGTTTTACATTCCCAGGCCGCCATGCGCGCCCGGCTCTTTTTCGGGATGAGCTTAATAGCGGCTTCAGCGGCCTCCTGAGACGGGTATAGGTCTTTCCCGCAGCTAGACCCCATAATTTCCCCTGGACTGCCTTCCTGCCTCGCCGGAGTGTCAGCCGGCATATTCCAACGGAGCTTGTCGTCATTCATCTCACCACGCCTCAAAATGTCCGTTTTCGATGTCACGATTTTCCTGCGGATAAGGATCTTCGTAGCGTCCCTTTTTCAGCCACCTCTCGGGATCGAGTGTATACCCCGGTTTTCGCGCTGGGTCGGCCGCATATGCCGCAGCACGCTTTGTAATTGATTCCGCCGAGCGACGCCTTACCGCCTCTTTCCATTCTTTGAACGCTGCGAGCTTCCCGACTTTCTTGGGATAGATCGCCCAAAACTTTTCAAAATCTGCGGAATATTCATTTAGTTCTTTCTTCTTGTTATATAGTCTTGTTTGGTCCACGATTTTCGTGGAGGCCGGATCAACCAATTTCGTTGAGTCCAATTCAACGAAAAGCGTTGGGTCTGAGTCAACGGCATCCTCATCCTGTTGCGGTCCAGGGTCTTCCTGATCCAAGATTACTTGATAACGAGATACGGTGCGGCCATATCCGGCGATGTGACGGACGTAACCTTTATCACGTAGCTCCTTGATTGCTTTGCTGACGTGCGTGGCAGCGGATGCTTCAGAGATTCCAAGGGCTTCAGCTATCTTACGTGCAGACGGCCAGCACCAGCCATTTTCACTATTTCGATACGACGCGAGTATTGCTAGGACTCTAAATGCGGAATGGCCCAAAGACTGATCCATAACCGCGCGAGTTGGCACCATTGAAAAAGCTTGATAGCTCATAATAACCTCCGTTGTTGACGATTCAAACCGTCCACGCTAAGAGGAATCGTCAACCTCTTGACGTCGAAACCTCAGTGACGTTGACGTTTGCTCGGCCAGAGCAATGTTTGTTTCCTCCCTTTACTTCCCCGGGCTCCCACAGCCCGGGGATTTTTTTATGCCGACTGCTGAAGGTGGTCAACCGATCCGTGATCGCATTTCCGCACATAGGCAATCTTCAGATGCTCTGGACAATATGATCTGCCCCATAGCGCCTTGGCATTACAGAAACGAAAATCAGGAGCTTTCGGCGAGCCTATCGGCCAACTGCACGGATGCTTAGAGAATTCAGGGAATATAGGCTTGACGGGTTCAGGTGTAGGGAGCGCCCCGGTCCTGTGCATAGCAAGCGGTACGCTGGGGGGCCGGGGTGGGGGCGCCGGGGCGTTCGGGTCTCTGACGATGGGGCTTTCGCGGCGTGGCAGATCAAGACGATGCACGCGGCCCAAAATAGAACTTTTCGACAATCCTCCGAAATGTTCTCCTATTTGTTGGGCCGTTAAAACAGGATCTTTTTGGTTCCAGAGTTGCGCTAATTTGTGATCATACGCTGGCGTCCATTTAAAATCGTACAATCTCGTCATTTTGTCCTCCTATCTGAAAAACTGCACCAACCTATCGTCAAGCTGCTTTTCGAGACATTTTGCCGCAACGAGGTCCTCCCCTTTCCTGCTGCGGTAATAGGTTTTTTGGGCATCTCGAACCTGAGCGGCGAGGTGCGCGATAGCATAAGCTGTCAGCAATTGTTGTTCAAAGGCATTTGCGAGCTTATTGATTTTTTCGATTTGGGCGAGTGGAAGGTCCATTATCGCCTCGTCGCCAATGTCGTTTCAAACACCCATTCCACGCCGGCGATTTCTGTCAGTGGCCGACCGTCCTTATCCTTGAAGGTCTTCCCGGCTGCTTCGATCATCGCCATGTTGGGCATCATGTACTGCCGGGGAATTTTTGTCGCGTCGGTGATTTTTGGCTTCCACTTGCCCCGGAGCCCGCTGGAGGTCCCGTAGTCGCCGCGGACGATGGATGGCTTAGTTGCCCGCGCTGCCGCCTCGGCCGCTTCCGCTGCTTCCTGCTCGGCCTGCATCTGCGCTTCGAGTTCCTCGTCGGTGAGGGGGCGCCTAGCCGCTGCCTCGGCTGCCGCTGCTGCCTCTGCCGCAATGCGGGCTGCTTCCTCTTGAGCTTTGCGCCGGGTCTCAGCCGCGAGCCGCTCATGGTACGCCTTCAGGAGAACCGTCAGCTTATCGGCTACCTTCCGCATGGGATCTGTCAGCTCGGCATTCAGCACGGCGTCAACGATCCTGCCGCCCTTCAGAAATGGCTCTTTTGCCAGGGTATGCACACTTCCAGACTTGCCGTGGCAGGCGTCGATCTCCGCCTTGAGCTGGGCCAGCCGATCAGTGGCGTTCGCGGCAATCTCCGGTTTGTCGATGGACGGATATGAGACAAACCACGCTTCCGCAGCCTTCACGAGTTCGGCCGCACGGTCAAACTTGAATTTGTACGTCTCTCGCAATTGCGCGGGAAGGCGCTCGAGATCCACGATTTCCGCCGGATCAAAGGGCTGCTTGTTGTGTCCTATTTCTGTCATTTCAGTCTCCTATCGGTGGAATTGATTTGAGGTCCAGAGGTTTGCGAGGGTTGGCCCACGGGCTTTGTGGGTCATAAAGCTTGGCGTGCCTTGCTCGCGCCAACATGAAATCGTATTCCTCTTGACTGATTTTACGGCCGAAAAGCCAGATTTGCTGCACACTATCAATCAACTGCGGATCGGGGTGAAACGTGCCCGAGATTTCGCCGTCAATTTTGGCAAACCATATAGTCGCCAAAGGCACTCCTACGGCTTGCCCCGCGCAAATTTCTGCCGCCACCTCCGGTCCTCCCTTCACCAGCTTGATGGCATAATAACCTTCCTCCGGTTCGCCCGGGTCTCGCTGTTCGCCTCTACAAAATACCATTTTCCTCTCCATATTTGTCTCAGTGGTGCGACATTATTCTTGACGCGGCACCAGCGCAAGTGTTTTATGGGCGCTACAGAAAACGCTAGGGCCCGGGAGAGGTAGGACGATGTGAAGCTAAAAGATTGGCTCGATTCAATCGGTTGGACGCCAGGTCGGCTCGCGGCCGAAATGGGAGTCCCGCGCTGTAAGCCCTACCGCTGGATAAAGGGTGCAGAACCAAGAGCAGGGGAAATTGCCAAAATCGAGGATCTTAGCGATGGAAAAGTCAGCGCTATCGATTTGGCGCGCGATAATGGAGAAAGGAAAGTTGTTGTCGCATCAGAGAAATCTAGGCCAACTCGGCGGCGTAAAGCCATAATAAAAAAATGAAACGTAAATATCATTTTCACGGCCACGCTCCGGATGGAGGCCCTTCTCCTACTTATAAAACATGGGCCGGCATGAAGCGGAGATGCCTGAATCCGAAGAACAAGGATTTTCAATTTTATGGTGGACGCGGGATAGAAGTTTGCGAAACGTGGTTGGAATTTCCCAATTTTCTCGCGGACATGGGCGAGAAGCCAGAGGGATTGACACTAGAAAGAATTGATAATGACGGAAATTATGAGCCAAGGAACTGCAAATGGGCATCTCAAAAAGATCAGATCGCAAACCGTCGGCCGTATTTGGTTCCTGCCACGCAGGGAGAAAGAAATTGGGGACATAAGCTTACTGCTGAAGATATTCGAAAAATTCGCGCTGATCCGGCGCCGACGCCATATCAAAGGTTGGCAAACATATACGGCGTGACACGTGGCGCAATACGGAAGATAATTCTTGGACAAACATGGAGACATATAACGTGATGGCACAAAAAGATGATGAAACGCGTGAACGGATTGGGGGGAACGTCCCCGACTCCGAAAAGCAAAAATACTACCGCCTCGCGCTGAAGGCGATGCAGGAAGTGGAAAAGGCGAAGGAGGTAAGCAAAGCCGCCGTAGGCGCGTACCGCCAAGTCCTGAAGAACGCTAAAGCGGCCGGCGTGATGCCGGAGGCGATAGCCTATGTGCTGAAATGCCGAAATCTGGACGCCGACGAGCTGGCGCAACAGGAGCGCGAGATCTGCCGGATGCTGGCACTCTCCGGCGTCTGGCCGTCCATTCAGGACGATCTCTTTGCCTCCTATCTGCCCAAGGTGGATTTGACAGCCGAGACGACGGCCGAGGTGGCCTACGATCATGGGCACACCTGCGGCGTGAAGGGTGAGAACCGGGATCTCAATCCGCACGTACCCGGCACCGACCAATGGGACGCTTGGGACCGCGGATGGCTCACAGGGCAGGGCGACAACGTGGCGAAGATGCCGAGCGCCAAGCGCGGGCGGGGGCGCCCGAAGAAGGAAACCACGGCCGACGACCCCACGGAATCGGAAGCGCGCGGCTACGCTGCTGCCGAGGCAGAAGTGTCTCCCGAAGCCGAATCGCCGCCTGGCGAAGCATCTAAGCTTTTTGACGAGTAACCACTGGAGGAAACAAACATGAGCAAGATAAAAGAGAAATTGTTTTTTGAATTTATGAAGGGCGCCTCCGTCGCGGCCGGCGAATCAATACCGGACGCTGATATTCAGGAGGCGATCGAACTGATCCGTACCGCAGCCGCTGAGGGCGATGAAGACTCGCGGCGTGAAATGGAGGCTATAACTGCGGTGCTCACGGGCGTTTTCGAGGCGCTCTTGCCGATGCCGGATGAAGTCGGAGCGGCGATCTCAGCCGCGTTCCATGAGGCGGTTGAAGGCGAATATTCGCTCGACGTTCACGCCTGCGAGACTGTCTGGAAAGCCGCCATTGAGGCGATCCTGAAGTGAGCGCGCCAACAAAAATACTGATACTCAATAAGGCGGAAATGGCGTGTCTTATCATGGACACGACGATCGGCTTCAATCAACTACCGGCTGACCCACGAGCGACGTTTGCGCTCTTTGAGAGCAAATATCCAGAAGACGCAGCTTTAGTGAAGAAAATCGTTGACGCGCTTGTGGGGTATTTTCTGGAAAAGATTGCAGAAGCGAGAGACTTGCAATGAGTCTGATTATCGGCATCGACCCGGGCTCGACGGGGGCAATCGCGTTCTTGCAGGATGGCAAGCTATTTTCTCTGCATGACATGCCAGTGATTGAGGTCAAGGTCGGCAAGACGATGCGTAACCGGATCTCACCGCACGGCATCCACGCGCTCCTGAAAGGCCACAACCCGGAAATGGTGGTGGTGGAGCAGGTAGGCGGCATTACCGGGCAAAGCGCGTCAGCCGCTTTTACTTTCGGCCATGGAGCCGGGATTCTTGTCGGCGTCCTCGTCGGTCTCGAATATCCATTGACAATGCTGCCGCCTCAGCGATGGAAGAAGGCGGCCGGCCTCCCAAAAGATAAAGGGGCGGCCAGGATGCGGGCGCAACAGCTATGGCCTGACTTCCAACATCGTTTCTCCAGAACCAAGGATGACGGCCGCGCCGAGGCGGCACTCATCGCGCGCCACTATTGGCTTACTGTTTCAAGGCCCATCGCAACCCAAGCTTAGGAGAAATCTAATGGATATCGATGATCTAACTTATGGACAAATGAAAGAAATAGCGCAGCGGCTGGGTTTTGTTGCATCGCCGCAACCACAACATCATGAAGATAAAAACAAAATCGCTGACGGTCCTGGAATCCCGGTGATTGTATGCACTGACAAGCGCGGCGTGATTTTCGGTTACACGACAAATTACCACGGCGATCAAATCACACTCACACAAGCACGCATGTGTCTTTACTGGTCGGCAGAAGTAGGCGGCGTTTTCGGATTGGCCGAGAAAGGTCCAACAAAAAACTGTAAAATTTCCGCTACCGCACCTTCTATAACGCTTAACGGTATAACCGCCATCTTTAGTGTGGACGAAGCTGCGGAAAATGCTTGGCGCAACGCTCCTATCCAAGGCCGCTAAAATGGCGAGAATACTTCGAGGAAATGAAAGCAACTTGAGTGGCTACGGCAACGGCGACGGCTACGGCAACGGCGACGGCTACGGCTACGGCGACGGCTACGGCTACGGCAACGGCTACAGCTACGGCGACGGCTACGGCTACGGCGACGGCTACGGCTACAGCTACGGCGACGGCTACGGCAACGACGACGGCTACGGCTACGGCGACGGCTACGGCGACGGCTACGGCGACGCCTTCGGCGACGGCTTCGGCTACGGATCTTCTAATCTATAAAATTCATAAGGAAAATCATGTCTGATCCTTCAAACATCCCAGCAGCTCCGAAGCGCGCCGATTTTGTGCCGCTGAACAAGGTCTCCAATCTGGCCGAGCTTTTTCGGCACCCTGATTTCAAGCAGCGGCTTGCCGCAGCCGTGCCCAAGCACTTCAATTCCGAGCGGCTACTGCGCACAATGGTTCAAGCGGTGCAGAAGACGCCTAAGCTGGCCGATGTGAATCCCATGTCGATGCTGGGGGCCTGCATCACCCTGGCCGCGCTGGGGCTGGAGCCCAACACACCGCTGGGGCACGCGCATCTGATTCCATTCGAGGTGAAGAAGTTCAATCCCTCCACGCGCCAGCGTGAGCATGTCCGCACCGATGTTCAGGTGATTATCGGCTATCCAGGCTATCTCGACCTGATCTACCGCGGCGACAAGGTGAAGGACGTGCATTGCGATGTCTTTTGGCCCGACGAGGTGGCGAGCGGCGCCTTCAGCTACGAATACGGCTCGAACAAGCACCTCAAACACAAGCCGAGCGGCAAGCCGCGCGCACCCGGCGAAGAACCGGCCGGCGCCTATATGTATGCCACGCTGCACAATGGCGGCGAGGAATTCACCGTTATGTCCCTGGCTGATCTGCACGCGATCAGGGCCCGCTCCCAGGGCTTCCAGGCGGCTATGTACGCCATCGATGACTGCAAGCGGAACAACAAAGATCCGGCCAAGGACAAGCGCTACACCGAGGCGCCTTGGATCAAAGACTTCATTGCTATGTACAAAAAGACCGCGTTGCGCGCCGGCCAGAAGTGGCTTCCCAAGAGCGTTGAGCTGGCTGCGGCCCTAACAATCGACGGCGAAGCCGAAACCGGCGCGATGGACTTCAGCAAGATCATTGAGGGCAATCAGGTTCTCGATGGCGCTTATGAGACCGAGGAACCGCCGCAGCTTACCGAGGAACGTACTGTCCCGCTGGATCTGAAGGTGGCCAACAAGGCGACCGTGGATTCTGAGACCGGTGAAATTCTACCGTCCCGCGCTGGGCACAAAACTGCCAAAAAAGCGGAGCCGGTTGCACAGCAGCCCGAGGCACCCAAAACGGAAAAACCGGCCTCCATGTCAACTACGACCTATCCGCTGTTCAACGCCTTTGGCGAGGAAGATGACGGTCCGAGCGGCCCGGCGACCGACCCGGTGGCTTTTGCTCGCCGGTTCGCCTACGAATATGCGGAGAGCGACGAAAGCGGGCAGGCCGCACTCCGCGAGTTCAACGAAGACGCCATTGAGCGCGCTTCCATTGCCTCAAAGGAGGCACAGACCATGCTCAATGCCGCACTCTCCCCGGCACCCGCAGCCGCCGCGCCGCCCACTGAGAATTTTGAGGAAATGTACGATATTCCGATCACCAAAACGGATCGAGGCGTTTGGAATCAGGTCGAATGGGTGAAGCAGGCGAAGGCCAAAATGTCGGAGATCGCCGATGCCGAGCATCTCCACGAATTCCATAAGGTGAACAAGGCCAAGGCCGATTCACTCGCTACGACGGCGCGCACGATCTATTATAACTACTTCGATGGGCGCCTTCAGCACCTTGTTCCCCAAACCGACGATGACGGGCAAGAACCGCCGCCGCCGGAAGACGGAGACCCGGGCTACGGTGCCGAGCCCGTGCCGGAGGATATATGGGCACCGATCGCCCGCAAGCTGGCGGAAGATTTCCAGGCTGCGAAGAACATTCATGAGCTGGAGGCACTGGCGAAAAACGTCGCCGTCAAGGCGCAACTCCGGCAATTGAAAGAAGCGCGGCCGGATCTCGCTGTGCAGCTTGAGGGCATCTACTCAATGTGCCACGAAAAACTAAAAGGAGGATGACATGCTCAAAAAACTGCTTATGGCTGCGGCGTTCTTGGCCGCACCAGCGGCGCACGCTCAGACGTGGTTTGCGATCGACAACGACCAGGGACAGTGTGAAGTATTTGCCTGGGAAGGCATGACGAGCCCGTTTGAGGTCATGGCGTGGGTGAACGCCAACGGAGGACAAGCGACAAGTCAAGTTGTCCCGTTGCCGCCGACGAAAGACAATCCGACCGGAAGCAATGTTCAGATCGTCGATATTCGGCCGGGAGAAGGACAGGAATTCACCATTCCGTTTTTTTCTTCGGCGGATGACTGCATGCTCTACGCCGAGAAGAAGCGCCTACAGGGCGCCCAAAATTAAATGCCGCTGCCCGACGATGTGATTGACCGGCTCGTGGAGATCTTTTATCGGGCTCAATCAGCAGATCTTTACACTCCGATCCGTGCGCTCGTCGCCGAGTTGGAGAAGACACACCGGATCATCGAACGAAAGCCGGAAGATGAACGATGCAAGGCCCAGCAGGAACGCTTGCTAGAGGCGAATCTGCACCGGCTGAATAACATCATCAAAAAAGCTAGAGATTAGCCCGCCAGGATTGCCGCGGCGACGCGAGGGCCGCGGTATCCGACTTCCCCCCACCACTTGCTGTTCTTCAACGCTGCCACAGCTCCAGGCCAATCCTGCACGAGCATCGCGTGAATGAACACTGGCCAACCAGCAATCAACTCGCTAGGGCCGAGATTGAAACCCATATCAAGCATTTGCCGCTGTCTTACCGGAGATAAGCTGCGCCACCAAGGAATTGCCCCGTCGAAATAGGCGGCGCATCGAAGCACGTCATTCTGGCACAGCATGTTTGATTCATCATCCGATAGCCCGACCGCTGCCAAGTTACGTCCGATGCCTGCGGTAGGATTACCGATGACATAGGAGCCGGAAACGATCGGCCGACCAGTTGCATCGTCATAGACAAATCGTTTTATTGATTCGTCCGTGGTGAGCTGCGCGAGCATCGCCACCATGTCGAAAGTGTCGGTCATCACAATAAACTTTCGATTTGCTCTTTCAGTATCAAGGCCGGCCAAAGGATAGGGAAGCACCACGCGAAATGCTCCCATGGCATTTCAAATTCAGCTAGTTCATTGCCTTCATAAGCGACGGTGATGGCCGGCCCTTCGCTGCGCATATCGAAGCGATATGACCATTCAGGACGGTTGCGCTTCCATCGCGGGAAAGAGAATATCTGTGCCTCAAACGGTCCCTCGGTATTCATTTGCTTATTTCCAATTCCCACACTTGCAACACGCGACCGGCGGCAAAGAAATCCCAGACGGCCCATTGCTCCATGCCCCAGCTCGTGCCGGAGAAGGGTCCGTTATACTGATCGAAGCAAACAAAATGGTAGCCCCACGGTGCCTGATCGCCATCCGGGCGCCATTCGATTTGGTTCTGCTGTCCCACACGGAGATCCACGCACGCCACGCACGCCATGAGCCCGGCGATGGAATCGCTTACCGCCTCGCGGTTTGCTGGATCAATCGGTATGGCCGACCGCAGGTAATATCCAGCGATCGGATTTTGCCGCCACCAAGCGAACATTTGGTTCGGGTCTGTGCCCTGATCAGTGGAAAGGTCGCCAGGGACATAGCCGGTCACGTCAGAATAAATTGAAACGGCGAGATCGTCGGGGATGGGATCAAAATTCCCATCCATGGCACCTTTATGATCCAGCACGTAGTTGATGCAGCCTGTGGGCACGCAATCGCCGCAAATGTCATTGTGTCCCGCGCACCGAGGAACATTGCCTACACGTCCCCACACCAGCGGCGGCGGGCAGGCGAGAGACGGCCGTGGCATTAGCTTTGTCGGTGTCCAGCTTTTGTGGACACCAAGCTTCATGGCTGCTAGGTCGATTGGTTGAAGGCGTGGCATTTTTCCCTCCTTGATAAACAAAAAAGCCGGGAAGGTAGCCCGTCCCGGCCTCTCGATCATATTTTCATTGCGATTACACCCCGGCGAGGATTTGCCGGGCGGCGTTGAGATTTTCAGGTGCCGCCGGTGTAGCACCGACCGCGGTAACGAGTCCGACCGCCTGATAAATTGCCGGCGCCAAGACGATAACGGCCTGCAAGATTTGGGTGACGAGCGGCGGCAGAGCCACTCCCGCCGTCTGCATAGCCGGGAAAAGCGAATTCAAGTCATTTTGGATCTGCGTGACGATCGGTTGCGCCGCATTCTGCGCCATGCCAGCGGCGATAGAGCTAATCAGCGAGATTGCAGTCTGTGTCTGGTTGGTGATGACCGCCGCCGTCGCCGGCGAGAAGCCGAGAGCCTGGGCCGCGCCGAGGATGACGGACAGCCCGTTCTTCAGGTAGCCAAGATCGGTCACGACGCTCTGTGAGACCGTGGCAACATTCAGGCCGGCGCAGCCAGAAAGCGCGGCGGAAGCCAGCGCCAGCCCCGCGCAGCTAAGTCCGAGTTGACGGCGGTTCATCGTCGTTCTCCCTAAAGGTGCCTGAAGATCATGTCACGGACATGACCGAACTCAGCGCCGAGATCATCCGCGGTCTCCTGAATGAGGGCGCGGACATGCGCCACAACGCCAGTGGCGGCAGGCGGCGCGGGATTTTCCGGCGCGGTTTCCGGCGTTGCGGCTTGAAGAATTTCGACAGCTTGGTTCTCGTCCATGGTGGCTTACTTTCCTGCGGTTGAGGCTGGCGCCGGCGATATGCCAACGGCAGCGAGTTTGGCGAACGTGGCGCTTGTCACGCGAGCCGTGAGATCCTTGGGCGTCGTGCCCGCTGCTTCAGCAGCCTTCACGAGTTGGGCGCTCACATCGTTAAGCGCCCCGGCGACGGCATCGCTGACGAGCATAGGCTTGCTCTGTGCTGCCGCTGCTTTCAGAGCATCCAAGGCAATATCCGCCAAGGCTTGAACGCCGGTCTCGACGTGCTGCGCTGCCGCCGCCGTAGAGAAGATCTTGAAGTGAGAAATTATTTCTTTACTGGCCCAGGCCACGACGACGGGCATAGCGACCGTCGCAATGCCGATAGCAGCCTGAGTCAGAGAGGAAACATCAACAGTGGTCATTTCGCTGTTCCATTCTGCGGTGCGGTCATCGACCTATAGTAGAAACCTTCATCTTTCGGAAGTGTGTAGCGCCTTTGTTGCAGCATTCTTAATGTCCCGGCGGGTTTGGATGCCTTTGAAATATGTCATTCAACACACCAGAGAAGAATGTGAGGCTGGCAAGGATGGCTGCTCCGATAAAGCCATAGAGTTGATTCCACGCCGCGCGTGTCGCGCTCTCATGCGTCACTTTCTGTTCGAGTGCCGCCATGCGGGCATAGAGCGCGATCAACTCCTGCTTGTGGCTATCGTCAAAGCGCGCAAGCCATTGCTTCAGATCCTCGATTTTGTCCACAATGCCTTCTAGCTTGCCTTCAAGATAGTCAACACCATGGTCGGTCACGACTCCCTCCTACGGGAAAGATTCAATATCAATTAGTATAAATAACAACTATTTGTCCTATGGCACCACTACCACCCGATGAGCCACTACCGGCCGCACCACCGCCTCCCCCGCCGGGTGCGCCGCCAGCACCGCCATGAGACGAAGCTCCGTTGGTGCTTCCACCAGCACCGCCGCCACCAAGCGGATTGGCCGTTCCTGTTCCAGCAGTACAAGAGGGCGAGCTGCAAGAAGTACCCCCGGCCCCACCACTGCCATTATCTCCAGCTCCGCCGGTTCCTCCCGATGCTGCTTTGCCCGCCCCGTCAGGCCCACCAGCCCCACCGCCCCCGTCCGCGGATGCGCCGCCTGAAAACGTAGTCACGCCAACTGGCGATGTAGCAGATGCGCCGCCTGGAGCATCCAAGCTGTTCGTGCTAACCCACCAAGTATCGCCGCCTTGGGCATGCGTATTTGCGCCGCCCGTGCCGATGGCGTATGTTGCCGTGCCGGAAATCGACGAATTTACAATCTCGGCGAACCATCCTCCAGTACCGCCCTTTGTGCCAGTTGTACCGCCCTGGCCGCCTCCCCAAGCTTCGATGGTATTTGTAGAAGTCCAACAAGACGGAAGTACTGTTGTTGTGCCTGACGTAATTGTTCCGGTGAAGGTGCCGCAGCAAGTCCCAGAGCAAGTTCCCGACGCCGGAAATGGAATATTTATTCCCATCCTAGCTCCGACGCTTGGAACATTTGTAATCCCAATCCCAGCCCCAGGCTGAAGCGCGGCAAGTGAGAACACAGTGACGATTCCAGCACCCCCGAAGCCAATGGCGATCCTTCGCCAATCGGCTAAGGAAACCATTAATACACCTCCATATAGCTGATTGTATCGGTGGCCGTGGCGATGCAATCCACTGCGGTAGTGGTGGGTATGGTCATGTTCGCACCCTGGATGGGAGGAAGTAGCATACCGCCGGCCGTGGTGACGGCGGTCCCACCAATGAATACCGTGCCCGTGCCGACGTTCTCAATATAGAGCAACTGCCGTGCCGCGCGCGCCGCGACGATGACTGTTGCCGTGGTGCCGCAGGCGACTTGCCCAGTGCCGAGCGTACCAGCTCCGATTTGCTGGATGCCGACCACCTGAGTTGAGACCGAACCGGCGTTGGAGTTCACGTTCGGTTCTGTGGTGGTGGCAGTGCCGGAGATCGTCACCGCTGGCGTGTTGGCGACCGCGACCGTGGAAGTACCCGTGAGCGAGCCGGTAATTGAGGCGGTGCCACCGACCGCAACCGTCGTGGTGCCGGTGAGAGGTCCCCACGGATTGGAGGGGTCTTGCATCACCGAAACCGCGCTATGCGCGCCACGGAGCAGCGCATCTGCGGTGGTGGTGCCGCCGATATATGTTGTCTCATTGAGTCGGAACGCGGTCCCCATCACACGCGCCGAGTACATGCCTACGGCACTCGCCGTGCCGATCGTGTACCATGTCGTGCCTATTTCTTCCTGCGCCGAGACGATGTTCCCGGCCGAGCCGAGGGAGGAAATATCCCACTCCACGCTGGCATATCCGAGATCTGAGGTGATCGGAAACGTCGAAATCACTGCCGCCGAAGTTGCCGTGCCCGTGAAAAGAGTACCGGCATCGAGCGGAGAAACAGTGCCGGTGATTGTCGCTGTGCCGGTGACGACGTTGGTTCCTGTTCCGGCTCCAGGAATTGCCGTTACCGTTCCTGAAAC
>Ga0335085_10006799_pt1 | contig 17960 bp, 10 predicted proteins | sample Lox_Sample_45_FD_206712 | JGI IMG/M metagenome (GOLD analysis project Ga0335085, IMG submission 206712) | Soil microbial communities from Loxahatchee National Wildlife Refuge, Florida, United States - Lox_Sample_4.5 | ecosystem: Environmental > Terrestrial > Soil > Wetlands | place: USA...
ATCACGAAACCCCGCTCGTCGGCGCCCCTGATCGGCCGCGGCCGGCCCTGCCACTCGACGGAGAAATCGGCGCCCATGAACAGGGTGTAGGGCTTCGGCGGGGTGGCGGCCGGAGCGTTCGCCGGCGGCGCGGTTGGCCCGGCGAGGCTGGGCAGGGACGACACCAGGATGAGCAACGCAACGACGGAGGTTTTCTGCCGGATTTTCATAGTGGGTTCGGGTTGGAAAGTCTTGCGCCCGGGCATCGCTTCAGTGGACGCCAAACGGCGATCGGCTCGCGAGGACGATGGTGACCTTTTGCTCCACGAGGCAGCGCACCTTCCGGCTGTGTCGGATCGCCGGCGAAAACAGCCATTTGTCCGTGACGGTCTCCACCACGGCCGTGTCGAACTCCCCGTGGCCGGAGGACTGCAGGACGTTCGCAATCTCCACCCGGCCGTCCCGGTCGATCCGGAGCAGCAGCGTCACCGAGAGCGTGGGCCCCCAGTTGTACGCCGCGGCCCAGAGCTTCGGGGCGACGCGCACCACCGCCCGCGGGCGCTGGTCCACCTCGGTGAGCTGGTAGACGTGATCGACATCCGCCTGGACGTCCAGGCGGGGCTTGAGATCCGTGTTCAGATAGCCGAAGCGGGCGATCACCCCGGGCGGTTCCCGCGTCGCCGGCACCAGCTCCTCAAGGTCGGGCGGCACGACGGCGATGTGCACGGCGCTGTCGGAGGGGCCCGCATCGAGGCCGGCCAGCGCCACCGTGTTTTCCGGACGGGGCGGCAGGGGCTCCGCCGTGCTCGGCGTCGGGGGCGGGGGTTCCACGGGGATCGACACCGCGCGCACGTCCATGATCTCGGCGGCCGGCGGCTGCGCGCGGACGTTTTCCAGGTGTGCCAACCCCAGGAACAGGACTCCGGTAACTCCCACGCCGACGACCCAGCACAGCGCCTCCTCCGGGCCGGTCAATTCGTCGGCCACGTGGGCAGTGCCGACCAGGCCCGGGGTCTGGCCGGCTTGCGCCACAGCCGGGGGCGCGGCCGCGACGCCGAGGTCAACGGCCGGTAGGCGCAAAATGCCCGCGCGAAATCGGGGGAGGAAGCGCATCGGGGCCCGTGGGGACGGGACTGATACTGCTGGACCCGTGCACCATAGAGGATGCCTTCGGGGCGAAAAACACAAAATAGGTCCGCCGCGAATCTAATCACCCGTTGGATTAGGGCGTGAATGCGCGGCTTCTAGGGGTCTCCGCGCCGTCGAATCCGGTTTGTGTCGCCCGTGGCGACCCCCAAGAATCGTTCCGGGCCGTGTGCCGGCAGCCATGGGCGGCGGGACATCGCCGCGCGCGCCTAAAGCTCCGTCGTGGCCGTCTGGCGGATGTCGGCGGACGAGGCGCCGACGTGAAGCGTCCATTCGCCGGAAGGAATCACGTAGTCCTTCGTCGCCGGGCTCCAGCGCCTCAGCGCGGTGGCCGGGACCGTGATGCTCACCGTCTTCGTCTCGCCTTTTGCCAGGTGCACGCGGTCGAATCCGCACAGCGCTTCGCGTTCGCGCGGGTGCCAGGCCGCCGGGGGCGTCGCGTAAACCTGCACGACCTCGTCGCCGTCCCGATCGCCGGCGTTCGTCACGTCCACCGTCACCGCCAGGGTCGAACCCGTGCCGGGCTTCACCCGCAGGTTGGCGTAGCTGAACTTCGTGTAGCTCAGCCCATACCCGAACGGATAGAGCGGCTGGCCATGGAAGTAGCGGTAGGTGCGGTTCTCCATCCGATAGTCGGTGAACGCCGGCAGGTCCGCGGTGGCGCGATAGAACGTCACCGGCAGCCGGCCCGCGGGATTGTAGCGCCCGAGGAGCACGTCGGCCACCGCCGTGCCGCCCGCCTCACCGGGGTACCACGCCTCGACGATCGCATTCAGGTGTTCGTCCGCCCACGGCATCGCGATCGCGCTGCCGGACATGCACACAAAAATGACCGGCTTGCCCAGGGCCTGCAGCTTTTCCAGCAGCTGCCGCTGCACGTCGGGCAGCTCGATCCGTTCGCGGTCGCCCCCCGAGAACCCCACGTACGGCACCTGCATCTCCTCGCCCTCGACCTGCGCGGAGATGCCGCCCACGAATACGATGACGTCGGCTGTTTTCGCCGTCGCGAGCGCGTCCGCGATGCCGGCGTCCGCCGGCGGCGTGTTCCAGTCGAGCACCACGCTCGCCGGGCCGTCGCCCTGGACATAATCGAGCTCGAACGGCACGGCGGCATTCCCGGCCAGTCGGCGCGTCACGGTGACCTCCCGTTCAACGCCGCGCTGCCCCGGGGCCGGCGTCCAGGAATCAATGACCTTCTCGCCACCGATCGACAGGCGGAAACCCCCGCGCCCATGCACCGTGAGCCGGTAGTCGCCGCCCAGCGTGGTGAGCAGGTCGCCCGTCCACCGGACCGAGATGTCGTGGTCCGGCACCCCCGGCGGCAAACCCGGCGAGTGCGCCGCGCCCACCTCCAGCCGGACGGGACGGTCCGACCGGATCGCGGCCGGCTCACCCGCCAGCTCGCGGTTGGCAAAATACTGCCCATGGTACCAGTTGTCGGCGACCGGACGGTCCGGCACGGCGATCGTCGCGTAGTCGCACCCGTGCGCATAGTCGATGCGCACGCCGGAGCCCAGGGCGGCGCGCAAGCCGTCCAGCACCGTCACCGGCGCGGACGGCGTGCCGTTGTAGCTGCCGACGAGCGCGGGCACCGAGGTGGCGTTCGGGCCGATGACGGCGATGCGGTGCAGGGATTCCGGGCGCAGGGGCAGCACGCCGTCGTTCTTCAGGAGCACCATCGACTCCCGCGCCGAGCGGAGCGCCAGGGCCGCGTGCGCCGGCGTGTCGTTTTCGGAGGGCGCGATGGCGTTGTAGGGCACGCGGTTCTTGGGATCGAAGAACCCGAGCCGGAACATCGTGCGCAGCAGGGGCACGAGCCGCTGGTCCACCTGCGCCTCGGTCAGGAGCCCGCGGTGCACGGCCGCGATGATGCCCGGGCCTTCCGAGCCGCAGGTGACGTTCATCCCCGCCTTGAGGACCAGCGCCTCGGCCTCGGCCGCGTCGGCCGCGCGCCCGTAGGAGTGAATGAGGTCGCCGACCGAGCCGCAGTCCGACGTCACATGGCCGTCGAACCCCCATTTGGCCAGCTGTGCGTACAGCAGCGGATTGATCGAGCACGGCGTGCCGTAGAGTGAGTTGTAAGCCGTCATCACGATCTCGACGTGTCCCTCGCGCACGAGGGCCTCGAAGGCCGGCAGGTAGGTCTCGTACAAATCCACCTTGGGCGGCGACACGTCGAGCCCGTGCCGGAGCGATTCGGGCCCGCTGTGGACCGCGTAGTGCTTCTCGCAGGCCGCCGCCTGGAGATAGGTCGGATCGTCGCCCTCCAGCCCGCGCACGAACGCGACCCCTAGCCGCGCCGTGAGGAACGGATCTTCGCCGTAGGTCTCCTGCCCGCGGCCCCACCGCGGATCCCGGAAAATGTTGATATTGGGCGACCAGAAGGTGAGTCCGTGGAAGATCGTGCCCGCCAGGGGCGTGCCGGCGTAGCTGTTGAACTTCGCCCGGGCCTCGACGCCAATGACGTGCGCCATCTCGCCGTGCAGCGGCACGTCCCAGGTCGCGGCGAGTCCGATGGCCTGGGAAAAGACCGTGGCGACGCCCGTGTTGGCGACGCCATGCAGCGCCTCGCTCCACCAGTTGTACTTGGGAATCCCCAGCCGCGGCACCCCCGGCGTCGTGTTTTCCATCATCGACGCCTTTTCCTCCAGTGTCATGCGCGCGATCAGGTCATGGATGCGCGCTTCCTGCGGCTGTGCGGGGTCGAGGTACAAGGGCTGCGGCTCCGCGCCCGCCAGCCCCGCGCCGAAGGAAAACAGGGCGGCCAGCAGGACGGACGCTCTCGGGATTGCGACGATGCTCATGGCGGAATGAAGGTTGGATGGTGGCAGGGACGCCGGGCCCGGGGCAACCCCCGCCCGCCCGGTGAAAGCGCCGCCCGCAGACGGCTCAGCGGAAGATGAGCTGGGCGAAATGGTAGAAGTTGTTGCCCCACGTCTTGGGATCGTGGCCGGCGTCGTCGACGTTCCAGAGGTGCGGCACGCCGTGCTCCTTAAGGTACCGGTGGACGCCCTGGGAGATGACGATGAGGCCGTCCTTGTTGCCGGACGACAGGTACAGCAGCTTAAGCTGGGCGCGCACCGCCGCGGGATCGGGGACGAGTTCGGCCGGCGGCTTCGTGTTGGGGGCGGCGGAAAAGGCGCCGAGCCAGGCGAAGGTGTCGAGATGCGCGAGGCCGAAATCGAGCGTCTGTCCGCCGCCCATCGACAGTCCGGCGAGCGCGCGGTGCTCGCGGTCGGTGAGAGTCGCGTACTTCGCCTGCACCGCGGGAAGGAGGTCGTCAAGCAGGTCGCCTTCGAACTTGGCGAAGCCGGCGGCGTTCTCTGGCGAGAAAGGATTGGCGGGGGCCCGGTCGTTGGGCAGGGCGCGCCCGTTGGGCAGCACGACGATCATCGGCACGGCCTTCCCGTCGGCGATGAGGTTGTCGAGGATGACGTTCGGCGAGTCGAAGCGCAGCCACTCGGTCTCGTCGCCGCCGATGCCGTGGAGCAGGTACAGCACGGGATACTTTCGCTCCGGCGAGTAGCCGGGCGGCAGATAAACGTTGGCCCGGCGGCGGGTCTTGGTGACTCCGGAATCGTATTCGAACAACTCGACCCGCCCGTGCGGAATGCCGGGCCGCGGCGTCTTGTAGCCCGCGGGCGCGTCGGGGAACGCGCGGACATCGTCCGGCCCGAGCACGATGGGCCGCGCAAAATTGGCCCGGGCGCGCTCGGGGGACACCTGCTCGGGTTTCTCGTGCAGCTGCGCCCCGGCCGCCGCGGTGAACGCGAGCGCGCAGAAGAGGGCGAGCCATCGACTCCTCACGACAGCAGGGACCCTGCCCCACCGCCCGGCGCCGTCCCGCGCGCCCTTCATGGGTTCGCGGCGCCGTCCACGCCGACCACGATCTGGGTGAAGGAATGCGCCGGGAAGGCGTAGTGGAACGTCGCACCGGCCGCGGGCACCGACTCGGTCTTCGGCGCGTAGGTGTCGCGCGCCTCGTAGGTGAAGGGCTGGTTGTCGGCCTCGGCGACGAGCTGACTCACCGCGGCGGGGCCGGCGAAGGCGCCGGCCACGCTCCGGATGTCGGCGGCGATGGCGTCGGTCTTGTGCCGGTTGACCACGTTGATCACGACCTGCTTCGCCTGCGGGTTGTAGACCGCGGACACGTCGAGGTAGGGAATGTGCGGATAGTTTTCGCCGGTGGAAAACGTGTCGCAGTCGACCAGCGTCCGCAGCGCGTCGCCGCGGCAGCGGGTGGAGAACAGCTTGAACGTATAGAAGAGCGGCGTCTTGTAGGTCGCGTCGGTCTTCGGGTCGCGGCCGAGGATGGAGGTGAGCAGCGTGTAGTTCGTCAGCTTCACGACGTCCGCATGCCGGAGGAACGCGTTGAAGAACTCCGCCATCACCAGCGCCGACAGGTTGCCGCCGCGGAACGGTGGCGCCCACTCGTCGATCGAGAGGTACATCGGCTTGCCCTTGCGCACCTGGGCGACGGTCTGCAGCTGGCCGGCGGTGGTTTCGATCACGTTCTGGAGATTGACCGCCTCCTGCCCGAGCAAGCCGTAATAGTCCTTGTTGTCGCCCCAATAGCGGTGGATGGAGAGATAGTCGGCGGTGCCGTACAGCCCGGTGATGACCTTCCAGTTCCAATCCACCCAGTCGAGGTTGTCCTGGTACCAGGAGGAGCCGGAGGCGATGAACTCGAGCTTCGTGCCGGGCGAGCTGCGGCGCATGATCTTGGCGGCCTCGACCGCGAACTTCACGTAGTCGTCGGCGTCCTTGTGGCCGAGGATCCAGGGGGCGCCGTCGACCTCGTTGCCGAGGTCCCAGAGCTTGATCCCGTACGGCTCCGGGTGGCCGTTGGCCGCGCGCTGGTCGGCCCAGGTGCTGCCGACGGGCGCGTTGCAGTACTGGACCCACTCGGCGGCGTCCATGAGGGTGCCCGTGCCCCCGTTGATGCAGACGATATTCTCCGAGCCGATGTCCTGGTTCAGCTCCACCCATTCGTCGGTGCCGACCTGATTGGGCTCCACGACGCCCCAGGCGAGCTCCATGCGCTTGGGGCGCCGGTCCTTCGGCCCGATGCCGTCTTTCCAGTCGTAGGTCGAGGTGAAGTTGCCGCCCGGCCAGCGCATCTGGGTCAACTGCAGCTCGCGGGCCGCCGCGATGATGTCGGTGCGGAAGCCGTACTTATCCGCCAGCGGCGACTTTGGATCATACACCGGGCCGTAGAGGGTGTGGAACTTCTGGTCGGCGCGGTGGATGCCGATCGGCTCCATGAAGACGCCGTAGATGCGGGGATCGACCGCATCGATCACGTGGTGCACGTCGATCGTGATCGTGGCCGGCCCGGCCAGGGCGCCGGGCGGCAACAGGGCCAGCAGCGAAAGGCGGCAGAGACTGCGGAGGGTGTTCATGGGGCAAAAAGCTTAAACGGGGCGGACTGGGGCGCGCCCCACTATCCGTGGACCGGGTCGCCGGTCAAACGGCGGCCCGTTCTAACTTTCGAGCACGGGCGGCTCCGGGGGCAGGGCGACCCGCCGGGGCGGCGGATGCGGCAGACGGAGTAAGACCACACCATCCGAAGTTTGCGCGTCCGGCCAGCCGGGTTGATGTCCCACCATCCGGCGCTCACCCGCCCGGCGGCGGCAGGGTCGCCCCCAGCTTCCGGGCCGCCTCCAGTTCCGCCGCGGCCTCCGCCGGCCGGCCGGCGCGATGCAGGGCCACCGCCAGATTCAGGTGCACCTGGGGCAGGTTCGGGTTCAAGCGGAGGGCCGCCTCAAACTGCGCGATGGCCTCCGGCGCCCGCCCGGCCATGAGCAGGACGGTGCCCAGATTGTTGCGGGCATCGATCGCGGCGGGATCCCGCTGCAACGTCTGCTCGAAAAGCGCGATGGCCTCCGGCAGCCGGTCCGCCTCCGCCAGCGCCCGGCCCAGGTTGTTGCGGGCCGCCATGTAATCCGGCTTGAGCCGCACCGCCTGCTCGTATTGCGCCAAGGCCTCCGGCAACCGGCCGGCCATCCGCAAGGCGTCGCCCAGGTTGTTGTGCATTTCGGCCCAGTTGGGGTTGGCCCGCAGCGCCTGCTCGAAGCGCGCGATGGCCTCCGGCAGCCGCCCGGTCCGGGCCAGCGCCTCGCCGAGGTCGTTGCTGGCATCGGTGAAGTTCGGGTCCAGCTTCAGCGCCTGCTCGAAATGCGCCAACGCCTCGTCGGGGCGGCCGGCGTCCACCAGCGCCCGGCCGAGCGCGTCCTCGACGTCGGGCAATTCCGGTTTGGCCCGCAGCGCCTCCCGGTAGCGCGCGATGGCCTCCGGCAGACGGCCGAGGCGCTTCAGGGCGTTGCCGGCGTCGTAAAGGGCGTCGGCATAACCCGGATCGATCCGGAGCGCCGCCTCGTATTGGGCCATTGCCTCCGGCAGCCGGCCGGCCTGCGCCAGGATATTGCCATAGTTGTTGTGCGCGTAGGCGTTGCCCGGGCGCTTCGCCACCGTGTCGGCCCAGATCGCCTCCTCGCTGCGATACGCCGCGTTGCGCTGGACCGTCAGCCAGCCCAGGCCGACGGCCGCCGCCGCCAGGACGATCCGGCCCCGACGGCCCAGCCCGGCGTGCGCCGCCACGACCGCCAGCACCACCACCGGCGCCAACGCCAGGTACACGCGATGCTCGGCCAGAGTCTGCCGGTTGCCCGGAACCAGGGAGGTCGGGGCGAGGATCGCGAAGAACCACACGCCGCAAAACCCGAGCGCCGGCCGCCGCACGAGCGCCACCGCCGTGCCGGCCACCAGCAGCCCGACGAGCACCGCATAGGGCGCCACCTCCCCCACGGATGCCGCCCACCGGACCCCGTAATCCACGATCAGGGGATGCGGCCAGAACGACAGCCACAGGTAATGCGCCACCGCCTGAAACTGGGTCGCGGCGTAGGTCCCGAAGCCCACGCCGACCCCGAGGCCCGCGGTCCCGCCGCGATTCCCGCTGCGCAGCACCAGGCCCGCCAGCGGCAGCCAGGTGGCCGCCAGCGCGAGATGGACCCGCCCGCGCCGCCGCCAGGCCGCGCGGAAACTGCCGGCCAGGAAGGTCCGGTCGTAGAGCAACACCAAGACCGGCGCCGACACCATGACCTCCTTGCTGCCCATGCCGAGGAAGCAGGCGAGAAATGACAGCGCGAACCAGGCTCGGGAGCCGCCGGGCCGCGCGGGATCCGGGTCCGCGTCCGTCTCCGCCCCGCGGAGGAAACAATAGAGTGTCAGGAGATAACACAGCCCCATCAGCGACTCGGCCCGCTGCACGATATAGGTCACCGACTCGGTCTGCAGCGGATGCACCGTCCACAGCAGCGCCGCCGCGAAGGCGAGGCCCGCGGCTTCGCCGGCGCCGCGCCTGGCGAGGAGAAGGGTCCGCCGGACGAGACCGAAGAGCGCCAGTCCGGCGCCGAGGTGAATCAGCAGATTCAGCGCGTGATAGCCCCAGACGCGGTCACCGCCGAGCACGCGGTTGACGGCGAAGGACAGATTCAGCATCGGCCGGCCCGTGACTGTCAGGCCCCCGCCAGGCGGTGCGAGCGCCGTGCGCAGGCTGCCGAGCGTCAGGTTCTGGGGAATCGACAGCAGGTCGTCGAAGATGAACGGCCCGGAAAAGCTGTTGGCGTAGACGGCGACCGCCGCCAAGGCGAGGCCGGCGCCGGCCAGAATGGTCGCCCGGCGGGAGGCGCGGTCCGCCGCCAGCGCGGGCGGGGGGCGGGCGGCGGGGAGGGCGTCGGATGATCGGGACCGCGGCTTCGGCATGGATCGCCGGTAGCTATGTCGAATCCCGCGCCGGTCGGCCAGCGCGATGTGGGCCGGGCGCCCGGCCCTCGTTGATGTTGACGGGCAGGACGAGATGCGGTGAACGTCCACCCCATGAGAATGCCCCTCTTCGCCTGCTCGGCCCTGGCGCTCGGTCTGCTCGCGGCGCCCGGCCGCGCCCAGCCCAACCCGGAAATCGTCCCCCTCGGCCACGACACCTACGCGCTGACTCGCTGGGCGGAGAACGGCTTTACGCGCAACACGGACAAGCTGAAGACGCGGGCCCTCGAGGATGTCGCCGCCTACTGCGCCAAACTCCACAAGCAGCCGAAGATCCTCAGCACCGAGGCGAGCCATCCGGTCGTCCCCCTCACCGGGTTTGCCCACGCCAAGATCGTGTTCAAGGCGCTCGACGCCGACGATCCCGAACTGCGCGCCCCGGTCGCGGCCCCGGGAGCGGAAATGGCGCTGGTGGCTCCGGCCCCGGCGGCCGCCCTGCCGGCCGCCGCCGAGAGTGCGGCGCCCAAGACCCCCACGGATCAGCTCTACAGCGACTTGATGAAACTGGACGACCTGCGCAAACGCGGGATCCTGACCGAGGAGGAGTTTCAGGCGCAGAAGAAGAAGCTGTTGGACAAGTCGAACTAGGCTTGCCCGGTTGAGACCCGGGTCTCCGACCGAAATCCGGGACCCCGACCTCTGCGGGCGGCTGCAACCGCCGCCGCCCCGTGCTCGTCCCCTAAGCCATGACCCGCGGCCGGCTCTACCTCGTCCTCTCCGCGCTGATCGCGATCCCGTTCGCCGCGCGCTTCGAGCTCTTCCTCGGGATGCGACAGCAGATTCCGCTCGCGCTCTTTGCGCACATCCAACACGGCGGCATCGTCGGCCCGGGCCAGCCGACGCTGGAGTCGAACATGGGCTTCACCGCGCAGGCGCTGGGCACGCGCGCGGCCCACGACTGGTTTCACGGGCAGGTGCCGCTGTGGAACTACTTTGAAGGCACCGGCGGCCCGCTCGCCGGCGAGATGCAGGGCGCGGCGCTGTTCCTGCCGTTCGTGCTCCTGCTCGAATTCCTCGGCGGCCAGCTCTATTTCCACCTCGCGCTCCAGATCGTCGCGGGCCTCTGCACCTTCTTCTATCTGCGCCGCCTCCGCCTGGGGAACGCGGCGGCCTTTGCCGGCGCGGTGATTTTTGAGCTCAACGGCACCTTCGCCTGGATGGCCAATGCGGCCTACAATCCGGTCGCGTTCCTGCCCATGGCCCTGCTCGGGGCCGAACTGGCGGTCGCCGCGGCCGAACGGAAGGGCCGCGGCGGCTGGCTGCTCCTTTGCGCCGGCGCTGTCTGGTCCGTCTATGCGGGGTTCCCCGAGGTGGCGTTCGTCGACAGCCTCCTGGTCGGGGTCTACCTGGTCGTCCGCGCCACCCAGCTGCCCGCCCCTGCGCGACGGCGCCTGCTGGGCAAGCTGGGCGTCTGCCTGGTGGCGGTCGTCCTCTTGATCGCGCCCCTGGTCGGCCAATTCGCCGACTTTCTGTCCTTCTCCTATCGCGAAGGCCGCGCCAACTCCGGCGGCGCCTCGATCGATCCGCGCGTCGGCCTGGGCGCACTGCTCGTGCCCTACCTGTACGGTCCGCTGCTCGCCCTGGATTCGCCGTACTGGGGCCAGGCGGCGGGCTATCTCGGCTTCGCCCCGGTCGTGCTGGCCCTGGCCGCCGTCCGCTGGCGGTGGCGCAACCGGATCGTGCAATGCTTCGCCCTCTGGGCGGTGCTCTGCCTGCTCAAGCTCTACGGCGAGCCGCTGACCTCCTGGTTCCTGCTCAAGATCCCGGGCCTGAACCTGATCGTGCTGCAGCGCTGGCTCGTGCCGTCGCTGGAGTTTTCCTTCGTGGTGCTGGCCGCGACCGCGCTCGACGAGCTGTTTTCCCGGCCCGGGCCCTCGCTCTGGGCGCCCGCCCTCCTGGGCCTGGCGCTCGTGTTCACCGCGCTGTGTCTGGCGGCCGCCCACGGCGTCTTCACCGCCCGGGGCTATTTTCATTTCGGCTACGCCGCCGTGAACCTGCTGTTCGTGGTCCTGTTCGCGCTGGCCGGCGCCGGCGCGCCGCCAATGGGCCGGTGGGCCGCGGGGGTGATCACGTCCCTCGCGCTCCTCGAGGCCTTCGTCCTGTTCAACGTGCCGCTGCTGGCCGCCCCGCGCCACAGCGAGCTCGACCTCGCGGGCCCCGCCTTCCTCCGGGACCATCTTGGCCTCCAGCGCTTCTACACTCTCGGCCCGATCCTGCCCAACTATGGGTCGGCGTTTGACGCGGCCGAGCTGAACTACGACGACATGCCGGTGAACGGACACCTGGTGTGGTATTTCCAGGCGCACCTCGATCCGTTCATGAACCCCACGAACACCAAGCCGAACTGGCAGCGCGGTCCCCACCCCTCCAACAACGAGGTGTTCCGGCGGAATTTCCCGGCCTTTGGCCGCGCGGGGGTCAAATACGTCGTGACCGAGCCGTATGACGATCTGACCGGCCTGATGCGGCTGGTCTACCGCAGCCCGGTGATGAACATCTACGAACTGCCGGCCTTCACCCCGTATTTCAGCGCCGCCGGCGGCGGCGTGAACGCGCTCTCGCGGGACGAGGCCGACATCCAGTGCGATCGCCCCACCACGCTGGTGCGTCTGGAGTCGTTCACGCCCAACTGGAAGGCGACCGTCAACGGCCGGCCGGCGGCGGTGCGGATGGCCGCCGGCCTGTTCCAGGCCGTGGACCTGCCGGCGGGGGCGTCGACGGTCCGGTTCACGTACGAGTGTCCGTACGGCCGATGGACGCTGCCCATGTTCTGGCTTGGGGTCTGCCTGGTCGCGGCCACCGCGGCATTCGCGCGCTCGGGCCGACAGGCGGGCGCGGTGTTAAGTCCCCCCGCCGCCACCGCGCCCGCCGCCCCCTGACGCCCGCGGATTTGACTCGCCGCCCGCCCGCGCGGATCGTCGGAGTCCGACCGCCGATGACCACCACCTCCCGGCTCTGGTTCGCCGTCTGCCTCGGCGCCTGCGCCGCCGCGGGCTTCGCCGGGGCCGCCGACAACACGTCGGAGACGGCCCGGCCCGCGGTCGTCGTCAGCACGGCCGAGGAACCGGTCGCGTTCGGCCCCTTCGCGCCCACCTGGGAGTCGCTCGCGCACTACCAGGTGCCCGCGTGGTTTCGCGACGCCAAGTTCGGCATCTGGGCGCACTGGGGGCCGCAGTGCCAGCCGGAGGAGGGCGACTGGTACGCCCGCAACATGTACATCCAGGGCAACCGCCAGTACGAGTCGCACCTCCAGCATTACGGCCCGCCGTCGCGATCCGGCTTCAAGGACATCATCCGCGACTGGCGGGCGGAGCACTGGGACCCGGAGCAGCTCGTGGCCCTCTACAAGCGCGCCGGCGCCCAATACTTCATGGCCCTGGCCGACCACGAGGACAACTTCGACCTCTGGGACAGCAAATACCAGCCGTGGAATTCGGTGAACCTCGGCCCGCGGGAAAACATCATCGCCCGCTGGGCCCAGGCCGCGCGCGCCGAGGGGCTGCGCTTCGGCGTCAGCGTCCACTGCTCCCACGCCTGGACCTGGTATGAGCCGGCCCAGGGCGCGGACCGCACGGGGCTGTTCGCCGGCGTGCCCTACGACGGCCGCCTGACCAAGGCCGACGGCCGGGGCCAGTGGTGGGACGGCTACGACCCGCAGGACCTCTACGCCCAGAACCACCCGCGCAGCGCCGATCCCGACGATCCGCACAGCGTGAGCCGGCAGTGGAACTGGGGCGCGGGCGCCAGCCAGCCGGACGCCGCGTACTGCGAGAAGTTCTACAACCGCGCGATGGATCTCATCAACCGGTACCATCCCGACCTCGTCTACTTCGACGACACCGCGCTGCCGCTGTGGCCGGTGAGCGACGCCGGCCTCAAGCTCGCCGCCAATTTCTACAACCGCAGCCTCCAGGAGCACGGCGGCCGGCTCGAGGCCGTGCTCTTCGGCAAGGGACTCGACGATTTCCAGCGCCGCTGCCTGGTCTGGGATTTCGAGCGGGGTCGCAGCAGCCGGATCGAAGCGCAACCCTGGCAGTGCGACACCTGCATCGGCCAGTGGCACTACTGGCGCGAGATCTACGAGCAGCACCGCTACAAGAGCGCGCCGACGGTGCTCCAGATGCTGGCGGACGTCGTGAGCAAGAACGGCAACCTCCTGCTCAGCATCCCGGTGCGGGGCGACGGGACGATCGATGACGACGAACGGCACATCGTCGAGTCGATCGCGGCGTGGATGGACGTGAACCGCGAGTGCATCTTCGGCACGCGTCCGTGGCGGATCTGCGGCGAGGGTCCGTCCCTCGAGGATGCCGCGGCGCTCAACGAGCGGCGCCCCGGCGGCGACAAGCCGCAGGTCTTCACCGGCGCCGACATCCGCTTCACGACGAAGGGCGACACCCTCTATGCCATCATCATGGCCTGGCCCGCCGACCACGCCGTCTCCATCAAGTCGCTGGGGGTGGGTGCGCCGGACCTGGGCGGGCGGAAGATCACCGGCGTCGCGCTGCTCGGCGACCGCGGCCACCTCGACTGGACGCAGGGTGCGGCGGGGCTGCGGGTGACGCTGCCGGCGCAGCCGCCGTGCGCCGGGCCGGTCGTCCTGAAGATTGCCGGGGCGCTGCCGGCTCCCTGAGGAGCCGTTGCCGGCTACGGCACGGGCGGCGGATTCTCGGCCACGTACCGGGCGTCGGCCGGCGGCACCGCGGCACCCTTGGCGGAGAGCAGCGCGAGGAACGGGCTGTGGGGAAACGCCTTCAATCCGCCGACGATGGTGGCGGCGACGAAGTCGGCGCCGGGCCCATAAGTGTGGTTGTGATCGCTGTAGAAGGCGTTGACCGCCTCGCGGCCCATGGCCTCGTAGCGGTCGGCGCACAGGTTCGTCAGATCCAGCACCGGCAGGTGCAGCCGCGCGCCGAGCTCCTTGGTCCAGGCCGTGTACTCGCCATGGCCGGTGCCGCGTTCGATCCGGTCCTGTCGGGGATCGTAATCCGGCGGCAGCGGACCGACCGGCGTGGCGTCGCGGAACTGCACCTTCGGATTCGTCCAGATATTGCGCGTCGTCACCGTCAGCAGGAAGACCTGCGCGCCCTGGTCCCGGGCCGCGGTGGCCATCGCGGCCAGGTACCAGCCGTAAGTGTGGACGGTCTCCACCGGGCCCTCCGCCCGCGGCACGTCGACCGTCTCGTCGCCCAGACCCGGAATCGAGCCGCGCGAGTGCGGCGCGGCCGGCGGCCCGCCGTCGTTGATGCCGAACACGAGGAGGACGAAGTCGCCGGCCTGGATCAGCGGGCGGACGCGCGGCCAGTCGTTCGGCAGGGTGTAATAGGTGCGGCTCGACTGGCCGGCATGGGCGACGTTCTCGACCGCGACCCTGGCCGGATCGAAGTAATCCGCCAGCGGCGTACCCCAGCCCTCCACCGGCTGGCCGTTGTGTCCGCGGCCGGAGTTGCGGGCGGTCGAGTCGCCCAGCACCCAGATCGTCGGCCGGACCGCGGGCGCGGCGAGACCGGCGCCGGCCAGGCCCGCGAGGGCGGCCAGCAGGCGGAGGGGGGCGCGGCGGCGGCGGAGCGGTGACATCGACGGGAGCGCGGAGCTCCCCACCCTCGCCCGCCTCGCGCCGCGCGTCAAACCCGGGGCCGCCGCGCCGGCCTCACGGCTCCGCGGCGCCCAGCGCCATCCGCACCGGCCGCGCGACGCGCTCCCAGTCCGCCGCGGCCATGATGATCGAATCGGTGAGGCTACCGGCGTTGAAGGCCACGTGCGGGTAGACGGTGCCGATCGCGGCATCCGCCAGCAGCTCGAAGGGCAGGATCGGCTCGCCGAACGGCGGCACCGAACCCGGCACCAGGCCGGTGAGCGCGAGCAGTTCCTCCGGCGAGGCGAACCGCAGGCGTCCGAGGCCGAGCTGGCGCTTCACCCGCGCCGAATCGAGCCGGCGGTCGGCCGGCAGCACGAACAGCCGGAACCGGTCGTCCGTCTTCAGCAGCAGCGCCTTGGCCCCGCAGCCGATCGGCTCGCCGCGGGCCCGGGCCGCGTCCGCCGAGGTCGGCGTGGGTTCGTGGTGCAGCTGCCGGTAGCCGACGCCCGCGGCGGCGAGATGCGCCACCAGACGCGCGTGCACCGGATTGGGATCCTCGCCCATGGCCGGCAGTCTGCCGGGCCGCGGCGCCCAGGCGATCCCGAACGCACCCCGGCGCAAGGCCTCCGGCCCGAAAAAAATCCGCCCCCGCAGGCCGAGGTTCACCGGGCGAACCTAGCTTCCGGGGGCGGACGGTTGAATGGGTTTAGCAGTTCTGGGACGACTGGCCTAGAACATGAACTTGTTCGAGACTTCCCACGTCTGGCCCATCTCGATGCGCGACTGCGCCGTGATGCCATCGGGCTCGACGCTGACCGGGACCAGATGCGGCGACTCGCCGACGTTCTTGATGTTCACCTGGATTCTCCAGTCGATCTTCGACGTCAGCTTGCGCTGGTAACCGACCCACAGGTCGAAGTGCTCGTCGACCTTCCCGTAGAGCGGCTTGGCGACGTCCATGAGCCACATCGGATTGCCGAGGGCGTCGGTGTACTGGGTGATGCCGTAGCCGAGGATCGGCTTCGACATCCAGCGAACGCCACCGCCGACGTTGACGCCCTTGAGCGAGCCCGTCTTGAAGGTGTAGTTCGTGATGGCCTTGAAGTTCCACTTCGCCAGTTCCGGCTGCATCGTGCCCGTCTGGGCCGACTGGAGTTGGTACGCGGACCAGATGTTCTGCAGGAAGTAGCCCTTGAGCGTGCTCGTCGGGGGCAGGGAATAGGGCGTCCTGGAGGTATCCACGCCGCCACCCCAGTATCCCCAGAGCGGCAGCTGGCCGGCGGGACCATTGAAGAAGTTGTACTCCTTCTGGATGAAGGCGGAGTCCGCCGCGCCCAGCGCGGTCTGGACGGCCGTGACCTTGGAGGCGTTGAATGTCAGGTCCCAATTGCTGACCGGGCGCACGGTGGCCTCGAGCTCATAGCCCTTTGCCTCGATGTCCTGGCTGATGATCGGGAACGAGCCGTTGATCTTGCCGCCGCCCGTGTTGGCGATGTACCACGGGAACGTGATCGGGCTGGCATTGGGCTGGTTGTACACATTCCGCCAGTTGCCCGTCGTGATCGCGTTCACATTGACGCCCATACCATAGGCATCGAAGAAAGACTGCGGGAAGAACTTGGCGAAGTTGGCCTTCCAGTCGGCCACGGCGGCCACCTGCAGGTTGTGGATGGTGTTGCTCGCATCATCCGGGTGGCCCGTGAAGCCCCAGTCGTCGATCGCCGCGGGCCATGCAGCCGTCGCCAGCCCGCTCGCCGCGGCGTCGGCCGCGCCCCACGCCGGCAGGAGATACAGGTAATAGCCGTTGTTGCCGAGGGGATCCGCCGCCCCGGAACCGGCCTGGGCGTTCTGATCGACGGTCTTGAAGATCGTCAGGCGAACCGTGGCATGGCCATTGAGCGTGTCCACCTGGATGCCGTAATCGTCGGTCTTGCCGGACTCGTTGGGCAGGAGGCTGGCATCAAACGCATAGCGCACCTTCGGCGTCTCGTTGTTGCCGCGGAAGTAGTAGAGGCTCACGTCCGTGCCGAGCGGCAGGTTGCCGCGAATGCCCTTCGGCAGGTGCAGGGTCACACCCCAGCTCTTCGAGGTCGTGCGGACCGTGACGCCGTCGCTCGTGATCCCGTAATTCATGTTCGCGACCGCGGTGTTGGGATCGAGCGGGGCATTGGCGGAAGACTGCCGGATCGTGTCCCGCCGCCAGCCGAACTCGGGGATGATCGTATCGTTCCAAAGATGGCCCTGGTACATGAACGCCGCCGACTTCAGGACCTGCTGGGTCTTGTTGCCCGACTGGTACAGGTCAGTGACGTTCTGCTTCCAGTTGAGCACGTTGACCGGGACGGACGTCCAGCCGACGTAGTTGAGGGGATTATGCAACTGCGTACTCGCCCCCCCCGAGGTCCCGGGCAATGACGTCGGCATCGGATCGGTCCACGGATCGCCCGGATTCACTCCCGTGGCGTTCCAAGTGGTGACGAAGTGCTGGGTGGTCCCGCTGACCGGCACGATCGGGTTGGCGACGTTGCTGAGGTTCAGGCCGGAGGGGGAGGAAACGTTCACCATGCTGGACCCGAGGTAGGAGATCCACGAGATCGCGCGGTTGGCGCTGATCTTGCCCAACGGATCGCCCATCAGGGCCGCAAAGGCCGAATCCGTGGCAAACCCGCTCCACGTCCGGTCCTCGATCTTCGTCGTGTATTGGCCCACCAAGCCGGTGATCGAGTGATGGCCGAGCACTTCCGCCAGCGGACCCTTGGCCATGAAATCTTCGGCCCGCAGGTCGCCGTTGGCCGTCAGCTGGTAATTGTCATGAATATAGTGGGCGCTGTTGTCGCCGGAGCCGAAATCGCCCGCGACGAAGGCGCGACCCTCGTTCGGGTTCACGACCGCCGAACCGGGGTACCACGTGGGAAACCGGAGGCTGTAGGCATCCAAATCCACGGAAATGAAGGGCTCCGTGTAGCCAAACATGCTCGCCTGACCCTGGTCGAATTCCTGGTGATCCACGATGCCTTGGAGCGCGAGCCGGCCGGAGAAGAGCGTTTCCTCGACCGTGGCGTTGAACGCCTTCCAGTTCTGCCACTCCTCCTTGTTCGGGCCGTCGATCAGTTTGCTGTAGAAGTCGAAGATCGACGGATCCATCAGCGACTGGTTGTTGTAGACGACGGTCCCGGCATAGGCCCCGTGGAACTGGGAGGCGGCCGTGTCCTGCCCGTTGACCAGCGTCCGGTAGTTCTGGGTCATCGCGTAGTTGGCATAGCCCGTCGTGTAGAGCGCGAACGCCTGGGGCAGGTTGATGTTACTGTTCCCATTGTTCCCGTTGAGCGTCGTCATGGCCTGCAACAGGGCGCCGGTCTTCCCGTCGTACCAGTACGCGGCGTTGGGGCCGGGCCAGATATAGTGGTAGTCCTGGCCGTTGACCCACGGC
>Ga0335085_10006800_pt1 | contig 17959 bp, 19 predicted proteins | sample Lox_Sample_45_FD_206712 | JGI IMG/M metagenome (GOLD analysis project Ga0335085, IMG submission 206712) | Soil microbial communities from Loxahatchee National Wildlife Refuge, Florida, United States - Lox_Sample_4.5 | ecosystem: Environmental > Terrestrial > Soil > Wetlands | place: USA...
GATACTGGCAATCCTGGGTTCTATTTTGAGCCAGTCCACTCTCTTGTACTTGTTTTTTTCCCATCCAAGAGTCGGTCTTGCGATTTTAGGCTCTTCATTTATCGCCATGGTTGCAAGTGGAATCATAACATACATTCTGCTGAAAAAAAGACATGATGCTCGCTTTGCAGAACTATCCTCTCTCATAATTGAAATGCAAAAGGCAGCCCAACAAAACGCGACCAATCATGGAATAATCGAGGATGCGATTTCATTGATCGATAAGATTACAGTCCTACTCCCAGAATTGGTAAGAAGGAGACTTCAGGACTCTTTCCTATTTGGGGCACTGGCTTTCGTAATCTCGGAAGCTGTCTCCAACAGTTTGCCTGTAGCTCTTCTTATCGGCGCGGTGGTATGGTTGTACTTCAGATACGAGAATTCAAAGACGTACGAAAGAGAAATCTCAAAGTTGGAGCTGCAAAGAAGAGATTTTGAGAAACGAAGGAACGATCTGTTGGAAAAACTGAACGTGCTTACCTGAGGCTGGATTTGTTTGGAAAAGCCTGATCTGTACGTGGTAGCTAGATTTCTTGATATCATGAACAGAAATGGACCTGCCTTAAAGAAGACAAACATTCAGATGCTCTTAGGTATAAACTACGGACGATTTACCGAATATCTTGATTGGCTGTTGAAACGTCAACTTGTCGCTGAAAAAATCGACGAGGAGGAAGGAGATAGAATAGTTCTGACCCCCAAAGGTATTGATGCTTACAACACAGTTGTAGAATGGATAAAGGAAATGTTAGATGGTGTTAAGATTTGACACACTATGATCGTCCCAAAGAAGTATCGAGGCTAATGAAGTTCGAAACTAGGAGATCGTATTTGGTGCTTTCTCCCTAATAATGACGCTTTTTTCGTTTATCGTCGGCGCATACGACATTCATGGATTTGTGTTATGTCGAGGCTCCAGGCGAGCGACGGAGGAGTCTGGACTAATTACAAAGTTGAGTCTGGACAGCTAGATTTCGGGCAGAGCGTCTCTCTTGAAAACGGAGAAACCACTTCTCTTTTCGTGTTAGCAAAGTGAATAGTTAGTAGAAATCTTCTAAGTAGAGTTCGAGCGACCAAAGAAAATGGAATTATTTGAGATCAAAAAGAGCCTGAAAAGCATCCATCTTTACTCGCTGAGGAACGGGTACAATTTCGGCGCCGCGACAAACGCACTCTTCAACGTTTTCTTGCTAAACATTCTCTGGACTTTTCGTAACTCGGCTGGGGCCTTGCTGCTGATGATATTTGCCATCCCCTCGTCGGTTGTCTTCTCCACTGCTGTTGACCGGACAATCGGGCCCGGAGATTTTGCACGATCAGAGTCTAGCGGCTCGAGTTACTACAGGGGAGTCCGTGACTCGATGATGATCTTCACTGTAATTGGGATCTTCGAGTCTGCCTTCATGATTCTCGGCGGCATCACCTGCTGTTTGAATAACTGACCACCGCTGATTTCATCAGAAATATTACGGGAGCTTGATCAACATTGAAATTCGGAGCGAGGACATAGTTGCAGAAAAAAACTGAATTGGATCCAAGATACGTCAGTGAGTCCACATTCATCTCTTTTGCAATTCCCTTCTTCTTGGGAACGGCAGGCTCATTTCTCACTTTCATTGCTTTGATTGTTTCGGACGCGAGTCAGTCCTCTGACACCATAGTCCATGCGGGGATTGAATATCTGATCCTGACTTTCGTCGCGTATCCACTCTTGTACTACGCGATCACTGCTCTAATCTGGCACCACTCGATGGGACTAAAGTGGTTCACGATTGCGAGCATTGTTGTGACGTTATTTTTCTTTTTGATAATCGGAGGAGCCCTGCTCTTGATGGCTTCGATTTCAGGGTGCCCCTCCTGTTGATCTAAAGTCGCAGTTGCAAATGGGAAGACCAGAGAACGCCAAATTTCATCAAAAGAAGATGTCCACTTGAAACGCTTATTTGCTCAGGGCGAATCGCGCCTAAACTTCATGCAGTTAAATCAGAGGCTAGCAAGGTCGTATATTGCGATTCAGAAGTTGGTACTACGGAGCATTTGTCTTAACTCCAGGTGAGTTCCCCTCCATTGGAGAAAGCTGTAGTATCATTTTTTGAAACCGAGAGAATGGTTAAAGACCCCCGAAAAATCGAGAGAACTTCTGATGAAGTCCAAAACACTGTTTCTCATGGTTTTCCTTCCGATCACTCTGATAATTCTAATTGCCGGTGAATACAATGTAGCGACCGGCGGGTTTGGAACAAGCTTCCTCATCCAAGGAATTGTAATCTACGGTCTCTACAGTGCGTTGATAGGAGGCATTGTCGGAGGAGTCGTTGCGGGGATTCACCGCGCAATAGCAAGCAGAAGAGGGAACAAGGATAGGACGATGCCACCATCTGTACCGCCCTCGACGACGCAACCGACCGCCTAATCTGCGTCTTCGTTCGGCGGCTATATGGCAAGAACCAATAGGAAAACTAACGATAAATGGGAACTAAAGATCTAGAACACTCATATCGGAAAGAGTCAGCTCCCACCTTTTCACGATTATCGGGAATGAGAATCGTGTCCTAGTTTAATTCACATGCAAGAATTTCACAAGGCATTGTCGAAGTGGATCTAGATTGAGTGCATTAGAGACACGAGAAAGAAAAACATCACGCAACGTAAAATTGGGTTACTTTGGATCGATAGAGAAACTGACGCTGAAGAACAAGTATTTCAGACAAGTCTTGTTTACGGGAAAGCATGCACAGCTTGTGGTAATGTCTCTGAAACCGCGCGAAGAAATTGGTAATGAAGTGCATAAGAATGTTGACCAATTCTTCAGGATAGAAAAAGGCAAATTCAAGTTCATCCTTGGCAATGGAAGGGAGACCCACATAGTCGGGAATGGTGATGCAGTAATTGTGCCAGCGGGAACTTGGCATAACGTAATCAACATGTCACCTACTACGGAATCGAAACTCTATACCGTCTACTCTCCACCAAACCACCCGGACGGTACGATACACAAGACCAAGAGAGATGCCGAGAAAGCAGAAGCCTCGTGAAGGGGCTCAAGAAACCGTGTCATTTTGGTATTTCAGAGCATACCGACAATGCTCGTCTTCTACAAGGGCAAATCCGTTGAAGCAAGATTCAAGCCCTATTTCACCGGAGCCACCCTTTCCGCCAATAATTTGTACCAGTAACTTCCACCAAGGTTTCTGATTTGTTCTACAAGGGAGAGAAATATGATTCACCTCTAACCAGCAGCGGGGACTTTCACGGGCACGGTGATGAGATGAGAAAGGAACTTACTTCCAGAATTCAACCCCGAACTGATTCGCGAGTCCTGGATGTCGGTACGGGTTTCGGCAAGAACGCAGAATTTCTTTCAAATATATTCCTGAATAAAGGAAAGATATGGACGATCGATCCTTCTGAGGATACCATCAAGAATGCCGAGAAGATGTTTCGCGAGAAGAATTTAGGCACTGATGTGACCTTCGTCAAAGGTAGCGCAGAAAATCTCCCGTTTGAAGATGGTTTCTTCGATCTGGTTGTTTCGGTGGTTGTCCTGCACCATCTTGAAGCGCTAGAAGCTCCGATCAGGGAGATGCTTCGAGTATTGAAAAACGGGGGAAAGCTCATCCTGGTCGACTGGAGCCCGGAGTCGCACGTCCTGCCATTCGAGAGCCGGCATCGTAAGGAGGATTTCTTCGAGCCAAAGAAAGTGATTTCTTTGATCGAGAAAAATGGAATTGCGTCACCCCAGACAACGGAATTTCAATACTGGTACCTGGTTGAGGCCGTAAAGTAGGAAGAGAATTGTCCTCGCGTGAGATCTCGTTATCGGTGGGGACCATTGATCGCATAGCGTGCTCGCCCGGATTCAAGTAGTAAGCACAGGAGGGTCCTCCCGATGGTGAACAGAAACGCAGCCAGACTGATGAGTTTTGAATTTGTATCGCAACCACAAGTTGTCACCAACTGTAGTGTGAGATACTGTCCTATCCGAGCCGAGATACAGACTGAGGGGGAAGGTTGTGAGAAATTGGGAGGAATTCATCACATTAACATCAAAGGCTAAAGGGTGTTTGTTCGCATACATCTTAATGCTGAATGGTAACATGTCGCATGACGATTCCTCTACTTTTAGATTCAATAACGTAGACCTGGCGAAAATCGCACAGTCCAAAAGGGAATTTGAAAAAGAGAACGGTCACCACTATGTTGAGAAGATCATTCAAGGGGAATACAGTCTTGAAGGTTCTCCAGCCTTTCTGGCAGAAGTGAAAACTGATCATTCAAGATTCATTCTGACTTCTGACGAACCATCCATTCTTGGCGGATTGGGGGTCCACACTTCACCGTTCACGTATGTGCTCTACGGAACCATGGCTTGTTTTGCCAGCACGCTTGCCATTGTGTGTGCAGAACAAAAACTCCCCTTAAAAAATTTGAAAATTACTGGAAAGGTTCGCTATGACATAGGACCTTTATTGACAGACTCGAAATGGCCGCTGATCAGGGAATTAATTCTTGAAGTGGAAGCTGACAAAAACATTTCAAACATAATTGAAGAAGCACGAGAAAAGTGTCCCTCTGTGTACGCATGGAACAATCCGATAAAAACCGAAATTCGCCAGATCGTAAAGAGTGACTCATAATTCCAAAGTCAAACCGACTGGATTCAAACCCATAATACGTTTGGATACCATCCCCTGCAATCTTCATCGATGTATCGAGTGCATGCTCTAATATTAGGAAAATCATCAAATCTCTTCAATAAGCTAGCGCGCGCTCTGATAAAATTCACAAAGCTATTTCGATGAGAAGAAGATGAATTTCTTCCTCAATCGTCTTGGCATTATTTGACCTGTCTTGGATGTTGGCTTGAAAGGAGAATTTGAAAAAGTTAGAGAGAGGTTGTCGATCAACTGGAGGCTCTGAGCACAAAGGCAGTGGTAGTAAACGGATCTTCGCGTTCTGGACCTGGCAACGTACTCAAGATCTAAGATAGGCTTGTTACAGTGCCAGCATGGACCTCCGTAACCACTTAGTTTCCTCGCTGAATCAATCCGTATGATGCTGAGAGGCAAGAATCGCTAAAGTCCGTCCTATAGTTGCTACTGAAAAGTGGTTTTATAGATTTTCTTGAGAAAGTCAGTCGTTTAGCCTGTCGTGAAGTTTGAATAAACCAATGGATACTGATTGATCAAGATCAGATTCAGTTGCAGGATATTTACAAAAGGCGATCCGAAGATCCAGTACACTCCCTGTTCATTTTGATCCACAATTTGCGTCAGAGAAGATTGTGAGATGCCTGTCGCATTGCTTATTCCCGAAATCTGCGAAAGCGCCTGGGGGATGGTGATGTCTGGATCAACGCCCGACGCCGATGCGTTTAACGGGTTGCTTTCATTTCTAGTATGGAAAAACATCTGTGAAGTAAATCCATCGTCTATCAGGGAGGATCCGACCGCTTGACCGTGAAGTTTTGCAATCTCCCCATTAGCTTGGTACGGCATCAATGGTTGGGCAATCCCAGTGACTATTATTGGATAGATTAATCCGCATATCACCAACGATGTTATTGCCAGTCTTAGGGCAACGCCGTACATATTACTTGTTTTCTTGGCATTAGGCTTGTTCTTTTCACTCATTGTTAATCTTCACTAGATGGTTGATCTGAAATCAAATGTGGAATACGCTCAAGAGAAGTACGTCGATCAATTTGATGCCTATGAATGGAGCTATTACACCGCCCACTCCGTAGATCATAGTATTTCTGAGGAAAAGTGTCATAGTATCCGATGGCTTGAATGAGACTCCGCGCATTGCAATTGGAATCAAGAGTGGAATAATGACGGCGTTGAAAATTAGTGCTGACAGTACGGCAGTGTGCAGTCCCAGATGCAAGATGTTTAGGGATTGAAGCTGTGGCAACGTCGCTGCGAAAAGCACTGGCACTATCGCGAAGTACTTCGCAACATCATTCGCTATGCTGAATGCAGTCACCGCCCCCCTGGTCATCAAAAGTTGTTTCCCAAGCATTACGACGTCGATTATCTTGGCAGGGTTTGATTCCATGTCCACGATGTTTGCCGCTTCTTTCGCCGCTTGGGTTCCTGAATTCATAGCGAGCCCAACATCTGCAACGGCAAGTGCCGGAGCATCATTTGTTCCATCACCAATCATTGCAACGATTCTGTTTTGTTCTTGTTCTCTCAGAACTATCTCGTGTTTGTCTTCGGGCTTTGCCTGAGGAACATATTCGTCAATCCCAACTTCGTTTGCGATAGTCTTTGCCGTCAAAGGTTGATCGCCGGTTATCATTACCGGTCTTATTCCCATTTTTTTCAAGGAGGCAATCTTTTCTCCAATTTCCGGCTTGAGAACGTCTTTCAGTCGGATTACTCCGAGTAACTCCCGATTCTTTGCGATGACCATGGTGGTATCTCCGGCTGCGGAGATTTTGTCAATAATAGAATCAAAATTATCCGGTAGCGCGAGCGCCACTTTCCGAAGGGAGTCGGGTGCCCCCTTGATTATCTCGATTGATTTAGTTGCACTTGAGGCAGATGGGGTTACTCCATAATCAACGAATTCTACCAGTGCTTCGTCAGCATTTTTTCGACGGTACCTTTCTCTCCCTTCTCTACCGAGCTTTGGAAGCATAAAGCCCGTTCCAGATTTCAGCTTGACCCCGCTTGTGCGCGTTGTTGCTGAAAACTCATAGACTTCAGCGGTTTCGAGATCGTTTATCTCTCTTGGTATGAAGCCTCTATCGTACGCCAGCCTTATGATGCTCCTGCCCTCGACAGTGTCGTCGTGCCAAGACGCTAAGAATGCTGCATCTCCCACTTCCTTCTCATTATGGCGGTTAAATGGGATGAATTCTACAGCCTGTCTGTTTCCAACAGTGATCGTTCCGGTTTTGTCTAGCAATATTGTGTCAACGTCACCTGCCGTCTCTACTGCGCTCCCCGATTTTGCGATGAGAGACCGGGCGTAAAGTCTCGAAATCCCAGATAGCCCGATGGCTGGAAGTAGTGCGCCGATGGTCGTAGGTAAAAGACACACATACAGAGCTATCAACACCGAAAGATCTACAGCCAGACTTAGGGCAATAGACATGCCCAGCAGCGTCAGGATGATGATCGAAAAGATGGCAGTTAGCGCTATGAGAACGACCGTGATAGCCCTTTCGTTAGGCGTCTTTGGTCTCTTTGAAGATTCTACCAGCTTTATCATCCGGTTGATGTATGTCTCACCGGGGTTGGCGCTGACCCTCGCCGTCAACGAGTCGCTTATGATCTTGGATCCTCCGATTAGAGGATCTCCGGGAGCTTTCCTGACCGGTGTTGATTCCCCTGTCAGAAGTGATTCGTCCACCATAGCGATGCCCTCCAACACCTCGGCATCAATGGGAACGGTGTCGTCCTTCTCTAGGAACACTAGGTCGCCTTTCCGGAGCTGGGTTGAGGGCGTTGAGATTATTTCCCTTTTTCCTTCGATTACAATCACTTTCTTTGTCGTTACTTCGGTCTCTATTTTGCGCAGAGCGTTTGCGGTATTCTTCGCCTGAGTTTCCGCAAGTGAGTCAGAAAGAGTACTAAACCAGACTGTAATCAGAAGAATTGCTGCGACCTCTATGTAGAACAAGCGTTCACTGGTGCTGGCAACCGGGTAGAATGCCAGAGGATCGATTGCCATCGCAGCCACAATGAAGAAAGTGATCTCAGTGATTAGCATGACAGGGTTGGAAACTAGGGAGACTGGACTCAACCTCAGGATTGAGTCTGCTAGTGTTCTCCTGGAGATGGCAGTTGAAATTGACCTTCGGACTCGTGGTTTTTGAGGCCCATCCATTTGTCTCTTCGATTCTATCTGCACCGTTTCGCTCAACTTCTCTTCACACAACCTATCCGAATCCGTTAGTGAATCCCCTAAAATATGTCAAAATGGGTCCGAGCGCCAAGAACGGAAAGAAAGTGAGTACCGCTAGAATGAATATACTCGCGACAAGAATAACAGAAAATACCAGACTATCGGTCTTGATGGCGGCTTCACTTGGTGCCCTCTTCCTGTCTATCATTGAACCAGCCAAAGCGAGGAGAAGAATGATGGGCGCAAATCGACCGATGAACATGACAATACCAGTGGAGATGTTGAAGAAGAGTGTGTTGCCGGAAGCGCCAAGGAAGTCAGAGCCGTTGTTCGCAGCAGCTGTCGTGTATTCATACAGAACTTGTGTGAAGCTCACGGAGTCGGTGCCCAGACCTATCGCGCTCACCGCACCGCTTGCGTAGGCAACGACAGTGGGAACCAAAATTATCAATGGATGAATTAGGAAAGTGGTCATGACTAGCTTCACATCCCTCGCTGTAATTTTCATTCCGAGATATTCAGGAGTCCTGCCAGACATCAAGCCAACAATAAAGACAGTGATGACGATGTACATGATCATGTACATCAGTCCGGGTCCTTTGCCTCCTGGACCTCCCTGAATGAACATCCCCATCAGTGCAGAAACGATCGTAAGTGGATTCATTCCTAGCAGTGCGGAATTTAGTGAGCCTGTCATCGTTGACGTAGTTACAACCGTCCACAACGTTGACATGAAACCTCCGAATCGTGTTTCGATGTCTGCGCCGACAGAGACAGGATTTGGGATGAAAGCAATGGTTAGATTGACAGCGAGAATTGCACAAACCCCAAAGACCACTGGTATGCTCTCTCTTTTCTTTCCGAGCATCTGCCCAAAGACAAACGTGAGTGCAACTGGAAGAAGCAGCATGCAGATTATTTCGAGGACGTCAGATGCCGGCGTTGGATTCTGGAAGGGATAGGCAGAGTTTGCTCCATAGTAGCCCCCTCCGTTTGTTCCGAATTGCATGATGGACACCAAAGAAGCAACAGGTCCTACGAGAATCGTTTGAGCCGCTCCCTCCACCGTTTTGACCGTGGTGTACCCGCTCAGAGTTTGAGGAATCCCCAGCCATACAAAAGCAAGTGCGCTCACTATACAAAGAGGAATTAGCAGCCTTGTCAGAGATCTTACAAAATCTACGTAGAAATTGCCGAGGTCTTTTGACTTCGCGACGAACCCTCTGATCATTGCGACCGCGACACAAAATCCGGTCGCAGCGGAGGTGAACTGCAGGAATTGTACGGCAGCCATCTGGCTGAGATAGGAGAGAGTAGTTTCACCGTTGTAGTGTTGAAGGTTAGTGTTTGTCGCAAATGAAATAACCTGCATGAAAGCCAGATGCCAAGAGATTCCAGGAAACCCTTGCGGGTTCAGGGGAAGAGAGCCCTGGAAAACGAAGATGCAAAAAGCTAGCGCCATTTGAATGACATTCACAATCAGAGTTGCAAGTGCATATTGCTTCCAACCCATCGCCTGACTAGGATCTACCCCCACTATTTTGTAAATGAAATTCTCGATGGGATTGAAGAACCGGTCAAGTTTGCTCGGCGCACGAGTATAGATCTTCGTAATATATGGCGCAAACAGATAAGCGAGAGTGAAAACTGTTGCAAAGATTACGATAATATCAAGTATCTGGACTAGTTGAAGCAAGGTTTTTGGAGCACCTGATTACGTTTGTAGCTTTGATCTAAGACAAGAAACCACGAATCTTAGGGCGACACTACTCGAGTGGTCGCAGCGTTCCTTTTTCAGACAGCGACATAGCCTCTTCATTAGCTGAAAACCTAGGACCTTTGTGCGTGTGCAAGACGATTGAGGTTATGGTGCTGTTGACTCCCATGATTTTCATTATTTTGTTTTTGAGAATGTCCCTGAATTCTTCAATGTCTTCGGCAGACACAAGTGTGACAATGTCAAACTCACCGGTGACTTCATAGAGTTCTTCAGTATTAGGCAGCTTACGCAGCTCAGAAACAACTTCATCCATTCGAGGAGATTCGACGAAAACGTCCACGAATGCAAGTAACCGCGTCATAAACAGGTCATCACAGAGCACCCTTTGAAGCTGGGCTATACGGGTTGCGGTCATCGACTTTCCGGCTAGCCGATCGATTAATGCTCCATTCCACTTAGGGCAGTATTATCCGTCGGGTCTTTTGTTGTTCTTTCTTTTGGGAGATCAGAAACCGCAACCCGTATAGCCTAAAAGATACCGTGAGCACGACGGATGCCACTCAGGTATTCCAATAAACAAATGAGAATTTTGAATGAGCTGCCGTGGTGATACAAGTCGAGCTTATCGTCACAACGTTTCTTGCAATCATCTTTCTTGCCCTGCTCATTTCGACTAAGGCGAAGATACCGTACACAATAATCCTCGTGCTTTTTGGCGTCCTAATCGTTTTCCTGTCTGACAAACTTTTTCTGGGGAGTGGACTCTTAGGAAGCACTATTTTTGCAATCCGTTCCGACATCACAGGCCTTTCTTCCGGTCAAAATGGGGGACTATTCGTGGGGCTTGTGGTGCCCCCTCTGATCTTCGAGGCAATGACCCACGTTTCCTCGGATGACTTGAGGGAGGTGATACGTCCTTCTTTTGTCCTTGCTACCGTTGGAGTTGTAATAGCCACAGTCGTTGGTGGTTTGTTGTTGTGGTGGATCGTTGGTCTCCCATTCTTCATTTCGTTTCTGTTCGCCGCGGTGATTTCTCCCACCGACACGGCAACCGTATTGGAGTTATTTCGCAGATTAAGTGTTCCATCAAGGCTTTCAGCACTCTTGGATACAGAAGCAGCTTTCAACGATGCAACCGGGATAGTCATCTTCACGATCATTCTCTCAACCGCCCTCTCCCTGAGACTGCCCCTTTTCTCAAGCGCTCTAAATTTCACCATAATATTTGGTGGAGGCATTGCAATAGGGCTTGTTCTCGCTCTCGCCGCTGAGCTTCTCACCAGCATCATGAATGATAGGCTGGCTGAAGTAATTCTGACTATCTTTGTCGTGTACGGATCCTACGTTCTTGCATCAGAAGTAGGCGCGTCAGGTCTAATCGCAGTCACAGTCGTTGGCCTGTATTTCGGAAATTACACCATCAAGAGCGCAATTCGGCCTGCCAATCGTGAAGCGATTAGAGTTGTATGGGAAGTCGCTGCATTCATCGGAAATTCGGTGGCCTTTCTCTTCATTGGCTTGCGTACTGACGTACTAAGACTGTATCAATCCACGGAGCTGATTGGCGTGGCGTTCATTGCTATTTTTGTGGCTCGTGCTTCGACCGTTTATCCCATCCTTACAATATTCGATAGAATCAGGAGAAAAGCCGGAAATGGATTTCCTTTATCTTGGCGAAACGTAGCGATGCTCGGAGGCGTGAGAGGAGCCCTGTCAATAGCACTCTCTGCTTCAATTTCGGGATCTGGTCTTGTTTCGAGCGCAGACTCAGATATCGTCACCACCATGGTACTAGGGGTGGCGTTCATTTCCATCTTGTTTCAAACGTCGGTTCTATCTCGCTACATTCGCAGAGTTTTCAAACGAGAAGAAGATACACTGAGCAGTTTACGACAACACGAGAGTATTACTGCCAGACTCGAGAAAAGTGCCTCAACGATTGAATCGCTCAAGAGAATGAGAGAGAAAATCAAAATTTCCGAGGAGGAGTTCGTCAGTCTCTTGGAAAAAGAGAAAGCCGAAGTCGATAGATTGCTGACATCAATGGTCACCGATCCCGGCAATACGACTCCCTCGAATATCCTGAGGTCGAGAAGTGCGGATTTGTATGATTCAGTAATCAAGAGTTCCAATCTTGCTAGGTTAATCAACGATGTTAGAAATAGAGAAAAGAATCACCCGAAAGACAACGAAGCGACAGAGAGCTAACCCGTGAGTTACCTTCAGTGATTTCGGTGATCTATTCCTTCCGATTGTAGCAATCTACCATCTTCCAAATAAGATAATGACGAGTACTCGCACATAACAAATTCACAATCCCAAATGAAAGCGAGTAACAGAAGAGCAAAGAATGGAAAAAGAAAGTCAGGTTTCGCGGCCATGTCAAAGGAAAAGGGCCGTGTAGTAGCTAGTGAAGGTGGCAAGGCAGCTGCGCGTTCTAGAAAACGGGCAACTACTAATCAATGAAAAACAGACGAAAGGAACCCAAGCTTGATCGTGACCTCTAAAGCGAAAGGCGAACGAGGAGTGACAAAGAAGGAAAAACGATCCCCCGGAGGCTACCAGGGAGTTCGTCCGATATTTAGCTCTCAGAATGAACTGACGGAAGACGAATTGGAGAGACTCGGTCGCGGCCCAACATAGTTTTGTAGGCCCCGAGACATTGGTCTCCACAAATTGTCAGATGGTTTGTACAGATAGACTTGGGGCGGAAATCAATATTGAGAACATCTCCGTCTTTGTCAAGCCTTCCAATAGTAAAATCGGGAACTTCATTTCTCTTAATAGGTGTCTTCTCAGCATATCAGGAGCCATGTCAGGCATCGAAACCTTCCTTCGGATGTGTCCAAATTGTGGAAAGAGATTTGAGATAAGGCTAGTTGGAAAGAAACTACTAGAGTCCGAAAGTCTGAGGCAAGAGATGACCAAATCCCCTGTATATCTGGTCGGCTATATGGGACCGTTCTCTGAAGTCGGAGAAACCGACCCGGTTACAATCGACATTGAAAAGTTCCAGTACGCATACAAATGCAAACACTGCGGGCACAAGTGGGTGGAAATTAGAGAAGAAGAACACTAAAACCTAACATTTTTCGTGCGATTCAGAAAAGGAAACAAAACCGAAAGAAATTGCAGATTTACTCAGGGTCGAACTGAGTCTCGCGCGGTTCTGTTTTATCGAGGAAGATTGTTGCTATACCTCGCTCTTTTTTCTTTCCTTGTTCGAGTGAAGGCACTAATTCCTGCAAGATTAGCAGACTAGGATTTGGACAAAAGCACATATACGCCCACCCGGGGTTTCGACCTTACCGAGGTGGTCGTCCTCTTACTCGCCGGCAATGAATTGTTGAGGAGACGCAAGGTCTTTGTAATCTTCCCTGGCTAGCTTCTCAGCAAGAGATGGAATGAGAAATCATTCCAATGTTCACCGAATTAATCTAGCCGAATTCAATATGAAGATGAGCTCAGAAACCACGTGGATGGTCGCCGCAAGTATCGGATTCAGAAATCCAAGAAATGCTAGAGTTACTCCAATTCCATCAACCGTCATCGTGCCGTAGAAATTTGTCATGATCGTTCGGTATGCTATCTTGCTGAGTTTTATCGTTTCAGCAATCCTTTGTAGATCATTAGTCATCAAGACGACATCCGCTTCTTCGATCGCCACATCTGTCCCAGCTCCCATTCCTATGCCGATGTTTGCCGTCGCAAGCGCAGGCGCATCGTTTATTCCGTCACCAACCATGGCGACTTTGTGGCCTTTGCAAACAAGGTCTTCAACAAATGTCACCTTATCACCAGGAAGTAGCGATGCGCGGTAATCTTCTATCCCAACCTGTTCTGCGACTTTTTTTGCAACGCTATCGCTGTCTCCTGTCAACATTATGGTGCATATTCCCATCCTCTTCAACTCCGAGACGGCCATCTTGCTTTCTCTCCTGACTTCGTCAGAGATCTCAATCATCCCGCAGACCTTGCCCGAACGTGCAACGAAGACTGTCGAGATCCCATTGGAAATTCCATCCAACATCAGTTGGACTTCTTGGTCATGTGGGAATTGAGCAAGTCTCTCTGTGATGAGAGAGTTGTTTCCTACGAGAACTTCCGCCCCATCAACCTCAGACACTATGCCCCTGCCAGGCAGATAATTCGACGAGGATGAACTCGAAGAGCGAGAAAGATCAATTCCCATATCAGTTGCCTTTCTCAATATCGCGCGAGCTAATGGATGATTTGAATGCCTTTCTGCAAGTGCGGCGTACGTCATAACATCTTTGGTTGAGTCTCCAAATCCAACGATGTTCGTTACTTCCGGTTCTCCGAACGTAAGAGTTCCCGTCTTGTCTAAGACAACAGTGTCGATCTTGTTCATCTCTTCAATGTAAGGGCCCCCTTTTACAATCACACCCTTTTTTGCAGCCTTTCCCATAATTGCAACTATGGCAAGGGGAGTCCCAGCTGCGACTCCGCATGCACCAGCAACTACAACTACGGATAAAGCCGAAGTCAGATTTCTCGTGACCAGAAATGTAACGAAAGAAAATCCAATTGCAAATTCCACAAGCCAAGTGGCAAGTTTATGAGAAATCTTCTGAATGGGCGCTTTCTTATTCTCAGCTTCTTGAACAAGTTGGATGATTTTTCCGAATACAGTTTCATTTCCAACTTTTTCTGTCCTGACTTCGACAACTCCTGATTCATTGACACTTCCTGCAAATACTCGATCTCCTGGGAATTTTTCTACTCTGGCCGATTCGCCCGTTATTGCTGATTGATTAATGAATCCAGACCCAACCACTATCGTTCCATCAACAGGAATTCTTTCTCCCTGTCGAACTATCACAACGTCATTTGGTTGAAGCGTCTTCGCTTCAACTTCATATTCTGACCCATTTCTTCTGACCAGAGCTTTTTTAGGCTGTGATTTTTCGAGGAGAACGATTGTTTGTCTGCCTCGATCTATGGCGTAGTTCTCAATATATTCAGAGAGCAGGACGAAAAAAGTTATCAACACGGAAACCGAAAATTGCCCTAAAAATAGAGACGCAAAAATCGCCACCGTCATGGAGACTTCCATGTTGACGTGCCCCTGTCGCAGCGAGTCGAATGTCTCTCGGAAGACGGGATAGCCCCCGAGAAGGACGGCCCCAACTGCCAAAATGTCGATCCAAAGTACATGCTTACCCAAGCCAAACAGGCCAACGCCTGAGATAACCACCATTACGCAGAGTCTGATCACATCAGTCCTGCTAGTATCCTCGTTTTCTTCAACATGCGAGCTCCCTTCTTTGGGTCGCACAGTCTGATTTTCCATGGTCATTCGGGATGATTCGCTATTCAATTTAGTCACGGACGAAAAAACATTCACGCGAGTCGGTTTACAACTTGCTTAATCTCAAGGAGAGTCTGATTCATTTCAACGTCTTTTTTCCCTGCCCGTACAACACAATCTTCGACCAAGTCATCCACGATGACTTGAAGTGTTCGATCAAGAGCAGCTTTTACCGCTGAAATCTGCTGAACAATCTCTGAATAGGATCTTCCGTCGTTTACCATCTCCATTATTCCGTGAACGTGACCATGAATCTTTGCCATCCTATTTGCAACGTCCCTTCGTTTGTGACCAGACATATCCACGATCCTAGGTGGGAGGAGACGTTATAACCAATACGCTTAGGATGTCGAGGCATATCAAAGAGGCGAAAGTGTCAAGGAGCCAAAAACAGTGGATCTTCTTCTACTTGATTCATGAGTCACCACGTTTCTCGTCACAAACAAGGCACGAGTTGAAAATCAGAAACTGCATGCGAAGCTCTCTCAGCGTGATCAACAGATTAATTTCTTGATAGCAGAGTTGCAATCGCAGAAAGAGCGGCTTGATAGAATCTTACACGGTGCTGGCTTGCTTTTCTTCCAGGGAAGCTACTAGTTTCCTAATCTTTCGCATAGTCTCGGGATGCAATCCGTGCTCGATCTTTTCGGCGTCTTCATACGCAATTTCTTTCGGGACGCCGATCAACACGAGAAGCGTTCGGAGCGTCTCGTGGCGCTCCTTCATCATCCTTGCAAGTTCTCTCCCTGAATCTGTAAGCGTCATTCCACGATAAGGTGTATGAACGAGATAACCCTGCTTGTGTAGTTTCTTTACGATGCTCGTTACCGACGGTTTTGACACGCTCATTCTTTCGGCAATGTCTGTAGTCGACGCGAATCCCTTTTCCAAAACAAGAGAATCTATGACTTCGAGATAGTCTTCGGTAGCTTCCGAGGACTTACGCGCGAGTGCTCCCGCGGTCTGCATTCCTTTCTTGGATATTCAACTTCTTCCCCTATTTCTGCATGCCTATCATGGCCATAAACCGCCAAGGAAGCGCGGAATGCAAAGAAAAAGAACAGGATATTCGGGCGACTTTGAAATTCGAAGCGTGCATTTTTATTGCATTCTCCAAATAAAGTTAGATTCGTATAACTTATATAACGAGTTAACTCCTATGATACACCCGTATTGAAGTTTCCGTGGAGCAGGGCACTAAAGCCACAAAGTAGCACGGCCCAGCCGCAGCCATCGCGCTCACGGCAATCATTTTGGCAGTTCGTGCGCTGGGTCGGACCCGCACTTATGGTTTCAATAGCGTACATGGACCCAGGCAACTACGGTACGGATCTAGCTGCTGGAGCAGGCTACAAGTACGACCTCCTCTGGGCTGTATGGCTCGCATCGGCTATGGCCATGCTTTTGCAGTACCTTTCGGGGAAATTGGGGATCGCTTCGGGTTACTCGCTCCCTGAGCTAATACGCAAATCGTTTGGCGATAGGAAACGCTTCGTTGTTCCATACTGGCTCGCTGCTGAAGCGGCAATTGCCGCTACCGACCTCGCTGAGTACCTCGGCACGGTCATTGCTCTAAACATTCTATTCGGCATCCCACTGCTTTACGCCTCGATATTTGGCGCCCTAGACGTCATTCTCCTTCTCATGATGATGACTAGGAAATTTCGGTTGATAGAGCAGTACTTCGCCCTTCTGATTTCTATTCTTGTCTTCGGAATTCTTTACAACCTTGTAGTCGTGAAGCCAGATCTCGCGCAGATTGGAATTCATTCCATCATTCCGTATGCGCCGGATATCAACTCGTTTCTGATAGTCGTGGGCATAATCGGAGCAACGGTGATGCCGCACGCACTCTACGTTCACTCGTGGTTATCCAAAAACAAGATGGACATGCTTGGCGAGAAGATAGAAAACGGCGTCCCAAAGGCGTCAGTGTGGGACCTCACGGCGAAGGACATGTTGGGAATCGAGGCCGGTCATCATCCCTATTCCACCGAGCAGAAGAAGAGTACAAACAAGCTTCACCGTAACGAGACGATTATCGTGCTCACTATTGCGGGGATAATTAACGCTGGAATCCTGCTTGTTGCAATACCGCTTTACGAAGGAGTCGGAGTAAACTCAAACCTGTCGGTCAGCACCTTCGTTACTGGGATTGAGGCGATATACGGCCCGCTGATAGGCATCCTATTTGCGCTAACCTTGCTAGCGTCTGGCCTCTCCTCTTCCGCTCTGGGGACGATAGCGGGGCAGGTTGTTATGGAGGGCTTGATCGGGAAGCGCTGGAGCATTTGGGTGAGGAGGATAATTACTAGATGCATTAACGTGTTCCCGACCACAATTGCAATTTTACTCGGTCTCAGTCCGCTCGGTCTCTTAGTATACAGCCAGGTAATTCTTAGCCTCATGATTCCGCTTCCGATGATTCCGCTGGTTTACTACACTTCCAGAGCCAAGTTCATGGGGGGTCTTGTAAATCGTAAGATCACCGTGATCCTCGCCTTGCTGGCCGTTGCCCTTATACTTGCCTTCAATACATTTCTGCTGATTACTTCGCTCTAGTTCGAAGGACTGTCCTGACTTAGACTAGCCTCGACTTCTCCGTGCTACTTGAGGTTAGAAAATTAGTAGCAGACCAATCTGTGGATTTAGGGAAGCACGTGAACCCGGTAAAAATTCACTTTTTGAAATAGGCTGAGCATAAAGGAAATCTTCATGGTAGATTGATGCCTAAAACGCCCATTCCCTAAATTTCTGTTGGGATCGTATGTTTGCCTAACTTGGAATTCTTTCGAACCCAGAGTTTCTGCAGTTCCTTGAACCAACTCCGGGATTGCACGATGTAGATGTTCTCGTTCGGATATTTTACCCGAACGTTGCTCCTTGCGTATTCACTCATGTCGGCGGTCGGACTGACAAACAATAGACCATTCACTCCTAGAGGCTGCTTGGCTTGGAAGTAGAGCATCACGTGACCATCTTTACCTTGGAACAAAATGAATAAGACA
>Ga0335085_10006801_pt1 | contig 17959 bp, 12 predicted proteins | sample Lox_Sample_45_FD_206712 | JGI IMG/M metagenome (GOLD analysis project Ga0335085, IMG submission 206712) | Soil microbial communities from Loxahatchee National Wildlife Refuge, Florida, United States - Lox_Sample_4.5 | ecosystem: Environmental > Terrestrial > Soil > Wetlands | place: USA...
CGACCCCCGGATCCTGGTCCAGGCCCGGGAGGACGCGGAGCGCGAGGCGAGGCGAGCGAAGAAGCCGGCTCGGGAGACGCGGTCCGGCAGCGCCGTTCGTAGCCGATCGCGCAAGTCGACAACCCTCAGAAGTGACGGGTCATCGACGGCGGCATCCGAGCGCCGGCGTCCGATTGCGGCGACGGGCGCGCCTGGCGCGTCCGGCGGTTGACACGGCGGTTGTCACCGGCGGTTGACACCGTGCCGCGGACCGTGGTTCCCTGGAGACTGGCCATGCTGTGGATTCGGCGCCTCGCCGCCGTCGCCGTCGCAGTCGCGCTGCTCGGGGTGCCCGGCGCGGTGTGCTGTTGCCGCGCCGAGGCCATGGCGAGCACGTCGGCCGACCACGACTGCTGCGCGCCCAAGACTGGTGTCCGGACAGCGGATCCCGCGTGCTGCCGCGTCTCCGATTCAGCCCCGGCCACGTCGCTCGCACCGCCCGACGATGCACCGGCCCTCCTCGGCCCTCTCGCCGCCTCCGTGCTCCTCGAGGTGCCCGTGGTCCGGCATCGGCCCGCGACCCCTTTCGGCGGCCTCCTCGCCGCCGCACCCCCTCCTCCCACCGTTCTGCGCATCTGATCCTCTGCTGACGCGGGGAGAACCGTCTCCTCGCTGGCGTCCTCGGTCGGCCCGGCCTTCTCCTCAACCGAGGGTCGCGGCCGTCCGGCTCCCGTGGTCGACGTCTCCTCTTCAGATGCCGAGGTTGCCGATGCCGTTCCGACCGTCGCCGAGACCCAGGGTTCGCTCCCTCGCCGGGCTGGCCTTCGCCGCGAGCCATCTCTGCGCGCCCGCCCGGGCCCAGGAAACCGCCGTCCCCGCGCCGCCCGTCTCCGATCCGGTTCTGCAGTCGCTGGTGCAGGAAGCGCTCGCCGCAAACCCGCTTCTGAAGCAGGCGGAGGAGGAGCTGGCGGGGGCGCGCCAGCGGCCGGGCCAGGCCCGCGCCCTGGCCGACCCGATGCTCTCCCTCAGCTACACGAACGACGGGTGGAAGCCGACCCTCGGCTCCGAGCCGATGACCACCCTCGGCCTCCTGTGGAGCCAGGACCTGCCGTACCCCGGCAGGCGCCGCCTGCGCGGCGACATCGCCGGGCGCGACGCCGACCGCTCGGTCCAACGCCTCGAGCGGGCGCGGCTCGACGTGGTGGCCGACGTCAAGGCCGCCTACGCAGGCCTTCTCGAGGCGCGCGCCCGCCTCGATCTCATCGCGACGGATGACCAGCTGCTGCGTCAAATGGAGGGTGCCGTCCGCGCGCGCTACTCCGTGGGGCAGGGGGCTCAACCCGACGTGCTCCGCGTGCAGATCGAGACGACGCGCCTGGAGCAGCGGCGGGCGGAGCGGGCGGCCGACGAGACGGTGCGCCTCGCGGAGCTGAACGGGCTCGTCGGGCGCCCGGCCGGTTCCCTGCTCGAGACACCGGCGCGCCTCGGGCGCGGCCCGGCGCCGCCGCCACTCGACGGCGTTCTCACCGAAGCGCGGCAGAGGAGCCCCGAGCTCCGCGAAGCCCGGCTCGCGATCGACGCCGCCCGCCTCGCCGTGTCCCTGGCCGAGCGCGACTACAAGCCGGACTTCAGAGTCGCCGCCGGCTACATGAACCGTGGCGGGCTGCCGCCCATGTGGCAGGCCGGCGTCGGCGTCACGCTGCCGCTCCACCGTTCCCGGATCAAGAGCGGGGTCACGGAGGCCGAAGCGTCGCGGCGCGCCGCGGAGCAGCACCTGGCGGCGCTCGAGCTGCAGCTGCGCGTGCGAACCGAGGAGCGGCTCGCGCGGCTGCGCGCGTCGAAGCGCCTGGCCGAGCTCTACGAGAGCGGGGTCATCCCGCAGGACGTCCTGGGAGTCGAGGCCGCTCTCGCCAGCTACCGCGTGGGAACGGTGCCCTTCGTCGCGGTGCTCGAGGCCCTCGCGGGCCTCTCCGCCGACCGCGCGGCGCTCGTGAGCGTCCTGGCCGAGCAGGCCCGGCTCCTCGCCCGGCTCGAAGCCGCGAGCCTGGAGGCCGATGGCAGCGCCATGCCCGTCCCTTCGGCGGTCGCGGTGGGGATGGCCCTGGCCCGAGCCGGGGAACTGCGGTGAGGAGGGACGGAGGGCCATCGAAGATCCGCAGGGTGTCGCTCGTCGGCCTCGTCCTCATGGCCGGCCTCGCTCTTCTCGCCGGTGCGGCCTGCCGCAGGGAAGAGGTCGACGCCCCGGGCGCCGCCGCCGTCGCCCGACCGCAGTACCGCTGCCCGATGCACCCGACCTACGTGGCCGACCGCCCCGGCCAGTGCCCGATCTGCGGCATGGACCTCGTGCCGACCCGGGCTTCGCCACCTCCGACCGGCGCCCGAAGGGTCCTCTACTACCGTTCCCCGATGGACCCGAAGGTGAGGTCCGACCAGCCGGCCAGGGACTCGATGGGGATGGACTTCGTACCGGTCTACGCGGACGAGCTCGAAGGAGAAGGCTCGAGCGTCGCCGGACGCGCCACCCTTGCCCTCACCCCCGAGCGACGCCAGTTCCTGGGCGTGCAGACGGCCGAGGTGCGCGAGGCGCCCCTCGGCCGGACGATCCGCACCGTGGGACGGCTCGCGGTCGACGAGCGGCGGGTCCACCACGTGCACGTCAAGTACGAGGGGTACGTGGAGCGGCTCGACGTGGACTACACCGGCGCGCGCGTCCGGAAAGGCGACCACCTGCTCGCCATCTACAGCCCCGAGCTCGTCGCCACCCAGCAGGAGTACCTGCTCGCCTGGCGCGCGCAGAAGGAGCTCGGCGAAAGCGGCATCCCCTCGGTGGCCCAGGGCGGCGTCGATCTGCTCCGGGCCGCCCGCCGCCGTCTGGAGCTGTGGGACATCCGGGACGAGGACATCGCGGCGCTCGAGAAGAAGGGCGTGGTGACGCGCACCCTCGACCTGCACGCGGAGACCGGCGGCTACGTCCTGATGAAGAACGTGGTCATGGGCCAGCGGGTGACGCCGCAGGACACCCTCTTCGACATCGTCGACCTCTCGCACCTGTGGGTCCTGGCCGACGTCTACGCCTCCGACCTGCCCTCGATCCGCGAAGGCATGGTGGGGGAGGTCCGAGTGTCCTATCTGCCCGGCCGGGCCTGGAGGGGGCGGGTCACCTGGATCTCGCCGGTCATGGAGGAGAAGACGCGCACGGTGAAGGTGCGCCTCGAGGTCGACAACACCGGCGACGACTTGAAGCCGGACATGTTCGTGGACGTCTACCTGAAGGTGGGCGAAGGCACCGGCCTCGTGGTGCCCGAGAGCGCGGTGATCGACACCGGGGACCGCAAGATCGTCTTCCTCGACCACGGGGACGGGCGGCTCGAGCCGCGGGCGGTCACCCTCGGAGTCAAGCAAGGGGACGCGTATCCGGTGGCGTCCGGGCTCGCCGCGGGGGACCGCGTGGTCACCGCGGCGAACTTCCTCATCGATTCGGAGTCGAGCCTGAAGGCCGCCATCGCGTCCCTGGGCGCGCCGGTCTCGGGCGAGCGCCGGCCATGAGCCCATGCTGAAGGCCATCATTCGGTTCGGTGCCGAGAACCGCTTCGTCGTCCTCCTCGCGACGGCGGTGCTGGTCCTGTACGGGGTCTATGCGGTCCAGCACATCCCCGTGGACGCGATCCCCGACCTCTCCGACACGCAGGTGATCATCTACTCGCGGTGGGACCGCAGCCCCGACATCATGGAGGACCAGGTCACCTACCCGATCGTGACCGCTCTCCTCGGCGCCCCGAACGTGAAGGTGATCCGCGGCTTCTCGGACTTCGGCTTCTCGTACGTGTACGTGGTCTTCAAGGACGGCACCGACATCTACTGGGCGCGCAGCCGCGTCCTCGAGTACCTCTCGAAGATCCAGCCACTGCTACCCGCGGGGGTGAAGACGGAGATCGGTCCCGACGCGACGGGGGTGGGCTGGGTCTACCAGTACGCCCTCGTGGACGACTCGGGGACGCACGGCCTCGCCGATCTCCGCACCTTCCAGGACTGGACCCTGCGCTACCGGCTCCAGTCGTTGCCCGGGGTGGCCGAGGTGGCCTCGTTCGGCGGGTTCGTGCAGCAGTACCAGGTGACGGTCGACCCCAACCGCCTCAAGGCGTACGACCTCTCGATCATGGACGTCAGCCGGGCGGTGAACGCCAGCAACACCGAGGTGGGAGGGCGGCTCCTCGAGTTCTCCGGGCGCGAGTACATGGTGCGCGGGCGTGGCTACGTGCGCGGGAAGGGTGACCTCGAGACGATCGTGCTCAAGACCGACGCCCGCGGGACCCCGGTGCTCCTGCGGGACGTGGGGGATGTCGCCTTTGGCCCCGAGATCCGGCGGGGGGTGGCCGACCTCGGCGGCCGCGGGGACGCCGTGGGGGGCATCGTGGTGATGCGGCACGGCGAGAACGCGCGCGAGGTCATCCGCCGCGTCCGCGACCGCCTGGAGGAGGTCAAGGCCTCGCTGCCCGCCGGAGTGCGCATCGTGACCACCTACGACCGCTCCGACCTCATCCAGAGGGCGATCGACACGCTGAAGCACGAGCTCGTCCTGCAGATGATCATCGTGAGCCTGGTCATCCTCCTGTTTCTCTGGCACGTGCCCTCGGCGATCGTCCCCATCCTCACCATCCCCATCGCCGTGCTCCTCGCCTTCATCCCCATGTCGTTGCTGGGGATCACCTCGAACATCATGTCTCTCGCCGGGATCGCCCTCTCGATCGGCGTGCTCGTGGACGGGGCAATCGTCGAGATGGAGAACGCCTACAAGAAGCTGGAGCTCTGGCAGGAAGCCGGCCGCCCGGGGGACTTCCACGAGGTGCGGCTCGAAGCGCTGCTCGAGGTCGGCCCCTCGGTCTTCTTCTCGCTCCTCATCATCGCGGTCGCCTTCCTCCCGATCTTCACGCTCGTCGACCAGGAAGGGCGTCTCTTCAAGCCCCTGGCCTGGACCAAGACCCTCACGATGTTCGTGGCCGCGCTCCTGGCCCTGACCCTGGACCCGGCCCTCCGGATGCTCTTCACGCGGATGGACTGGCTGCACTGGGGGCCACGGTGGCTGAGCTGGGCGGTGAACCAGGTCACCGTCGGCCGCTACTACCCCGAGGAGCGGCACCCGATCAGCCGCATCCTCTTCGCGGCGTACGGCCCGGCCTGCCGCTTCGTCCTGCGCTGGCCGAAGGCCACGATCGTGACCGCCGTCCTGGTGATGGCTACTGCGGTGCCGGTCTACCTCGGCCTGGGGCAGGAGTTCATGCCGCCCCTCAACGAGGGGACGCTCCTCTACATGCCCACCACGCTGCCCGGCATCTCGGTCACCGAGGCCTCGCGGCTCCTGCAGGCCCAGGACCGGGTCCTGACGTCGTTCCCCGAGGTCGCGAGCGTCCACGGCAAGGCCGGGCGGGCCGAGACCTCCACCGACCCCGCGCCCTTCTCGATGATGGAGACGGTCGTCGCACTGAAGCCGGAGCTCTGGTGGCGGACCAAACCCCGCTTCTACTCCCCGTGGGCGCCCGAGTGGCTGAAGGCCGCCGTCTTCCGGCGGGTCTGGCGCGACCACATCGGCTGGGAGGAGCTGGTCGCGGAGATGGACGCGGCGCTCAAGGTCCCCGGCACCACGAACGCCTGGACCATGCCCATCAAGGCGCGAATCGACATGCTGACGACCGGCGTGCGGACCCCGGTGGGGATCAAGGTCTTCGGCGCCGACCTCAAGGAGATCGAGCGGCTGGGCGCGGAAATCGAGGGGGCCGTCCGGCAGGTCCGCGGCACCCGCAGCGTCTTCGCCGAGCGCGCGGCCGGCGGCTACTTCGTGGACTTCGACCTCAAGCGCGACGAGATGGCCCGGTACGGCCTCTCGGTGCAGGAGGTCCAGGACGTCATCCTATCCGCGGTGGGGGGCGAGAACGTCACCACCACGGTCGAGGGCCGCGCGCGCTTCCCGGTCAACGTCCGGTACCCCCGGGAGCTGCGCGACGACCTCGACGCCCTCGGCCGCGTGCTGGTGATGACACCCGGCGGCGCGCAGATCCCCCTCTCCCAGGTCGCCGGGATCCGGATGGTGACCGGCCCGTCCATGATCCGGAACGAGAACGGGCTGCTCGTGGGCTACGTCTACGTGGACATCGCCGGCCGCGACGTGGGCGGCTACGTGGAGGACGCGAAGGGCCGCGTCGCCCAGAACGTCATCCTGCCCGCCGGCTACGCGATCGAGTGGAGCGGCCAGTACGAGAACATGCTCCGCGTGCGGGAGCGCCTCCGTCTCGTCGTCCCCCTCACCATCTTCCTGATCTTCTTCCTGCTCTACCTGAACATGCGCTCCCTCGTGAAGACACTGATCGTCGTGCTCGCCGTCCCCTTCTCGCTGGTGGGGGCGGTGGGGCTGCTGTGGGCCCTCGGCTACAACGCCTCGATCGCGGTCTGGGTCGGCATGATCGCCCTCATGGGCCTCGACGCCGAGACCGGCGTCTTCATGCTGCTCTTCCTGGACCTCGCCTACGAGGAGGCGAAGGCGAGGGACGCGCTGGGCAGCCTCGCCGCGCTCCGGGAGGCCGTCATCCACGGGGCGGTCAAGCGCATCCGACCGAAGATGATGACGGTGGGCGCGGCCTTCATCGGGCTCATGCCGATCATGGTCTCCGTCGCCACCGGCTCCGATGTGATGAAGCGCGTGACCGCGCCGATGGTGGGCGGTCTCGTGACGTCGTTCCTCTTGGAGCTGCTCGTCTATCCGCCCATCTACCTGCTCTGGAAATGGCACGCCGAGGTGAAGCCGGCCCTGGGTCGGCCCGCGCCAGAGTCGGGGGCAATTCCCGGATCGCGTTCGCCCTTGCCGTGATCGGTGCGTCGATGGGCTCCACGGCGCTCATGGGTGGTGCGGGAACGCCCTATGCTTTTACCCGGGTTTTATTGACATGCCACAATCACCCGGGTATTATTCTGGCCATGGAGGCCGAGGCCACCTACACCGCGTTCGCCGGGGAGAGGCGGATCGCGTCGGGACCGCCGGGCCGCCTGATACCCCAGGTCAAGGCGCATCTCGACCGCCGGCGGGACGATCCGGTCCTCATCTTCGAGGACCGGACGGGCCGCCAGATCGACTTCGACTTCCGGGGGACCTCCGACGAGGTGCTGAGGCGCGCCGTCGCGGCGCCGACCCGACCCCGTCCGGGCCGGCCATGGCTCGGCGTGGTGTGCCGCGAGGTGTCGCTCCTCCCCCGGCACTGGGACTGGCTGGAGCAGCAGCCGAACGGCATCTCGGCGGCCCTGCGCCGTCTCGTCGACGAAGCGCGCAAGCGCGATCCGGAGAAGGAGCGCGCGCGTCTGGCCCGTGAGGCGGCGGGCCGGTTCATGACGGCGATGGCCGGGAACCGCCCCGGGTTCGAGGAGGCCTCCCGCGCGCTCTACGCCGGCGACGAGGCGCGCCTCGTCGAGCTGATTCGCGGCTGGCCCAAGGACATCCGGGGCCACGTCGGACGGCTGCTGCGGCAGGCGCCGGAGGTCGAAGGGGAGCCGCCGTCATCGTCCGCACCCGGGGCACGCGAGGCATGACCGGAGCCTCCGCGCGGTTCAGGACGTACGGGCTGCGCGCCTCCGGAGGACGTCCAGCGGGGGATAGGACTCCGGAGGCAGCCGTATGTTGCCGTCCTCGGGGATGGACCCTCGCTGGGGTACGCCGCTCTGCAGCTCCCGGTAAAGGCGAAGGACGTGGCCGATGGCGAGGGGCTGGATCACGGTGGCCGCGAGCGTGCCGTCGTCGACCGCTCGTTGGCCGGCCTCCATGCCGTCCACGCCGATCACCGGAACCGAGACGCCGCTCTCGCGGACGAGCCCAGCCAGCGCCAGCGCCATGTCGTCGTTCTGTGCGCCCGCCGCCTGGATCCACTCGAGCTTCCCCCCGAGCTGGGCCCAGCGTTCCACGGCGGGTCGAACACTCTCGGGCGACCAGTCGCCAAAGACACGGTAGCCGTTCAGCTTGATCCCCGGAGTGCGCGGCATCTCCTGGAGCAGCCCCTTCATCCGATGACGGGTCCCATAGCTGTGCTCGGCTCCCTGCACGTACAGGACGCTGCCCGTCTGCTCCGGCAGCAGGGCCGCGAACTGGCGGGCCTGGAGGCGTCCGATCTCCGTCTGGTCCGCGGCGACGCTGAAGAGACGTTGCCCGAACGCCTCCCTCTCCGAGCGCATGGTCGGCGTGAGCGGCTGGTGGAGGAAGACGCAGGTCGCGTCGTCCCGCGCGGTCACGATGTCCGAGACGATCGCGTAGACCGCGTCCTGGTCGATCGGGATGATGACGAACAGGTCGGCGGGCCGGGCGGCCCGCCGATCGGCCTCGATGAGCTGGCGCTGCCGGGCCTCGTCCCCGCGCCCATAGCGCAGCTCGACGCGGATCGGGAAGCCGTCGCGGGTCAGGTCGGCCGCCACGCTCTCGGCCTCGGCCTTCAGGCCCCTGTCGAAGGCGTGCTCCGGATGGTTGATGTAGAGGTGACAGAGCTTCATGCTCGCTCCCTGGCTCGACGTCGCCGTTCGCCGCCGGCCCTGCGGAGAATGGTTCGGACATTTTCGGCGCTCATGCCGGCCAGCGGCACTCGCCGGCTCCCCGCGCCGCGGTGTGCGGTGCAGGCTCACGGGCGGGCGTTCCTGCACGGAGCATGCGACGTCTCGACGGGGGCGACACCCGCCTGGCCGGCGGGGGCCTCAGTGGGACTCCTCGCGACGTCCGAACTCGCTCGAAGTCTACGCCCGCTTGCCGCGCGGTCAATACCTGTCTTCGAGCGCTGCCGCATGGCGGTTGATGCGCGATGACGGTGCCTCCGGCGGCCATGGCGTTGACAATCACGCCGACCATCGAACGTGCGACGAACGCGCCCGACCGGGTGTCGCAGGATCCGGTCGGGGCTTCGCGCTACGATGACTTGAGCCGTCCCACGGGATCGGATCAACGGGGGGAGGCGGTGCTGAGCGCCAGCGCAGTCAGGACGGCGGAGTGAGCGGCGAGGACGGCCCTCCGCCCGTCGGCCGCTGGCTGATCGCGATCGCCGTGATGTCGAGCGCGGTCATGGAGGTGCTGGACACCTCCGTCGTCAACGTCAGCCTGCCCCACATCGCGGGCAACCTCTCCGCGACCGTCGAGGAGGCGACGTGGGTCCTGACCTCCTACCTGGTGGCGAACGCGGTCGTCCTGCCGATCACGGGTTGGCTGGCGAACCTCATCGGACGCAAGCGCCTGCTTCTGACGGTCGTGAGCGGGTTCACCCTTTCGAGCGTGTGCTGCGGCCTGGCCCCGAGCCTGCCCGCGCTCATCTTCTTTCGCGTCCTCCAGGGAACGACGGGGGGCGGGCTCCAGCCCCTCTCCCAGGCGGTGCTGCTCGAGGAGTTTCCGGCCCGGGAGCGCGGCAAGGCGATGGCCTTCTGGGGAATGGGCATCGTGGCCGCTCCGATCCTGGGGCCGACCCTGGGTGGCTGGCTCACGGATGCATATTCCTGGCGGTGGGTCTTCTACATCAACGTGCCGATCGGGGTGGCCAGTCTGGTCATGATCTCGATGTTCGTGCACGATCCCCCGTACGTGCGGGGCCGGAGCCTGCGCGTGGACTTCTGGGGCCTGGGCATGCTGGTAGTGGGCATCGGCGCGCTCCAGATCATGCTGGACAAGGGCCAGGAAGAGGACTGGCTCGGGTCCGACTTCATCGTGACCCTGGGCGTGATCGCCGCCGTCATGCTGGCGGCCTTCGTCGTCCGCGAGCTCTCCGTCGACGAGCCCATCGTCCGGTTCGGGCTGCTCCGACACCGGAGCTTCGCGGCCGGGATCGGTCTCGTGACTGTCCTCGGGTTCGTCCTCTACGGCAGCCTGGTCCTCCTGCCTCTGTTCATGCAGACGCTGCTCGGCTGGACGGCGGTCACGGCCGGGCTCTGGAGCAGCCCGCGGGGCATCGGCACCGCGGTCTGCATGCCGCTGGTCGGGTACCTCCTGAGCCGGGGCTGGGACGCGCGGAAGATGCTCGCCTTCGGCTTCGTCGTCACCAGCCTGTCCCTCTTCGGCTACTCGCACATGACCCTGCAGTCGGGGACCTGGGACATCCTCCTGCACCAGATCAACCAGGGCATGGGCATGGCCTTCGTGTTCGTGCCCCTGACCATGCTGACCATGGACCCGATCCCCAAGGCGGACACCGGCTACGCCACCAGCCTCTTCAGCGTGATGCGGAACATCGGCTCCAGCGTGGGCGTGTCGTTCGTCACGACGTTCCTCGCCCGGCGGTCCCAGTTCCACCAGTCGGTCCTCACCGCGCACGTCACGGCGTATGGAGAGGGGGTGCGGGACTTCCTGGCCCAGGCGAGCCGCCGGCTCTTCCAGGGCGGTCTCGGCGGGAGGGCCGACCTCGCGAGCCTGGCCGCGCTCTACCGGATGGTCCAGCAGCAAGCGGCCCTCTTGAGCTTCAGCGAGGCGTTCCGGGCGATGGGCGTGTTGTTCCTCGCGATCACGCCGCTCGTCCTCCTCATGCAGCGGGCGCGGCAGGGCCATTCCGCCGCCGCGGCGCACTGACTTGAGTCGGCGCGCGCCCGGCCTGTCGTCGGCTGCGACGAGGGATCTCGCTCGGGTGGCCGCCGGCCTGATCAGTCGGTGGCGGCGTCGATCTCCTCGACCTCCTCCTTGGCGTCGACCTCGTGCCGGATGTACTGCAGGCGCGAGGACAGCTCCGGGACGTCGAGGCCGACCGCGGCCCCGCGGGAGAGGTCGAGGCGGAGCTGCTTCAGCTGGTGCTCGGCCAGCTCGCGCCGAACCCGCACCCGCTGGAGGACGCGCACCGCCTTCGTTATGGCCTCCTCGCGCTTCCGCAGAACGTCGAGCTGACGCTCGAAGAGGCGCCGGTCCTGGGCCTCGCTCGCCCGCTCCAGGGAGGTGCGGGCCTCCAAGACCGCGCTCGCGAGGGCGGCCCGCTCGCCGTCGGTGGTCTGCTCCTCGAGGTCCGCCTGCCGCGCGGCGAGCTCCGCCGTCATCCTTACGATGCCGTCCACCTCGGCGAGGAAGCGCGAGGCGTCGCTTCCTCCCCGCTTTTCGATGAGGGCCCGTACCCGGGCGGCCTCCTGCGTGATCGGCGGCTCCGCGACGGCCGCCAGGGGCGCCGGCGGGAGAGGCTGGGGAGAGCCGTCGCCGGCGGTGCGGCCGGCGACGAGCACTTCACCGCGCGGACGGCGCAGCAGGAGGGGCCACGCCACCGGGAGAGTCCCGAGCACCTGCGCCGTCAGCACCGCCCCCCAGATCGCCATCCAGAACGGGAGGTGGCCCTGGGTCGAGTACGTCACGACCCCCACGATGAAGAAGCCCGTGAAGTGCCCACCCAGGGCGCGCAGCACGCGCCAGCGCGCCGCTTCCCTCGGGTCGCCAGCGCTCGGGACCTCGCGGCGGAAGAGCTGGCTCTCGAAGAGGGGCTGCCAGCGCTCCTCGCCGTCTCGCCTGACCAGCTCGATGCCGGTCAGCCGGCCGCGGCGGATCAGGTCTGCCAGCTCGGCCTCGTCGTACTGGCGAATCCGTCGTCGGCGCGGGCTCCTCCCGAAGGCCTTCTGCACGTGATAGAGCGCGGTCGACGCGGGACGCCACGGGCCGGACGGCGGCAGGACGACCTCCCCCGACACCGCGGGAGCGGGGCTCGCCGGCGCGAGCGGCGCCGCCAGCGATCCCGCGCGGGACCGGCCGGCGAGAGTGGCCAACTCCGAGGCGAGCTCGTCCGTGGTCGCGAAGCGGCGTGCCGGGTCCTTCTGGAGGCAGCGGGAGACGACAGCCTCCAGGGCCGGCGGGACGTCCTCGCGCAGCCGGCGGAGCGGCTCCGGGTCCCGCTCGATGACCGCGGCCAGGACCTGGGCCGGGGTGTCGCGGCGGAAGACCGGCCGGCCGGTGGCCATCTCGCCGAGGACGAGGCCGACCGCGAACTGGTCCGTCCGGCTGTCCACGGGCCGTCCGCTCGCCTGCTCCGGCGACATGTACTCGAGCGTCCCCAGCAGCATTCCGGCCTGCGTTCCATGGCGCGTGAGCGTCTCCCGCGCGTCGAGGTCCCCGAGGGGAGCGGGGAGGACCTTGGCGAGGCCGAAGTCGAGGATCTTCAGGAGCCCGTCCGGGGTGACCATCAGGTTCTCCGGCTTCAGGTCGCGATGGACGATGCCGGCCCGGTGCGCCTTGGCGAGCCCGTCCGCGAGCTGCGCCCCGAGATCGAGCAGCTCCGGGATGGGCAGCGGGCCGGGCGCGAGACGGCGTCTCAGGGTCTCGCCCTCGACGTACTCCATGACGACGTAGTGCTCGCCCGCCTGGCCGGCCGCCACGCCGACGTCGTAGATCTGGACGATGTTCGGGTGGTTGAGGGCCGAAGCGGCGCGCGCCTCCCGGTCGAACCGGCGCAGCAGCTCGGGGTCGTCGTCGGACCGCAGCACCTTGAGCGCCACCGTCCTCCCGAGCCGCGTGTCGCGGGCCCGGTACACGGCGCCCATGCCGCCCGTCCCCAGGCGGCCGAGCACTTCGTAGGCGCCGACACGGGCTCCGGCGGCGAGGGCTTCAGCCACGATGCTGCTCCCGGCAAGGGGCCGCGCGGGGCCGCGGCCGCTTGTCCTGTCGCGCAGCCTACCACGGGGGGATGCCGGAATCGCGAGGACGAGATCGAGGGCCGAGCCCGTCGCCCCGATCGAGCCGGACGAAAAAACCTGTGAACCGAGACGACCCTTCACGCCCTCTCTTCGTCATCTAGGATGGGAGCCCGCCTCGGGGACAGCGTTCCGGGCCCGCGCCGGAGCGGCGACCGGCTCCCAGAACGAGGAGCATTCATGCGTCGAACCCTCTCCGTTGCCGTGCTCGGCCTGGGCATCGCCGGCGTCGCCTCCAGCCCGGCGTTCGCCCTCGGGCCCGAGATCCTGACCGCCCACGTGCCGTTCGCCTTCGGCGTGGGAAGCCGGACGTTCCCGGCGGGGAACTACGAGATCACCACGTTGAGCGAGCTCGACCGGCAGGTCGTGGAAATACAGTCGCGCGACGGCCGGTACTCGACCTTCGTGATGACCGACGAAGCCGCGCCGGGCGGCCGGGGCACCCACGCCGAGCTTATCTTCGACCGTTACGGCACGCACGAGTTCCTGCACGCGATCCATCTGCCCTACGACGACGGGGCGACCCTGAGGATCTCCCGGTCCGAGTTCCAGGCGGCACGGGACCTCGCCGAGAAGGCCGCCCTGCACCCGGGCTCCAAGGTCGAGCGTTAGTCGGGTCGGCCGGTCCCGGGCAGACCGAACTCGCCAGGTCCGGCCCGGGCCCCGTGGTATCGTCGCGGGAGTGGCTCCCCGGTGCTCGTGCCCACCGCGTCACTCGCCGGACGGCCGAGGTCGTCGAGACGGGAGCAGGCTCGGCTTCCTCCTCATCTGGCTCTCCGCGGCGGGCGTGCCGGCGGCCGCACAGGTTGGGGCCGTCCCGACGCGGGCCGAAGGGTCCCGCCTCGAGACGACGGCGGGTCCCCCCGGACCTGCCGAGAGGGCAGCGGCCGATGCCGACGGACGGCGGACCATCGGGCGCCTGCCGGCGAACCTCGGGCGGGGCGTGGTCGGCGTCTTCCACAGGGACAATCTCGTGCCGTTCCTCGCCGGAGGCGCCGCCGCCGGCGCGTCCTCGATCTTCGACGACGACGTACGCCGGTCGGTGGCCAACCCCGACAGCGGCTTCGGAAAGACCCTGGAGACGGCCGGGGCCTGGCCCGCCTCGGTCCTCGTGGGCGGGCTGTTCACGGCCGGCCGGCTCGTGCGCGACCAGCGCTTTCGGGACACGAGCTACGACCTCCTGGACGCCATGGTCGTCAACTTCGGCTACACGCAGCTCCTCAAAGTGACCGTCCGCCGCGAGCGGCCGGACGGGTCGAACAACGCGTCCTTCCCGTCCGGCCACGCCTCGAACGCCTTCGCCCTGGCCGCGGTCGCCGAGCGGCACTACGGCTGGAAGGTGGGCGTGCCGTCGTACGCGGTCGCGGCGGTCATCGGCTACTCGCGGATCGTACGGGACAAGCACTACCTGAGCGACGTCGTCGCGGGGGCCACGCTCGGCTACATCGTGGGCCGGACGGTCGTGCGCGTGAACGGCCGCCCGCTCGAAGGAGCGACCCGCGCCGCGTCGCTCCAGCTCTCGCCCATCCTCGGGCGGCGCGCGCTGGGCTTCCAGGTCGCCGTCTCGTACTAGAGGGAACCCTGACCTGCCGTCCCACTCGTGGGACAGCGCGGTCCCACAACCGCACGCGGTCCGCGGAAGGGCGACCGCGCAAGTTGTTGTTGCCGAGTCTCTTGGCGCTCGGCTGCGCCTGGCACGCCGCTTGGAGGCTTCCCGGGCGAGGTGGCCGATGGACATTCCCCGTCCCTCGCAGGCACGTCGGCGGCGGATCCGACGAGTGGCGCTCGGCGCCGGCGCCGTCCTGGCCCTCGGCTTCGTCACGATCGGCGTCTCGCGCCTGAAGCCGGCCGCGCCGGCCGCCGAGCGGGCGAGCCTCTGGATCGACACCGTCAAGCGTGGAGAGATGCTGCGCGAGGTGCGGGGCGTCGGGACGCTCGTGCCCGTCGAGATCCGCTGGATTCCGGCGGTCACCGAGGGTCGGGTCGAGCGCCTCCTCCTGCAGCCGGGCACGCTGGTCACGCCCGACTCGGTGATCCTCGACCTCGTGAACCCCGAGCTGGACCTGGCGGTTCTCGACGCGGAGTCGCAGGCGCGAGCCGCGCGGGCGCAGTACACCGAGCTGCGGGTGCGCCTCGCCAGCCAGAAGCTCGACCAGGAGGCGGGGGCGGCCCGCGTCCAGGCCGAGTATGCCCAGGCGCAGCTGCGGGCGGACATGAACGAGAAGCTCGCGGCGAGCGGGCTCGTGGCCGACCTCGATCTCAAGCTCGCCCGGGTGACCGCCGCCGAGGCCGCCAACCGCCACCGGATCGAGCAGGAGCGCCTGGCGATCGACGGAGAGTCCGTCCAGGCCCAGCTCGACGCCAAGCGGATCGAGGTCGAGCAGAAGGAGGCCCTCGCGCGCCTCAAGCGCAGCCAGCACGAGGCGCTGCACGTGCAGGCGGGGATGGAGGGGGTTCTCCAGCAGGTGCCGGTCGAGGTCGGGCAGCGCGTCGCGCCGGGGACGAACCTGGCCCGCGTGGCCCAGCTGGAGCGCCTGAAGGCGGTGGTCAAGGTGCCCGAGACCCAGGCCCGGGACATCCAGATCGGCCAGAAGGCCATGGTCGACACCCGGAACGGCATCGTGGCCGGACGCGTCAGCCGCTTCGACCCCGCGGTGCAGAACGGCACGGTCGCCGTCGACGTGGCCTTCGAGGGGACGCTGCCGAAAGGCGCGCGGCCCGACCTGACCGTCGACGGGACGATCGAGATCGAGAGGCTCGCGAACGTGCTCCACGTCGGCCGGCCGGCCCTCGGGCAGGACGGCGGCGAGCTGGGGCTCTTCCGCCTCGAGGCGGGCGACAGGTCCGCCCGCCGGGTGAAAGTGCGCCTCGGCCGCACGTCGGTGAGCGCGGTCGAGATCGTCGACGGCCTCGCGGAAGGGGATCGGGTGATCCTCTCCGACACCTCGACGTGGGACGCGTTCGACCGGATCCGGCTGGAGTAGGAGAGATCATGGAAGACACGATGCCACTCATCCGATTCGAGGGCCTCACCAAGGTCTTCACCACCGACGAGGTCGAGACGCACGCGCTCTCGGGGGTGCACCTCGAGATCGCGAAGGGCGAGTACGTCGCGATCGCCGGCCCCTCGGGGTGCGGCAAGTCGACGCTGCTGTCGATCATGGGCCTGCTCGACTCCCCGACCGCCGGCCGCTACCTCCTGAACGGCCGGGCCGCGGAAAGCCTGAGACCGGCCGAGCGGGCGCGGATCCGCAACCGCGAGATCGGATTCGTCTTCCAGAGCTTCAACCTGATCGGGGATCTCACGGTGTACGAGAACGTGGAGCTGCCGCTGACCTACCGCGGCATCGGGCGGACCGAGTCCCGGCGCCGCGTCACCGGGGCCCTGGAGAAGGTGGCAATGAGCCATCGCGCCGGGCACTACCCCGCCCAGCTCTCGGGCGGCCAGCAGCAGCGCGTGGCGGTGGCGCGGGCGCTGGTGGGGGAGCCGTCGATTCTCCTGGCCGACGAGCCCACCGGCAACCTGGACTCGCGCAACGGAGAGGCGGTGATGGAGATGCTCGGCGAGCTGCACCGCGACGGGGCGACGATCTGCATGGTGACCCACGACCCTCGCTTCGCCCGCCACGCCCCCCGCACCGTCCAGCTCTTCGACGGCCAGATCGTCGAAGAGGAGGGGCGGGCGGCGACGCCGCCCGCGAGTGAGGCCGGGGAACTCTCGCGGCGAGATCCGGCGGGCGCGTTTCAGGGCTAGCTGCGGGGGGTGGTGCCCCATGAAGTCCCTCGTCCAGGACCTGCGGTTTGGCCTGCGCGTTCTCCTGAAGAGCCCGGGGTTCACGGCGGTGGCCGTTCTCACCCTGGCCCTCGGCATCGCCGCCAACACCACCGTCTTCAGCTGGATCGACACGATCCTGGTGCGCCCGATCCCCGGCACGAGTGCGGCGAATCGCCTGGTCGTGCTCGAGATCGTGACCCCGGGATGGAACGGCGGGGCGATCAACGCTTCCCACAACGACTACCGGTTCATCCGCGAGAACCTGAAGCTCATCTCCGGGCTGGCAATCTATACCCCTACCACCTTCAACCTGGGCGAGGGAGAGGGCTCGCAGCGGGTCTGGAGCGAGCTGGTGTCGGGCAACTACTTCGCCGTGCTCGGCGTCAAGCCGCTCCTGGGCCGGGTCTTCCTTCCGGAGGAGTACGGTGACAAGCCGGGGGCCTTCCCCGTGGCGGTCATCAGCGAGCGTCTCTGGCGCGGCGCCTTCGGCGCCGATCCCGGCGTGGTGGGCAGGACCGTCCGGGTCAACCGCTATCCACTGACCGTCGTCGGGGTGACGCCGGCGCAGTTCCGGGGCACCCACCCCGGCCTCGCCTACGACATGTGGGTCCCGGTGACGATGACTCCCCAGCTGACCGGCGCCAGCGAGAGGATCTTCACCGACGGATCGAGGAACTACTGGACCATCGCGCGGCTCGCGCCCCGGGTCACGATCGAGCAGGCGCGGGCGGAGCTGCTGGCCCTCGTTCAGCGGGCGATCGAGGCGAATCCCGACGCGAACGACGGCCTGAGCGCGACCCTGATGCCGATCTGGCTGGCCCGCCGCTCCGGCGCTCAGAGCCTCATGCGCGCCCCCCTGCAGATCCTCATGGCGGTCTGCGTCGTGCTGCTCCTGATCGTCTGCGCGAACGTCGGCAACCTCCTGCTCGCCCGCTCGATCGCCCGGCAGAAGGAGTTCAGCATCCGGCTGGCCCTGGGCGCGGGCCGCGGCCGGCTCGCCCGGCAGCTGCTGACCGAAGCCCTGCTCCTGTCGGCCATGGGGGCCCTGGCCGCGGCTCCGCTCGTCGCGGCGATGGGACACTCGCTCCGCTGGCTCCTTCCTCCCACCAGCGTGCCCATCGATCTCGACGTCCGGCCCAGCCCCGACGTCCTCGCCTTCACCGTCCTCGTCTGCCTCGGCGCCGCGTTGCTGTCCGGCGTCCCGCCCGTGGTCCAGGCGATCCGGCCCGAGGTCAACGAGACCCTCAAGGAGGGAGGGCGCGGCGGGACCTCCGGAGCCCGCTCTCACCGCTTGCGCAGCCTGCTCGTGGTCTCCGAGATCGCACTCGCCCTCGTCGCGCTCATCGGTGCGGGCCTGTTCGTGAAGAGCTTCCGGGGCGCCAGCGCCATCGACCCCGGCTTCGACCCCCGGAACGTCTCGGTCGCCGCGTTCCAGCCCTCGACGGCCGGCTACTCCGCCGCGCAGGGGAAGGCGTTCTGCTCCCGCCTGGCCGAGCGGCTGCGTTCGGCTCCGGGTGTAGCCGGCGTGGCGTACGGCAACATGGTGCCGCT
>Ga0335085_10006802_pt1 | contig 17955 bp, 12 predicted proteins | sample Lox_Sample_45_FD_206712 | JGI IMG/M metagenome (GOLD analysis project Ga0335085, IMG submission 206712) | Soil microbial communities from Loxahatchee National Wildlife Refuge, Florida, United States - Lox_Sample_4.5 | ecosystem: Environmental > Terrestrial > Soil > Wetlands | place: USA...
AGCGCTGCGAGTAGATCGGAGCGAAGCGCGGGTGTAGCTCAATGGTAGAGCAGAAGCCTTCCAAGCTTACGACGAGGGTTCGATTCCCTTCACCCGCTCCAACCCAATGGGTCCGGCTCTGCCGGTCACAGGTTTCGGATTCTGAACTTACGGCAAGACAAGGGCCCATGTAGCTCAGTGGTAGAGCACTCCCTTGGTAAGGGAGAGGCCGCGCGTTCAATCCGCGCCATGGGCACCACCCACTAGACTTCGTTGGACGACGACTTCACGCAAACTGGCAAGAGGAACCGGTCATGGCGAAAGGAAAGTTTGAGCGCACCAAGCCGCACGTGAACGTAGGCACCATTGGGCACGTGGACCATGGGAAGACGACGTTGACGGCGGCGCTCACCCTGGTGTTGTCGAAGAAGTACGGTGGGGAGGCGAAGGCCTACGATCAGATCGACAATGCACCGGAGGAGAAGGCGCGCGGGATCACGATCAACACCGCGCACGTGGAGTACGAGACCTCCAAGCGCCACTATGCGCACGTGGACTGTCCGGGGCATGCCGACTATGTGAAGAACATGATCACGGGAGCGGCACAGATGGACGGGGCGATTTTGGTGGTCTCGGCGGCCGATGGGCCGATGCCGCAGACGCGCGAGCATATTTTGCTGGCGCGCCAGGTGGGGGTGCCCTACATCGTGGTGTATTTGAACAAGGCCGACATGGTCGATGACCAGGAGCTGTTGGAGCTGGTCGAGATCGAGGTGCGCGAGCTGTTGACCAAGTACGAGTTTCCCGGCGACAAGACGCCCATCATTATTGGCTCTGCGCTGAAGGCGCTGGAAGGCGACAAGGGGGATCTGGGCGAGGGCTCGATCATGAAGCTGGCCGATGCGCTGGACAGCTACATTCCGCAGCCCAAGCGGGCCTTGGACGGGCCGTTTTTGATGCCGGTGGAAGATGTGTTTTCGATCTCTGGGCGCGGCACGGTGGTCACTGGGCGGGTGGAGCGCGGCATTGTCAAGGTCGGCGATGAGATCGAGATTGTGGGATTGAGGCCCACCACCAAGACGGTGTGCACGGGGGTGGAGATGTTTCGCAAGCTGCTCGATCAGGGGCAGGCGGGCGACAACATCGGGGTGTTGCTGCGCGGGACCAAGCGCGAGGAGGTCGAGCGGGGGCAGGTGCTGGCCAAGCCCGGGTCGATCACCCCGCACACGAAGTTTGCCGCCGAGGTGTATGTGCTGAGCAAGGAGGAGGGGGGTCGGCACACGCCGTTTTTCAATGGGTATCGGCCGCAGTTTTATTTTCGCACCACGGATGTGACCGGGGCGGTGGAGTTGCCGCAGGGCACCGAGATGGTGATGCCTGGGGACAACGTGGCGATCACGGTGACGCTGATTGTACCCATCGCGATGGAGGAGGGGCTGCGCTTCGCCATTCGTGAGGGCGGGCGCACCGTGGGCGCCGGGGTGGTGTCCAAGATACTGGAGTAATGGGGAAAAGCCAGACGCGCCGGGGGTACGGTCACGCCTCTCCAGTCGCGATTCGCGCACGTCGTAGGCCAGTAGCTCAATTGGCAGAGCGTCGGTCTCCAAAACCGAAGGTTGGGGGTTCGAGACCCTCCTGGCCTGCCCTCACCCATTGAAAATCACCGCAGGAGCAGCAATCTTGGTGCTCGCAACGCAGACCAACCCGATGGCAGACAAGCTCAAACTCGGCGCAGCCGCGCTGGTCCTGGTGGCGGCGGGAGTCGGGTTCTACTGGTTCTCCGCCACCCCGCTGGTCGTACGGGTCGGCATCGTGCTGGCTGGAGTGATCATCGCTGTGGCGATCGGGTGGACCAGCGATCCCGGCAAACAGTTCTACGCCTACCTTCAGGATGCGATCACGGAGACGAAAAAAGTCGTCTGGCCGAGCCGGAAGGAGACGGTGCAGACGACCGGCGTAGTAGTGGCCTTCGTCATCGCCATGGCTGTCATCCTATGGATCGTTGACGCCTCGCTCGGTTGGTTCGTGAACTTCCTCGTGAGGCGGGAAAGCTGATGGGTAAGAAGTGGTTTGTGGTTCATGCCTACTCGGGTTTCGAGAAAGGCGTGGCCCGCGCGCTGAAGGAACGCATCGAGCGCTCGGGAATGCAGGACCAGTTCGGCCAGATCCTGGTCCCGGTGGAAGAGGTCGTCGAGATGAAGAGCGGCCAGAAGAGCATCAGCGAGCGCAAGTTCTTCCCCGGATACGTGCTGGTCGAGATGGAGATGACGGACGACACCTGGCACCTGGTGAAGAACACGCCGAAGGTCACGGGCTTCGTCGGCGGCTCGGCGATGAAGCCCACGCCGATCAGCGAGAAGGAGGTCAAGGCCATCCTGCAACAGATCCAGGAGGGCGTGGAAAAGCCGAAGCCGAAGGTGCTGTTCGAGGTAGGCGAGGCGGTGCGGGTGAAAGAAGGGCCGTTCACCGACTTCCACGGTTCGGTGGAAGAGGTGAACTATGACAAGAACAAGCTGCGCGTATCGGTGTCTATTTTCGGCCGCGCGACGCCGGTGGAGTTGGACTTCTCTCAGGTAGAGAAGGCGTGAGTAAAGAGTGGATGGCGGATGGCAAGCTAGACCATCGCCGGTCGCGAATCACGATTCGCGGCTATTGCGGGGAGGGCGCGTGACGCGCCCGCTCGGACCCTAAGGAGAAAACGCAGGTGGCGAAGAAGATCGTCGGTTTCATCAAGCTGCAGGTGCCGGCTGGCAAGGCTAACCCGAGCCCGCCCATCGGGCCCGCGCTCGGCCAGCGCGGGCTCAATATCATGGAGTTCTGCAAGGCATTCAACGCCCAGACTCAAAGCTTCGAGCCGGGATTGCCGCTGCCTGTAGTCATCACCGCCTATCAGGACAAGAGCTTTACGTTCATCATCAAGACGCCGCCCACGTCGGTGCTGATCCTGAAGGCGATGGGTATCGAGAAGGGCAGCGCCAAACCGCATGTAGACAAGGTCGGCAAGCTCACGCGCTCGCAGGCCGAACAGATCGCCAAGACAAAGATGCCCGACCTGACGGCGGCCGATCTAGAGGCGGCCGTGCGTACCGTAGCGGGCAGCGCGCGCAGCATGGGCGTGGAAGTGGAGGGCATCTGAGATGGCACATGATTCGAAGCGCTACAAGGCTTTGCGCGGCAAGGTCGACCGGAGCAAGGTATACCCGGCGGCGGATGCCATCAAGCTCGTGAAGCAGAATGCCACGGCGAAGTTCAACGAGTCGATCGATGTCGCGGTAAATCTGGGCGTGGACGCCAAGAAATCCGACCAGCTCGTGCGCGGATCGCTGGTGCTGCCCGAGGGCACCGGGAAGATGGTGCGTGTTGCAGTGTTCACGCAGGGAGAGCCTGCAAAGGCGGCGAAGGCGGCCGGCGCGGATCTGGTTGGTCTGGAAGACCTCGCCGCTCAGGTGAAGGAGGGCAAGATCGAGTTCGACGTGGCGATCGCCAGCCCCGATGCAATGCGTGTGGTGGGGCAGCTCGGCCAAATTCTGGGTCCTCGGGGCCTGATGCCCAATCCGAAGGTCGGCACCGTCACCCAGGATGTGGCCGGCGCGGTGAAGAATGCGAAGGCGGGCCAAGTGCAGTTCCGAACCGACAAGGCTGGGATCGTACAGTGCACAATCGGCCGTGCGTCCTTTAGCGAGGACGCGTTGAGGGTCAATCTGATGGCGCTAATCGACGCGCTCAGCAAAGCCAAGCCATCCGGCCAGAAGGGGATTTACTTCAAGAAGATCTCGCTTTCCAGCACGATGGGTGTGGGAGTGCGCGTGGACCAGCTGAGTCTGTCCGCGCAACCGCAGTGATGCATCTTTGGGCCGCAGTGCCGCCAGTCGCGCGCGCTGCGAGTTGTCAAAGACCGTAGGAGCTCGAGAGGGTCTAATCGTTTGGTGGCGGCGGTTCGGAGCGACAGCAGGCAGACCGGTGTTGCGGTCTTGCTCGGTCGCTCGCTCCCAACACCCGGCTGCCTACGTCCTACGCAGATGGCGTACCCGAAGACGGGAATCGAATTCGTGCCAGCGCTGCCCGTAGGGCAGCGCGGCGGCGCGAGCTGTTCTCCTGATCGAAGGTCGCTGGGTGTGAACCGGGCGTTTCCGTCGGCGTTAAGGCGGAACTGCTCGTTATAAGCAAGGAGGTGGACCTTGGGTCTGAACTTGGAGGAAAAGAAGGCACTCGTCGCCGAGGTCAGCGCGAAAGTCGCGCAGGCGCAGGCGATCGTGCTCGCGGAATACCGCAGTCTTGAGGTAGGGGAAATCACCCAGTTGCGCGCCAAGGCGCGCGGCGCGGGGGTGTACTTTCGGGTCCTGAAGAACACCCTGGCGCGCCGGGCCGTCGCGGACACGCCCTTCTCCGGGCTCGCCGAGCAGATGAGGGGGCCGCTGGTCTACGGCATCTCGCCGGACCCGGTGGCCGTGGCGAAGGTGCTCAACGAGTTTGCCAAGGGCAACGACAAGCTCGTGATCAAGGGCGGCGCGATGGCCAACCAGCTGATGACCGCGAAGGAGGTCACTAGCCTGGCCAGCATGCCGAGCCGCCCGGAGCTGCTCGCCAGGCTGATGGGAACGATGCAAGCCCCGATCGCGAAGCTGGCTCAGACGCTGAACGAAGTCCCGGGCAAGTTCGTGCGCACCTTGGCGGCGGTGCGAGATCTCAAGGAAAAGACTGCGTAGGTGCCCTACCGTACAACATGTAACTGGTTTCGAACGGTTTCGAATCAGGAGAGCTGAAAAATGGCAATGGCAACAGGCGAAGTGCTGGATGCGATTTCGAACATGACCGTGCTTGAGCTGTCGCAGCTCATCAAGGCCATGGAGGAGAAGTTCGGAGTGTCAGCCGCGGCGGCGACCGTCGCCGTGGCGGCGCCGGCGGCCGCGGCCGCACCCGCGGCGGAGGAGCAGACCGAGTTCACGGTCATGCTCACGGCCGCGGGCGACAACAAGGTGAACGTCATCAAGGTGGTGCGGGCCATCACGGGTCTGGGCCTCAAGGAAGCGAAAGACCTGGTGGATGGTGCGCCCAAGCCAGTCAAGGAAGGCATTTCCAAGAAGGATGCCGAAGACATCGTCAAGCAGCTCACGGAGGCCGGCGGCAAGGCCGAGCTCAAGTAAGCAGCATTGGACGTACACGACAGGCCGGCGGGGGACCGCCGGCGCCTGCGTTTTAAGAGAAAAGCGATCAGAAGGCTGCGCAACAGGACACTCGACGGACGGCTGGCTGGCGTCCCGTCGGGTGCGGCTGCGCGCCTGCTGAGCGCATTCAGTATCAGCGGCGCGGCCGCATCAATCCACTGTCGAGGTGATTATGGCCTACTCCTTCACTGAAAAGAAGCGTATCCGCAAGAGTTTCGCGAAGCGTGCGAGCGTGCTGCCGGTGCCATACCTTTTGGCCACCCAGATCGACTCCTACGCCGCGTTTCTCCAGGCGGACACGCCGCCGGAGCAGCGCAAGAACCAGGGGCTACAGGCCGCGTTCACCTCGATCTTCCCGATCTCCAGCCACTCGGGCAACGCGCGCCTGGAGTTCGCGAGCTATCAGCTGGGGATGCCGCCGTTCGATGTGAAGGAATGCCAGCAGCGCGGCCTCACTTTCGCCTCGCCGCTGCGAGCCAAGGTGCGCCTTACCATCATGGACAAGGAAGCCACCAAGCCCACCGTGAAAGAGGTCAAGGAGCAGGAGGTCTACATGGGCGAGATTCCGCTCATGACCAACACCGGCTCCTTCATCATCAACGGCACCGAGCGCGTGATCGTGTCTCAGCTGCATCGCTCTCCCGGCGTGTTCTTCGAGCATGACCGCGGCAAGACGCATAGCTCCGGCAAGCTGCTGTTCTCGGCGCGCATCATCCCCTACCGGGGATCGTGGCTCGACTTCGAGTTCGACCCGAAGGACTATGTCTACTTCCGCGTCGACCGCCGGCGCAAGATGCCGGTGACGATCCTGCTCAAGGCCATCGGCATGACGCCCGAGCAGATCCTGCGCGCCTTCTACGAGTTCGACACGTTCCATCTGAGCAAGAGGAACGGGATCCAGTTCGATCTGGTTCCGGAGCGCTTGCGCGGGGAGATCGCGCGCTTCGACATCGTGACCAAGGCCGGCAAGCTGATCGTTCCGCGGGATAAGCGCATCACCGTGAAGCACGTGCGCGAGATGGAGGCCGCGGGGCTGCACAAGCATCCCGTGACCGAGGAGTTCCTCGTCGGCAAGGTGCTTGCCCACAGCCTCGTCGACAAGGACAGCGGAGAGGTGCTGGCGTCGGCCAACGATGAGGTCACTGAGGACCTGGTCAAGAAGCTGATGGATGCCGGAGTGGAGAAGATCCAGACCATCTACACCAACGACCTGGATCAAGGGCCATACGTCTCCCAGACGCTGCGCATCGACGAGACGCAGGACCAGCTGGCGGCTCAGGTGGCAATCTACCGCATGATGCGTCCGGGCGAGCCGCCCACCGAGGACGCGGTGCGCACTCTGTTCAACGGCTTGTTCTTCTCGGAGGACCGCTACGACCTTTCGGCGGTAGGCCGCATGAAGTTCAATCGGCGCGTCGGTCGCACCGAGCTCACGGGCTCGGGCAACCTGTCCAACGACGACATCGCGGCGGTGATCAAGATCCTGGTCGACCTGCGTAACGGCCGGGGTGAGATCGATGACATCGACCATCTGGGCAACCGGCGCGTGCGCTCCGTGGGCGAACTGGCCGAGAACCAGTTCCGCGCTGGCCTGGTGCGCGTGGAGCGGGCAGTCAAGGAGCGTTTGTCGCAAGCCGAATCCGAAAATCTGATGCCGCACGATCTGATCAATGCCAAGCCGGTGTCGGCCGCGGTGCGGGAGTTCTTTGGCTCCTCTCAGCTGTCGCAGTTCATGGATCAGACCAATCCGCTGTCGGAGATCACCCACAAGCGCCGCGTCTCCGCGCTGGGTCCCGGAGGGCTTACGCGCGAGCGAGCGGGCTTCGAGGTGCGCGACGTACATCCCACGCACTACGGGCGCGTGTGTCCGATCGAGACGCCGGAAGGACCGAACATCGGGCTCATCAACTCGCTGGCGCTGTACGCCCGCACCAACGAGTACGGTTTTCTGGAGACGCCTTACCGGAAGGTCGAGAACGGAAGAGTCACCGACGAGATCGGGTTCCTGTCCGCCATCGACGAGGGTCAGTATGTGATCGCCCAGGCGAACGCAGCGCTGGACAAGAAGGGCAAGTTCGTCGACGAGCTCGTATCCTGCCGGCATCACAACGAATTCACGATGGCCGGGCCAGAGCGCATCGACTACATGGACGTAGCTCCATCTCAGATCGTCTCGGTTGCGGCATCGCTCATTCCCTTCCTCGAGCACGATGATGCGAACCGCGCGCTGATGGGCTCCAACATGCAGCGCCAGGCGGTTCCGTGCTTGCGTCCGGAGAAGCCGTTGGTCGGCACCGGGATCGAGCGCACGGTAGCGGTGGATTCCGGAACCGCGGTGCAGGCTCGCCGCGGTGGCGTGGTCGACTATGTGGACGCCGGCCGTCTGGTAGTGCGGGTCAACGACGAGGAGACCGGCCCCGGTGAGGTCGGTGTGGACATCTACAATCTGGTGAAGTACACGCGCTCCAACCAGAACACCAATATCAACCAGCGCCCGATCGTGAAAGTGGGGGACGCCATCGCTCGCGGTGATGTGGTAGCCGATGGCGCTTCCACGGACATGGGCGAGCTCGCGCTGGGCCAGAACCTGCTGGTGGCGTTCATGCCCTGGAACGGCTACAACTTCGAAGACTCGATCCTGATCTCGGAGCGCGTAGTAGCGGACGACCGCTTTACCTCGATTCACATCGAGGAGCTGTCGGTGGTGGCGCGCGATACCAAGCTCGGGCCCGAGGAGATCACGCGCGACATCTCGAACCTGTCCGAGGCGCAGCTCGCGCGCCTGGACGAATCCGGGATCGTCTACATCGGCGCCGAAGTGGAAGCCGGCGATGTGCTCGTGGGCAAAGTCACGCCCAAGGGCGAGACCCAGCTCACCCCGGAGGAGAAGCTGCTGCGGGCGATTTTCGGCGAGAAGGCCTCGGACGTGAAGGATACGTCCTTGCGCGTGCCGTCGGGCATGTCTGGCACTGTAATCGACGTGCAGGTCTTCACCCGCGAGGGCATCGAGCGCGACAAGCGCGCCCAGCAGATCATCGACGACGAGCTGGCGCGGTATCGCAAGGACCTCAACGACCAGCTGCGCATCGTCGAAGACGACACGTTCGGGCGTATCGAACGCCTGCTGACCGGAAAGCTGGCGAACGGCGGTCCCAAGAAGCTCGCCAAGGGGACCAAGATCACCAAGGCCTATCTGCAGGAGCTGGAGCGCTTCCATTGGTTCGACATCCGCCTGGCGGCCGAAGACGCAGCCAGCCAGCTCGAACAGCTCAAAGCCAGCCTCGACCAGAAGCGCGTGGAGTTCGACCTGGCCTTCGAGGCCAAGAAGAAAAAGCTCACGAGCGGCGACGAATTGCCGCCTGGTGTGCAGAAGATGGTCAAGGTCTATCTGGCCGTAAAGCGGCGGCTGCAGCCTGGGGACAAGATGGCCGGCCGGCACGGAAACAAGGGCGTGATTTCCAAGATCGTTCCGGTCGAGGACATGCCGCACATGGACGACGGCCGGCCGATGGACATCGTGCTGAACCCGCTGGGGGTACCGTCCCGCATGAACGTGGGACAGATCCTCGAGACCCACCTGGGATGGGCCGCCAAAGGCCTGGGCCAGCGCGTGGGTGATCTGGTGCGGGCGGTAAGCGCCTCGACGGCCAAATCGGCTGACCTGCGCAAGGCGCTCACGCTGGTCTATAACTCCAGCGGAACGTCCGAGGATGTCGATTCGCTTTCCGACACGGAACTGATCGAGCTCGCGGGCAACCTGCGCGAGGGCGTTCCCTTTGCCACGCCCGTGTTCGACGGCGCCACCGAAGAGGAGATCAAGAACATGCTGGAGCTGGCGGGGTTACCCCGGAGCGGTCAGGTGACCCTCTACGACGGGCGTACCGGCGAAGCCTTCGATCGCCCGGTCACGGTGGGCTATATGCACATGCTCAAGCTGCACCACCTGGTCGACGACAAGATGCACGCCCGTTCCACCGGACCCTACAGCTTGGTCACCCAGCAGCCGCTGGGCGGCAAGGCTCAGTTCGGCGGACAGCGCTTCGGCGAAATGGAGGTATGGGCGCTGGAGGCTTATGGCGCGGCCTACACGCTGCAAGAGATGCTCACGGTGAAGTCCGACGATGTGAGCGGTCGCACCAAGGTGTACGAGAACATCGTCAAGGGCGAGCACAAGATCGACGCGGGAATGCCGGAATCGTTCAACGTGCTGGTGAAGGAGATCCGGTCCCTCGCCATCGACATCGATCTGGAACGGTATTAATTCGAGTGGGGTGGGAGCACTAGAGCGGCGCGCGCCGCTCTGCTCCCGCCTCCGCCTCACTGGAGGAAGATATGAAAGCATTGCTCGATTTGTTCAAGCAGGTCACTCAGGAAGAGGAATTCGATGCCATCCGCATCGGATTGGCGTCCCCGGAGAAGATCCGCTCGTGGTCCTACGGCGAGGTGAAGAAGCCGGAGACCATCAATTACCGGACCTTCAAGCCGGAGCGCGACGGGCTGTTCTGCGCGAAGATCTTCGGGCCGGTAAAGGACTACGAGTGTCTGTGCGGCAAGTACAAGCGCTTGAAGCACCGCGGCGTGATCTGCGAAAAGTGCGGGGTCGAGGTCACCCTGTCCAAGGTGCGCCGGGAGCGGATGGGTCACATCGAGCTGGCGAGCCCGGTCGCGCACATCTGGTTCCTGAAGAGCCTGCCTTCGCGCCTGGGCATGGTGCTGGACATGACGCTGCGCGACATCGAGCGGGTCCTGTACTTCGAAGCCTACGTGGTGGTCAATCCGGGGTTGACGCCCCTGCACCGCGGCCAGCTTCTGTCCGAGGACGATTACCTCGCGAAGGTAGAAGAGTTCGGCGACGACTTCGTCGCCATGATGGGCGCCGAAGGCATCCGCGAGCTGCTGCGCCAGATCGACTTGAACCGCGAGATCGACCACCTGCGCAAGGACCTGGACGCCACCGACTCCGAGACCAAGATCAAGAAGATCGCCAAGCGTCTGAAGGTGTTGGAGGCGTTCCACAAATCGGGGATCAAGCCCGAGTGGATGATCATGGAAGTGCTGCCGGTGCTGCCGCCCGAGCTGCGCCCGCTGGTGCCGCTCGACGGCGGACGCTTCGCCACCTCCGACTTGAACGACCTGTACCGGCGCGTGATCAACCGCAACAACCGGCTGAAGCGGTTGTTGGAGCTCAAGGCCCCCGAGATCATCGTGCGCAACGAGAAGCGCATGCTGCAGGAGGCGGTGGATTCCCTGTTGGACAATGGCCGTCGCGGCAAGGCGATGACCGGCGCGAACAAGCGTCCGTTGAAGTCGCTCGCCGACATGATCAAGGGCAAGGGCGGCCGCTTCCGCCAGAACCTGCTGGGCAAGCGCGTGGACTATTCCGGCCGCTCGGTGATCGTGGTTGGCCCGCAGCTCAAACTGCACCAGTGCGGCCTGCCCAAGAAGATGGCTGTCGAGCTGTTCAAGCCGTTCATCTTCCACAAATTGGAGGTCATGGGCCTCGCCACGACGATCAAGGCAGCCAAGCGGCTGGTCGAGCAGGAGGTGCCCGAGGTGTGGGACATCCTGGAAGAGGTGATTCGCGAGCACCCGGTGCTGCTCAACCGTGCGCCCACGTTGCATCGACTGGGGATCCAGGCGTTCGAGCCGGTGCTGATCGAGGGCAAGGCGATCCAGCTGCATCCTCTGGTGTGCGCGGCGTTCAACGCCGACTTCGACGGCGACCAGATGGCCGTGCACGTGCCGCTGTCGCTCGAGGCGCAGATGGAAGCGCGCACGCTGATGCTGTCCTCGAATAACGTGCTGTCGCCAGCCAACGGAGATCCGATCATCGTTCCGTCCCAGGACATCGTGCTGGGCATGTACTACATCACCCGCGAGAAGATCGGCGCGCTCGGTGAGGGAATGGCGTTCACGGACGTCGCCGAGGTGCTGCGGGCCTACGACAGCCGGCAGGTGGAAATCCAGGCGCGCTGCCAGGTGCGCATCAAGGAGATAGAGCGTGGGCCGGGCGGCACCCTCACCGAAAAATGGACTCGCTACGAGACGACCGTGGGCCGTGCGCTGCTGTCGGAAATTCTGCCGGTCGGACTGCCCTTCTCGCTGATCAACAAACCGCTCAAGAAGAAGGAGATCTCCCGCCTCATCAATGCCGGCTTCCGCCGCTGCGGCCTGCGGGAAACGGTCATCTTTGCCGACAAGCTCATGTACACGGGCTTCAGCTACGCGACCCGCGCCGGCATCTCCATCGCGGTGGACGACATGCAGGTCCCGCCGGAGAAAGGCGAGATCATCGGCAATGCCGAGAAGGAGGTGCAAGAGATCGAGGCGCAGTACACCTCCGGACTGGTCACTCAGGGCGAGCGCTACAACAAGGTGGTCGACATCTGGGGCCGCGCCGGCGACATGGTGGCCAAGGCCATGATGGACCGCCTGGGCACCGAGCCGGTCAACGAGTGGGATGCCAAGAAGGGACAGTGGGTGCCCATGAAGGACAAGAAGGGCAGCCCCATGTTCCAGGAATCCTTCAACGCCATCTACATGATGGCCGACTCCGGCGCCCGTGGTTCTGCGGCGCAGATCCGCCAGCTTGCCGGGATGCGCGGGCTGATGGCCAAGCCGGATGGCTCGATCATCGAGACCCCGATCACGGCGAACTTCCGCGAGGGGCTGAACGTGCTGCAGTACTTCATCTCTACGCACGGCGCCCGCAAGGGTCTCGCCGACACCGCGCTCAAGACCGCCAATTCGGGCTACTTGACACGGCGCCTGGTGGACGTCACTCAGGACCTCGTGGTCACCGAGGACGATTGCGGGACCACCAACGGGGTGCCGATGAAGGCATTGATCGAAGGCGGAGAGGTCGTCGAAGCGCTGCGCGAGCGCATCCTGGGCCGCGTTTGCGCCACGGACATCAACCACCCGGAAACCGGGCTGGCGGTGTACCCTGCGGGCACGCTGCTCAACGAGGATGAACTGGAGCAGCTCGAGGCGCTGGGCATCGACGAGGTGCGCGTGCGCACACCGCTGACCTGCGACACGCGCTACGGTCTGTGCGCGAAGTGCTACGGCCGCGACCTCGGCCGCGGTCAGCTCGTCAACGTCGGCGAAGCGGTCGGTGTGATCGCTGCGCAGTCCATCGGCGAGCCGGGGACGCAGCTCACCATGCGCACGTTCCACATCGGCGGTGCGGCATCGCGTACCGCGGTGGTGAGTCAGCTCGAGAGCAAGTCGACCGGAACGGTACGCTACTCCCCGCAGATGCGCTACGTCACCAACCCGCGCGGGGAGCCCATCGCCATCTCGCGCAGCGGCGAGCTCACCATCGTGGACGACAACGGCCGCGAGCGCGAGCGCCACAAGGTGCCCTACGGGGCCACGCTGTCGGTGACCGACGGCATGCAGGTCAAGGCCGGCAAGATGTTGGCTGCCTGGGACCCGCATACCCGGCCGATCATCACGGAATACGCCGGGCGCATCAAGTTCGAGAACGTCGAGGAGGGCGTGACGGTCGCGAAGCAGATCGACGAGGTGACCGGGCTGTCCACTCTGGTAGTCATCGATCCCAAGCGGCGCGGCGTGTCGCAGGTCAAGGGCCTGCGGCCCAGCGTCAAGCTGATCGACGACAAGGGCAAGGAGGTGAAGATCCCGGGCAGCGAGCTCCCGGTCAACATCACGTTCCAGATCCACTCGATCATCACGGTGAAGGATGGACAGCAGGTGCAGGTCGGCGAGGTGTTGGCCCGCATTCCGCAGGAAACCTCCAAGACGCGCGATATCACCGGCGGTCTGCCGCGGGTGGCGGAGCTGTTCGAGGCACGTTCGCCCAAGGACGCGGGCATGCTGGCCGAGGTGACCGGAACGGTGTCGTTTGGCAAGGACACCAAGGGCAAGCAACGCCTGGTCATCACTGACTTCGACAGCGTCGCGCACGAGTACCTCATCCCCAAGGACAAGCACGTCATGGCTCACGACGGCCAGGTAGTGAACAAGGGGGAAATGATCGTCGACGGCCCCGCCGACCCACACGACATCCTGCGGCTGCTGGGCGTGGAGGCGCTGGCCCGCTACATCACCGACGAGGTGCAGGACGTCTATCGGCTCCAGGGCGTCAAGATCAACGACAAGCACATCGAAGTGATCGTGCGCCAGATGCTGAGGCGCGTCCAGATCGCCGACGCCGGCGATACCAAGTTCATCCCGGGCGAGCAGGTGGAGCGGGCCGAAGTGCTGGAGGAAAACGAGCGCGCGCTGCGCGACGGCAAGAAGCCGGCAAGCTTCGAGTTCATGTTGCTCGGGATCACCAAGGCGTCGCTGTCGACGGATTCGTTCATCTCGGCGGCGTCGTTCCAGGAGACCACGCGCGTGCTTACCGAGGCCGCAATCATGGGCAAGCGCGACGACCTCCGCGGCCTCAAGGAGAACGTAATCGTCGGACGTCTGATTCCGGCGGGCACCGGCCTGGCGTATCACAACACGCGTCGCAAGCAACAGGCGGGCGAGGATTTGGCCGCTCCCACGGAGCTCTTGGAGACGGTGGAGGCGGGGGTGGCAGCTCCGCAGGACGAGCAGGTGGCGTGAGGGGCCGGGGCGCGGCCTCAAACAGCCGCGCCGATCGGCGCGCAGGCAAGGCCGGGATGCGAGCGCCCGGCCTTTGTCGTCTGCCCCTTGCTTGACACCACCACTCTAGGGCCCTAAAATCGCCCGTCTTTTTCCCTGACCGCCCGGCTAGCATCCCCGGCGGCGGGGTCACGGTGGAACCGATCAGGACGGCATTTCGCCGTCCTCGATTTTTTGGAGCTAACCCAGCCCGCGCCTTCCGCGGGCGGCGGGAACGGGGCGCGAACGCCGCGCTCACGCCCGCGAGGCCAGGCAACACAGCGCAAATAACTAGATCAGGTAAGAGGCTCGCATGCCGACAGTCAATCAACTCGTACGCAGAGCGCGTGTAGCCAGGCGCCCGAAGAGCAAGGTGCCGGCGCTGGAGAACTGCCCGCAGCGGCGCGGTGTCTGCACTCGCGTCTACACCACTACGCCGAAGAAGCCCAACTCGGCTCTGCGCAAGGTCGCCAAGGTGCGATTGACCAACGGCTTCGAGGTGATCGGCTACATCGGTGGCGAAGGGCACAACCTGCAGGAGCACTCCGTGGTGCTGATCCGCGGCGGACGCGTGAAGGACCTGCCGGGAGTGCGCTACCACGTCGTGCGGGGGAGCCTGGACACGCAGGGGGTCAAAGATCGGAAGCAAGGCCGCTCGAAGTACGGCGCAAAGCGTCCCAAAGCCGCATAAGCGAGCCGGTGAGGAACGCCGCCGTCGGCCTATAGTTCACGAGATTCGAGGAAAGCGATGCCCAGACGCAGAGAAGTGCCCAAACGGGTGATCCTGCCGGACCCGAAGTACAGCAGCCAGGACGTGGCCAAGTTCGTCAACGTCGTGATGACGCGCGGCAAGAAGTCGGTCGCCGAGCGCATGGTGTACGGCGCATTGGAGCAGATCTCGAAGAAGGGCGGCAAGGATCCGCTCGAGGTGTTCTCGAATGCGTTGTCGAACGTGCGGCCGGTAGTTGAGGTCAAGAGCCGGCGTGTGGGCGGGGCGAACTACCAGGTGCCCGTGGAAGTGCGCTCGGTCCGGCGCACGGCGCTGGCGATGCGCTGGCTCCGGGACGCGGCGCGCAAACGCGGAGAAAAGTCCATGGCTTCCCGCCTGGCGAACGAGCTGCAGGAGGCCGCGGAGGGACGTGGCGGAGCAATGAAGAAGCGAGAAGAAGTGCACCGCATGGCCGAGGCGAACAAGGCGTTCTCGCATTACCGGTTCTAGCGGCTGCGGGTTGGACAAAGTGCCACGTAACACACCCATCGAGCGGTATCGCAACATCGGCATCAGTGCCCATATCGATGCCGGCAAGACCACGACCACGGAGCGCATCCTGTTCTACACCGGGGTCTCGCACAAGATGGGCGAGGTGCATGACGGCGCGGCCGTCATGGACTGGATGGAGCAGGAGCGCGAGCGCGGCATCACCATCACCTCGGCCGCGACCACCTGCTTCTGGAAGGGCATGGAGGGCAAGTATCCGGAGCATCGAATCAACATCATCGACACACCCGGGCACGTGGACTTCACCATCGAGGTGGAGCGCTCCATGCGCGTGCTCGATGGGGCGTGCATGGTGTACGACTCGGTCGGCGGCGTGCAGCCCCAGTCGGAAACGGTCTGGCGTCAGGCGAACAAATACAAAGTGCCGCGGTTGGCGTTCGTCAACAAGATGGACCGCGTCGGTGCGGACTTCTTCAAGGTCTACCGTCAGATGCGGGAGCGCCTGCAGGGCAACCCGGTCCCGATCCAGATTCCGATCGGAGCCGAAGACAAGTTCCAGGGTGTGGTGGATCTGGTCAGGATGAAGGCGATCTACTGGGACGACAGCACGCAGGGGATGAAGTTCGAGTTCCGTGATATCCCCTCAGAGCTCGCCGCGCTTGCACAGGAATGGGGCGAGAAGATGGTGGAGGCGGCCGCCGAAGCCTCGGAAGAGCTGATGAACAAGTACCTCGAGGGCGGGAACCTCACCGCTGAGGAGGTCAAGCAGGGGCTGCGCAAGCGCACCATCTCCGGCGAGATCGTGCCGATGCTGTGCGGCTCGGCGTTCAAGAACAAAGGCGTTCAAGCCATGCTGGACGCGGTCATCGATTACCTTCCTGCTCCGGTCGATATCCCCCCCGTGAAAGGCATGCTCGAAAACGGCCAGCCTGCGCAGCGCAGTGCGAGCGACCAAGAGCCGTTCGCCGGCCTCGCCTTCAAGATCATGACCGATCCGTACGTGGGGCAGCTGAGCTTTTTCCGTGTCTACTCCGGCGTCGTCGCGTCCGGAGATATGGTGTACAACCCGATCAAGGGCAGGAAAGAACGCGTCGGCCGCTTGCTGCAGATGCACGCCAACCAGCGCGAAGAGATCAAAGAGGTCCGCGCGGGCGACATCGCCGCGGTCGTCGGGTTGAGAGAAGCGAGCACCGGCGACACGCTGTGCGATCCGGACAAGATCATCATCCTGGAGAAGATCGAGTTTCCCGAGCCGGTGATCTCTCAGGCGGTGGAACCCAAGACCAAGGCCGATCAGGAGAAGATGGGCGTGGCGTTGGGCCGGCTCGCTCAGGAGGACCCGTCGTTCCGGGTGCACACCGACGACGAGTCTGGTCAGACCATCATCTCCGGCATGGGCGAGCTGCACCTCGAGATCATCGTCGATCGCATGAAGCGCGAGTTCGGCGTGGTGGCCAATGTCGGCAAACCGCAGGTGGCTTACCGCGAAGCGATCAAGAAGCCAGTGGAGATCGAGGGCAAGTTCATCAAACAGTCCGGCGGCAAAGGGCAGTATGGACATGTTTGGCTCAAGCTCGAGCCCAACCCAGCGGGCAAGGGCTTCGAGTTCGTCGACGCGATCAAGGGTGGCGTGGTTCCGCGCGAGTACATCCCCGCGGTGCAGAAGGGCGTCGTGGATGCGACCACCAGCGGCGTGCTGGCGGGCTTCCCGGTGGTGGACGTCAAGGTTTCCTTGGTCGACGGCTCTTATCACGAGGTGGACTCCTCGGAGCAGGCGTTCAAGATGGCCGGCTCGATCGCCTTCAAGGACGGTATGCGCAAGGCGAGCCCGGTGCTGCTCGAACCGATGATGGCGGTGGAGGTGGAGACCCCGGAGGAGTTCATGGGCAACGTGGTCGGCGATCTGTCCTCGCGACGCGGCATGATCCAGGGCATGGAGGAACAGACCGGCGGCATCAAGTTGGTCAAGGCCGAGGTCCCGCTTGCCGAGATGTTCGGCTACTCCACGACGCTGCGGTCGCTCAGCCAGGGGCGGGCGACCTACACGATGGAATTCAAGCATTACGCCGAGGCGCCCAAGAGCGTGGCGGAGGCGGTGATCAACAAGAAATGACGCGCCCATCGAGAACGAGATTCGACGAGTAGAGGGAACCGGTCATGGCGAAAGGAAAGTTTGAGCGCACCAAGCCGCACGTGAACGTAGGCACCATTGGGCACGTGGACCATGGGAAGACGACGTTGACGGCGGCGCTCACCCTGGTGTTGTCGAAGAAGTACGGTGGGGAGGCCAAGGCCTACGATCAGATCGACAATGCACCGGAGGAGAAGGCGCGCGGGATCACGATCAACACCGCGCACGTGGAGTACGAGACCTCCAAGCGCCACTATGCGCACGTGGACTGTCCGGGGCATGCCGACTATGTGAAGAACATGATCACGGGAGCGGCACAGATGGACGGGGCGATTTTGGTGGTCTCGGCGGCCGATGGGCCGATGCCGCAGACGCGCGAGCATATTTTGCTGGCGCGCCAGGTGGGGGTGCCCTACATCGTGGTGTATTTGAACAAGGCCGACATGGTCGATGACCAGGAGCTGTTGGAGCTGGTCGAGATCGAGGTGCGCGAGCTGTTGACCAAGTACGAGTTTCCCGGCGACAAGACGCCCATCATTATTGGCTCTGCGCTGAAGGCGCTGGAAGGCGACAAGGGGGATCTGGGCGAGGGCTCGATCATGAAGCTGGCCGATGCGCTGGACAGCTACATTCCGCAGCCCAAGCGGGCCTTGGACGGGCCGTTTTTGATGCCGGTGGAAGATGTGTTTTCGATCTCTGGGCGCGGCACGGTGGTCACTGGGCGGGTGGAGCGCGGCATTGTCAAGGTCGGCGATGAGATCGAGATTGTGGGATTGAGGCCCACCACCAAGACGGTGTGCACGGGGGTGGAGATGTTTCGCAAGCTGCTCGATCAGGGGCAGGCGGGCGACAACATCGGGGTG
>Ga0335085_10006803_pt1 | contig 17950 bp, 14 predicted proteins | sample Lox_Sample_45_FD_206712 | JGI IMG/M metagenome (GOLD analysis project Ga0335085, IMG submission 206712) | Soil microbial communities from Loxahatchee National Wildlife Refuge, Florida, United States - Lox_Sample_4.5 | ecosystem: Environmental > Terrestrial > Soil > Wetlands | place: USA...
AAGGCGATGAAGTCTGGCGCGAAGCGCAAGACCAAGAGCATGCTCGATTCCGCCACCGACTAGCTGAGGGACTTAGCGGACAACGGCGAGCGCGAGCGGCCGGGCTCCCGCCGCGGCCGGGAGGAGTGCCGATATGCCGACGTCGACCGGGAAAAGTCCGGGCCCGATGCGGGGGCAGCAGACGGCTTCTCACGGGTACGGAATCGTGCCCGGAGCCATGAAGCTGGACTCGCCCGCAAGCCCGGCGAGAAATAGCGCCCGGCCGGCTAGGCCGGGTGTAGCGGTCACTGTCCTGGGTAAGCGCCGCCGATGGCCGGGTCCCGGTCGAGCCAGAGGCCGGATCCGGCGTGACATAAGACGGACGAACCGAACGGTCCTGGTGCTCGCCCCAGGACCGCCATCTCGAGTCCTCCTAGGGGGCACGCGCACCCGCCCGTCTGGGCGGCGGCCGTGACCAGGAGGCCGACGCTCAATGGCGCTCGGCAATAGTGGTTATGGCGTTGTATCGCCGGGCCGCTGGGCAAGTTGCTGGCATGCCTGTGCAACGGCACACCTTGCCAGTTGGCGGCGACCCGGTTGGAGGCGGCCGCCAAGGTACGATCTTGGCCGTGGAGGAGTACGCCCGGGTCGTTGCCAGCCTCCGCCAGGCGTACGGGCCGGCCGTGGCCGCCGAACGTGACAGCAGGGCGAGGGAGGCGTTCAAGGTTGACGCGCGGCGGCGCTTCCTTGACCTGCTGCGAAACCGCGGCGCGACCAGCCTGCTCGAGGTGGGCGCCGGCACAGGGCACGACCCGCGGTGGCACCCGCCGCGGTCCTGGTCGTGGTGACCAACCCGCTCGACGAGATGACCCAGCGCGCGTGGCGGGCGTCGGGCCTGCCCGCCACCCGGGTGATCGGAATGGCCGGCGTCCTCGACACGGCCCGGTTCCGCGCGCTGGCGGCCCAGGCGGCGGGGCTGCGCCCGGCTCAGGTCGAGGCTATGGCGCTCGGCAGTCACGGGGACGAGATGGTGATCCCGCTGTCGCAGGCCAGCGCGGCGGGCCGGCCGCTCACCGAGGTTCTCGGCGAGACCGCGGTCACCGCGCTCGTGGACCGGGCGCGCGACTCAGGCGCCGAGGTGGTCGGCCTGCTCAAGCAGGGCAGCGCGTTCATGGCGCCGGGGGCCTCGGCGGCCCGCATGGTGCTGGCCATGGCCGCCGGCCGCGGGGAGGTGCTGCCCGCGGCAGTGGCCGGCCACGGCGGCGAGCAGTTCATCCCGGGACACGAGTTCGCCGGGGAGGTGACCGAGACAGGCGGGGCGGTGACCGCCGTGACGGCCGGAGACGTCGTCGCCGGCGCCGACTACACGGCGTGCGGCAGCTGCTGGTGGTGCCGGCGCGGGGACCACTGGCACTGCCCCGAGCGGCGGTTTTTCGGTACCGGCACCGCGTTCGGCCCGGCGCTGGACGGGGCCCAGGCCGAGCTGGTCCGCATCCCGCACGCCGACGTGGTACTGCGGCGGGTCCCGGCCGGGGTCTCGCTGGACGCCGCCGTGTTCCTCGGCGACACGCTGGCCACCGGGTACGCCGCCGTGCAGCGCGCCGGGTACCGGCCCGGTGACACGGTGGCCGTGATCGGCGGCGGCCCGGTGGGCCAGCTGACCAGCCTGGTCGCGCAGGCATGCGCCGCGGGGATCGTGGTGCTGGTCGAGCCGGTGGCGGCTCGCCGGGACTTCGCCGCCAACGGAGCGCTCGCGGCCGAGCATCCCGAGGACGTCTGGTCCCTGCCCGCGATGAGGGCCTTCGCCGACGAGCTGAGCATCCGGTTCGCCATCGGCGACTTCATGCGCGACGCCCAGCCGCTGTGCGCGCTGCTGCGGGCCGGGGTCGTCGATCCGACCGTGGTCGCGTCCGACCGAGTCAGCCTGGATGAGGTACCAGCCGCCTACCGGCGGATGGCGCAGCGCTCCACCATGAAGGCCCTGGTCCAGCCCTGATCCGGGGAGGAGGTAACGATGTCGGAGCCTGCCGACCCGGTCTCCGCGATCGCGGAGACCGCCGTCCTGCGTACCGTCATCGAGCAGCTGCTCTGCGTCCGCGACCTGGACCAGCTCCTGCTGTCCATCAGCGACCGCACGCTGCACCTGCTGGACGCCGACATCTGCGGTGTGCTGCTGCGCGAGGGCGACGAGCTGCGGATGCGGTCCTGCGTCGGGCACCGGGTGGTCGAGACGTCCCGGCTGCGGATGGAGCGCGGCCAGGGCGTGGCGGGCCTGGTCTTCCTCACCGGAGAGCCGGCCAAGGTGGACGACTACCTGTCCGACCAGCAGATAAGCCAGGATTTCATGGCACTGGCCGAGCAAGAGCAAACGCAGTCGGCGCTGGCCGTCCCGCTGCGACTGCACGGCGAGTTCCTCGGCGTCCTGGAGGTCTGGCGGCGGCGGCCGTCCCGGTTCAGCGAGCAGGACGTGCACCGCATGGTCACCCTGGCCGACGTGGCCACCATCGCCATCGACAATGCGGGGCTCTACGAGCGGCAGGCTCAGATGGTCACCCAGCTGCGCCAGACCCGTGATGCCCTCCAGACCCAGGTAGCGATGCTGCGCCGGTCGTCCCTGGTGCAGCAGTCGCTGCTGGCCGTCCCGCCCGACTCGCTCCGGATGAGGACCCGGGCCGGCCGGACCACGATCACCATGAGCGACGGCACTGGTGCCTCGGCCTGGGTCCAGCCGGTGGCGGCCGACGGCGACAAGCTCGGCTGCGTGTGCGTCGTGGCGGGCGGGCCTTGCGCCGCTGCGACACCCACCGGAGCGTGCTGCTGGCCAGCATGCGCGGTGACTCGATCTCGGCCATCGCCGTCAACCTCGACCGGGTCGTGGCTCGCGAAGTCGTCAGCGAGCTGAGCAGTTCGGCCCGGCAGGTCGAGCCTGACCTGCGCCTGGCCTGGGGGGTCAGCCCGGGACACGACGATCCCGTCACCCTGCCGCAGGCCTTCGACGAGGCCAGGACCGCGCTGGCCGCGGCGCACCGGTTCGGCGGGGACGGCATCTACCTCTACGAGGAGCTTGGCATCGCCCGGCTGCTGCTCGGCTCGGGTGACGCGCCGGACCTGCAGGCGTTCGTCCGGGAGGTTACCGGACCGCTGATCGACTACGACAGCAAGAACGACGGCTCGCTGCTGCGCACGCTGCGCGCCTTCTTCGACGCCGACTGCTCGCAGCGGACTGCCGCGGAGCGCCTGTTCGTCCACCACAAGACGCTGCGCTACCGGCTCGGGCGCATCCAGCAGCTCACCGGCCTGGACCTGGGGCATCACGAAGACCGGATGCGGGCCGACCTGGCCCTGCGGCTGCTGCAGGTCAACGCGGGCCTCGACCGGGAGGACGCGCCGCCTGACAGGCTTGGTTACAGTCAGTGACAAACCTGGTGACAACGGCTCCAGGCCACCATTCTGCGGGTGCTGGCGGGGAGCTGACCTGGCTGGACCTGCCGCAGACGTGGATCTCCCGGCTCCGGCACGATGACAGTGGTAACACGCCCTCCACGCTGCTCAGGGGTTCCAGGAGGACGGTCAGCTTGGGCTGGCGGCGAAAGACGGGAAGACGGTGGCCCGTACGGCTTCCCAGTGCTGTCGCAGGCTGGCGTACACGCCAGCCGCCTCGGGGTCAGTGTGCACGGCCGGGGCCAGTTCGAGGGCGACGGCGAGCCCGTCTTCGACGGTACGGAACAGGCCCGCGCCCAGGCCGGCCAGGATCGCCGCGCCGATCGCGGGGGCCTCGACCCGCAGCGAGGGCGTGATGTCCTCGCCGAGGACGTCGGCTTTGATCTGATTCCAGTGACGGCTGCGGGCTTCCCCGTCGGAGATGGTCATGGTCTTGACGCGGTGGCCGCGGTCGCGGACGCTGCCGAGCAGCGCGGGGTACTGGTAGGCGATGCCTTCCAGGGTGGCGCGGGTGAAGTGGGCGCGGCGATGGTGGCCGCTGATGCCGTAGTAGATGCCGCGCGCGGCGTCGTCCTGGACCGGGATGGTGGCGCCTTCGACGTAGGGGTAGCACAGCAGCCCTTCGCTGCCGCGCGGGATCACCGAGGTGCCGGTGATCAGCTGCTCGTAGCTCATGCCGTCGCCGAAGGCGGCGCGGAACCAGCGCAGGGTGGTGCCGGTGCCGGTGGCAACCATCTCGTGCAGGTACCGGCCGGGCGCGACGTGCGGCATTAGCCCGATCACTCCGGTGGGGTCGAAAACCGGCTCGGCGGCGACCACGCGCCAGCTCATCGAGGAGCCGGTGCCGATGCTGAGGTCGCCGGGATCCACGACGCCGGACCCGAGCGCCGCGGCGGGGTCGTCGCCACCGCCGGCGACCAGGATGGTGCCGGGGAGCAGGCCGATGCCGCGGGCGGCGGCGTCGCCGAGGACGCCGCGGGGCTGCCATGGGCGGTAGCGGACGTCCGGCAGGATTTCCCGCGGGATGCCGGCCGCCCGGCAGGTCTCGGCGCTCCAGTCCTCGGCCCGCCAGTCGTTGAGGATGCTGCGGGTGGGGCCGGTCGGATCAGTGCCGACGTCGCCGGTGAGCCGGTAGGCGACGAAGTCCTTGGGCGCCACGGCATGCCGGACCCGTCGCCACACGTCCGGCTGGTGGCGCTTGGTCCAGGCCAGGTTCGGCAGCACCAGCCCGGGGATGGGCAGGGTGCCGCTGCGGTCAATCAGCTGGGCCCGGCCCAGGCTGTCGTACAGCTCGCGGGTCTCTTCCGGGCAGCGGCGGTCGGTCCAGTGGATGCACGGGGCCAGGACCGTCCCGTCGCCGTCCAGCAGGACGGCGATGTCGCGCTGCCCGACCAGGCACAGGGCGCGGACTTCCGCGGCGGGCACGCCGGCCCGGGCCAGCATCTCGGGGATGGCGGCGGCCAGGGCCCGGTACCAGTCCTCGGGGTCGTTCTCGGCCCAGTCACGCTGGGGGCGGTGCATCGGGTAGGTGTGCTCGGCGACCGCTGCCACGCCTACGTCCGGGTGCAGCAGGGCCGCCTTGAGGGCCGACGACCCGATGTCGGCTCCTATGACATACCCGCTCACGGGGCGGGCTGGAGCTCGGGGCCGGGCAGCGGCTCGGGGGCGGGCAGCGGTTCGGGCGCGCCGGGGAACTGGGCCCGCCAGTAGGAGCCGATCCATTCGGCCTGCGGGGCGGGCAGCTCGGGAACCGGGCCGAACTGGCGGGCGCTGAGGTAGACCTCGCAGGCGCCCTCGACCACGGCGGCGGTGTGGAAGGCGTGCTCCAGGTCCGCGCCGATGGCGAGCAGGCCGTGGTAGCGCAGGAAGGTGGCGCCGCGGTCGCGCAGGGCGGGCTCGGTGTAGGTGTACATCTGGTCGGTCTCGGGCTGAGAGTAGGGCGAGGTGCGGACGGCACCGCCGGTTGCCTCGCACAGGCCGGTCAGGATCGGCGGGAGCGTCCAGCCCAGGTTGGCGAAGGTCATGACCGCCTTGCCGTGCGTGTGCACGACGCTGCCGATTTCCGGCCGGTTCTTGCAGATCATCGTGTGCATCTGGACCTCGGAGGTGGCCGGCTTGCGGCCGTCGACCTGCTCGTCGTCCAGGGTCACGATGGCGATGTCCGCGGGCTCCAGAAGGTCGTACTGAGTGGAAGCCGGCGTGCAGGCCAGCAGGTCCGGCTGGCCCGGCACCCGGACGCTGATGTTGCCAGCCGTGGAGTAGACCAGCCGCTCGGCTTGCAGCTTGTGCGCGTAGGTGATGACCTTCTGCCGGATCTCCAGGTGCGCGATGGACATGGTGGCGGGTTTCCTTTCGTGTTAGCGCCGGGTGCGGCGGCGGGCGGCCAGGCTGGCCAGCCCGGCGACGATCGCGGTCGCGGCGGCGGTCACCGCCGCTGGCCTGGCGAGCAGGCGCGCGAGGGCGGGCACGTCATGCGCATCGATCTGTACGTACGCGGGCCAGGCGCCCATCGCTCCCTCGATCTGGATGCCGCCGGGGCGCATGGTCAGCTTGCGGGGCTCGAACGGCAGCTCGCCGATGGGGGAACTTACTTTCATGCAGGCCAGCTTTCCCGGTAGGTGCACAGCCGCCAGCGGGCGGCACCCTGTTTAAATGAACGCTAGTATGCTATTATCGGAAGCACAAGAGTTTCGTATTGACAAACTTAACTGTTCATTAGAACACTCAACTCAACCGAACGTTTCGGGCAGGGGGATACCATGATCCCGCTCAGCCCGCTCAGCCCGGACAAGCCGGCGCCGATGCCTTCTAGTCGGCTGGCCGGAGAGCCGTAGCGCAAGCGTGCTATGGTTGTGCGAACGAACATTCACGTGTGTGCCAAGGAAAAAGGGGAAGCCTTGCACAGGTGGTTCAGTGATGGCCGGGCGCAGCGTTAACGGGCGCGAGGACATCGCCCGCGTCAAGCCGCACGAGCGCCGTCAGCGCATTCTCGACCGCGTCCTGGAACTGGACTCCGTCACCGTCGATGAGCTGGCGGACGAGTTCGGGCTGACGAAGATGTCCCTGCGGCGCGACCTCAACGCGCTGGCCGAGAACGGGCAGGTCGTCCGCGTGCGGGGCGGCGCCACCCGCCCGCGCGCGCCGGTGCCGGCCCGCCGGTACAGCGATGCCCAGCAGCGCAATGCCCAGGCCAAGGCGCGGATAGCGCGCGTGGCTGCTCAGCTGCTCGAGCCCGCCGCCACCGCCTTCTTCTACTCCGGCTCCACTGTGGCCCGGGTAGCCGAAGCCCTGACCGAGGATCAGCACGGCCAGCTGACGGTCGTCACCAATTCCGTCCCGGTCATCAACACCGTCATCACGTGGAATGACGCGCACCTGGTCGCGGTGGGCGGCTTGTACCTGCCCGCCTACATGGCCTTCGTCGGCCCGCAGGCGATTGAGCCGCTGCGGACCCTCAGCGCGGACGTGGCCGTCGTGGGATGCGACGGGCTGAGTATCGCCGAGGGCCTGACCACACCGCACCAGCTCGTCGCCGAGATCGGCACGATCCTGATCGAGCGGGCCCGCCGGACCATCGTCGTGGCCGACTCCTCCAAGATCGGGCGCCGGGGGTTCACCCCGATAGCGCCCGTCACGGCGATCGACGTGCTGGTGACCGACCAGCAGGCTGACGCAGAGGAGTTGTCAGCCCTGCGCCACGCGGGCATCGACGTCCACATTGCCTGACCCGGCCCGGCCTACGCCCAGGCAGGTTTCACAGGCTCCGCTCGACAGGCACGACGCCCCGGTCAGCGGCCTTGACCAGGGCGGCGTGGTCTGCCTCGGTCTGGTCGGCGTACAGCCGGGCGAACCGGGCCAGGGCGGTATCGAGGCGGTCGGAGGAGCCGGCGTAGCCGACGATCATCGATGCTCCGCTGGTGCGGGAATGACCTCTGGCCAGGAGGTGCCCGACGGTCGCGGCGTAGTCAGCCAGCGCCGCGCCGTCGATGGAGTCCAGCGCCACGCTCCCCTTCATGTTCCTGAACTGGCGCACGTAGTACTGATGCCCGCCGACGCTCGCCCAGCCCAGCAACGGGTCGCTGACCGTCTGCAGTGCCTGCTGGTACTCGACCACCCGCTGACCTTGATGGGCGTGCCAGGCAGACTCACCGTGGACGTGGCGGGCAAGGACTGACCTTCGTGCCTGCTTCAGCTGCAAGAACACGACATCATCTGGGCTGCTGCCTTCAAGCAGCGCGACGTACGCGCGCAGCCCGACGCTTCCGACGCCAACTACCTTGTGGGCGATATCGATCAGCGTGTAGCCGCCAAGGGTCCTCCGCCAGTGCGGGGCCAGGGTGCCCAGGTAGTCATCCAGTCCCTGGGCGAGCTGTTCAGCTCCGGCATCGCTGACCCGGGTGATCAGCGGCGGATCCTCGGCGATGCGGCGCTTCCCGGCGAGTTCGCTGGTGAACTTGGGCAGCGCCCTGTCGCTGGTCCTGCGGCGCGCGCGGGCTGCTGCCCTTCTGATCTCGGCTCGCAACGACTTATCTGCCGTGCTCTGCTGCAGATGGCCGACGTCGAGGCGGCGGTACGACCGGGCCAGCAACGGCGTGGAGGCAAGATCACGGACCTCCGCGCGGTACCCCGCGACACATCGCAGGACCGCCAGCTCGCAGTCCTGCTCGCTGGTGCCGTTCTGGCGGCCCGCCACCCAGATGCTCGCGACCAGGCGGCGAAGATCCCACTCCCATCCGCCCGGGTGTGCTTCGTCGAAGTCATTCAGGTCGATGACGAGATCTTGCTCCGGAGAGGCGTAGAAGCCGAAGTTGCCAAGGTGCGCATCACCGCAGATGACGGGGGTGATGCCGGTGGCCGGCAGGCGCGCGACGTCCTCGGCCATCACGATGGCCGTGCCGCGCAGGAATCCGTACGGCGTGGCCGTCATCAGCCCGACCCGGTACGGGATCAGCCGGGCCAGGCGGCCGCGATGCGACTCGATGATCAGCTGCACGGGATCGAGCCGGTCCGCCGGCGCCGACCAGTCGCCTAGTGAGCGGCGCGGAACCTGCCGGCGCAGTTCCCGGCCCATGCGGTACCGGTCGGAGCGCGATGTGGATTGCTTCCGCAGTGACGTGAACGCTTCGCGGTCAGCCGAGGCCAGCACGACGTGGCCGCCCGCGGGGGACTCGGGTCCGGTGGGCATGGTGGCGGTCATCAGCATTCGATGACGGTGACGGCGAGTCCGCCGCGAGCGGTTTCTTGGTGCGTGTCCCTCATATCCTGGCCGGTTCCCTCATGGTCATGATGGCTGTGCCTGCCATTGTCGCGGCCGCCGAACCCGGACTGGCGGTATCCGCCGAAAGCAGTCGTGATGTCGCCGCCGCGCTGGGCGGTTACTCCGCGGCGACGATCTCGCTGTCGGCGGGAGGCTGGGCCGCTGCGTGCTCGGCGAGGATGCCCATCTTGTGACGCTGCACGAACCAGTACACGAGGAACGCGATCGCCAGGCAGATCGCGGGGAACAGGACGCCGCCCCACTGCAGCCACCAGTGGAACGGTGGGGCCGGGTTGTAGATACCGCGGCGCGGCCAGGCGATGTTGATGATCATGGCGACGCCCCAGATGAACGCCGCGATGCTCACCGCGAGCCCGGCCCGGCCCAGGCTGAAGTAGCCCTTCTCGGTCCTGGCCCATTTCCCGCGCATGCGCAGGAGAGCAAAGGGCCCGACGACCAGGACGTACGCGATCAGCGCGAGGATGACGGTGTCGCTGGTCACCACGACGACCAGCTGAGGCTGCCGGATGTTGATCAGCAGGATGACGATCGCGATCACCGCCACGCTGATGACGGGTACGACCGGGGTCTTCTCGCGCTCGGAGATCCGGGCGAGCCGGTGCGAGCCGGGAAACCCGTTGTCCCTGGCCATCGCGAAGATCATGCGTACCGCGCCGGTCTGGTTCGCCAGGCAGCAGACGAAGATCGCGATGGCGACGCACACGAGAAGGGTGTCGCCGAGGAAGGTCCCCAGCGTGCTCTTGATGACGTAGGTCAGGCCGAGCGACGACAACTCCGGCGCCTTCAGGTTGCCGACCGCCATGAAGGCCGTGATGAGCAGCAGCGCGCCGCCGATACCCGACGCCAGAAGCGCCCGGATGATCGCCGCGGGGTTGGTCTTGCGCGGGTTGATGGTTTCCTCGCCGACGGACCCGGCGGTATCGAAGCCCCACATGATGTACAGGCCGAGCAGCACGGATACGAGCAGGGCTCCGAGGTACCCGATGTGATAGGCGGAGCCGGTGCCGTTGGTCTGCGTCACCACGCCGGGGCCGCGCTTGGTGTGGACCAGGAACAACACGATCATCAGCGCCACCGCGACCAGTTCGACGCTGACGCCGATGTTGTTGACGACCTTGACCACCTTGGTGCCGAGCAGGGAGACGATGGTCGTCCCGGCAATCATGATCGTGCCGAGGATGACGCCGTTCGTGGCCGCGTCGTACTTCCCGGTCCCGTTTCCGTAGATCCAGAACACGCCCGAGATGCTGGGCAGCACGAACTGCCAGGCCAGCGCCACGGCAGCGGTAGACACGACGAGCGCCAGGGTGAGCGACACGCCCGCCATCCAGGCGGTGCCGCGGCGCGCGATGTTCTTGGCCCAGTTGTAGACCGAGCCCGCCAGCGGGTAGTGGACGGCCAGCTCGGCGAAGGCCAGGGCGAACAGTAGCTGTCCGCCGACCGCGATCATCCAGGCCCACCAGGACGCCGGTCCGCCGCTGCCGTAGGCGAACGCGAACAGTTCGAACATTCCGGTCAGGATCGAGATGAACGCGAAGCCGATGGCGAAGGTCGAGAACGACCCGAGCGTCCGCACCAGCTCCTGCTTGTAGCCAAACCTCGCGAGATCCTCATCATCGCGGACTTCCTGCCTGGTCACCATCGAATCGGCTCCTTCTGTCCTGCAGATGGCCACGGGCTCCGCGACGGCTCCCGGGAACAGGCGAGCCGTCGGCGTTACCGGTAGTGAACACCTCTCCACGTTCACTCGTCAAGAATTTTTGAAAAAAAGTACGCTAATTATTGTTCAAATAAGCTCTAATTTTGATTACTTGAACAGTCATGCTGCCCGTGTGTACAGTGTGCGGAGTTGCGCCTGACGACGGCCGCACAGTGACCAGACCGAGGGCTGAGAGCAGGTGAAGTAACGTGGCTGGCCAGCCCCAGTTCGACGTGGTGATCGCCGGCGGCGGCGTGCTCGGGGCCGCGGTGGCGGCGCGATTGAGCCGGACGTCAGCACGGGTAGCGCTCGTCGAGGCCGAAACCGATCTGGCCGAAGGGGCCAGCAAGGGCAATGCCGGGGTGGCCGTGTCCTACTACGGCGCCCCGGGCACGCAGCAGACACAGCTGATCAACGCGAGCAACCCGGGGTGGGAGGCGCTGACCGGGCGGCTGGACGTTCCTTACCGCCGTCTGGGCGGCCTGATGATCGCGCTGAACGCGGACGAGGAACAACGGCTCCAGGAGACCCTCGCAGAGGTGCACGCCTGCGGTGTCCGCGGGGAGCTGCTCACGGCCCGGCAGATCGGTGATACCGAGCCGCTGGTCTCGGAGCGCGCCGTCGCCGGGCTGCTCCTGCCCGATGAGGGCGTCATCGACCCGATGCGGCTCACGATCTCCTTCGCCCGGCTCGCCGCGGCTAACGGCGTCAGGATCCGGCTCGGAGAGCGCGTCCTGGGCATCGAGCACGACGGTGACCTCAGCTCGGTGATCACGTCCCGTGGCCGCCTTGAGACCCGGTTCGTGGTCAACGCCGCCGGCGTCGAGGCGGACCGCGTCAGCGCCCTGGCCGGCGGCGAGACGCTGCGCACCTGGCCGCGCAAGGGCCAGTACGTCGTGCTGGACCGGGCCTTCGGCCAGAAGCTGACGAAGATCGTGTTCTCCACCCACACGCCGCAGACCAAGGGCAGCAACGTCGTCCCCACCACGCACGGGTCGGTGCTGCTCGGGCCGACCGCGCTTGACATCGAGGACCGCGACGACCGGGCCACCGACTCCGAGACCGTGGCCTGGATCCTGGACAACGCGCGGCGCCTGGTCCCGGCGACCGCGGACGCTTACATCATGAAGACGTTCGCGGCTAACCGTCCCGCCGGGGACGAGGCCCACCGGCTGCGGACCGACGCAAGGCAGCCCCGCCTGCTGCACGTCACGGACCGTTCGGCCGGCGTCAGCGTCTCCCCGGCCGCGGCCGAGCTCGCGCTGACCCTGCTGAGGGCAGCCGGGCTGGACGCCAGCGACCGCGATGGAGCCCTCGATGCGCTGCCGCGGGTGCCGCGGCTGAGAACCAGCGCGGACCCCGTCGCCCTTACCGATGCTGACCCCCGGTACGGCCAGGTCGTGTGCCTGTGCGAGCACGTCACGGCGGCCGAGATCAGCGCGGCGCTGGCCGGCCCGGTGGCGGCTACGTCGGTGGACGGCGTGCGCAAGCGGACCGGTGCTGCGTACGGCCGCTGCCAGGGCTCGCTGTGCCTGGCCGGCATCTCGTTCCTGACCGCGATGAGCACGGGCCAGGGGCCGGCATCCGTATCGCAGACCGCGCGCGGGACGGTCGGATCATGACCGCGCCCTACCTCGTGGTCGGCGCCGGGCCGACCGGACTCGGCTGCGCGGCAGAACTGGCCACCGTCCACCCGGTCGAGCTGATCGACCGGATCCCGGTTCCGGGTGGTGAGGCTGGCTGGTCCAGCCCGGAGATCACCGCCCTGGTCAAGGCCGCCCGCCGCAGCGGCGTCCGGTTCCGCCTGGGAAACACCGCAGTGCGCTGGGAGCCGGGCCGTCTGCTCGTGGCCGGCCCGGGCAGGATCGAGTGGCTCCCCGGCCACCAGTTGTTCTACGCAGGCGGCCTGCGGCCGGCCACGGCCGCCGACCTGTCCATCACCGGCGACCGGCCAGCCGGCGTCCTTCCGGCCACCGTCGCCGACCACCTGCTGACGGCGCAAAACCGGCTCTGGCACCGCCTTGCGGTCATCGGGGACGGCCCGTGGGCCAGGGCCGTAGCCGTACGCGCGCGCGCAGGATGCAGCGCCGTCATTGCCATCACGCCGGGCTGTGACGCACCGGAGTGGGCCGACGAGGCCATCACGCAGGCCACGCAGATCGTCATCGTCGGACGCGATCGCGTCAGAGCGGTCCGTGTCTGCGCGAAGCAGCAGTGGACCGAGGTCGCCTGCGACGGGGTCGTCCTGGCGGCCAGTCCCCGGCCCAACCGGAATGTAACGGGCGCCCTGGGTGAAGACAGCCCTGGCGTGGCATTCGTGCAGCCTGTCGACGCACTATCGGTCAGTGAGCGCAGTGGAATCGGGCGCAGCACAGCCCGCAGATGGATCACGGCGAACAACGGAACGGAATGAAGGCTGCTCTCCGCTCACCACCCCGGGCCCGCCTCGATCACCGCGCGCACGCCGGCCTCGGTGGGCTGTATGCCGAAGTCGGTGACCGCCCAGGTCAGGCCCGCCCGCTCCCACGGCCCGAGGTCGGCGTCCGGCGGGAGCTCGGTGACCAGGTCAAACGGGCTGTCCGGGCGAGCCTGCCGGATCGTGGCGGCCAGTTCGGCCAGGGCCTCGGGGCCGGGCAGGCCGATGGTGAACAGGCCGTCCCAGCGCAGCGCCCGCCGCACCGGCCGCCGGTTCGGCCATTCCCCAGCCACCCAGACCGGGGGACGCGGCCGCTGGACCGGCAGCGGCTCGAACTCCCCGGCCCAGTACCGGGCCAGGGCGTCCAGGCCCTGATCGAGCAGGTCCGCCCGCTCACGCGGGTCGGTCACCTCGCCGTACGGCTCCAGCTCGTTGTTCCGCGCGCTGCCCAGTCCGGCCCCGAAGGTCAGCCGGCCCGAGCTGAGCCAGTCCAGCGTGACCGTCTCCCGGGCCACCTTGTGCACCCGGCGGCGCGATAGCGGGGTGACCAGCGCGCCGATCCGTACCCGGGACGTGGCGCAGGCCACCGCGGCGAGCGCCACCCACGGATCGGCCACGGCCCGCACCGGCGCCCCGTAGCTGATGTGATCCCAGACGAAAAAGCCGTCCCAGCCCCGGTCCTCGGCCCGGGCGGCCAGGGACGCCAGCACCCGCGGATCAGCCAGCTCACCGAACGGCCCGACGTCGATCGCTCGCTTCACCCGGCCGATCTTAACCGCTCACCGGGAACCGGAAGCCGGCCGTACGGCTGTGGTCGTGGTTACCAGATGCGGACCCGGGCTGCGGGTTCGAGCCACAGCTCGTCGGTGGCGCCGACATCGAACGCGCCGTAGAACTCGTCGAGGTTCCGCACGATCTGGTTGCAGCGGAACTCGCCAGGGGAATGCGGGTCGATGGCGAGCAGCCGGATGGCTTCCTCGTCCCGGATCTTCTGCTTCCAGGTACGAGCCCAGGACAGGAAGAAACGCTGCCCGCCGGTCAGGCCGTCGATTACCGGTGCCTGTTCACCCTGCAACGAAACCTGATAGGCCTTCCAGGCGATGCCCAGGCCTCCGAGGTCGCCGATATTCTCCCCGATCGTCAGCGCTCCGTTCACGTGCTGGTCAGGGACCTGCTTCGGCGCCAGGGCGTTGAACTGCTCGATCAGTGACCGGGTCCGGGTTTCGAACGCTTGCCGGTCCGTTTCGCTCCACCAGTCGGTGAGCCTGCCGTCACCGTCGTACTTGGAACCTTGGTCGTCGAAGCCGTGGCCGATCTCGTGGCCGATGATGGCGCCGATCGCTCCGTAGTTGGCCGCGTCGTCGCGGTCGGGATTGAAGAACGGATCCTGCAAGATCGCAGCCGGGAACACGATCTCGTTCAGGCCCGCGTTGTAGTAGGCGTTGACCGTCTGGGGGGTCATGTGCCACTCACCGCGGTCGACCGGTTTGCCGATCTTGTCCAGCTGGCGGCGGAACTCGAAAGCATGAGCCGCCCGCACGTTGGCCATGAGATCCGCCGGGTCGACCTTGAGGCTGGAGTAGTCCCGCCAGCTGTCCGGGTAGCCGATCTTCGGCGTGAACTTCCCGAGCTTGTCCAGGGCCTGCCGGCGGGTCTCTGGCCCCATCCAGTCAAGCGTGCTGATGCTTTCGCGGTAGGCCTGCAGGAGGTTGGCCACCAGGACATCCATCCGCTCCCGGGCCTCCGGCGGGAAGTGCCGGGCGACGTAGGCCCGGCCGACAGCTTCCCCCATCACCCACCCGGCCAGCGAGACACCCCGCTTCCAGCGCTCACGCAGCCGGGGGGTGCCGCTCAGGATGCGGCCGTAGAAGGCGAAATCCTCCTGGACGAACGCCTCGGACAGGTACCCGGCGGCGCTGTGGATCACCTGCCAGCACAGCCAGTCGCGCCACGCCGGAACGTGCTCGTCGGTGAGCAGCGAGGCCAGCCCGGCGCTGAAGCCCGGCTGGCGGAGCACGATCTCGTCGAAGGCCCCAGCGGGCGGGTCCAGGGCCGCCAGCCACCTCCGCAGGTCCGGTCCTTCAGACAACAGGTCAGTCCAGGTGAACAGGTTGTAAGTCTTCTCGCGGTCACGGCTCGCGACCTTGTCCCAGTGGTGCCCGGCCACCGCCGTCTCCAGCGCGACCACCCGGCTGGCTGCCCCATCGGCGTCCGGCAGCCCGGCCAGCTCGAACATGCGCCGAACGTGAGCGGCGAACGCGTCGCGGACGCCGGCGAACCGCTCCTCGCGGTAGTAGCTCTCGTCCGGGAGCGAGATACCACCCTGCCCGAAAAACACCAGGTAACGCTCGGGGTTGCCCGGGTCGGTGTCAACAAAGAGCCGGTACAGGCCCCCGATTCCCAGGGGCTGCAGCCGCCCGAGCGTCTCCAGCAGCTCCGGAACGGAGCTGACCGCCCGAGCCGCCGCGAGGGCCTGGCTGATGGGCTGCGAGCCGAGCCGCTCGGCCCGGTCCGCGCCCATGAAACTCCGGTACACGTTGCCGAACTTCCGCTCCTCGCTGCCTTCTGGCGCTGACGCGGCCTCTTCCATGATCGCGCGCACCGCGGTCTCGGCCTGGTCGGCCAGGATCCGGAACGTGCTGTCGCGCGCCCGGTCGGCGGGGATCTCGGTCCGCGCGAGCCACCGGCCGTTGATGTGCCGGAACAGGTCGTCTTGCGGGCGGATGGCGGGATCCAGTTCGTCGACGGGGATACCGGAGGGAAGCGTCATGCGCTCCAGCGTAGTTCCCGCAGGCAGGCGCCGGTGCGGACGGCCCGGGCCGCCCACCAGCCGGCCACCTCGTCCCCGGCAGCCCGGCGGGCATGGCGATCCTGCCAGCGCGCGACCTCAGCCACCGCCCAGGTGAGCGTGGCGTCCGGGTCCTGGCCGAACATGGCGCGCAGCGCATAGCGCCGCTCGCCGGCCCGGTGCCCCACCCCGGCCTCTCCCGCGCCGGCGGCCAGGCGGTGCCGGGTCAGGATGATGCCGCTGCGGACCGGCGTGGTCAGGAGGCCGGCCAGGCCGTCCAGGCGCGGCCCGGTCCACGTTTCGGCGGGGGCGGCGCGCAGCGCTAGCGGCAGGGCCGGCCAGGCGGGCTGCGCGGCGAGCTCGGCCGCGACGGCGCGCCGGGTCAGCCCGGCCCACGCGGTAAGGACCGGTACGCCCAGGTCGGCCACGGCGTCGAGGTAGGCCGGCAGCCATGGCCACAGGTGCTCACGGAACAGGCTCAGCCGGGACCGGGTCAGGGCGTGCGCCGTCGCGGGCCGGCCGGTGCCGGCCGCGGCCTCGCCCAGGCAGGCGTACAGGGCCAGCAGGGCGGTGAGGTGATCGGGTTCGGCGGGCGGGGCGATGGCCAGGGCCCGCCAGAATCCGGCGGCGCGGTCGGCTCCCTCGCCGCCGAGCGCCCCGTCCGGGCCGAGGTAGACCGAGGCATACGGCGGGCAGTTCAGGACGAAGACCTCGGTGTGCCCGGCGTCGCTGACCGGCGCCAGCCCGAGCGGGGCCGCGACGGCCCGGGCCGCGGCGGGGCTGTCGGCGACCGCGCCCAGGGCGCGGAGCAGTTCCCAGCGGTGCGTCATCGCCGCCCGCCCCGGCCGCCGGGCAGGGCGAAGGCCGCCGGGCCGGGCTTGAGCGGGCGCATCAGCCAGCGGGGCCGGCGGGTGCCGTCCGGCGAGACGTGACCGGCCGCCCTGGTCCGCGCCATCCACTGGCGGTAGACCTCGCGGGCCCGGGCGGTGTCGACGGCGATGTCGCCGTGCGCGTCGCCGGGTCCGGCGGGCCGGACGCGGACGGCCTGGTGCCAGCAGTGCATGCCGGAGATGGGGTCGGGGTGGACGGGGAAGGTGAGGTTCTGGTGGACGCCGGTGTCGGACCACCAGATCCGCGCCGTATCGGGATCCGCCGACGAATAGGGCCGAACGGGCCCGGCGGTCCGCATCTCCCACCCGTTCTCGCCCGGCCGCAGGGCGACGGTCGCCATCATCCCGCCCGCGCCGGCCTGGCTGTGCCCGGCGAGCTTCCACCGCCCCATGTGGTGCGAGCAGGCCACCACGCCCGGCCGGATACCCTCGGTGATCCACGCCTTGGCCACGAAGTAGCCGATCTCGGTCTCCACCCGGATCAGGTCGCCGGTGCGGTTCACCCCGAACCCGGCCGCGTCCGACGGGTGGATCCAGACCGGGTTGGTGTGCGACAGCTCGTCCAGCCACTTGCTGTTGGCCGAACGGGTGTGGATCTGCGTCGGCAGCCGGAACGTGGACAGCAGCACCACCTGGCCGGGGGCCAGCGCCGAGGGGTGGACGTGACTTTTTATGTAGCCGGGCAGCGCGTGCTCGGGCCAGCCCCAGGCGGCCAGGGTCGAGGACCAGAACTCCAGCCGCCCAGACGGGGTCGGGAAGCCGCGGCGGGCGACCCCGTCGATCAGCACGCCGACCGGGCGGCGGCCCTGGTCATCGGGGGCCGGCGCGCCCAGCGGCACAATGTTCGGCGCGTCGGGCGCGGGCGCGGCCGTGTACACCCGGCCCGTCCCGCCGACGGCCACGCCGTCCAGTTCGGCGGCGGGGACCTCCTGCTCGTGCACCGCGCCCTGGCCGCGGCTGATCTCGAACGCGCCGTAGCGGCGCATCCACTCCAGCGGCGTGCGGCCCTCGGCGGCGGCCCGTTCCGGCAGCCCCGGCACGGAGTGCTCGAACATCCAGCCGTAGTACTCGTCCACGGTGAGCTTGGTGCCCGGGCGGGCGCGGGACTCGTGGTACTGCCGGATGCCGAGGGTGCCGTCCGGGTCGATCCGCCAGGACAGCTCGATCCAGAACTCGTTCTCCTCCCACACCTCGCCCGGGTTGACCGCGCGGGTGTCGGTGACCGGCTCGCCCAGCCGTTCGGCCGCCGCGCGCAGAACGGGCTGGCGGAACGCGACCCACTGCCCGTCGTACTGCTCGTAGGAGTGGCTGTCGTGCCGTTCCGAGCCGTGTCCCATCGGCAGCACGTAGTCGGCGAACCAGGCGGACTCGTTCCAGGTGGGGGTCAGCGCGACGAAGCAGCCCACCTTCTGCTCGTCGGTGAGCACCTCCATCCAGCTCAGCCCGTCCGGGTTGGTCC
>Ga0335085_10006804_pt1 | contig 17950 bp, 18 predicted proteins | sample Lox_Sample_45_FD_206712 | JGI IMG/M metagenome (GOLD analysis project Ga0335085, IMG submission 206712) | Soil microbial communities from Loxahatchee National Wildlife Refuge, Florida, United States - Lox_Sample_4.5 | ecosystem: Environmental > Terrestrial > Soil > Wetlands | place: USA...
TCACGGCCGAAAGGAGGCCTCATCCATGAGGCACGCTCACATCGCAGTCTTGGCATCGTTGGCCCTGGCATCGCTCGCCATCCCGCTGCCCGCGGGCGCGACGCCCCAGCTGTTCATGCAGGCCAAGGGCGCTGGTCTGCCCGCCCAGAACTGCCAGTACTGCCACGCCACCGCCATGCCGAAGAAAGAGGGATTCAAGCCCGACGACCTCAACGAAAGGGGCAAGTGGCTGCTCAGCCAGAAAGACAAGGAGCACGCCAAGGAAATCAAGGTCGACTGGCTCAATAGCCATACCGGAGCGAAGTGAACACCATCGCCTCGGCCGGCTCTGGATGATGCAAACGTACTATTGTCTCCGCCCCTCTCGGCCCATAGCCTCCGGGCATATGGCCCGAGACGCTGCGCGACGGTAATGACGACGGCGGTCGCGTGGCGGGTGTCGGTACGCGGTGTCGTTCAGGGCGTCGGGTTCCGGCCCTTCGTCTACAAGCTCGCCACCCGGCTGGGCCTCGGCGGGACCGTGCGGAATACCGCGCGTGGCGTCGAGATCGAGGTCGAGGGCGCGCCTGGGGTGCTGGACCGGTTCCTTGACGACCTCGTTGCCGAGGCGCCAGCGCCGGCGCACATCGACGAGGTTCGCGTCGAGGACCTCGAGGCGCGGGGCCAGCGCGACTTCACGATCGAGCGGTCGCACGACGGCGACGGCGTTCTGCCGATCGCTCCCGATATCGCCGCGTGTCCCGCGTGTGTCGCGGAGCTCCTCGACCCGGCCGACCGGCGCTTCGGCTATCCCTTCACGAACTGCACGGCCTGCGGTCCTCGGTTCACCATCGTCCGCGCGGTTCCCTATGACCGGCCGAACACCACGATGGCCGCGTTCACGATGTGCGCCGCGTGTCGGTCCGAGTACGACGACCCGGTCGACCGTCGGTTCCACGCCCAGCCGAACGCCTGTCCGGCGTGTGGTCCACGCCTCCAGCTGGTGGATGCTGACGGGCGACCAGTCGCCGGTGACCCGCTGAGCGAAGCGCGGCGCCGGCTGGCGTCGGGGCGGATCGTCGCCCTCAAGGGCATCGGGGGCTTTCACCTCGCGTGCGACGCGACGGACGACGCCGCGGTACGACGGCTCCGCCGACGCAAGGGGCGGGAAGCCAGGCCGCTGGCCGTCATGGTGCCCGATGCGGAGACGGCCCAGCGCCTGTGCGTCGTTTCGGCCGACGAGCTTGCCCTGCTGCAATCGCCGGCGCGGCCGATCGTGATTCTCGCCGCACGCCCCGGTTCGGGCGTGGCACCGTCGGTCGCGAATGGGCTCGGCACGCTCGGAGTCATGCTGCCATATGCGCCCCTTCATCATCTGCTGTGGCTCGGGGACGAGTCCTGTCCGCCGGTCCTGGTGCTGACCAGCGGGAACCGGAGCGATGAGCCGATCGCGACCGACGACGCCGACGCCCGGACGCGCTTGCGGACGATCGCCGACACCTTCCTGGTGCACGACCGCCCGATCCAGAACCGTTGCGACGACTCGGTGAGCCGCGTCGTCGACGGTCGCGAGCTGCCGGTGCGCCGGGCGCGCGGCCATGCTCCGTTGCCGGTACACCTGCCGTTCGAAACACCGCCGGTGCTGGCGTGCGGTGCCGAGCTGAAGACCACGGTATGCCTGGCCCGCGGCCCGTACGCGTTTCTCTCGCCGCACATCGGGGATCTCGCCAGCTACGAGACCTACGCCTCCTTCGTTGCGACGATCGACCACATGTCCGCCCTGTTCCGTATCCGGCCGGAGGCCGTCGCGCACGACCGGCATCCGGCATACCTCTCGACGGGCTATGCCGCGCGACTCGACGCTGCGCTTCCACGGGTGGCCGTGCAGCATCACCACGCCCACGTGGCGGCGTGCATGGCCGAGCATCGGCTCACCGGACCCGTGATCGGGGTCGCCTTCGACGGGACCGGCTACGGTACCGATGGGCGAATCTGGGGAGGAGAGTTCCTCGTCGCGGAGTACGCCCACTTCGAGCGCGCCGCCCACGTGGCCTACGTCCCGTTGGCGGGCGGAGACCTGGCGGTGCGCGAGCCGTTCCGGATGGCGCTGGCCCACCTCCGCCGCGCGTTCGGCGAATGGGATCCTGATCTCGCTTCCGTGGCGACGGCGAGCGAGGACGAACGACGCATCATCGCACGCCAGATCGAGCGCGAGGTGAACGCGCCGCTCACGTCGAGCGTGGGCCGCCTGTTCGACGCCGTCGCCTCCCTCGTGGGCGTGCGCCATCGGAGCCAGTACGAAGCCCAGGCGGCGGTCGAGCTGGAGGCGCTGGTGGCGCCGGGCGAGCATGGACACTATCCGGTAGAGGTCGACGACAGGGTCGAGCCCGCGGTGATCGATCCGGCGCCGATGATTCGCGGGGTGGTCGGGGATCTCGCCCGTGGCGTCGCCGTCCCGATCATTGCCGCGCGCTTTCACGCGACGGTGGTCGCGACGATCGTGGACGTCGGCCGACGAGTCCGAGATCGAACGGGGCTCCGGCGGGTCGTGCTCGGTGGCGGGGTCTTCCAGAACGTCGTGCTGCTGCGAGACGCCCGGCGTGCTCTTGCCGGAGCGGGGTTCACGGTCTTCAGCCATCACGTCGTGCCACCGAACGACGGGGGCATCGCGCTCGGTCAGGCCGTCGTGGCCGCGCGGCTGCTCGCGAGCGGGAGGACTGCGTGATGTGTCTGGCGATTCCCGGCAAGGTGATCGAGGTGCTCGAGGACCACGGCGGTCTCAGGATGGCCCGCGTCGACTTCGTCGGCACCGTTCGAAGGGTCTGCCTCGAGCACCTGCCCGAGGCTGGGCTCGGCGACTATGTGCTCGTCCATGTCGGATTTGCGCTCAGCCGGGTGGATCCGGAGGAGGCCGAGCGGACGTACCAGTTCCTCGCCGAGCTCGGTCAGCTCGACGAGCTTCGGGCGCCGGAGACGCCGTGAAGTACCTCGACGAGTACCGGGACGGTCGCGTGGCCGCGAAGGTGCTGGGTGAGATCCGCCGCGTGACGACCCGGCCGTGGACCCTGATGGAGGTCTGCGGCGGCCAGACTCACTCGATCGTCAAGCACGGGGTCGACCGCCTGCTCCCGGCCGAGATCGAGCTGGTGCACGGCCCTGGCTGTCCGGTGTGTGTCACACCGCTGGAGCAGATCGACAAGGCGCACGTCATCGCCGCGCGGCCCGGCGTGATCTTCACGTCGTTCGGCGACATGCTGAGGGTCCCGGGTTCACGCACCGATCTCCTGCGGCTGAAGTCGGAGGGCGCCGACGTCAGGATCGTCTACGCGCCGCTCGACGCGGTGCGGATCGCCCGGGATAATCCAGATCGCGAGGTCGTCTTCTTCGCCATCGGCTTCGAGACGACGGCGCCGGCCAACGCACTGGCCGTCGCGCGCGCGAAAGCGCTGGGGATCGGCAACTTCAGCGTGCTCGTCTCGCAGGTGCTGGTGCCCCCCGCCATGACCGCCATCCTCCAATCGCCGGACAACCGGGTCCAGGGCTTCCTCGGCCCCGGCCATGTCTGCACCGTGATGGGGTACGCCGAGTACGAGCCCATCGCGGCGCACTACGGCGTGCCGATCGTGATCACGGGATTCGAGCCGGTCGACCTGCTGGATGGGGTGCTCCGCGCCGTGCGGCTGCTCGAGGCGGGGGAGGCGCGGGTGGAGAACCAGTACTCCCGGGTGGTGAGCCGGGCGGGAAACGTCGCCGCCCGGCGGCTCATGTGGTCGGCGTTCGAGGTGTGTGATCGGAAGTGGCGCGGCGTCGGCACCATTCCGAAATCCGGCCTCAGGCTGCGCGGGGAGTTTCGTCAGTACGACGCCGAGCGCCGTTTCCAGGTCGGAGCCCTGGAGACGCGCGAGCCCGGGGTCTGCATCAGTGGCCAGATCCTGCGCGGGCTCAAGAAGCCGCACGACTGCCCGGCCTTCGGAACCGTGTGCACGCCGGCGTCGCCCCTCGGGGCCACCATGGTCTCCGCCGAAGGTGCGTGCGCCGCCTACTACACGTACGGACGATTTCGCGAGTCGGTGACGACGCCATGAAGAACGCCATACTGAGAAAGTCGCGCGAGAGCGCGGAAGTCAAGGAGCACTTCTTCCGCGCCGAGGCGGACCGGATCGAGATCCTCGTGCACGCGATGGCCGACGGCTTCCGGGCCGGCGCGACGCTCTACGTGATGGGCAACGGCGGCAGCGCCACCGACGCTCAGCACGTTGCGGTGGAGTTCTGCCACCCGATCATCGAGAAGCGGAGGCCGCTGCGCGCCATCGCACTCACGACCGACAGTGCCCTGGTCACGGCCATATCCAACGATTTCGACTTCGCCAAGGTCTTCACCGACCAGCTCAACGTGCTCGCGAGGCCGGGCGACATGGCGCTCGCGATCAGCACCAGCGGGCAGTCGCCGAACCTGATCCAGGCGCTCGAGACGGCCCGTGCGCAGGGCCTCATGACGGTCGCATTCACGGGCAAGGACGGCGGCCGCATGGTGGACCTGGCCGATCACTGCTTCGTGGTGCCGTCGTTCAGCATCCACCGGATCCAGGAGACCCACATGGCGCTCTACCACATCGTCTGGGATCTGGTGCACGTGACGCTCGGAGAGGACGATGTCATCTAGCGGCGGACCGGCCTTCGCGCTGAGCTGTCCCTTGCCGCTGACGGGAAGCGAGCGGGTGCTGCTCGGTCATGGCAGCGGGGGAAAGATGACGGCCGAGCTCATCGCCCGCTATGTCCTGCCGGCCTTTGGCAACCCCTATCTCGATCGCCTCGACGACCAGGCGGTGGTCGAGATCGGTGGGCAGCGTCTGGCATTCACCACCGACTCGTTCGTGGTGCGACCCCTCTTCTTTCCCGGCGGCGACATCGGGACCCTGGCCGTCAACGGCACCGTGAACGACCTCGCCATGGCGGGGGCCCGTCCGCTCTATCTCAGCGCCGGGCTCATCCTCGAGGAGGGCCTCCGGCTCGACGACCTCGGCGCGATCCTGGAGTCGATGCGGGCCGCCTGTCAGCGCGCCGGCGTGCTGCTCGTCACGGGCGACACGAAGGTCGTGAACAAGGGCAGTGGCGACCAGTGCTTCATCAACACCACCGGCATCGGCGTCGTCGAGCACTCCCGGCTGCTCTCGGCCGACCAGGCACGTCCCGGCGATCGCGTGGTGCTCAGCGGAAACATCGGAGACCACGGGATGGCGGTGATGTCGCGCCGGGAGGGGCTGGAGTTCGACACCGTGATCGAGAGCGACACGGCGCCGCTCCACGGGCTCGTCGCCTCCATGCTGGAGGGCGGCTCCGAGCTCCGCTGCCTGCGCGACCCGACGAGGGGGGGGCTCGCCTCGACGCTCAACGAGCTGGCCCTCGCCTCCGGCGTCGGCCTGGAGATCGAGGAGACGCGGATCGCGGTGCGGCCGGCCGTCCACGCCGCGTGTGAACTGCTCGGGCTCGACCCGCTCTACGTCGCGAACGAGGGCAAGCTCGTGGCCATCGTCGGGGAGAGCAGCGCGGAGGCCGTCGTCGGCCGGATGCGGCGACACCCCCTGGGCGTCGACGCGGCGGTCATCGGCGTGGTGACCGAGCAGCATCCCAAGATGGTCGTCATGCGGACACGAATCGGCGGAACCCGGGTTGTGGATCTGCACCCCGGCGAGATCCTGCCGAGAATCTGTTGACGGCGACGCCACTGACGGCGAACCCATGAGCACGCCCCGAGGCTCCGACATCACCGAACCCGCGGTCCTCGACGTCCTCCGGACGATGAAGGACGCGGAGACGGGCAAGGACATCGTGACGCTCGGGCTGGTCCGCGAACTCCACATCCACGACTCCGAGGTGTCGTTCACGCTCGCCTTCACGGGCCAGTCGCCGGCGACCAAGGTCGCGCTCCACAGCGGCGCGTCGAAGCTGGTTTCGCAGATGCCGGGAGTGAGCCGTGTGCAGGTGAGGATGGGATCCGCCGCCGCGGCGCGGCCGACTCAGCCGCCCGGGCCGAGCGCCGGCGCCGAGTTCATCCCGGAGGTGAAGCACACCATCGCGGTGTCCTCGGGCAAGGGCGGCGTCGGCAAGTCCACCGTGGCCGTCAACCTCGCGATCGCGCTCAAACAGACGGGCGCTCAGGTGGGACTGGTGGACGTGGACGTCTACGGACCCGACGTACCGCTCATGATGGGGACGCGGGGCCGGCCCGGGATGTTCGACAACAAGATCATCCCCGTGGAGGCGCATGGCGTCAAGATCATGTCTGTCGGCCTGCTCGTGGCCGAGCGCGAGGCGCTGGTCTGGCGTGGGCCGATGATCCACTCGGCAGTCCAGCAGTTCCTGCGCGACGTGATGTGGGGCGCTCTCGACTACCTGGTCTTCGACATGCCGCCCGGCACGGGGGACGCCCAGCTCTCGCTCTCCCAGGTGGTGCCGCTCTCCGGCGTGGTGATGGTCACCACGCCCCAAGAGGTGGCGCTGCTCGACGTGCGCAAGGCGCTCGCCATGTTCAGGACGCTCAATGTGCCGATCCTGGGGATCGTCGAGAACATGAGCTACTTCGTCGCCCCGGACACAGGCACACGCTACGCGATCTTCGGTGAGGGCGGCGGGGGTCGTGTGGCGGCTGAGTTCGACGTGCCTCTACTCGGGGGGATCCCGCTCGAGATGGAGACGCGCAAGGGCGGCGACGCCGGCATGCCGGTGGTGGTGGGCCAGGCGGCTTCGGCGCAGGCCAAGGCGTTTCGCGACGTCGGCGCCGCCGTGATCGCGGGGGTTGCCGCCGTGTCCGGCCGGAAGCTCCCCACCATCGGATGAGCACCCGCGTCGCGCCGCCACGCGCACGGCCCCTCGAGCAGACCCTGGCCGAGGTGGCCGACGGGGCCTTCGTCACGGACCCGGAAGGGTCGATCATCCTCTGGAACTGCGCCGCCGAGCGGCTCCTCGGCTGGAGCAGGCAGGAGGCGGTCGGGCTGGCGCGCTGGGAGGTACTCGCAGGCGCAGACAGTAACGGTAGTCGGCTGTGCGGCGAGGGCTGCCAGGCCATCCGGGCCGGCTCGGTCGACGATATCCATCGTCTCCAGCTGCAGACGCGCACGAAGGCCGGCCATGCCGTCTGGCTGGATATCATCGCGCTCGAGACTCCGACGTCATCCGGCGGGCGCCCGGCGGTGGTGCACCTGTTTCGCGACGTGACGGCGACGATCAGGGCGCTCGAGCTCATCCCCAGGCAGCCGGCGCCGCCTCCGGACCTGGCGCGCCTGCTGAGCGCGCGGGAGCTCCAGATCCTGTGCATGATGGGGGCCGGCGCGAATACGAGGACGATGGCGGCGCGCTTGCGCGTCAGCCGGGCGACGATCCGGAACCACGTGCCGCACATCCTCGGCAAGCTCGACGTGCACAGCCGGCTCGAAGCGGTCGCCTGGATACATCGCCACCGCCCGGAACCTTCGGGCGGTGAGACGGTGGTGCTGAGACACCAGACGGGCAAGGGAACAGGCAGGAGGCGAGCGTGAAGCGACTCTGGATCCTGCTGGCGATCGTATCGACCTTCGGCTTCACGGTCTTGGGCTGGGTGGGTAGCCGCATCTACCAGCACATGCCTCCCATCCCACACCGAATCGTCACGACCGACGGCCGGGTGGTCGCTTCTGAGGGGGCGATCCGCCGCGGCCAGGCCGTATGGCAGACGATGGGGGGAATGGAGGTGGGCTCGATCTGGGGCCACGGCAGCTACGTGGCGCCCGATTGGAGCGCCGACTGGCTCCATCGCGAGTGCGAGCTGATCCTCGACGACTGGGCCCGGTCCGAGCACGCCCGGCCCTACGCCGACCTGGGAGCGGAGCCGAGAGCCGCGTTGCGCGAACGGCTGCGTCTCACGATGCGCGCCAACCGCTACGACCCGACCACGGAAACGCTGACCATCGAGCCCGTCCGTGCTCGCGCCTTCGAGGCCAACCAGAAGCACTTCGCGGCGGTGTTCCGCGACGGCAAGCCCGAATACGCGATTCCGCGCGGGGCGGTCACCGATCCGGAGCGGCTGCGGCAGCTCTCCGCCTTCTTCTTCTGGACCGCGTGGGCGTCAGCCGCCTCTCGCCCCGGGGACTCGATCTCCTACACGAGCAACTGGCCTCACGAGCCGCTGATCGGCAACGTTCCGACCGGCGAGGCCGTGGTGTGGACCGGGGTGAGCATCCTCCTGCTCCTGGGAGGCATCGGGGCCATCGTGTGGTTCTACGCCGCCATGCCCGCCCCGCCGCCTCCCGACGCGGCTCCCGTCCGTGACCCGCTGGTCGGCCTGAGCGCGACGCCGTCCCAGCGGGCCACCATGAAGTACTTCGTCGTGGTGGCCGCGCTCTTCCTGGTGCAGATCGTGACCGGGGCGGTCGTTGCCCACTACGGGGTGGAAGGGGACGGCTTCTACGGCATCCCGCTGTCCCGATGGCTGCCGTACAGCCTGACGCGGACGTGGCACGTGCAGCTCGGGCTCTTCTGGATCGCGACCTCGTGGCTGGCGGCCGGGCTCTTCATCGGGCCCCTGGTCGGAGGCGTGGAGCCGAAGGGGCAGAGACTGGGCGTGAACGTGCTCTTCGTTGCGCTGGTCGCGGTCGTCATCGGGTCGCTGGTCGGTGAGTCCTTGAGCATCCACGGCCGGCTGTCCGATGCCGCAGCGTTCTACTGGGGACATCAGGGCTGGGAATACCTCGACCTCGGGCGGGTCTGGCAGAGTGGGCTCTTCCTCGGACTCCTGATCTGGTTCGTCCTGATGCTGCGGGTCATCCGGCCAGCCCTGGCCGAACGAGGTGAGCGGCGCAATCTCGTCCTGATGTTCACCCTCTCGGCGGGGGCCATCGCCCTGTTCTATGGCGCGGGCCTCATGTACGGCCGGCATACGCACATCAGCATCGTTGAATATTGGCGCTGGTGGGTGGTCCACCTCTGGGTGGAAGGCTTCTTCGAGGTGTTCGCCACCACGGTCATCGCCTTCCTCTTCGCCCGGCTCGGGCTCCTGTCCGCGGGGCTGGCGGCCCGGGCTTCATTGCTCGCGGCCGCCCTCTACCTGGCGGGCGGCATCATCGGCACTAACCATCACCTGTATTTTTCAGGCACACCCACGGCGGCCCTCGCATTGGGTGCGACGTTCAGCGCTCTCGAAGTGGTGCCGCTGGTGCTGATCGGCTACCAGGCGATGAAGGACTTGAAGGTCTCGCGTCGAACGGAATGGGCGCGCAAGTACCGCTGGCCCATCTACTTCTTCATCGCGGTCGGCTTCTGGAACCTCGTGGGGGCCGGACTCTTCGGCTTCATGATCAACCCGCCGGTCGCGCTCTTCTACATGCAGGGTCTCAACACGACGGCGGTGCACGGCCACGCCGCCCTCTTCGGTGTCTACGGCATGCTGGGCCTGGGTCTCACCCTGATGTGCCTGCGCGCGCTCCAGGCCGACCGAGAGTGGAAGGAAGGGTTGCTCCGGTTCTCCTTCTGGGCGATGAACGGAGGCCTGATGGCCATGATCGTGTTGAGCCTGCTGCCCGTCGGCCTCCTGCAGACCGTGGCGTCGGTCCAGCACGGCTACTGGTATGCCCGCAGCAGCGAGTTCCTTGGCCAAGGGCTCATGCAGACCCTGCGCTGGCTGCGGATGCCGGGGGACACGCTGTTCGCGCTCGGCGCGATCGGCTTCGTGGTCTTCGTCTTCGGTCTGGGCCTCGGATACTCAATCGAGGCAAAGGGGCGACCTGCGGCCGGGCCCGCGGACCGCTCCGCACGACGACCTCGTGCCCCCGAACCGACCGTCAACGCGTAACTGCATCGACCGCGTCGGGAGGGGGGACCTGTACTCGCGCTTTCTTGCGGAGAATGTGGCGGCACTGGAACGGCTCGTTCCTTCCGCACTCAAAATGAGTGGAGGCGGCCCCGCGGCGTGGGGCGCCCAGTTCACAAACGAGAGGAGGCTTCATCCATGAGGCACGCTCAGATCGCGCGCCTGGCGGGATTGCTCCTCGTCCTGCTTCCCGGAGTGGCGGAAGCGCAGGGCGGCGTGCCATTGCCGCATGGCTGGATGGGGACCACGAGCCAGTGGCTGTGGGGCCTCGGCATCGCGTTCGCGGTGCTCGACCTCGTGCTGCTGGCGTTCGCCTGGCGGAGCCTGCGCGCCGGAACGATCACGGGCACGACCCGGGGATGGCTCTTCGTGTCAGTCGGCCTGGTTCCCGCGATGGTCGCCTTTCTTTCCTTCGCCCACGGTCTCGAAACGAGCGCGACGGTGTCGTCGTGCGGCGCGTGTCACACCATGACCCCCTTCGTGCGAGATCTCCAGGACGTCAAGAGCGACACGCTCGCGGCGACGCACTTCAAGAACCGGTACATCCGCGAGAACCAGTGCTACACCTGCCACTCCGACTACGGCGTGGGCGGCACCATCAAGGCGAAGCTCGGGGGGCTCGGCCACGTCTTGCGCTACACGACAGGCCGGTACGAGACACCGATCAAGCTCGCCCAGCCGTTCCCGAACACACGGTGCCTGGCCTGTCACGCGGAATCGCAGAAGTTCCTCAACTCGGCCGGGCACCCGAAGGAGGCGATGCACGACCTGATGGACGGCACGGTCTCGTGCATCGAATGCCACGGCCCCGCCCACCCGGAGCAGAAGAAGGAGGCCCGCCGATGACACCTGCGCCGATCCCGCCCCGGGTGCTGAAGATCGCCGTCGTGCTGTCGGTCGTGTTCGACCTGTTCGCGCTGCTGGTGATGGTCGACACCAGCCCGATCATGTTCACCCTCTTCATGTTCGTGGGACAGCCGCTCTTCGCGGTGGCTCTCGTGCTGCTCCTTGCTGCGCAGCTGGTGGATCTCAGGGCCAGGGGGCTCCTGTAAATGAGGCGCCAGCTCCTGGGATGCTCGTGGAGCGGATGCGCTTCGGCCAGGAGCGCTCGCGGGTGCTCGGTCGCGTCGCCACCGCCGAGCAGCACCTTCACGCCCACCTGATGGAAGCTGGAGCGGGAGACCGGCCGGTCCGGCCCTGATCGCCGGTGGGAGCCTCGAGGCTCGGGATGATGCAAACGCACTATTGTCTCCGCCCCGGCCGACTCATAGAGTGCGGCGCGAGGTCTCGGCCAGAAGAAGGGAGTTCCGTGATGCACGAGTACTCGCTCGCCCTGGCGCTCGTCGAGCGGGTGGAGCGCGAGGCCCGCGCCCGCGGGGCGTCGGCCGTGCATCGCGTGACGGTGCGTGTCGGGCCGCTCTCCGGTGTGGAGCCCGGGCTCCTCGTGACCGCCTACGGCCATCTGCGCGCGGGCACGCTGTGCGCCAGGGCCGAGCTGGATGTGGCCAGCGAGAGCGTGGTCTGGCGGTGTGAGGCCTGCGGCGGCGTGCTGGTCCCGGGCTCCGTCCTTGGTTGCCCCGACTGCGGCCTGCCCGCGCGGCTCGCCGGGGGCGACGCCCTGGTGCTCGAGCGCATCGAGCTGGAGGTGCCTGCCCATGTGTGACACCTGCGGATGCGGTGACACGAAGCTCGTCCCGGTGGAGGTCCAGGAGCGGCTGCTCACGGCCAACGACCGAACGGCCGCCCACAACCGCGCCCACTTCACCCTTCATGGCGTCCTGGCCGTGAACCTCATGGGCTCGCCGGGCGCGGGGAAGACGGCGCTGCTCGAGGCCACAGCCCGGGAGGTGGGAGCGGCGCGCCGGCTGGCGGCCATCACGGGCGACCTCGAGACTGACCGCGACGCGCTCCGCCTGCGGGCCGCCGGCATCCCGGCCGAGTCCATCACCACGGGCTCGGCCTGCCATCTCGACGCGGACATGATTCACCACGCCCTTCACCACGGCGCGGCTGACGGAGCCGACACCCTGTTCATCGAGAATGTGGGCAATCTCGTCTGCCCCGCCATCTACGACCTCGGCCAGGCGGCGATTGTCGTCGCGCTGTCGGTGACCGAGGGCGAGGACAAGCCACTCAAGTATCCGGTGATGTTCCGCACGGCGGACCTCGTGCTTCTCACCAAGGTGGACCTTCTGCCCGCGCTGCCTGATTTCGACCGGGGCGCCCTGCAGGAGGCCCTGGCGCGGGTCATGCCTGCGCCGCGCCTCCTCGAGGTCTCTGCGCGCAGCGGGACGGGGATCGCGGAGTGGGTTGCATTTCTGGAGGCTCGACGCGGGGACGCGGCGGAGCGCGCTGCGTCCCGTGCCACCCGAGAAACGGACCAGTCCGTGATGAGAGGTGCGTGATGGCAGACGTCACGAGGCGAGAAGAGGAGACGATAGGCCAGCACATCGCCCGCTACGGGGTGAGCCGCCGTGACTTCGTGCTCTTCTGCGCAAAGCTCATGGTCGCGGCCCCCTTTGGCCTCTCCCTGACCGGCCACGCCCGCGCCGCGGAGGTGGCGCGCGAGGTCGCGAAGGCGCGCCGGCTGCCCGTGATCTGGCTCCATTTCCAGGACTGCACGGGCTGCACCGAGACGCTGCTGCGCACGTCCGAGCCCGACCTCGGCGAATTGATCTTGCATCTCATCTCCCTCGACTATCACGAGACGCTGATGGCCGCCGCGGGCAAGGCGGCGGAGGCGGCGCTGCGTACGTCGATGAAGGAAAACGCCGGCAAGTACGTCCTCGTGGTCGAGGGCTCGATCCCCCGGAAGGACAAGGGCGTCTACATGAAGATCGCGGGCAAGCCCGCCGTCCTGATGCTCGAGGAGGTGGCGGCGCAGGCGGCGGCCGTCATCGGGATCGGCTCCTGCGCGGCCTGGGGAGGGATTCCTTCGGCCGACCCCGATCCGACCGGCGCGGTCGGCGTCGACGCCATCGTGAAGAACAAGCCAATCGTGAACATTCCCGGGTGCCCCCCCAATCCCTACACGCTCCTGGGCACCGTGCTCCAGTACGCGCGAGCGGGCACGCTCCCGGAGCTGGACGGCGAGAAGCGCCCGAAGTTCGCGTACGACCGCACGATCCACGATCACTGCCCGAGGCGGGCGCACTTCGACGCGGGGAAATTCGCGCGCCAGTTCGGCGACGAGGGCCACCGCCAGGGCTGGTGCCTCTACCATCTCGGTTGCAAGGGCCCCGACACGCACGCCGGCTGTTCCACCCGGCAGTTCAACGAGGTCGTGGACGCCTGGCCGATCGGCATCGGCGCCCCCTGCATCGGCTGCACCGAGAAGAAGGTGGCCTTCCGGGTGCCGATGTTCCAGGTGATCCCCATCCACGATGCGACGCCCCCGGCGACCTACGCGCCCATCGAGTCGCCGCAGGGCTCCATGAGCGTGCCCGCCGCGCTCGTGGTCGGCGGTGTCGCCGGCGCCCTGCTGGGGGCCGGCTACGTGGCCTCCCGCAAGTTCTCGACCGTGCAGGGCGACGAGAAGGTGCCCGGCTCTGAATCTCCGGGCGAGCGCCCGAAGGAATCACCGTGAGCGCCCCGATCGACCGCCGTCAGTTCCTCCGGGTCGTCGGCTTCGGGGGCGCCGCCACGGCCGCCGTGGCCTCGCCCGCGGCGGCCCTCGAGCACCCCGCGCATCCCGAAGCCCCGCCCGACGCGGTGGGCATGCTCTACGACAACACGATCTGCACCGGCTGCAAGGCCTGCATGCCCGCGTGCAACGAGGCCAACGGCCTGCCTCCCGACACGGCGCTCTCCGGTGGCCTCTGGGACACGCCGTTGGACCTCAACGAAAAGACCAAGAACATCATCAAGCTCTACCAGGATCCGCACGGGACCGGCTCCGCCTTCGTCAAGCGGCAGTGCATGCATTGCCTCGACCCCGCGTGCGTCACCGGCTGCCCGTTCGGGGCCCTTGAGAAGAACAAGTGGGGCGCCGTCACCTGGGATTCATCGCGCTGCATCGGCTGCCGCTACTGCGAGGTGGCCTGCCCGTTCCAGGTGCCAAAGTTCGAGTGGGACCGATGGAACCCCAAGATCGTCAAGTGCGAGTTCTGCTTCGACCAGCGCCTGGAGAAAAACCAGCAGCCGGCGTGCTGTGCGGTGTGCCCCACCGGGGCGGTCATCTTCGGCAAGCGGGCGGATCTCCTGGCCAAGGCGAAAGAGCGCATCGCGGTCACGCCGGGGAAGTACTTCGAGGACCGTGTCTACGGGGAGCATGAGGCGGGAGGGACGCAGGTGCTCTATCTCTCCCACTCCAGCGTGCCGTTCGACAAGATCGGCCTTCCCAAGCTCGGCTCGACCTCGCTGGGACACTACGCCACCAAGGTCACGTCGGTGATCTACAAATGGCTCGCGGGGCCTCTCTTCATCGCGGCGCTGCTGGGGTCGGTGATCAAGCGGAAGTGGGACCGCCACGAGGCGGAGAGACATGAGCGCGAGAAGCGCACAGGCCTCCCGGATCAGCTGTGAGCGCACAGGACACGACCGGCGCGGTCCTCGTCAACCACTGGCAGCGGGGCGTGCCCGTCTTTCGCGAGCCGGTGATCACGCGCGCACTCCTGTTCTTCGCGGCGCTGGCCGCCCTTGGTCTCGGCCTGGCCCTGGTGCGATTCTTCTCCCCGCTCGGTCCCTTCTCGGGCATGAACGACGCATACGCCTGGGGGATCTGGAAGACCTTCAACGTCATGACCCTCACCGCCCTGGGCTCGGGCCCGCTCGCGGTGGGCATGGCCGCCTGGGTGTTCAACCGGCAAAGGCTGCACAAGGTCATGCGGACGGCCCTCGTGACGGGCTTCCTCTTCTATGCGACCGGCCTCCTGGCCCTCGGCTTCGACGTGGGACGGGCGTGGAACTTCTGGAACATCCTGCTCCCCTGGCGCTGGAATGCCCATTCGGCCATGCTCGAGGTGGCGGTCTGCATGCCGCTCTACTGCGCGATCTTCCTGGCCTTCGAGAATCTTCCCCTCGTCCTGGAACGCTTCTACTACACGGGCAGCGAGGCGACCCGGGCGGCCCTGCGTCGCGCCGCGCCTTTCCTGCGCCGGATCTATCCCTTCGTGATCACCGGCGCCTACGTGCTGCCGCTCATGCACCAGTCCTCCCTGGGAGGGCTGCTGCTCCTGGCCGGTGACAAGATCAACCCCCTCTGGCAGACGCCGTTCCTGCCGCTCCTCTACCTTCTGGCCGCGGGCGTGGCCGGGCTCGGCTTCGTGACCTTCGTTCTCCTCATGGCCTGTCTCCACTACTCACGGCCGCTCGATCTCGAAGATCTTGGGGAGCTGGGCAACCTGCTGTCGTGGGTGTGTTTCGTTTTCCTCGCCGTCCGCTTCGGGGACCTTATTTGGCGCAGACAGCTCGGAGCAGCCTTCGCGCTCGACAGGATGAGCCTTCTCTTCCTCGTCGAGACCGCGCTCATCCTCGTGCCGGCCGTGGTGCTCCGGAGCAGGGCCGCGCGCGAGACGCCGCGAACCCTGCTCAACATGGCCACGCTGGCGTGTCTGGGGGGAACCTACTACCGTTTCGTGCCCACGACCATCGCCTACGCCCCGGGTCGGTACAGCACCTATTTCCCGGCCCTTCCCGAGGTGCTCATCACCCTCGGCTACATCGCGCTCGCGGTCGCGGCGTTCGGCATCGTCGTCAAGTACTTCGCGGTGCTGCCCGCGTCAATCGAGGAATGGAACGACATGTTCAGGCTCGCCGGCCGGCGCCCGCCGGCGGCCCCCTGAGGAGAGCCCCTATGGCCCGCATCTCCATCGACCCCGTGACACGCATCGAAGGCCACCTGCGTATCGACGCGGAGGTGGACGGAGGCAAGGTGAGCCGAGCCTGGGCTTCGTGCACCATGTGGAGGGGCATCGAGACCATCCTGCGCGGCCGCGACCCGCGCGAGGCCTGGGTCTTCGCCCAGCGCTTCTGCGGGGTCTGCACGACCGTCCACGCCATGGCCTCGGTGCGCGCGGTGGAGGATGCCCTCAGCCTCGACGTGCCGCTCAATGCCCAGCTCATCCGGAACCTCATCCTGATCGGGCACGCGCTCCACGACCACATCGTGCACTTCTACCACCTCTCCGCGCTGGACTGGGTGGACGTGGCCGCGATTCCCCGCGCGGACCCGACCAAGGCCGCGGCCATCGCGGCCAGCCTCTCCGATTGGCCGGGGAACTCCCCGCAGGAAATGAAGAAGGTCCAGGGGAAGGTGGTGGCGCTGTTGCAGAGCACGCAGCTCGGCATCTTCGCCAACGGCTACTGGGGACACCCAGCCATGAAGCTGCCGCCCGAGGTGAACCTCCTCGCCCTGACCCACTATTTCCAGGCCCTCGAGTTCCAGCGGAAGGCCAACCAGGTGGTGGCCATCCTCGGCGCCAAGACGCCACACATCCAGAACCTGGCGGTGGGTGGCGTGATGAACGCCATCAACTTCGACAGCCTGGCCACGCTCAACCTGGACCGGCTGTACATGATCAAGACCCTCATCGACGAGATCGTGCCCTTCGTCCACCAGGTCTATCTTCCGGACGCCTGCGCCATCGCCGGCTTCTATCCGGAGTGGTTCGCGATCGGGGGGGGCGTGAGGAACTACCTGGCCGTGCCGGATCTGCCGGTGGACGGGAAAGCCAGCGCCTTCGATTTGCCGGGCGGGCGAATCATGGCCGGTGAGCTGGCCGGCGTCGTACCGATCACCGGTTCCCGCGACGCGGCCTTTCGCAAGGGTGTCGTCGAGGACGTGACGCACGCCTGGTACAAGGGGCGCGGGCCGCAGCATCCCTGGCAGGGCGAGACGGACCCCGACTACACGGACTTCCAGGACGACGGGAAGTACTCGTGGGTGAAGGCCCCGCGCTTCGATGGCAAGCCGATGCAGGTGGGACCGCTGGCGAACGTGCTGGTGGGCTACGCGCAGCAGCACGCCCTCACCCGCAAGTGGACGGACGATGCCCTCGGCCGCGTCTCGAAGATCGCGGGGCGGCCGATCGGCGTCGACCGGATGCAGTCCACCATGGGCCGCTACCTCTCCCGGGCCATCCGAAGCGCCATGCTGGCCGAGCTGGCCACCAACCACTGGGAGCGCCTCGTGGACAACATCAGCAAGGGCGACAGCACAAGCTACAACATCCCCTCCTTCCCGAAGGGCGCGGTGGAAGGCGTCGGACTCCACGAGGCCCCGCGTGGCACGCTGTCCCACTGGGTCGTGATCAAGAACGGCGTCCTTTCGAACTACCAGGCCGTCGTTCCCACCACCTGGAACGCGAGCCCCCGGGACGAAGGGGGTCTCCCGGGCCCGTACGAGGCCTCCCTCGTCGGGACCCCGGTTGCCAATGCCGAACAACCCCTGGAGCTGCTCAGGACCGTGCACTCCTTCGACCCGTGCATGGCCTGCGCCTGCCACACCCTGGACCCATCGGGTCGCACGATCGCGACGGTGAAGGTGCTATGAACCTCGCCGTCATCGGTCTCGGCAACGTCCTGCTCGGCGACGACGGCTTCGGGCCCTTCGTGGTCGAGCTGCTGCGCACGCGCTACGTCTTTCCGCCGGAGGTCGAGCTGCTCGACCTGGGGACGCCCGGGCTGGGCCTCATCACCTACCTGCACGGACACGACGCCGTGGTGATCGTGGACGCGGTCACCGGGGCGGGGAACCCGGGCGACGTGCGGGTGTACGAAGGGGCCGAGCTGGAGCGGCTACCCATCGCTCCGCGCGTGAGCCCGCACGACCCGGCCGTATCCGAGGCCCTCGGCGTCGCGCGCCTTGCCGGCACCGGCCCCATCGATGTGTGCCTCGTGGGCGCAGTGCCCGGCTCGCGGGAACTGGGGGCGGGCCTGAGTCCGCGGGCGCGTGCCGCTGCCGATGCCGCCGCGGAGATCGTCCGCCGGCGCGTCGAGGAACGCGGGTTCGCGATCCGGTCGCGTGACGCGGATCCGCTCGAGCAGAACTGGTGGGTGAGGTCCTGTTCGTAGGGGGGACAGTGGTGGATCGCCGCCGGGCGATCCGTGATGGCCCCGCTCAGAGCAGGTGGTACTGGGTTGCGCGGGCTACCGCTTCCAGCCGGCTGTGGATGCCGAGCTTCGTCAGGA
>Ga0335085_10006805_pt1 | contig 17950 bp, 10 predicted proteins | sample Lox_Sample_45_FD_206712 | JGI IMG/M metagenome (GOLD analysis project Ga0335085, IMG submission 206712) | Soil microbial communities from Loxahatchee National Wildlife Refuge, Florida, United States - Lox_Sample_4.5 | ecosystem: Environmental > Terrestrial > Soil > Wetlands | place: USA...
GGTCGAGAGGCTCGCCCGCTCGACGATGCGCACCAACTCAGCCACCGAGCGCACGTGCATCTTTTCCATGCCGCGCGCGCGATGCACCTTGATCGTCTTCTCTGCGGTGCCGAGATCGGCCGCGATCTGCTTGTTGAGCCGTCCCGCCATGACGTGCGTCAGCACTTCGCGCTCGCGCGCAGTCAGCGTCGAAAGACGCGCTTCGGTGAGCGCGCGCAGCGCGCGTGCCTTCCACTGCGCCTCGTCCTTCTCCAGGGCACGCTCGACCGTTGCGAACAGCACCGAGTCGTCCACGGGCTTGGTGAGGAAGTCGAACGCGCCGCGCTTCATGGCGCGTGCACACATGGGCACGTCGCCATGCCCTGTGAGGAAGATGACGGGCATCAGGCAGCCGCGTTCCGCAAGCGCCTGCTGAAGCGCGAGGCCATCGAGTCCGGGCATCGCGACGTCGAGCACGATGCAACCGTGGATGTCGGGACCGAGCTCCGTGAGGAGAAACGACTCGGCGCACTGGAATGCCGAGACCGCGTAGTCGCGCAGACCGAGCAGCCGCGCGATCGCGGTCCGCACCAGGTCGTCGTCATCGACGACAAAGATGCGCGGTCGCGCAGCGCTTGGCGCGTGCGCCTCGGGTTCAGGTGAAGCGCTCGCGGGGAAATTCATCGCCATCCCCGACTGTTTGCGTTCTGCGACAGAATCACAGGCATTGCTAGGAGAATAGTCGGGCTTGCTCCAAATCGTGCGCAAAACTGCGCACACACGTCATTGCCCCGAACGCGCGACCTTGGGGTCCTTTCCCGCGTCACGCGACATTGGCGCAGCGCGCGCAACCGAGAAACCGCATGCTATGGCAACGGCGCCATAGGATGGCCATGCAGCAACACGCAATGACGATCGTCTGAAGCGAAACGCCGATTTGTCTAGAATGATCAAAAGGGACGCCGCAAGCGCCGATGCGTGATCTTGCCGAAGGCGTTGTCACAAATCCCCCGGGTCGTGAGCCTGCGCGACGAGTTCGCGACTTGCGCCCTCTCGGTGCAGCCCTTGCGACCGCTGCCAGTTACTACGCGGGCGCGAAGGTGGGGCTGGCACTGACCTTCGAGCCCTTTCCCCTCGCGATTCTCTGGCCTCCGAACGCGCTGCTGCTGGCGGCGCTGCTGCTGGCGCCGGTCCGCTGGTGGTGGTTGTTGATCCTCGGTGTTTTCCCCGCGCACCTGCTCGCCGAATTGTCGGAGAAGGTGCCGGTGACGATGGTGCTCTGCTGGTTCGTGAGCAACGTCAGCGAGGCCCTGATCGGCGCGATCTTCGTGCGGCGCTTCGCAGGCGGCGTGCCTTGTCTTGGCACCCTGCGCGCCGCGGTCGTGTTCTGTTGTGCGGCCTTTCTCGGGCCTTTTCTCTCGTCGTTTCTCGATGCGGCGTTCGTACGGATGGTTGGCTGGGGCAACGCCGACTACTGGACGCTCGTCAGCGCGCGCTTTCCCTCGAACACGCTGGCAGTTCTGACTTTCGTTCCAGTCGCGATCACTTGGGCGGCGGCTGAGCCAGCTCGGTTGCGCGATTCGCTGCGTGCCCGCCTGCCCGAGGCCGGCACGTTGCTCGGTCTCCTGCTTGCCGCCTGCATCGTCGTGTTCGATTCCGGCGTGACCGAACCATTGGGCGCATCGAGCCTGCTGTACCTGCCGGTGCCGTTCCTCATGTGGGCGGCGTTGCGCTTCGGACCACGACTGACGAGCGCGTGCTACTCGATCGTCGCGTTCCTCGTCATCTGGGGCGCGGGACACGGACGCGGTCCGTTCCTGCAGGCGGTCACGTACGAGGACGCATTGTCGATCCAGTTGTTCCTGATCTCGCTTGCCGTGCCGATGCTGCTGCTCGCGGCGGTCATCGAGGAGCGCAGGGATTCCGAACGCAAGCTACGCGCATCGGAAGAGCTGTTCTCGTCGGCGTTCCGCTTCAGCCCCGATCCGATCGCGATCAGCCGGCGCAGCGACGGCCACATCATCGAAGCGAACGATCGCTGGCTCGAATTGTTGCGCTATGAGCGCCGGCAACTCGCGCGCGGCGAGCTCGATCCGCTGGAAACGCACATCGACCGCGCCGATCGGGCGAAGTTCGCGACGCTCGCGCGCGCGGAGGCAAACTTGCGCGACGTCGAGCTGACGCTGCGCGACTGCGGCGGCAACAGCCGGCAGACGCTGGTCTCCATCGCGCCGGTCGAGCTGCGCGGCGAACCCTGCATCATCAACATCGTGCGCGACATCACGGCACAGCGCCAGGCCGAGGCCGACGCCTACGAGCAGCGCAGGCAGCTCACCCACCTGACACGCGTCGTGTCGCTGACCGACTTTTCGAGCACGCTCGCGCACGAACTCAATCAGCCGCTCACTGCAATTCTGAGCAACGCCCAGGCGGCGCAGCGCTTCCTTGCACGCGATCCCCCCAACGTGCAGGAAGTCAGATCGATCCTCACCGAGATCGCCGACGCGGACAAGCGCGCCGGCCAGGTGATCCAGCGCCTGCGCGTCCTGATGAAGAAGGGCGAGGAGGAGTTCCTCCGCACCGACCTCAATCAGCTCGCTACCGAGGTGCTCGAATTCATCCGCGGTGAATTCGTGATGCGCAACGTCGCGGTGAAGACGAGCCTGTCGCCGGATCTTCCGCAGGTCGATGGCGATCGGGTGCAGCTCCAGCAACTCGTCCTGAACCTGATCTCCAACGCTTGCGAAGCGATGCAGGATCGCGGAGGGGAAAACACGCTGAGCATCGCGACGGCGCACGAATCCGATGACACCGTGCATGTCATCGTCACCGACAGCGGCCCCGGCATACCGCCGGACCAGCTCGAACGGATCTTCGAGCCTTTCGTCACCACGAAGGAACAGGGACTGGGACTCGGCCTCGCCATCTGCCGCAAGATCGCACGCGCCCATCGTGGCACGCTGGTCGCCGACAGCCACTACGGGGATGGCGCGTCCTTTCGCCTCGTTCTTCCGCCCGCGGCAAGCATCGACAGCGAAAAGTCGTAGCGCCAGCGTCGTTCCGACGAGGCGCGCGTCCTACCGATCGCATGAGTGCCGGTCACGATCCGTTGCGCCTGCCAGCGCGAGCGCGCGGCGCAGCCTCGACGCCGAGCGCCTGCACGGCGGTCGTCACGAACGCCTGTTGACACCGCACGAATGCCGTTCTGAGCGCACGCAATGCAGCGCGCTCCGGCACGGTCTCGAGGCGCGACTGCCTTTTGCGTCAATGCCATAGAACCCGCCTTGGTCTCCGTGCCCGCAGCGTTCGCCGACCGCGTCGCCATTCGACCGCGCGCCGCCGCTAGCGCAGGCCGCGCGCCATGAGCTAGGTTGCGACCTGAACGCACGCAGCCAATCCGCTCGCGCGGCAGGTTGCGCCGGTAAGAGAAGCCGCGCTCTGCGCGAGTCGCCCCATAAGATCCGGCGTCGATGAATTGCACCGCTCCCGTCTCGCCTGTCAAGCGGTCCGACTATCAGCTCAAGGACAGCATCTGGGCCAGGTCGGGGATGGTGTTTCTCACCGGCACGCAGGCGCTCGTTCGAGTCGCCCTGATGCAACGGCAGCGCGATGCGGCCCGCGGGCTCGACACGCGCGGCTTCATCAGCGGCTATCGCGGCTCGCCACTCGGCATGGTCGACAAGGCGATCTGGAATGCCGGAGCGGGACTCGCCGAAGCCGGCATCCACTTCATGCCGGCGATCAACGAAGAACTCGCGGCGACCCAGGTGCTCGGCACACAGCGCGTCGAATCCGATCCACAGCGCACCACTTCAGGTGTCTTCGCCATGTGGTACGGCAAGGGACCCGGCGTCGATCGCGCCGGAGATGCGCTGAAGCACGGCAACGCCTATGGCTCGTCGCCGAACGGTGGCGTCCTGATCGTCGCAGGCGACGACCACGGTTGCGTCTCATCATCGATGCCGCACCAGAGCGACCAGGCCTTCATCGCGTGGAGCATGCCGATCGTGCACCCTGCGAGCGTCGACGAGCTGCTCGAGTTCGGCATGTACGGCTATGCGCTGTCGCGCTACTCAGGCGCATGGATCGCGATGGCAGCGCTGTCGGAAGTGGTCGAAAGCGCGACGACCGTCGATCTCGACGCGCTCGGCGCGCGCATCGCTGCGTGGCAGGACGCGGACGCGGTGCACGCCGCCACCGGGCACCAGGCGCCCGCAGACGGCTTGCACTACCGATGGCCCGACTTCCCGTCGCTGCGCATCGAGACGCGGCTGAAGGAAAAACTCGATGCTGTCGGGGCGTTCGCGCGTGTCAACAGCATCGATCGTCTCGTGGCGGACAGCCTGAGAGCCCGCGTCGGCATCGTCACGTGCGGCAAGGCGCACCACGATCTAATGGAGGCGCTTCGCCGCCTGGGTATCACCACGCAAGAGCTGGCCGAGGGCGGTGTGCGCATCTACAAGGTCGGCCTTGCATTCCCCCTCGAACAGACGCGCATCAGGGCATTTGCCGACGGCCTGAAGGAAGTCCTGGTCGTCGAAGAAAAGGGGCCGATCGTCGAGGCGCAACTGCGCGACCTGTTCTACAACGCGCCGGCCGATGCGCGACCGGCGCTGGTCGGCAAGCGCGATCGCAGCGGTCGCCCGCTGGTGCCTGCAACGGGAGAACTGCGGCCGTCGCGCATCGCGCAGCTCGTGGCCGACTGGCTCGTCGAGCACTTTCCCGCGCACCAATCATTCCGCGCGGCGCTGCGCCGTATCGGCGAGATCGGCGCGCCGGCGCTGCCCAGCAACGCGAGCGACTCGCTCAAGCGGGTCCCGTACTTCTGCGCCGGTTGTCCGCACAACACGAGCACCAAGGTTCCCGAGGGATCGACTGCGCGTGCCGGCATCGGCTGCCACTTCATGGCGAACTGGATGGACCGCGAGACCAGCGGGCTCATCCAGATGGGCGGCGAAGGCGTCGACTGGATCTCGCACGCGCTCTTCACGCGTACGCCGCACGTCTTCCAGAACCTCGGCGACGGCACCTACTACCACTCGGGCTATCTCGCGATCCGCCAGGCAGTTGCGGCGCGCGCCACCATCACCTACAAGATCCTGTTCAACGATGCGGTCGCGATGACGGGCGGCCAGCCGGTCGATGGCGTACTCACGGTGGATGCGCTCGCACGCCAGGTGCGGGCCGAGGGCGTCGCGCGGATCGTCGTGGTGAGCGATGCGATGCGCAAATACGACACGATCCGCCAATTTTTTCCAGCGGGCGTCGAGTTCCTGGATCGGCGCGAACTCGATGCCGTGCAGCGGCGTCTGCGCGAGACGCCCGGCGTGAGCGTGCTGATCTACGAACAGGCATGTGCCGCGGAGAAACGGCGCCGCCGCAAGAGAAGCGAAGTGAGAAGCGAACTGCGCGAGCCGCCGCGGCGGCTCGTGATCAACGAGGCGGTTTGCGAAGGCTGCGGCGACTGCACCGTGCAAAGCAATTGCGTCGCCGTCGTGCCGTACCAAACACCGCTCGGGAGCAAGCGCAGGATCGACCAGACCACCTGCAACAAGGACTACACCTGCGTACAAGGTTTCTGCCCAAGCTTTGTCACAGTGAGCGGTGCTACACCGCGGCGCCGCGCGTGCGCATCGGCGGACAAGGCGGATCTCCTGCATGACGTGGCGCAGCTTCCGCGCCCGGCGCCGCATGTCTGGACCGGGCCGTATGACTTGCTGATCGGCGGCATAGGCGGAACCGGCGTCGTGACCGTCGGCGCCGTGATCGCGATGGCAGCGCACCTCGAGGGCAAGTCGGCGAGCGTGCTCGACTTCATGGGGTTCGCGCAAAAAGGCGGCGCGGTGTTGAGCTACCTGCGCCTTGCCACGGACGCGCGACACCTGAATCAGGTGCGCATCGATACGCAGCAGGCCGACGCGATACTCGCGTGCGATCTCGTGGTCAGCGCCTCCGCGGACGCGTTGCAGACCGTGCGGCACGGACGCACCAGGGTGCTCGCAAACGTGCACCGGACGCCGGTTGCAGGCGCGCCGGATGACCATGACACCGGGAAGTCGTTCGATCTCCTGCTCGACAAGCTGCGCTCCGCGGCCGGTGACGAGCAGGTCGAGACGCTGGATGCGCAGGCCCTTGCGGAAGAATTTCTCGGCGACACCACGGCGGCGAACATCCTTGCACTGGGCTGGGCGTGGCAGCGCGGACTCGTGCCCGTCAGCTTCGAAGCGCTGCATCGCGCGTTGGAACTCAATGGCGTTGCAATCGAGCACAACCAGCTCGCCTTCGCGCTCGGCAGGATCGCCGCGGGCGGTCCGTCGAGCTTGCAGCGAATGCGACCTGAGCCCGCGCCAGCATCGACGGCGGAGTCGCTCGATGCGTTGACGGCGCGCGCGATCGGCCATTTGACCGCATACCAGAACGCCGGATGGGCCCAGCGCTTCGCGCGCACCTTGCAGCGCACGCGCGCGCGGGAATCCGCGTTGCCCGCAGGGGACGCAACGCTACCCCTGACCCACAGCGTCGCGCGCAGTCTCCTGAAGCTGATGAGCTACAAGGACGAATACGAAGTCGCGCGCCTCTACAGCAACGGCGACTTCGTGCGCCAGCTCGCCGAGCAGTTCGAAGGCGACCTGAAACTCGAATTCCATATCGCGCCGCCGTTGCTCGCGCGATCGGCACACGGCGCGCCGCCCGCCAAGTTGCGCGTCGGACCATGGATGCTGCCGGTGATGAAATGGCTCGCGCGCGGCAAGGCGTTGCGTGGGACGCCGTTCGACCCGTTCGGCAGGACGAAGGAACGCCGCACGGAGCGCGAACTCATCGTCCGCTTCGAGCACCTCGTCGAGCGACTCCTTCATGAACTCGCGCCGTCCAACCAGGCGCTCGCCGCACAGATCGCGGCGCTGCCGCTCACCGTGCGGGGGTTCGGGCACGTCAAGAGCGCCAACCTCGCGCTCGCGCAAGCGCGCGAGGCCGAGCTACTACACCGCTTCAGTCCGCAGCGATACGCGCGACCCGACGCTGCCCCGGCAGCACGGCAATTTCGTGGGATCGCAGTAGTCGCACGCTGATCCACACCCCGCGATTGCGCGGGAGCTCTCCTTGCCACTGCATCCGAGGCGATAATCGCCGCGGGGGCTCCATCCGTGGCCAAACTTGCAGCGATCTTCGAACGGCGCTGGCTGCGGCGGACGCTATACGCCGTCGGCGCAACGCTGGTCGTGCTCGTGCTCGCGCTCTGGCTCGGTGGGCCGCCCGCACTGCGCTGGGCGATCGAGACGGTCGGGTCGCGCGAGCTCGGCCGCACGCTGCGGGCCGGCGAGATCCACGTCAATCCGTTCACGCTCACCGTCCGGATTGCGGATTTCACGATAGAAGGCGCGCCGGACGAGAGCGAACCGTTGCTCACCATCGGCGAGGTGCGCACGAACGTTGCGCCGAATTCGATCTGGCATCGCGCGCCGGTGATCGGCAGCCTGTTGATCGACCGCATCCGCGCACACATCGTGCGGCTCGACGCGCAGCGCTTCAACTTCAGCGACATCGTCGAGCGTCAGCTCGCCAAGCCCGAGGAGGAGAAACCGCCGAGCAGCGAGCCGGCGCGGTTCGCGGTGAACAACATCGACATCACGAACAGCTCGATCCACTTCGACGACAAGCTGCGCGCGCAGACGAACACGCTGGAGGAGATCCACATCGCGATCCCGTTCATCTCCAGCCTGCCGACGGATCTCGAGATCTTCGTGAAGCCCGCGTTCTTCGCGCGCCTCGACGGCCAGCCGATCGAGGTGAACGGCGAGACGCGACCGTTCAAGGAGTCGCGCGAAGCGTCGGTGAACGTGAAGCTCGAAGGTCTCGACGTGCCGAAGTACCTCTCGTTCTCGCCGGTGCCGCTCAAGTTCCAGGTTCCCCGCGGTGCGCTCGATGCGGACCTGCACGTCGTGTTTCGGCATGCAGCCGCTGCGACGGCAAAAGAACCCGCGCAGGCGGCAGAGCTCCTGATCTCCGGCCCGGTGGCGTTGCGCGAGTTCGAGCTCGTCGCGCCGACGGGTGCCAACGCGCGGCGACTGCTGGCATGGCGGCGCCTCGGCGTGGCGATCGAGGAATATTCGGTGTTCGGCAATCGGCTGCGCCTGAGCGAAGTCGCGCTCGAAGCGCCCGAAGTGGACGTGACGCGCGATGCTGCCGGCCGCCTCAACTGGGTCGAGTTCGCTGCCGCGCCCGTCGCATCAACGACGTCCGGGCAGGCGCCGGCTCCCGCTGAAAGCGCCGCTGCCAAAGCGCCTCCCGCACTGCCGTTCGACGCCGCGGTCGCCGCGCTGCGCATCAGCGATGGCCGCGTGCGGTTCACCGACGCAACGGCCGGGAACTTCGTCAAGCAGCTCGATGCGATCGCGATCGAGGGACACGATATGTCGACGGTGGCCGAACAGCCCGCCACTGTGAAGCTCACCGCGCACAGCGCCGGAAACGAGACATTTGGCGCCGAGGGCGAGATGCACATTGCAAAGCGCGCCGGCAAGATCGCCGTGACCGGCAAGGGGATCGACGTCGAGGCACTCGCGCCCTATCTGGCGGCGGCTGTGCGCGGACGCATCGAGGCACGCGTCGATGCAGGCGTTCGATGCCGCGGCCACGCCGCTCGCATTGCGTGCCAACGACATCAACGTCACCGCGCGCAAGGTTCTCGTCGAAGGCCCCTCCGAACTCGGCGCGAAGCTCGACGTGGCGACGCTGGCTGCCGAGGGCGCGAGCGTCGACCTCGGCGCGCAGAGCGTCGAAGTGCCGAAGATCACCATCGATGCTCCCCACGCGCTGGTCACACGCCTGGCCGACGGCTCGATCGGCTGGGCGGGATTGGCAACCAAGAGCAAGTCCCCTGACGAGGCCGCTCCCGGCAAGCAAGCCGGCGACGCCGCGGCAGGCGCGCCCGCCGCCAAGCCCTGGCGGGTGCACATTGCCGCCGCCGACCTGAGCAAGGGCCACGTGCAGTTCACCGACCGCGCGATCAACCCGGAGGTCATACAGGAGTTTTCGGCGCTGACCGTCAAGGCACGCGACATCACCGCCGATGGATCGACACCCGCGCAAGTCGACCTGCGTGGACGTGTCGGCAAGGACGGCACGATCGCCGTCGATGGAAACGTCCGCTGGGATCAGCTCGCCGCGACGCTCAAGATCGATGTTCGCAACATCGATGTCGCCGTGACGCGCGCCTATATCGCCAAGGTGCTCAACGTCGAGTTCGCCAGCGCGGAGGTTTCGACCAGCGGCGCGTTGAAGCTGGCAACCGCCGGCGCGAAGCAGACCATCGACTATCGCGGCGACGCGCGGGTTGCGAACCTGCACCTGCTCAATCCGGGCGGCTCGGGCGATCTGCTCAAATGGAGCCTGCTCTCGCTCGAGCGCTGCGCGGTGCGCCTCGGCGATGGCCTGCCGGTCATCGAGATAGGTGCGGTCGCACTTTCCGATTTCTTCGCGCGCGTGGTGCTGTCCGAGGGGGGACGCCTCAACTTGCAGGACGTAAGGGAGACCGAGCCCTCCGCGACATCCGAGCCGAAACCCGAGGCAAAAACCGAAGCAAAGGTCGACGCAAATCCCGCGAGCAGAGAACTGCCAGCGGTGATCCGCATCGGCGGCATCACGCTCGAGCGCGGCAACGTCAACTACACCGACAACTTCGTCAAGCCGAACTACACGGCAAATCTCACGAACTTCGGCGGTACTGTGGGAGCGATCTCATCGGACAACCCCGCACTGGCGGACCTCGATGTAAAGGCGCAGCTCGACAACGATGCGCCGGTGCAGATCAAGGGCAAGGTGAATCCGCTCGCGCCGCAGCTCTCCCTCGATATCGCGGCCAGCGCCAAGGGCGTCGACCTGCCCCGCTTCACGCCGTATTCGGCCAAATACGCCGGCTACCCGATCACCAAGGGCAAGCTCACCCTCGACGTGACCTACAAGGTCGACCAGGGCAAGCTCACGGCGACCAACAAGCTGTTCCTCGACCAGCTCACCTTCGGCGAGCACGTCGACAGCCCGAGCGCGACCAAGCTTCCCGTGCTGTTCGCGGTCTCATTGCTGAAGAACAGCCGCGGCGAGATCAACCTCAACGTGCCGATTTCCGGTTCGCTCAACGATCCGCAGTTCTCGGTAGGCGCCGTCATCATCCAGGTGATCGTCAACCTGATCACGAAAGCGGTTACGGCGCCCTTCGCGCTGCTCGCCTCCGCCTTCGGCGGCGGCGAGGAGCTCGGCTATGTCGAGTTCGAGCCAGGCTCGGCTGTCATCGCCGAGTCGCAGCAACAGCGGCTGACCACGCTCGCCAAGGCGCTCAACGATCGTCCGGCGCTGCGCCTCGATGTGATCGGACGCGTCGACCCCGACAAGGACACCGAGGCGCTGCGCACGGCGAAGTACGAAGCCAAGCTACGTGCCGCCAAGGTGCGCGACGTCGTGCGTTCCGGCGGCGCCTCGGTGGATCCAGCGAGCATCAAGATCGATCCGGCCGAGCGGCCCGCGCTGATCGGGCGCGTCTACGATGCCGAGAAGCTTCCCGACAAGCCGCGCAATTTCCTCGGCATCGCGAAATCGATTCCAGCCGCGGAAATGGAGAAGATGCTGCTGGCCGCGACCACCGTCACGCCCGAGGACCTGCGCAACCTCGCCAACGCCCGCTCGGATGCCGTGCGGCACGAACTCGAGGGGACCGGCGGCGTTGCGGGCGATCGCATGTTCCTGGTCGAGCCCAAGCTCACGCCCGAAGGCATCAAGGACAAGGGCGCCACGACGCGCGTCGACTTCTCGATCAAGTGACCGGGCCGTCTATGAGGGTTCGGTGTATCCGAATACAACGCCTTCGGTGCTGCCCGCGCGCGCCTCGTCGGTGACCGAGAGAATTCCCTGCGGAGAAAGCCTGACGCCAGGCGGAAGTGAAGCGCCACTTGGATCGACGTAGAAACGTCCCCCGCGCTTGACGCCCCGCGGGAGACTCGCCGAGAGATCCCAGACGACGGCCGGTTTGCGGGCGGTCAATTGCGGCCTGACGACCCAAGGCGTCGGTCTGTCTTCCGCTTTGGTCGGCTCCGTGGCCGCCGCAACGACCTTCCCCGCGCCCAATGCTGCTGCCGACAACAGAACGGCCCTGCGCTTCACCTTCTACCCGCCGCATGCGACGTGTCCACATCACAGTAATGCGCATGCCGCGCGGTCGTGGTACCGCGATCGAGTGACGCGATGTCACCCGGGTGCGTCCCGGTTCGGAGCGTTTGCGCGGAATCGCAGGTAATCGGCGGCAGCCTGCCTTGGCCGCTCGAGCATTGGCAGGTGACCCACGCCGGGCATCACGACCACTGCGGAGCGCGGCAGCAATCGATGCAGGATGTCGGCCGTCGCGACGTTCACAGCGCGGTCCTGCTCACCCCATACGATCAAGGACGGTATGGCCAGCCCCGTGATCCTGGCTTCGATCGAATCCGCCACGAGCTGCTCGAAGATGCGCTCTTCCAGGGCGAAGTTGCGGATGCGTTCCTGCGCGATCACGTCGAGCATCGGCCGCGGAAAAAACGGCGGGTCATTCATGACGAACGCGAAGATGCCCGCGAACTCGTCTTCGTTGCGCGCCATCAGCGGATTGCGTCCCGTCTCCCTGATGATCCTGCGCCCTTCGCTCTCGGGCGCAGACCACACGCCGGCCGCATCGAGAAGCCAGAGGCTCCTCACGTCGTCGGGGTGGAGCGCGGCGAAGCTGAGCGCGATCTGTCCCCCCATCGAATTGCCGCCAAGATGCAGGCGTTGCATGCCGAGCGCTTGCGCGAGCGCGCGCAGCCGCTCCGCCTGGGCAGGCGGCGAATAGTCCGCATCCTGCGGATGCGCGGATTCGCCAAAGCCGATGTGATCGGGCACGACGACGCGATAGTGCGGCGTGAGGAAGCGTGCCACGCGGACGAAGTTATCCTTGTTGGCGCCGAAGCCGTGCAGCAGCATGAGCGGTTCGCCGCGCCCGCCCTCGAGATATGCGTAGTGCAGGCCGCCGGGCAGATCGATCTCCTTGCGCTCGAGCCCGGCGCGCTTGCGCTCCGAGGCGACGGCCCAGCGCGTCGCCGTTTCCGGCGCGAGATAGAGAAAGCCGACCGCGGCGAATGCAGCGATCGCCGCCAGACCGATGGCGGCTGCGACGATCAATACGGTCATGCGCACGTCACTTCGGGCGCCCGTACTTTGCCGTGAAGCTCGCCGCACCCAGCTTGTTCGCCTTGATCATGAATCCGGCCAGCGCGGAACTTGCATCAGCGGGCAGATCGAGCTTTTCGGTCTTCAGCGCATAGACCGTGAAGACGTAACGATGTGCCTTGTCACCCTGCGGAGGACACGTCCCGCCCCACCCGGCGAAGCCGAAATCGACCCGCACGTTGCTCGCGCCCGCCGGAAGATTCGCGCCGCCGACCGCGCCCGCGTTCGATGCGAGTTCGGTGACGTTCGACGGGATGTTCACGACCACCCAGTGCCACCAGCCCGATCCGGTCGGCGCGTCCGGGTCGTAGACGGTGACGGCGAAGCTCTTCGTCCCCGCCGGCGCACCGGACCATTTCAACGCGGGCGACTTGTTTTCGCCCGAGCAGCCGAAGCCGTTGAACTCGAAACTCTTAGGCATCGTTCCGCCCGACTTGATCTCCGGACTCATCAACGAAAAGCCCGCTGCGTGCGCCAATGAGGAGCACGCCAGCAGCGCCGAAGCAAGCACGACTCGTTTTCTCATTTCCGACTCTCCAGTGAGTGAGCAGCCATCCGAACGGTGGCGACCCGAATCTAGCAGCGGTGCCTTACGAGTGCCTGCGGGCGGGTCCGGGCGCGGCGAGTCATGATTCGGTGTGCGGCCCGTAGCCCTGCCCCCGCCGGGCAGGGAATCGAGAACAGAAAGGAGCCAGGCATGAGCAAGAAATTCGCCTCGCACGCCGACGTCGCGGAAAAGCGCGTGACGTTCGAGAAGCTCTCGGACAACGCCTATGCGTACACGGCGGAGGGCGACCCCAACACTGGCATCATCATCGGCGACGACGCGGTGCTGGTCGCCGATACGCAGGCCACGCCGGTGATGGCGCAGGACGTCTTGCGCCGCATCCGCGAGGTCACCGACAAGCCGGTCCGGTACGTCGTGCTCACCCACTATCACGCCGTGCGCGTGCTGGGTGCCTCTGCGTACAAGGCGCAGGAGGTCATCGCGAGCCAGGACACGTACGACCTCATCGTCGAACGCGGCGCGCAGGATATGCAGAGCGAGATCGAGCGCTTCCCGCGCCTGTTCCGTTCGGTCGAGTCGGTGCCCGGGCTGACGTGGCCCACGCTGACGTTCAAGGGCGAGATGACACTGTGGCTCGGCAAGCTGGAGGTCAAGCTGTTGCAGCTCGGGCGCGGGCACACCAAGGGCGACACGGTCGTCTGGCTGCCGCAGCAGAGGATCATGCTCTCCGGCGATCTCGTCGAATTCGACGCCACACCCTACGCGGGCGACGCCTACTTCGAGGACTGGCCGCGCACGCTCGACGCGATCGCCGCGTTGAAGCCCGAAAAGCTCGTGCCGGGCCGTGGTCCCGCCCTTACGACGCCGCAGCGTGTGCAGGCGGGATTGGCGAGCACGCGCGCGTTCATCAGCGACCTTTATGCGAGCGTGAAGAAGGGCGCCGCAGCGGGCAAGGACCTGCGCACCGTCTACCGCGAGACGTTCGATGCCCTCAAGCCAAAGTACGGGCAGTGGGTGATCTTCGACCACTGCATGCCGTTCGATGTCTCGCGTGCCTACGATCTCGTGACCCGGTATCCGGATCCACGCATCTGGACCGCGCAACGCGACAAGGAGATGTGGGACGCGCTGGAAGGGTGAAGCGCGACGACCCCTTCCGCATCGCCTGAAGGTCGTCGAAGATTGCAAAGCGCGGCTCGCCCGCGTTTCGATGCATGTCCCGGCAAGACTTGCCTGCGTGACCCGGCGCGCATGTTTCGCAGGCAATATGCCCGCCGCGCGCTGATGAGAACACACACAGTTGGAGCGAACATGGACACCGCATCCTCGGCCACCTCGACGCGCACGGCTGCGCGCGAGGAGAAGCTCGACTACCAGAGCGGGTTCGCCAACGAATTCGCAACCGAGGCGCTCGCGGGCGCCCTGCCCGTCGGACAGAACAGTCCGCAGCGCGCGCCTTACGGCCTGTACGCAGAGCAGATCTCAGGCACGGCGTTCACGGCGCCGCGGCACGCCAATCGCCGCTCGTGGCTCTACCGCATCCGTCCCGCCGCGCAGCACCGGCCGTTCGAGCGCATCGATGACGGATGGCTTACGAGCGACTTCGGTCAGGTCGATGCGCCACCGAACCAGTTGCGCTGGGATCCGCTGCCGCTTCCAACGCGGCCGACGGACTTCGTGCAGGGTCTCATCACGATGGCCGGCAACGGCGATCCGCACGCGCAAAGCGGCGCCGGCATCCACATGTATGCCGCCAATCGTTCGATGACGGATCGCGCGTTCTACGACGCCGACGGCGAGATGCTGATCGTGCCGCAGCAGGGACGCCTGCGTCTCGCCACCGAACTCGGCCTGATCGACGTCGAGCCACAGGAGATCGTGGTGATCCCGCGCGGTGTCCGCTTCCGCGTCGAGTTGCTCGAGGACAGTGCGCGCGGATACGTGTGCGAGAACTTCGGCGCGCCGTTCCGGCTGCCGGATCTCGGCGTGATCGGGTCCAACGGACTTGCCAATCCGCGCGACTTCCAGACGCCGGTGGCGTGGTACGAGGACCGCGACAGCAGGTTCGAGCTGGTCGCAAAGTTCACGGGCCATCTGTGGGCGGCCGAGATGGACCACTCGCCGCTCGACGTCGTGGCATGGCACGGCAATCACGCACCCTACAAGTACGATCTGCGGCGCTTCAACGCCATCGGATCGATCTCGTACGACCATCCCGATCCGTCGATCTTCCTCGTGCTGCAGTCGGCGTCCGACACGCCGGGGGTCGACGCCATCGACTTCGTGATCTTTCCGCCGCGTGTGCTCGCGGCACAGGACACGTTCCGTCCACCCTGGTTTCACCGCAATATCGCGAGCGAGTTCATGGGCCTCATCCACGGCGTATACGACGCCAAGGCCGAAGGCTTCAAGCCAGGAGGTGCGAGCCTGCACAACTGCATGAGCGGCCACGGCCCGGACGCGGAAACGTTCGCCAAGGCGAGCCGCGCCGATACCAGCAAGCCGGACTACATTCGCGACACGATGGCGTTCATGTTCGAAACCCGCTGCGTCATCCGTCCGACCCGGTTCGCGCTGGAGACCTCCGCGTTGCAGGCGGAGTACTTCCAGTGCTGGCAGGGATTGCGGCGGAACTTCGACCCCGAGCAGCGCTGACACCATGGCTCAGCTGAACGAAACGCATGACCCGACATTTCGGAGCTGGGTCGAATCCGCCAATCGCGCCGGCGGCGACTTCCCGTTGCAGAACCTGCCGTTCGCGGCCTTCCGCCGCGCTGGTTCGCGGGAGTCGTTTCGCATCGGCGTCGCGATCGGCGACCAGATCGTCGACGTCGCGGCCGCGCAAGGCGCGGGGGCGTTTTCCGGCGAGGCAGCGCACGCAGCGGTGGCGTGCGAGCAACCGACACTCAACCGCTTGATGGCGCTCGGTCCGAGCGCATGGTCGAGCCTGCGCCTCGCGCTCTCGCGGGCATTGCGTCACGGCGCCGACCACAAGGAGCGGCTGCGCGCCGGGTTCGTCGCACAGGCAAACGCCGAATTCAGCGTGCCGGCGACCGTTGGCGGCTACACGGATTTCTACACGTCGATTCATCACGCTACGGCGGTCGGCAGGTTGTTCCGCCCCGACAATCCGCTGCTGCCAAACTACAAGTGGGTGCCGATCGGCTATCACGGCCGCGTGTCGTCGCTCGGCGTATCGCGCCAGACATTTCGGAGGCCACGCGCGCAGATCCTTCCGCAGGGCGAGTCGGTTCCGATCGTTGCACCAAGCGGGAGGATCGACTTCGAACTCGAGCTCGGCATCTTCATCGGCGTCGGCAACGCGCTTGGCCAGCCGATCCCGATCGATGCCGCCGAACAACACGTGTTCGGCATGACGCTGCTCAACGACTGGTCGGCGCGCGACGTGCAACCGTGGGAGTACCAGCCGCTCGGGCCGTTCCTGTCGAAGAACTTCGCGACCACGATCTCGCCCTGGGTCGTGACGCTGGAGGCGCTTGCGCCCTATCGCGCCGCATGGTCGCGGCCCGATGGCGATCCGCAGCCGCTTCCGTATCTCGATGCGCCTGCCAATCGCGCCGAAGGCGCCTTCGACATCCAGCTCGAAGTGCAGATCGAAACCGAAGCGATGCGCGCTCAGAAGCTCGCGCCGGCAACGCTTGCGCGCTCGAACTACCGGCACGCCTATTGGACCGTCGCACAACTGGTCGCGCATCACACCGTCAACGGATGCAATCTCGGCTCGGGCGATTTGCTGGGCACCGGTACCTTGTCCGGTCCGGCACCGAATGAAGCCGGCTCGCTGCTCGAGCTGACCGCCGGCGGCAAGCAGCCGGTCGCGCTTCCAAGCGGCGAGCAGCGCACGTTCCTCGAGGACGGCGACGCCATCGTGTTGCGTGCGTGGTGCATGCAACCGGGCCGGGCGCGCATCGGCTTCGGTGAAGCGACCGGACAGGTGTTGCCGGCAGCCGAGCCCAGTTGAGCGCGACAGCAGTTTCAGCGGAGGAGCGCGTCATGCCCGATCTGTTCGAGAACCCGTTGGGACTCATGGGGTTCGAATTCGTGGAGTTCGCCTCGCCGGAGCCGAACGCGCTCGAGCCCGTATTCGAGTCGCTCGGCTTCGGCAAAGTGGCCCACCACCGCTCCAAGGATGTTTCGCTGTTCCGCCAGGGCGAGATCAATTTCATCATCAACAACGAACCGAAGAGCATTGCGTCGTATTTCGCCGCAGAACACGGGCCGAGCGCCTGCGGCATGGCGTTCCGCGTGCGCGATTCGCACAAGGCGTACGCGCTCGCACTCGAGCGCGGAGCGCAGCCGATGGAGATGCCCACCGGGCCGATGGAGTTGCGGCTGCCGGCGATCAAGGGAATCGGCGGCGCGCCGCTTTATCTGATTGATCGCTTCGAAGAAGGCAGGTCGATCTACGACATCGACTTCGAGTTCATCGCCGGAACCGAGCGGCACCCCAGAGGCCACGGGCTTACGACCATCGATCACCTGACCCACAACGTGTACCGCGGCCGCATGGCGTATTGGGCGGGTTTCTACGAGCGCATCTTCAACTTCAAGGAGATCCGCTACTTCGACATCAAGGGCGAATACACGGGCCTCACGTCGAAGGCAATGACCGCGCCCGACGGCAGGATCCGCATCCCGCTCAACGAGGAGGCGTCGCGGACCACCGGCCAGATCGAAGAGTTCCTCATGAAGTTCAACGGCGAAGGCATCCAGCACATCGCGTTGCTGTCCGACGACCTGCTGCGCAGCGTCGACAGCCTGCGCGCGGCGGGGATCCCGCTGATGAGCGCGCCACCCGCCACGTATTACCGGATGCTCGACCAGCGCCTGCCGGGTCACGGCGAAAACGCGGCCGAATTGCAGTCGCGCGGCATCCTGCTCGATGGTTCCACCCAAGGCGGCCGCGCACGCCTGCTCCTGCAGATTTTCTCCAACACGCTTCTCGGCCCCGTGTTCTTCGAGTTCATCCAGCGCAAGGGCGACGAGGGTTTCGGCGAAGGCAACTTCAAGGCGCTGTTCGAATCGCTCGAACGCGATCAGATCGAGCGCGGCGTCATCCAGACCGCGTAAGCCGGAGGCGACCTTGGGATGCCGTCAATCGGCATGAAACGGCGCAGCGACCGGCTGCCGCAGCGCACAGGCGTGGCGCTGGCGGCAGCGACGGCGGACGCGTTGCGTTCGCTCGACAGGTTGCCGGCGGCCAAGTGTTGC
>Ga0335085_10006806_pt1 | contig 17949 bp, 32 predicted proteins | sample Lox_Sample_45_FD_206712 | JGI IMG/M metagenome (GOLD analysis project Ga0335085, IMG submission 206712) | Soil microbial communities from Loxahatchee National Wildlife Refuge, Florida, United States - Lox_Sample_4.5 | ecosystem: Environmental > Terrestrial > Soil > Wetlands | place: USA...
GGCTGGGGCCTGCCGCTGACGAAGCAGGTTGCCCGCGGGCGCGGCGAGGCAAAGACCTGGACCGAGGAGGCGGTGACCTCGCCGCTCAGCACGGATGCGGGCCGTGCGTGGCTTGCGGCCCAGTACGAGCGTTACGGAATCGAGAGTCCCCCCCGGACGGCGAATACCGGGAAGCTCGCCCTCGGCGACGCGGAGCTGAAAAAGCTGGCCGCCGACCCTCGCTGCACGCCGCAGCTGCGCGCGATGCTGCAGCTGATGGGGATCGTGACCACGACGAGGACGGTTTATCAAACTGCTTCCGAGACGTTGGCCCCGGATGGGCGCGTTCACCCCGGGATCAGCTTCCGGCAGGCATCCGGCCGGTGGTCTATCGTAAATCCGGGACTTACAGTTTTCGGAAAGCGCGGAGGAAAGCATATCGAGCGTGATATCTTCCTGGCGGACGAGGGTCACGTCTTGCTCTCGTTCGACCTCTCTCAGGTTGACATGCGTTCAATGGCGGCTCATTCTCAGGACCCGGCCTACATGGCGCTGTTTACCGGCTTTGAGCCGGACGGGAAGCCCAAGGACGCGCACAAGATGATCGCTGGCCAGGTGGGCCTGGACCGGCAGTCAGCGAAAGCGATCGGTCACGGCTGGAATTACGGTCTCGGCAGGAAGAGGATGATCAGCAATGGCCTCGATGCCGGGAAGGTCGACACGTTCATCGCCGGGATGGAGGCCAGCTTCCCGGTCCTGATAGCGTGGCGCGAGCAGATCCGAGCACTAGGTGCCGCCGACCAGATTCTGGATAACGGCTTCGGCCGGAGGATGCGCTGCGATCCCTCCCGCGCATATACCGTCGCGCCTGCGCTCATGGGCCAGGGCGGTGCCAGGGATATTATGTGCGAATCAATTCTCAGGCTCCCGCGAGAGCTGGATCAGTATCTGCGCACCATGGTTCACGACGAGATCCTGCTGTCGGTACCGAAGGAAATCGTCCGTGACGTCATTCCGGCGGTGCGCGAGGCGATGACCTGGGAATGGAGAAATGTACCGATCACCTGCGATATGTCTCTCGGGGCGAACTGGGGTGAGTGCAGTGCACACTAGACTGGCAGCAACGCCACATGAGGGTGGCTACTGCGACCCGCCAACCCACCCCGTTCCAGCTTCCCGCCGGCCCTTCCCGTACCACGCCGACGATCCGAGCCTCTGATGCCAGGTCCCAGGGACAGCCGTGCCGGCGTGCACCGTGACCGGCGTGACGCCGTGTGGTCCAGGCTAGTGCTGCGCACTTACGGCGACGTCTGCCATATTTGCGGGCATGGCGGTGCCAGGCAGGCTGACCACCTGGTGGACCCGGGTACCGACCCGGAAATCCGGTATAAGGTGAGCAACGGCCGTCCCGCCCACGGCTCGGCTCGCGGACGCGGCAACAACCCGTGCCCGGTGTGCTCTCAGCTGGCTGGCGCCCCGGTCTATTGCAACCAAATCCGCGCACACGGCACCGTGGAGCGGGCACGCAGGATCATCCGCGAGCGCACTGGGCATGGGCTGGCTGAGACGCCGAAAGACTCCGGCCGGGAGTGGTGACAAGCCGGGCATCACGGACGTATGCTCGTCCTCGTGTCATATCCCAGCGGACTCGCCAGCTCCGGTCCGGCCGTGCGCCTGCGGGCACCCGGCCTGCGCGGGCCGAGGGTCGCCTGGCTTGGGCCAGGTGATGTAATGCACGACCAGTGCGGCCACCGTGATGGCGCTCAGCCAGGGACGCTCGGCGCACAGTGCGGTGATGGTGGGGAGCTTTCCGCGCGATTGCAGGGCCGCAGCCTCATAGGCGAATACGGCCGAGGCAGCGGCGGAAACGGCTGCGGCAGGCAGTACAGGCTTCATGCCCTCAGTATGCGTTCCGGGACCGGGAAAAAGGGGTAGCAGCTCATGGCAATTACCGTGACGCTCACGGTGTCACCGACGAACCCGGGCCACGGTGCCACGGTAACCGCCACTTACGCGGTCAGCGGGAATAGCGCGGTCTCCGTCCCGGTGACGGGCAATGTCAATATCGGGGGCACTGACTACAACGTCGCCGCCACCCTGACCGAGCCAGCTCTCGCGGAAAGCTACAGTGCCCCGGTCGCGGCCGGGCTCACCTTCACCGCAACCGGCGACCCGCATGTCTGGACGGCGGTCGTCCCGTGACAACCGTCACCGGGAGCGTCACTATCGGCGGCGTGGTCTACAACCCGTCTGCCTCTGTCACGCTTCCCGCTTCGGGAGTTCCGAAGCTGTCCGCGCTGACCGACTCGTTCGCCTCTTTCGACAGCACCAAGTGGACGCAGTCCAAGCCCGCCGATGTTTCCTATTCCGGCGGCTACGTGAACATCACCGCGGACCTGACCGGGTACCCGAATATCAAGGCCGTCCAGCAGTACGACCTGACCGAGAGCAGCACTTTCCTGCATTTCGCCCCGCCGTCCGGGGGTACCGGGGTAACTGCCGAGCTGGTGCTCGACTCTCCCACGGCCGGCACCTCGCTGCGGTGGACGTACAGTGCTTCCGCGGGAACTGTCACTGCCGGGCTCTATGTCAATTACACGGCGACGACCGTGCAGGCGGCTGCCTATAATGCGTCCGCTCACGCCTGGCTGAAGATCAGCGAGTCCGGCGGCACGGTCACCTTCTGGACTTCCGCGGACGGCATCAGCTGGGCCTCGTTCTACACGCTGGCCACTCCGTCCTGGGCCGCCACGGTCACCCCGGTCCTGTCGGCCGAGGCCACCGGCGCCAGCAGCACGTCCCCGGCGAAGTTCGGCAGCCTCAGCATCACCCCGGCGGCGAGCGGCAACGTCACGGTGGATTTCACGGCCAGCGTCAAGGCGGTCGACCCGCTCGGCGTGGGCATCACGCTGTCGACTTACGGCGGCACGACGTCGAACATCAAGAACACCGCCTGGCGCGCGGCCCTCCAGGCGCTCGCTCCCGGCCACTGCCGCATCCCGCTGCGGTGGAACGGGGGCAACCCTGGCTCCAGCGCGGGCGGCGGCCAGACCTCCGGCGACGCGGACGCCTACATCGGCTACATCAAGGGCATCGGCGCCCTGCCGTTCGTGGTCTACGGCGGGGACGCCTCGGACAACGGGGGCATCAACGCCTCGGACGCCGCGGCCTTCGTGCACCACTACAACGACAACGGCGGCCAGAATAACGGGCCGGTCAAGTACTGGGTGTGCGGCAACGAGCCGGACGTGTCCGGCGGCACGGGGCCGTACGAGTCAGTGGTCGGCAGCATCGTCGCCGCGATGCACGGCGCGGACGCCACGGTCAAGGTCTCGGCCCCGGCCGCGGGCTGGTGGGACACCGCGCTGATCGGCAATGCCAGCGTGCTGAACTCGGGGCTGGACATCCTCAGCTATCACGCGTACGACGGCGGGAATACCGACGGAACCGGGTTCCCCACCGATCCGCAGTACGGGACGCATGTCGGCACCGACCTGCCTGCGTACAAGGGCGGGATCATGTACGGCGTGGAGGAGGTCAACTGGAACCCGGCCGCCGGGGCCAGCCAGTTCCTCGACTGGCATAACACGTGCTTCCTGGCGGATGCCGCCGGGCAGGTGCTTAAGGCGGGCGGCCACTTCACGCAGTACGCGGACAGCAACGGCGCCCTCGGGCTGATGAGCGACGGCAGCGGCGGCCTCCCGGCCCAGGGCACGAAGCTGCCGGCCTACTGGGGGCTGGGCATCTGGACCGGGATGAACGGCCAGTTCAAGCGGTGGGGCGCGCACATGGTGGCGGCGAGCACGACGTTCGCCTTCGGCACGCTCGCGGTTTACGCCTGCGACAACGGCAAGATCGTGGTCGTCAACAAGGGGGCTTCGGCGCAGGCGCTCACTATCGCCATGACCGGGAAGACCAGCGGGACGTACAACGTCTGGGCGACGAACAGCGCCAGCCCGGACAGCCCGGTTACCGAGGCGGTCAGCGGGGCGGCCTACTCCGGCGGCCTGATCAGCTATACGGTTCCCGCCCAGACCGCGGCCAGCATCGACGTGAGCTGACCTAGGACCGGGCATGAAAAAAGCCCCGCCCCCGGGTTTAAAACCGGAGACGGGGCTCTTCGCTTACTTCAGGCTCCCATCGAAATGGCTCAGGCAGACCGTGCACCGCAGGCGCCATCCGTCCTGGCCGTACTTTGCCAGCATCGCGAAGCGCGTATTGCATGACGGGCACGCGGTGCTGACCGGGTTATCGGCCGGGCCTGCGATGCTTTCGAGACGCCGGAGCATTGCCCGCTCGTCGTCATCCTGCGGCTGGCTCACTCGCCTTCCCCCATGAGCCACGGAACCTTCTGGCCGTCTTCTGTGATCATTACGCGGAGACCACCGTGATGGTCCAGCTGCCGGTGGACTGGACGTTCAGCGCGTCGGTGGCAGCCGAGCTGCCGGTCACCTCGGTGCTGCCGGAGCCGGAGACCTGGATGTCATCAGGCAAGCCGCTCCCGTCCCCGTCCCCGGTGTTCTCGATGATGAAGTTGTCCGCCGAGCCGTCAGCGTTGTTGCCGCTGTAGCTCCACTTCACGATGTAGTTGCCGCTGTCCGGGATGTTGAACGCGGGCGTCACCTGGTTGCCGCTGCCGTTGTACACGGCGATCTGCTGGCCGGGCGCGGGCGGCGGCGCCTGCACGGTCCGGGTCTTGTAGACCACCTTGGTCGGACCCGGCACCGGGACCTTCACCACCTGAGTGGCGCCGGGCACCGGGATGGTCTTCGTGACCGCCGGGCCGGCGGCAGCAGTGCTGCTGTTACTGGCTGCTCCGACTCCGGCTCCCAGGCCGAAGGCGGCGGCAGCGGCGGCAGCGGCGATGATCTTTCCACGGGTGTTGTTCACTGTGTGTACTCCTCTGGTGGCACCCGTCCGCCGCTCTGCTCGATCAGGTAGACCAGGCGGTTCGCGGCTTCGTAGGTGCGGTCATCCTGCAGTTCCTCTGGTATCAGCGACACCAGCAGTCGCAGGTCGTTCCGGTAGGCGGTGATGACGGCGGTTTCGCGGAGGTTCGGCATTACAGGCCACTCCAGCCGCGCACGGTGTCCGGGTCCTCGCTGTAGCTGGCCCCGATCACCTGGTCCTGCGCGGCGGCCGGGTCGTCCAGGTAACCCATGGCCAGGTTGGCGAAGAGGTTGGCGCGGTCGATGGCCAGGATCGTGGCGCTGGTCTCGTACTCGTCATCGCCGGGCTCCATCTCGTCTGCCGCGCGGTTGACGGCCTTGGCCACCTCCTCGCGCGTGAACCGGCGCGGCCCCAGCTCGTCCTCGACGGTGAAGCCGCTCAGCTTCAGCTCGCGCATGATGCGGTCAGCCTCAAGATGCGAGAGCGCGGAATTGCGCCCGCTGGAGCGCAGCACGCCGCGGATGATGTCTTCAGGCGTCCTGGTCATTGCTCTCCTCGGCTGGCGTGTGCCAGATCAGGAAGACGACGGGTCCGTCCTCCTCGTACTCGGTGCCCGCGGAGATCTCGGCGTCCGGAATCCCGTGCTTTTCCATGAAAGCGGGCAGCTCCGAGGCCTTCATCACCGGGATGGACATGGTGTGCTGGGCCACCCACCGGGTCCCGTTCCACAGGTGCGCTGTGCTCATGAGCCGCCCTCCAGCAGCCGCTCCAGCTCCTCGCCGCGGCCGTCAGTCAGGTACGCGCGGGCGTTGCCCGGCCACCATTCGTCGCCGAACTTGGCCTCGCCGTAGGCGTTCAGCAGCTCGACGGTGCGCAGTGCGTCAGCCAGCTGGTTCCCCTGGATGAGCAGTTGCAGGTCGTTCCGGTAGGCGGTGATGACGGCGGTTTCGCGCTCCGTGTTCCGGTTACTTCGCTTGAACATCCGGGCTCCCTTCCTCTTCAGGCAGCTGCGAGTGCATCGCGAAGAGGCGGTGCCACCGGGGCAGCCTGTTCAGCTGGTCTACCAGCTTCAGCGCGTGCTCCGGGCAGTACGGCCCCGCCTTGGCGGACATGGACACCACGTAGGGCATCACGATGTACAGGGTGCCGGTGCCGTCCCCTCCCAGGCCGTTGTCCAGCAGGACCGAGCGGGCGGTCTCGCGCAGCGTGTAGTCGTTATCCAGCCCCGCGCAGCGCACTTTACGGCTGCACTTGACGCACCTGACGATCACGGCACCTCCACCTTGTCGATCTCCAGCACGTTCAGCCGGGCTCCGTCAGCGAAGAAGAGGTCCCCGCCGGTGTACTGGCAGAACTTGCGCGTCTCCAGCTCCCCGTTGATGTAGAGGCCGATCGGCTGCGTGTTGGCGAAGGTGCCGTCCCATTCGCCGGGCGTGTGCTTCAGCACTAGCGGCATCGTTACTCTTCTCCTCTCAGTAGAGCTTGAGGTTACTGGTGACCATGTCCACGACGTCGGCGTAATCAGGACCGACGGCCAGTGCGGTGAGCGTGGGCTCCCCGTGGAACTCGGTTTTGCCGGCGTCGGTGATCATGTGGCAGAGCACGCCGTTGCTCATCGCGTCCTGCGCAACGTCACGGAGAGCCTGCTCGTCAGCTACCTGGCACACCACCTTCGTGAACGAGCCCTTCATCCACAGGCACTCGGCTTCGGTGAACCAGCCTGAGTACCAGGCGTGAGTCCGGTTCCCTTGCGCAGAATCGCGGTGCAGCCGCCTGGCCAGCCATGCTGCGGATGCGTGCGCTCCCTGTGCAACTTCCTTTCCGCGCCGCATCCCGAGGTCCCTGCGGATGACGATCACCTGCTTGACGCTGCGCTCGCTTGTGTCAGGCACCGTTACTCCTCCTCGCTAGTCACATCGTTCATTGCGGCATCGAATGCCTCGCGTACGCGGGGGTCGATCTCCGGCACTTCAGGGCTGCTGATGATGATGAGGATCATGCCTGGACTCCGTTCTCGTAGACCCGGATAACCTCGGTACTCACGCCGCGGACAGCCGTGAGCTGGTACTCGCAGCTGTCCCGCGCCGACGCCATCGCGCAGTCGTCCATGGCCTGCAGCAGGCCCTTGAGGGTGCCGGGCCACTGATGGCCGTCCGGAACCTGCTCGTAGTAGTCTGGCCGCTCTCTCACGCGTCGTCCTCGCTCTCGAATGCGTCCGCGGGCTCGCCGTCGTAAACGTCGAACCCCGCTGCGTTCAGCCGGCGGCGCAGCTTGGCGATGGCGGCTTCTGCGGACTCGGCGTGTTCGAGGCGCACGACAGGAATCTTGACGTTCCACATCTTCATGTTCTGCTCTTCTCGGTTGTAGGTGTTCGCCGGCTGCTGGTGTGCCATGGTGTACTCCTATCTGCGGCTCATGCCGCTTCTCGCCGGTGTCGCCCGCGTCGCTCTTCCGCTGGTGCTGGCTCCGGGTGCTCATCGAGCCACGCGGTTGCCATGGCTACTGCCTTGTCTGCTGCGTTCCCTGCCGCAGCAGCCGGTGTTTCCGGCTCGGCGGCGGCGGCGGGCGCTGGCTCTCCGGGATCGCTCAGCCGCAGCCTGGCTGCCCGGCTGCCTGTGACCACGGTCTCAGGCCCGGTGAATACCGCGTGAGCTGTCTCTTCATCACCCTCGATGATGTAGCGCGGATCGCTTGCGGTTCGCCGGTTGGACTTGAAGACGCGCATCACGCGGGCGTCCGGGTTGTCATCGGCCTTGCCGATCATCCACACCATGCGGGCCGCGTCAGTCAGCTGCCTGCTGCCCGCCACCACCCGGCTGTCCTTCGTGGTGTGGTGCGAGACGATCATGGCGATGCCGTAGTCGCGCGCTATGTCCTGCAGCGACGTCCACAGCCGCCGCGTCAGCTTCGGGCTGGACAGCCCGTTCTCGCAGATCGCGTAGAGCGGGTCGATAGTCACCAGCCTGACGTGCGGCAGCCCTTCCTCGTCTCCCTTCTCGTTGGCCTCCTCGATGGCCATCCGCAGCTCAGGCTCGTTGCTGGGCAGCATGAACGGATCGCCGTTCGGCAGGATCGTGAGGTTCTTGACCAGCTCCAGGTCAGCCCCGGCGGCCCGGAATCTCCAGGCCAGGTCCTCGTTGGGATCGTCCTCCGGTGCGATGGTGATCACCTGGCCGGGCTCGACGGGCTCGCAGCCCGGGAAGTTCCGGCCGCCGGTGGTGATCCCGGTGACCTCCGCGATGGCCAGGCCCTTGCCCGTGCCGCCCGGTGCCACCCACAGAACCGGCGTGCGGTTCGGGATGACGCCCGGCCACAGGGACGTGGACTTGATCGCGGGGATCTGGCTGAACGGTACGCTGAGGTCCTCGATCACGTTGTCGACGGTGGCTTCGCCGAACATCGTGCCGGGCTACCCGGCCTCCGGTTCTTCGAGGTCGACGCGTGTTATCTGGCCGGTGCCTGTGTCCAGGACGTCGAACACGTCGGCGGTTGATTCCTTACGCCTCAGTGCTGCCCATGCGAACTCCGCGGCCTTCCGCGGGCTGGGCAGGTTCTCCGTGTCGATCGACCATGTCACTACGTAGCCGGGCATTCTGTCCTCCCCCGAGGTACGGTGTCTGCGCGATGATCCGCTCGGCCAGTTCCAGCCGTGCCGGGTCGCCGTCAGCCCAGGAAACGGCCAGGCCGGCGATTTCCTCCGCCAGCCTGTCCGTGTCGGTGCAGGGTTGTTCTGTCACGGTCCGGTGCACTGCGCTTTCATCGGGTGTATTTCCTTTGCTGGGTGCGTGTTTCTCTGGTCAGGCTGAGCGCCTGTGACCGTGAACGAGTGCGTGACTCGTTCGCGATCACCAGTGATCATCCTTGCTGGACTTAAGCTGTCCTCTCTTCCAGCGCGGGGAGCAGGTCTTCCACCTGGCAGCCGAGCGCCGCGCAGATGGCCGCCAGCGTGCCGGCACGCGGGCGCCGCTCCTCGTTTTCTATCTTGCTGATCATGGAGGGACTGAGCCCGGCCGCTTCGGCCAGGTCAGCCCTCTCCCATGATCTCTCCTGGCGCAGCCGGATCAGCCGCCCCGCGTCGATGTCGATCCCTGACGCCGGGCGGCGGATGCCGGTCACGCTTGCGCGTTTCGTTGTCATGGCTTCTACAGTATCACTGAGTACTACTCGGTGGTATCATTCACTTTCGGCTCGGCCCAGTAGAGGGCGCCGTCGAAGTTGAGTGACAGGTACTTGGAATCCAGGTAGTCCTGGGTGGCGTCGGCCCAGTCGATCTGCGTCCACGGCCAGTCGTTGTCCAGGTCTGCCGTGACGCCCAGCAGCTCGCGGGTCTTTTCCCTGGCCCAGTCGGCTGTGAAGACGTCATCCCGGCGAATCCGCACGCCTGGCGTATACCACGCGCCGCTGAACTGCCGCACGCCCGCGTCGTTCAGCTTCTGGAGCTTCTCCAGCTCGCTCCTGTCTTCCTCAGCAAGGAGGGCGCGCGACGAGATGGTGAACCTGTCCAGGTCGTAGTCCTTGGCTCGCAGGTAGTCCTGCGCGGCGGCGGCGCTGCCGAACTGCGAGTCCAAGTCGTACGGGTTCTCGATGACCTGGCCGTTGCGGTTGCGCGTGACGGTGAACCGCAGCTTCAGTCCCCCGGCCGGGCTCGTTAGCGCGTAGATGCGCTTGAGCACGTCCAGGCTCTCGATCGCGGCCTCGCCGCGCGTGATGCGCTTGCTCTCCGGTTCGGGCTTGGCTTCCTCGCCCTCGACCGTGCCGTCCTCGCGGATGACCTGGATGTCCCCGCTCTCCAGGTACAGGTAGTGCGTGCAGATCCGCGCTCCTTCCGGGCTAAGCTCGTCGACCTGCGTTGTGGGACCGCGGCGCTTGCCGAAATCGCCGGTGACCACGGCATCGAACTGCGCGTGCACCTTGCCGTCCGCGTCGTCTGTGTTCACCCTGCTGCTGCCGAAGTACAGGAAGTGCGTCCACCGCTCTGCGGTGTCGTCCACGACGGTCGAGCAGATGCTCATGTCACCCTGCTCGCCGCTGGTCTTGGTGCCTGATATGTTTACGCGGACCTTGGTGCCCTTGGCGAACCGCCGGGCGGCCGGCTTCTCCGGCTCGGGCGTGAACCCGTCGATCACGGTGACGGAGCTGGCGTCGAGGTACAGGTAGTGCGCAGACCTTCCAGGACGTTCGGAGGTTGGCGCCTCGCGCACCAGGGTGGTCAGCGACGGGCCGTTCCGCTCATCGCCCTCCACGATGCCCTCGAACTCGGCGAGCACGGTAGCGCCATCACTTTGCCGTTCCCCTCCCGGGATGTCCGTGCGCCTGACCTTGTCGCTGCCGAGGTAGATGTAGTGGAGGGCTTTCCCGTCCGTCTGGGTCACCTCGGTAGTAGTCCCGATCAGGTATACGTCGCTTCTGCCTGTGTACTTCTGGCTGGCGGCCGTGGCCTCGATCCGCACGCGGACCCTGGTTCCGATGGGGTAGCTCATGCTTCCCTCTTTCTGCTCGATCATCATCAGCGCGGGCCTCACCCGCGGACGCCTCACGGCGTTTCGATCTCGGAGCTAGTCAGTGCTGTAGAACGTGACGCCATCGAACGGGTACGCGTAGGGGTAGTCGAGTTCCCGGCGGTCTACGGCCGCATCGCTCCAGTCGACGAGGTTCAGCGGCCACTCGTTCGTCTGCTCGCGGCGCAGGCCGGACTCGCCGGTGAACTGCGCTTTGGCCCACTCCGCATCGAAGTAGCTGTCGTTGTAGAGCGTGACGACGCTGCTCCCGACGGCCTCGCACAGCTCGGTCAGCTTTTCCAGCTGCAGCCTGCTGTCCTCGTCCAGGCCCTCTTCCCGGACAATCACGCGCTCGGGGTTGTAGTCCTCATCGAGGATGTACTGGCCGGCGTCTTCGCGGCTGCCGAAGTTGCTCTCGATGATCTCGCCGTTGCGCACGCGCACGACGGTGAACGCCTGCTGCTCGTTCAGCTCCTCGATGCGATCCTCCACCGCACCCATGTCGATGGTTACGCTGTTGCGGTCGAAGACAGGCAGCGGTGCGGGCTTGCCCTCCCGCGGGGTCAGCTCGACGACGCTGATGGCGGGACTGGGCAGGTACACGAAGTGACTGAATCTGCCGCCGTCCGTCTCCCGGATCAGTGTGGTGCCCAGCTGGCCGGCACCGGGGTCGCCGATCAGTTCGGCCTCGAAGTTCGCCGCTATCGTGCCCACGCCCACTACCGGGTCCAGCTTCTTCGTGATGATCTTGTCGCTGCCGAGGTAGAGCAGGTGATTGCTGCCGTTGCCGTCGCTCACCCGCGTAGTGGCGCCGGAGTATATCCGGCCGGCAGCGTCCGTGGCTTCGTAGACCGCTCCCCGGGGGATGTCCACCCGGATGCGGTCGCCCTTCTTCAGTGTTGCCGTGGTCATTTCTTTCCTCTCCTTGTTTTGCCCTGATCGGACAGTGAGGCGCTCCGCACCTCTGCGCGGTGAGGTGCGGAGCGCCCGGACTGAGGGATCAGGTTGTGTTCTCGTCCAGCCCCACGCCGGGAAGCATGGCGGCCAGGGCTGCGGTGCGCGGCGCCAGCCGGAACATCGCCACCCTGTTGGCCGGGATCTCAGCCACGCCGGAGGAGAACTCCGTGTCGCTGAATCCCAGGTCGGCACACGGACCCAGCCGGTAGCTGGCGAACGGCGCGGCCATCGTGCCCAGGAACGTGGCGCCCGGCCGCGCGCCTCGCGGCTTGACGCCGAAGTAGCCCAGCGTGTCGCTGATGTCCTTGCGCTTGCTGCCGGTGCACAGCATCGCCATGTCGTAGGTGCGGTCGTTCACGATCACGCTGTCAGGCAATGGCGAAGGCGTGCCCAGCGCGTCCATCACGCGCAGCCGCGTGCGGGGGTTGGAGACGTTGCCCTCCAGGTACTGCGCGATGCGCAGGTAGCGCCCGCGCTGGCTGTCCCGGTACTCCGAGCAGGTGCGCCCGTTGATGCGCCCGCTGGTGTACCAGTCCACGCGCTCCACGTAGTCCAGCCCGATCGCCGAGGTGTTGCCCGGCGCGATGCCGAGCATGGACTCCACCGCGCACTTCCCGGAGTCGCCGGAGCCGATCACCGCGACCTGCTTCATGCCGCGCAGCGGGAACATGCTGCCCATGCGCTGCATCAGCTGGCCGAAGGTGATCACCGTGACGCCGTTGGCGCCTTGCTCGCCGTTCTCCGTGCCGAGCCCGCGTGCGTCGAGCACCCGGCCGAAGAGCCGGTCGGTGCCGTCCTCGGTTATCACGCGGATAGGACTGGGAGCATCGCCGGTGACGGGCTGGATTTCAGTCACCCGCGTGCCGGTGACCACGTCGGCGAACTGCGCCAGTGCTAGCCGGATCACCAGCGCCATGTCCGCGTTGGTCGGGTACTCCTCACTCGTCACCATCGACGGCTGGAGCAGCCCGCCCGGCAGGTAGTTCAGCGCCTTGTCCTGGTCGGGCAGTCCCGCAGATCCGGGCCGGTTGCGCGAGTTGAGCCGGAACACGGGCTCCAGGCTCATGGCGAACGCGCCGCCCACCTGCTCGCCGGTGCCGCTCTCCAGCACGATCGGCCGCGGGAATCCCATGGCCGCGCGGTTCGCGCAGTAGACGGCGGCGTGGAAGCCTGCGCCGATGATGACCTCACGGTCGCGCGCGTTCGCCAGTGCGTCCGAGAGGTTCCCGGTGTAGCCCTGGTTCCAGTACGCGGTGAGCTTGTCGTTCAGCATGCGCCGTGCCTCCGGCACCATCGCGGCGCCGGTCAGCTCCATCTCGGCTTCGCTGGCGAAATCACCGCGCCGCGTGGCGCACGCCTCGATGCCCTCGGACATCCTGCGGCGGTCCTTGATCTCGCTGATCACGCTCCGGATAACTGGCCTCAGAGGCACTGCCTGCGGCTGTGCAGCCATTAGTGTTTTCTCCCTTGCTGGTTGCGTTGTCCTGCCTTCCGACCGGACAGTGAGACGCCCCGTACCTCGCGGTGAGGTACGGGGCGCCCGGACTGACGGGTCAGGAGATGAATCTGTCGTAGATCAGGAAACTGATCACGACGAGCAGGATCGGCCCCCACACCACCGCGATGGCGATGATGATTTCGGCCGTCTGGCTCATGCGGAGTCCAGCCATCCCTTGTGGATCATGGCGACGGTTTGAGTGCTCTGCTTCTTGAGGCTGTCCGAGTAGCAGTAGCAGTCGTTCATGTCCACCCTGCACTCGATGCACTTCTCGCAGTAGTCGCAGACCAGGAGATCCGCGTCCACGCCGTCTTCGACGCCGCACAGCGGGCAGTCGATGTAGTGCGTGCGGCTCTTGTCGTACTTGCCGTAGAAGACCGACTCCCATTTCTGGGACTCGTGCACCAGCCGCGTTCCGTAGTTCCGCTCGTGGAACTTCAGGTACTTCCGCACCATCGAGAACGTGTCGGTCAGATAGGCGTACCCGTCTTTGCTGTGGTAGTTGCCGCCGTAGCCGACGCCCCAGTTGAACCCCTTGACTCCCAGGTGCTCCAGGACTGCGATGTCGGAGAAGCTGCCATCCCCGACGCGCGGGCCGCCGTCCTCCTCGACAAGCCGCGTGGTGGCCGCGTCCTCGTACTGGTACATCACGACGTCCGTGCCTGCGCGGTCGAACTCGATGATCCAGTCGTAGTCCTTCCCCTGCGGGTTGAACCACTCAGCCGTGGAGCGGCACGACTCCTCGCCCACCGTCAGCAGCCAGTCACAGGTGACGCCCGCCTGCGGCAGCAGCTCCAGGATGACGTAGGCGCCGAGCCTGTCGTCCAGCGCTCCGCTCGTGAGCGCCGGGCCGTGCTCTGTGCGGAAGAAGTGCGGCTTGCGTTCCTTCGGCCGGACCACCGTGTCCAGGTGCGCGGTAGCCAGCACGCGGCTGCCGTTGTTCTTGAAGTGGTAGTAGTCCTCCGGTGCGCGGGCCTCTTCGGCCTCGAAGGTCTGCATGCCGTACGCGAATCCGAAGTCTGTCTCCGGCCGCGTCAGCACCTGCTCCAGCACGTCCTGGCTGTACGCGCGGCGCAACTTGCGGTAGACGGTGTTCCTGCTACGCCGCGACATCGGCGTCCTCCCTTGCCCTGGCCTGCTCGTCCGCGAACAGGCTTGAGTGCTGGTACACACTCAGGTCGATGCCCTGCTTCTCGTACTTCCGCGCGATGGCCTCGCCTGCGATCAGGTAGCCGCCAGCGTTGACGAACATCGGCTCGCACGAGAAATCGATCTTGCGGTAAGTCCAGCCGGTCATGTGCGCCAGCACGCGCGCCGGAGCGTAGCCGCTCAGCTCGCCGTAGCCGTTGAACACGACGAACGCGTCCGCGCCGCGGGTGTCGAAGGTCGGGTAAAGACCGGCATCGCCCATGCGCAGCGGCAGCACCCAGGCGCGGCCGGTCACGGCTCCGTAGCTGCTGAACGAGCGCAGCCCGAACCCGCCGTTGGTCTTCAGCGCGCACCGGCTCTCGCCGTAGCTGCCCCACCAGCATGAGTCCTCGTGGTAGAACATGTGCGCCGGCTGGTTCAGGTTGCGGGTGATCTCGATGCTCATGCTGGCCGCGTTGCTGTGGTCGCGCGCGAGCACGCCCACCTGCGACAGCACGTCAGCTGGCAGCTTGATCTTGTAGTCCTTGTACGCCTTGCTGCTCAGCCGCTTGGCGAAGTTCCCCTGCCTGGTCTGCCATTCGGCGCCGAGGCTCTCCACGTTGTACGACAGGCGGGCGTAGTCCATGGACCTGCGCTGCAGGTACTCCGTGATCTGCGCCATGCCCGTCGCTGAGATCACTCCCGATGGCAGCTCGATCGTTACCCGCGTGTCGTTCTCCAGCGGCTCGCTGCCGTCATTGCGGATTGCGAATTTCAGCTGCGGCGAGTCGCAGCAGCCTTCGCCGGTGTAGGCCATGTGATCGTGAAGCTCCTCGTCTTCGTCTGGGTACCAGCCCTCGCAGGCCTCGCAGTAGCTGTAGTAGCTGTTGATGCAGCTGCTGCAGTACTCGTTGTCGCTGAGTGCGGTGGTCAGCTCGCCGCCGGGGTAGTACGCATCGCACTGGTCGCATGTGGTCCAGTCCTGACGGCACTCATCGCACAGCCGGTATTCTGAGTTCCCGCGGGCCAGGACCATGTCCTCGTCCCATTCAGGGAATCCGCAGCTGTGACAGAACCCGATGAACTCGGGTCCGATGTACTCCGGCTCTGTGACGATCTCCCGCAGGTGCGCGAGGAATGCTTCGTTGATCGTCGTGCCTGCTGCCGGCGGGCGCGAGGATGCCGCGGAGTAGAACTCCAGCCACTGTTCGCGCAGGTCTAGCTCGTACAGGTTTTTCTTGTCAGGCGGCGCCCCGGCGAGCGCCATGATCGCGAATGCTGGCATTGCTGCCTCCACATCCTTTGCTGGTGTGTTGTGCTGTCCGCTGACCGGACATTGGAACGACCGCGCTCCCCGGTGCGGGAACGCGGTCGCTCGGAATGATTGGTCAGTGGTTGTGGCGCCGCTTGAGCAGGTACGCGATGACCAGCACTGCTGGTCCCTGGATGAGGACTGCTGTGGATATCGCGATGACCTGCGCTGCGGTCACAGCCCGGACTCGATCCTGCGCGACAGCTCGCTGTCGATCCTGCGCGCCGGCCAGTACAGCGGCTGCTCGCTCATGCGCGGCGGAATCTTCGGCTTCGGCTTGCTGATCTCGTGCTGCTCGGCCGCGATCTCGCGCAGCTCGTCATCGCCGGCGTCGTCCGGGATGAGAATGGCAGTGCCCATTGCGGTGATCTCCTCTTGGACTGTGCGGAGCTGGAGGGTGAGGCAGGACCAGGCGAACACGGGCGGCACCCATGCTCGCGGCCACAGCCTCACCGCGGGTCGCTCGCCGGCGACGATCGCAGCCACTGCGCGTACTGCCACTGCGCGTACGCCGCGTGCGCCTGCTCGTGCTCCGCTGCGTATTCCTGGTGGCCGGTCCAGCCGTTGTCCGCGTCGTACACCATGGCGCCGAACACCTCGAAAATGTCCATGCGGCTCATGGTGTCCACGGGCTTGTCCCATGGCACGTCGTTAGCGGCCGGCTTGCCGCCGTTGTAGACCACGACGGCGGGCGGCAGTCCCTCGCCGCGGTCCGCCTGGAGTTCCTGGTCGAACTTCCTGAAGGCTTCGCGCCAGTCGTACTTCTCTTCCGGCGGCTTGCGGTGCTTCCCCTGCGCTGCGAACTTACTGGCGTTTTGCCAGAGCTTTCGCTCCCACGCTCTCATGATTCCTCCGGTTGCTGTGTGCTGTACTAGGTGAGCCCTAGTTGCCGCGCTTCTCGCTAACGACATATGGCAGGCTCATAGCTTTTCTGCGATGATGGCCAGGAGTACGGCGATGAGGATCAGGACGGTGAGGATCAGGCCTAGGAGGATGATCATTACCATCGCACCTTGTAAAGCCCGGTGCCTGAGTGGCAGAACTCCGCCCCGTCCTGGTATCCGGAGAACTCAATCTCCGCACCGCCGGCGGTCGCGTGTCCCTTCCGCTCGGCGCGGATGATGGCGTTCATGACGTCGGGCGTAGCGCCGAGTTCATCGAACACTGCCCTGGGCGTGAGCCCGGACGCTCTGGTCTCTGTGGTGTACATTTCTTGGAATCTCCCGTGTGCTGGGTTGTGCTTTGCGCGCCCCGGTGCGCTTATGACAGCGCTCACGGCTAAACCGCCGGGGCTTTCTGCTGGCTCACGTGCTCACGTAGCCGTTCCGCCAGTAGACGTTCAGTGCTGGGTCAAACGTCCAGCCGGACCAGTCGAAGCTGGCAACGCATGCGCTGCACAGCAGGTCTGTCCGCCAGTCAATGGCGATCGTGACTGGCGGACTGCCTGCTGTCCCTGCTCCGCCGCAGTTGCTGCAGCGCGCTTCGCGCTTGATCAGGTCCAGGCGTTCCATCACGCCCATATTTCGGATTCCTTCCGCCCCTGGCAGGTGTGGTGAGTCAGGCACACGTGCATCCTGCATTCCGGGCACGGTCCCATTCGGTGGCCGGACTCACGTCCGTAGCTCTCGTCACGGCTGAGAGTCACGGCGGACGGGTTGATGCGGTTGGTGTATTCCTGCGTTGTGATACTCACGGTTGTCACTCCCCTACGGTGTGCTGGTAAATTTTGGACTTTTCTCGCGTGGCCATGTGCGCTGTGACGCGCGTAGGGCTTAACCCCATGGCCGGACTTTCCGGGCTAGGCTGCGTAGCAGTGTTCGGTGCTGGTCACGGTGCGCGCCGGCGCCGCCAGCCGTACCCATCCGCGCGTGCGGCTGTGGCTGTAGTAGCGCACTTCGGTCCTGACTTCGTGGTAACAGCGCGCGCTGGTCATCCTGTTGACCTGGGATACCGTCTCGGTTACCGCGCCGCCGGCGGTTGTGTAGCTCGTGAGCGATGCCGCCGAGTGCGCCGGCGCTGCCGCCGGACTCCCGCCGCTTACCGCGATCATTCCGCCCGCCATGCCTGCTGCCAGTGCAGCCGTGCCGAGCATTCCCGCGGCGTACGTGATTCCGCGCATGGTCCGTACTCCGTTCGCTGTGTTCCCGTTCGCCCGTGATCGGACGCTAAAACGCTCCGTAACTCGCGTGAGCTACGGAGCGTTTTAGTCTCTGATCAGGAACTTTACGGTCGTTTCGTGCTCTCCTCCCATGCGTGGAATGCCTCTCGGTACAGCATGACGTCCGCGCGCTGCATATAGGCGTAGATGAACGCCATGCGCTCAATCTCCGTAGTGGAGAACATCGGACGGTTGCGCGATTCGCGCGCGGACAGTAGTTCTGTCCATTCCGCATCGGTCACAGTGTGCATCGGCTGGTCACCTTCCGATGAACGTGCAGGCGTTCGCGTAAGCGTTCGCGCCATGCCAGATGACCATGCACTGTGACCAGTGGCCGTGGACAACCGTCACCATCGGTCCGGACACGTGCTGTGATGCCAGCGTTAGCCACTGACAGTAATGCAGGATCGTAAGTAGAGCGGTAATCATGTGATCCCTCCCGGTTTCGCTGTGTTCGCTGTGATTGTTCCCGTTTGTGCCCGTGATCAGAGACTAAAACGCTCCGTAACTCGCATGAGCTACGGAGCGT